>ATLU01000240.1_pt1 | contig 11698 bp, 11 predicted proteins | sample 178751 | NCBI WGS metagenome assembly ATLU01 (sample SAMN02211837, study PRJNA209200) | bioreactor metagenome | isolation source: day 23 sample from continuous culture bioreactor inoculated with sediment... | place: Germany: Wadden Sea | collected 2011
TACATGGCTTGCACCTCGGGGTCCTTCACCGACTTATAGTCGGGGTAGAACATCGGGATCAGACCAGCGTCTGAGGCCCCTTGCACGTTGTTTTGACCACGCAGCGGGTGCAGCCCGGTGCCCGGACGGCCCACATTGCCGGTCATCAGCGCAAGACTGATCAAGCAACGCGAATTATCGGTGCCGTGGGTGTGTTGGCTGACACCCATACCCCAGAAAATCATCCCGGCTTTGCCCTTGGCAAAGGTGCGGGCGGCATCGCGCAGATCATCGGCGGAGATGCCACAAATCGGCGCCATCTCTTCCGGCGAAAACGCCTTGAGATGTTCGCGCATGGCATCCCAGTTTTCGGTATGTTTGGCGATATAGGCCTCGTCTGTCAGACCCTCTTCCGCGATCACATGCATGATCGCATTCAGCATCGAGACATCAGCGCCCGGTTTGAACTGCAACCGGTGTGTCGCAAATCGCCCCATGCCCACGCCGCGCGGATCCATCACAATCAGCTTGCCACCGCGTTTGGTGAACTGTTTGAAATAGGTCGCCGCCACAGGATGGTTTTCAATCGGGTTCGACCCAATCACAATCGCCACGTCCGAATGTTCAATCTGGTTAAAAGTGGCCGTAACAGCCCCCGACCCGACATTTTCCAACAGCGCCGACACGGATGACGCGTGGCAGAGGCGGGTGCAGTGATCGACGTTGTTATGCGTGAACCCCTGACGGATGAATTTCTGGAACAGATAGGCTTCTTCATTGGTACATTTGGCCGAACCAAACCCAGCCACAGCCTCGCCACCGTGTTCGTCACGCAGCGCCATCAAGCCCTTGGCCGCCACATCCAGCGCCTCATCCCAAGACGCTTCGCGGAAGTGCGTTAAGGGATTGGCGGGATCAATGTTCAACCCTTTTGGCGCGCCTTCTTTGCGGATCAGCGGTTTGGTCAGGCGGTGCGGGTGGTTGATGTAATCAAATCCAAAACGACCTTTGACGCACAAACGCCCTTCGTTTGCTGGGCCATTGATGCCTTCGGCATAAACCACCTTGTCATCCTTGACGCGCAAGCTGACCTGACAACCGACGCCGCAGAAGGGGCAAATGCTTTCAACTTCGCGGTCGAAATCTGACGTGTCTTTCACCTTGGCAGGCATCAGCGCACCGGTTGGGCAGGCCTGAACACATTCGCCGCAGGCCACACAGGTCGAGGCGCCCATGGGATCATTGATGTCAAACACCGGATAGGCATTATGGCCACGACCGGCCATGCCAATCACGTCATTCACCTGCACTTCGCGGCAAGCACGCACACAGAGGTTACATTGGATACAAGCATCCAAATTCACGCTCATCGCGACGTGGCTGTCATCCAATAGCGGCACGCGGCCTTCTTCAAGCTTGGGGAATCGGCTTTCCGTCACGCCGTTCAGCGCGGCCATATCCCAGAAGTGAGCAGAGGCGTCATGAGCCGTTTTCGGCTGGTCCGCGACCAGAAGTTCCACCACCATTTTACGCGCTGTTTTGGCACGCGCGTTGTCGGTGATCACAACCATACCCTCGGCAGGTTCGCGGATGCAGGAGGCCGCCAGGACACGTTCGCCTTCGATCTCAACCACACAAGCCCGGCAATTGCCGTCGGACCGCAAATCGGGCACGTTATCTTTGTGACACAGGTGCGGGATCAGCGTGCCTTCACGCTTTGCCACATCCCAGATGCTTTCGCCCGCGTGCGCAATAACTTCGCGCCCGTCCAGAGTGAATTTGACCTCGACCGTCATCGGAACCTCCACATTTCAGACCTCAGTATAAACCACGCGAGACGCGAGGTCAGTTCTTCAATCACGACATAAGCTGGGGTTTTTGCGCCAGCCCCCTTTCAAGATTGGATCCAAATGGCTAGCAATGAGCCAAGAGGAGCTCGGCATGCCGCAAATCACCCTAATCCGCCATGGACAGGCCAACACAACCGCAACGGACGAAGCGGGGTATGACAACCTGTCTGATCTGGGCCGCCAACAGGCCCGCTGGCTTGGCCAATACATGCGGGATCATGGTCAGGAATTTGACAAGGTTTACGCGGGATCCCTGAACCGCCAACAGCAAACCGCACACGAATGGGGAGCCACGGAGATCATCTGTGATGAACGCTTAAACGAGTTCTCCTATTACGATATTTCCAACGCCATGCACGCGCAATTCGACCTGCCCCGCCCCACCAGCCGTGACGAGTTTATTGCCCATATGCCGCTGGTGTTCTCTGCTTGGCAAGATGGCCATCTGACCGGGGATTTCGAAACATTCCATGACTTTCAACAGCGGGTTGATGATGCGCTGTTGGAGATCGCATCACGCGGCGAACGTGCGGCTGTGTTTACCTCTGGTGGGGTGATTGGTATGGCTATTCGCATCACAATGGGGTTGGATACGGGGACGTTTACACGGCTGATGCTGTCCATCCACAACAGTTCCGTCCATAATTTATTGCGGCTCGGGACCAACCTGTCGCTGACCGGCTTTAATGCCATCCCGCATCTGGCGCATCCTGACCGCCACCACGCACAAACCTATATTTGATATTAGAAGGACGCCCCTCATGACACATCTCTGGGTTCGCGCTGAACAGCGCCCGAATGAGGACCGCGTTGGCCTAACGCCCGAAGGCGCGAAGGCGCTGATCGCCGCCGGACTCCGCGTTACCATTGAGGAAAGCTCGGTACGTTGTATCGCGCTGGACGGATACAAAAACGCCGGCTGTGAAATCGCCGCCGAGAACAGCTGGCCGGACGCGCCGCTGGATGCCATTATCTTTGGCCTTAAGGAATTGCCAGAAGACGGCACCCCCCTGCCCCATAAACACATTATGTTTGGGCACGCTTTTAAAGGGCAACACTCGGGTCGTGCATTGCTTGAGCGGTTCAAAGCCGGCGTTGGGACGCTTTTTGATCTGGAGTATCTGGTGGCTGAAAACGGACGGCGCGTGGCCGCTTTTGGCTATTGGGCAGGGTTTGCAGGGGCAGCCGTAACGCTAAAATCTTGGACCGCACAGCAACGCGGGGAAATTTGCCCGACCGTGGGCGCCTTTCGGGGCAAAGAGGCCCTATTGGCCGAACTGAAATCTGAGTTGGATGCAACCGGCACGCCTCGCCCCACCGCAATTGTCATCGGGGCTTTGGGGCGCGTCGGCACAGGTGCCAGCGACCTGATGACCGAGATGGGCATGGCCGTTACCAAATGGGACATGGCTGAAACGGCAAGCGGCGGACCTTTCCCAGAGATCCTTGAACACGACATCTTTATAAACTGCATTCTGGCAGGTCCTCAAACCCCGGTTTTTGTACCGCTCGAGGCCAAGACCGCTGAGCGCAAATTGACCGCGATCGGTGATGTGGCCTGTGACCCAGACAGTGATTACAATCCAGTGCCGGTTTATAACAAAGCAACCTCTTGGGCAGAACCCGCGCTTCGTGTGGCGGAGGACCCGGTGCTTGATGTGATGGCGATTGATAACCTGCCTTCAATGTTGCCGGTGGAAAGTTCACATGATTATGCGGGGCAATTGTTGCCCAGTCTTCTGACCCTGACAGACCTGAAGTCCGGTGTCTGGGCGCGCGCTGAAGCCACATTCAATCAGCACATGAAAGATCTGTGATGGAAGAGCTTGTCGGTGCAGCGGCTGCCATCGTCAGCACAATCTGCTGGCTGCCTCAAACCCTTAAAACATGGCGAACACGCGAAACAAAAGACCTGTCGCTTCCGGCCAACCTGTTGATCTTTTTCTCCATTTCTCTTTGGTTGATCTATGGGTTGATGCTGGGGGCGTGGCCCTTGATTGCGGCCAACGCCATCGCGGTCATCTTGGTCGGCGCCATCGTCGCAGCAAAACTTAAATTCGGTTAAAAGGACAATTACTATGACAATCCACTGGTGTGGCACCGGCCTGTCGGCCATCCCCGGCCTGCGTCGGCTTATTGCTGCGGGTCATGATGTTGTGGTCTGGAACCGCACAATTGCCAAAGCAGAAGAGGCCGTTGGCGATGTTGCAAAAGACATCCGCGCGTTTGACATCCAAGCTTTGGCCGATGCCCTTAATACGGGCGATATCGCAGTGTCGATGTTGCCCGGCGACCTACATGTCCCAGTTGCCAAAACCTGCCTTGAAAACGGTGCGCATTTTGTCTCCTCAAGCTATATCGCACCCGAAATGCGCGCGCTTGATGCACAATTCAAAGCGGCTGGCCTGTCCTCGGTGAACGAGGTTGGGCTTGACCCCGGCATTGATCATCTGATGGCGCATTGGCTGGTCGCAGATTATCGCGCATCCGAGGCCTATGACCCAAGCTTACCGATCCGTTTCCGGTCCTATTGCGGAGGCGTTCCGAAACACGCAAACCCGTTCCGCTATAAATTCAGCTGGTCACCTTTGGGTGTGCTGAAGGCACTGCGCTCGCCATCCCGCTCGATCAAAGACAGCAAACCCTTTGACGTCGCGCGCCCGTGGGATGCGATTTCATCTTATGATGCCCCTTTGGCGCAGGCCGAAAGCTTTGAGGTTTATCCAAACCGTGACTCGCTGCCGTTCATGGAAGAATATGGGTTTGACGCTGATTGGAATGTGGATCTGTTTGTGCGCGGTACCCTGCGTCTGAACGGTTGGACCGAGGCATGGAAAGATGTGTTCGCCGAGGTGGAAACGTTGGAAGGCCCCAAAGGCGACGCCCGCCTGAAAGAGATGTCGGATCAGTTCTGGGAAGAAAACTCCTATGACGAAGGCGAACCGGACCGCGTGATCATGTGTGTCGAGTTGAAAGCAGGTGACACCTATCACAAAACCTATGTGATGGACGCTTGGGGTGATGAGCGAGGCACAGCCATGGCCCGTTTGGTGTCTGTCCCTGTTTCCTTGGCGATTGAGGCTGTGTTGGGTGGAAACATTGCGCCCGGCGTCTCAGCGGCACCCTCGGATCTGGGCTTGGTCGACACATGGATGACCGAAGTGCGTAAGCTGGCGCAGCACGTCAACGTTGTGGATCACACCACCTAACGCGACATTTTCGCGTCGTAAAATATACAGCATGGCGGAGTTTGCCTGTTAAGCTTTCTGAAAACAGGAGGCCGCCATGCTGGAAAAAACACCCTCAACCGGACCAACTTGGACCAGCTTTGAGGAAGCCACAAAAGAGGATTTCCTCGCGGTCATGGAATATGACGAGGCCTATGCAAATGCCCTGCCCGACCGTGTCTTAGCCGCGATGAAGGATCTGGACGAGGAGGTCACGCCCTATCCGATCAACCGCTATCAACACTCGCTGCAATCCGCCACGCGGGCGTATGAAGCAGGCGAGCCAGAAGATCTGGTGGTGGCCGCGTTGATCCACGATCTTGGTGACACGCTGTCGCCGTTCAACCACGGTGAACTCGCCGCCGCCATCGTGAAACCCTATGTATCCGAGCGCACCCACTGGATCCTAAAACACCACTGCGTGTTTCAGGGCTATTACTACAATCACCACCTCGGCGGGGATCGCCACGCACGTGAAAAATACAAAGACAGCCCACATTATGAGGCCTGCGTGAAATTCTGCCACGAGTATGACCAATGCTCATTTGACCCAGATTATCCCACCAAGCCACTGGCGTTTTTTGAACCCATGCTGCGCAGAGTGTTCAATCGAAGTGAGGGGCATATGGAGCTGAATGAAACACGGGAGGGGTGAGCAATCCCCCGCCTGAATTCAGGGATGTTTTCCATATTCCGGACAAAACCAACAGCTGAATGAAGGCCATAGAATGGTTGCGCATCTATACCAGGAGTGTTCTTAGTTGGGCTGCTTCAGCCACGGATACGACTCAAAACGAGGTATCCGGTTTACCTAGACAAGGAACCGAAATGAATCGCACAATTTTGACCATTATGGCCACGCTGACAACCACCCCCACATTTGCCCATCTGAACCCAGACGACCACGGCTCATTCATGGCTGGGTTATCTCATCCGGTATTTGGGCCAGATCACATACTGGCGATGATTGCGGTTGGTCTCTGGGCTGCATCCCTTGGCGGACGCGCAATCTGGGCGCTTCCCAGCGCTTTCGTGGCCGCCATGGTGGTTGGGTTCGGCGCTGCGGTCGGCGGGCTGATCCTCCCACTTGTCGAACCAATAATTCTCCTGTCCGTTTTCGCACTTGGGCTAACCGTGGCATTTACCATACGCCTTCCAGCGACAGCTGCGGCAGGTATCGTTGCCGCCTTCGGCCTATTTCACGGCTTTGCCCATGGTGGAGAATTGGGGTCGGCGGGCGCGTTTGCATTTGGCGCGGGGTTTGTCTTATCCGCGGCCATACTTCACGCCTTTGGCATCAGTACCGCTGTGATTACTGGTCATAATCTTTCAAACAGCAAACTTATTCGCGGGCTTGGTTGGGCGACAGCATTTGGCGGTGTATGGATCGCCACAGGCGGCTAATAAGCGACGGCCAACGCGTGCCGAAAAGCACCGCAAGATAAGGTCAATATCATCCTCTATGCACGATTTCCCCTACGGATGGTTAGGGGGCCACTACATTTTTGCCATCTGACTTAGCCCAACCCTAATCAAAACTGACGCAGACTGTTCTTTTCCGCGCGCCACATGATGTCACTCTGCATCAAACACCTTGCTGAAATCTGCGTCGGGACAAGTTCCGCCGGACATGCAAGATTTTGACAACCAGAGGGGACCGTCATGGCCGTTGAGGAAATTGATACTCTTGTCGTTGGCGCGGGTCAGGCCGGAATAGCCATGAGCGAGCACCTAAGAAACAACAACATTCCGCATCTGGTTTTGGAACGCGAACGCATTGCAGAGCGCTGGCGCACGGGGCGCTGGGATTCTCTGGTCGCCAACGGCCCCGCTTGGCATGACCGCTTTCCTAACCTTGAATTCAAGGGGGTGGATCCTGATGCTTTTCCCGACAAGGAACGCGTGGCGGATTATTTCGTTGAATACGCCAAGATGATCAATGCACCCGTCCGATGCGGGGTTGAGGTTCTCTCTGCCACGCGCCTGCCCGGACAGGCAGGGTTTTCGATCGAAACCTCAGAAGGCACCATAAAAGCACAAAACATCGTGGCGGCCACAGGGGCATTTCAGCATCCGGTCGTCCCCCCTTTGGTGCCGAACGATGCGCCGCTAAAACAGATCCATTCCTTCCATTATCGCAACCCAAACGCATTGCCAGACGGTGCCGTGTTGGTTGTAGGCGCCGGATCTTCCGGGGCGCAAATCGCGGACGAGCTGTTACGGGCCGGACGCAAAGTTTATCTGTCTGTTGGCCCACATGACCGCCCACCTCGCGCCTATCGGGGCCGTGATTTTGTGTGGTGGTTGGGGGTGCTTGGTCTGTGGGATGTTCCCGCGATGAAACCCGGCACCGAACATGTGACCATCTCGGTCAGCGGCGCACATGGGGGCAACACTGTTGATTTCCGCAACTTGGCAAATGCGGGCATGAACCTTGTGGGCATGACCCAAAGCTATGAAAAAGGCGTGATGCGCTTTGCCCCGGACCTTGCCGACAATATTACCGGAGGGGACGCCAATTACCTTTCAATGCTTGACATGGCAGACGCGTATATCGCGCGCAACGGGCTTGACCTTCCAGAGGAGCCAGAGGCGCGCAATTTCGTCCCTGCGCCCGACTGTATGTCAAATCCAATGCGAGAGTTGGATCTCATCGCGGCGGGCGTCACCACCATCATCTGGGCCACCGGCTTTTCGCAAGATTTTGATTGGTTAGACGTGGACAGTTTCGATGAGGCTGGGAAGCCCAAACATCAGCGCGGCGTATCGTCAGAACCAGGCATCTTTTTTCTGGGTCTTCCATGGCAATCACGGCGCGGATCAACCTTTATCTGGGGTGTTTGGCACGACGCCAAACATGTGGCGGATCATATTGCCACCAAACGCATGTATCTGAGATATGAACCCAGCGACTTGCGCATCATGGAAGACGCCTGAAAGGATCCGCACATGGCCAAAGACCACATCAACCCCATTGACGCCCTACGCCAAAACACGGCCCAGCCTTTTGAACAGGCGCGCGCGATGCCACCATCGGTTTACACCTCTGAAGAATTCGCGGCGGAAGAATTGGAGCATATCTTTTCAAACGATTGGTATTGCGTCGGGCGAAGTGACGCTTTGTCAAATCCTGGCGACTACACCACATGCGAATTGGCGGGCCAACCCATAGTAGTGATCCGCGACCGGGATGGCACTTTGCGGGCGCTGTCAAATGTGTGCCTGCACCGGATGTCGACACTTTTACATGGTCGCGGCAATGCCCGCTCAATCGTCTGCCCTTATCACGCGTGGACCTATAATCTGGACGGGTCATTGCGCGGTGCCCCGGCCATGACGCTGAACGAAGGGTTCTGTAAGGATCAATACAAACTGCCAAAAATTCGATGCCAGGAATGGCTCGGCTGGGTTCTTGTCACGTTGAGCGCCGACGCGCCCGATGTGGCAGATCAATTGCAACAGGTCGAAGACATGGTCAAAGGCTATGATATGACCAGCTACACTGAAGCGTTTTATGAAGAGCATGTGTGGGACACAAACTGGAAGGTGCTCGCCGAGAATTTCATGGAAAGCTATCACCTGCCCGTCTGTCATGCAGGTACAATTGGCGGCCTTTCCAAGCTTGAGGATATGATCTGCCCGCCCGGCCTGCCCGCGTTCAACTATCACACAATCCTAAAGGATGATCAGCTGCGCATCGCGATGGCGCATCCGTCCAATGATCGGCTTAAAGGGGATGAAAGGCGCACAACCTTTTTGCTGGCGATTTATCCCAGCCTGCTGATCACCCTGACACCGGGCTATTTCTGGTATCTCTCCCTGCACCCCAAAGGCCCCGGTCAGGTGCATATCCGGTTTGGCGGCGGAATGTCCGATGATTATGCAAACGACCCTGACGCACAGCAAAACTTCAAAGACCTGAAAACCCTGTTAGATGACGTGAATATTGAAGACCGCGGTTGCACGGAAAAGGTTTACAATGGCCTGTGTTCCGAACGCGCCACGCCGGGACATCTTAGCCATCTTGAACGCCCCAACTATGACTTTGCGCAATATCTGATGGCCCGGATTGAGGCCGGACGCGCACGCTGACCGCCCCCATAAACAGACAGGATCCCCCATGGCCCATACCCGCATACGCAAATTCAACACCCGCGAGACCTATCCAGAGCAAAACCTTGATAACGACCTGTGTCAGGCAGTGGTTACCCAAGGTGGCAAGACCGTATATCTGCGCGGTCAATGTCCGCAAAACCTGGATGATGCGGTCAATATCGACAGCCATGATCCGGTCGAACAGACCCATAAAGTCATGCAGAATATCAAACAATTGATCGAAGAGTCCGGCGGTTCGATGGAGCATCTGGTCAAAGTTGTGGTCTATATCACTGACGTACGCCACCGCGAGGCTGTTTATCGCACCGTGGGCGAATACATCAAAGGCGTGTATCCAGTATCAACCGGCTTGGTGGTTCAAGCGCTGGCCAGGCCTGAATGGCTGGTCGAAATCGACGGCACCGCCGTCATTCCGGAGTGACGCTATGACCTTTTCAATTGTCGCCCGCTGCACGGAAACAGGCATGTTTGGCGTTGCAATCTCGTCATCTTCCCCTGCCGTCGCCGCACGCTGTTCTTATGCGCGCGCAGGCGTGGGGGCCGTGGCCTCGCAGAACATTACCGACCCCATGCTTGGCCCTTTGGCACTTGACCTCATGCAAGGCGGCATGGGGGCCGGCGAGGCGATTGCTGGTGTAAGGGATCTTGGGAGATTCACCGAATTCCGGCAGGTGCTTGCGGTTGACAAAAACGGCGCGACAGCCATCCACTCCGGCCCCAACAGTCTTGGGATCTGGACACAAGCACAGGGGCCAAATGTTGCCTCTGGTGGTAATCTTTTGGCAAATGAAACCGTGCCACAAGCAATGGTGGATGCGTTTCTGGGCAGCACGGGGCATCTCGGCGATCGGCTCATCCTTGCGCTGCACGCTGCACTTGCGGCGGGTGGCGAAGCGGGGCCGGTGCATTCCGCGGGCCTGCTGTTGGTCGACAAAGTTCCATGGCCCGTTGCTGACCTGCGCTGTGACTGGACTGAAGATTGCCCCATCAACACATTGGCGGCGACCTGGGGTGTCTATAAGCCACAGCTCGACGCCTATGTTCAACGCGCTCTTGATCCACGAGAGGCCCCTTCTTACGGCGTCCCGGGCAATGAATAAGTTGGAATGGGGGGCAGATTGCTGGCAACGCTTGATGCAGGCACATCCTCGCACAATAATGAGACATGACATTGCGGTTTACCCTTAGACAGTTGGAATACTTCATCGCTGTCGGCGAAGAAGGCTCGATCGCGCAGGCGAGCGAACGTGTGAACGTATCGTCGCCCTCTATTTCCACAGCCATTTCGCAGATGGAGGAAGAATTTGGCCTGCAGCTTTTCGTGCGAAAACATGCCCATGGGTTAAGCTTGACCCAAGCAGGTCGCCAGTTTCTGGCCCAAGCCAAAAAGGTACTTGCCGAAGCCGAAGCGCTAAACCGATTGGCCAGCGACATTTCCGGCAAAGTCCAAGGCCCTTTGAACATCGGCTGTCTCTTGACCTTCACCCAGATGTTTCTACCCGCCATCCGTCGTGCGTTCGAATTGAAACATCCTGACACGCGGGTAAAGCAATTTGAATTGGATCAACTTGGTATTATCGAACGGCTCAGACGGGCGAAAATTGATGTGGCACTGACCTATGATCTGGCCATTCCGCCGGATCTGGAGTTTGTACCACTGCGCGTTTTACCGCCCTACGCAATGGTGCCCGAAGGGCACCCTTTGGCGCGCAAGAATCTGGTCTCGGTTGAAGAGTTGCTGGACTATCCAATGGTACTTTTGGACTTGCCCCTCAGCAGCGATTATTTCCTGAGCTTTTTTGACAAGACCGGCCGCAAACCCAAAATCGTCGAACGCACGCGGGATATGGCCGTCATGCGTTCGCTTGTGGCCAATGGGTTTGGGTATGCGATTGCCAATACCCGCCCCTATTCGGACCTGTCACCTGATGGGCGCCGTCTCTGCTTTATCCCATTGGAAGGCGAGCAACGCCCCATGCGCCTTGGCCTGCTCATCCCAACCGGCACCCGCAACGTCCTGACCGTCAATGCCTTTATCGAGCATACGCAACAGCTCATTGCAGATTGGGGATATCCCGGTCTGACCGTAGCGCCCGCCCCCTAACCCCAACGCGCATCCGGGCCGATTGCCCCATAACAGACCCAAAACGGCGAAAGGCCTGCCATGACCGAACCGACCCGCACATTGGCAATACTTGACCAGCTTGTTGCTTTTCCAACCGTAAGCCACGACAGCAATCTGGCCCTTATTGATTGGGTCGAAAACCTGCTGAAAGACGCTGGATTTTCTGTGACGCGGATCTGGTCGCTTGATGAGAAAAAAGCAGGGCTTTTTGCGCAGATCGGACCAAAGATGGCCGGCGGTATCTGCCTGTCTGCACATACAGATGTTGTCCCGGTAGAAGGGCAATACTGGACCCGCCCACATTTTCAGATGATCCGTGATGACGCCCGCATTTATGGGCGCGGCACCACAGATATGAAGGGTTTTTTGGCCTCGGCCTTGGCAATGGCCGAAACTGCCGG
>ATLU01000241.1_pt1 | contig 11584 bp, 12 predicted proteins | sample 178751 | NCBI WGS metagenome assembly ATLU01 (sample SAMN02211837, study PRJNA209200) | bioreactor metagenome | isolation source: day 23 sample from continuous culture bioreactor inoculated with sediment... | place: Germany: Wadden Sea | collected 2011
TACAGACCGGCGTGGTTGCGAGGGGGCGAGGGGGCGACCAGGGCATGAAACGCGACCAAACCTGGGCGTGTGCCTTCAATTCCGGCAAAAACTACGCTGCCGGGCGCGGGTTCTTCGCGGTCAGACAGGAAAAGGGCAGAGGGGTTGAGGACTTCGGACAGGCCACCGCCGGTCATCTCAAAAACCCCGATCTCGTCAGCAGGTCCAAATCGGTTTTTCACAGCGCGCAGAATTCGGAACTGATGGCCGCGTTCGCCCTCAAAATAAAGCACGGTGTCGACCATATGCTCGACCACGCGGGGGCCGGCAATTTGGCCGTCTTTGGTGACATGGCCAACCAGGATCACAGAAATTCCACGGGTTTTCGCAAATGTTGTCAGCTCGTGTGCGGCGGCACGCACCTGACTGACCGATCCTGGTGCGCTATCGACATTGTCGGCCCACATGGTTTGGATCGAATCGATGATCGCGAGTTGCGGACGTTCGGCATCAAGTGTCGTCAGGATATTGCGCAGATTGGTGTCAGCGGCGAGCCGTACGGGGGCATCGGTTAGCCCGAGCCGCTGGGCGCGCATCCGCACCTGAGCGGCGGCCTCCTCACCTGAGATATAGATTGTATCAAGCCCGGCTTTGGAAAATCTGGCGGCCGCCTGAAGTAATAAAGTCGACTTGCCGATGCCCGGATCCCCACCTACGAGTATCGCCGATCCGGGGACCAAGCCGCCACCTAACACGCGGTCAAGCTCGGACATGCCACAGATTGTCCGCTGCGGCGGGGCCTCTTCTGTCGATAAATCCGTCAGGGTCAGTCCTTTGCCCCGGCTTGCGCCGAGCGATTTAGAGGCTGGTCCCGATGACAGGGGTTTGTCTTCGACAATCGAGTTCCATTCGCCGCAACCATCGCAGCGGCCAGACCATTTGGTGAAGGTGGCGCCACATGAATTGCAGCTGTAAGACGTTTGGTTTTTTGCCATGCACAGGTTTTGCCCGAGCCAAGCCCGCCACGCAAGGGGCGGTTCGCGGTAATTCGAACAGAATTCAGCTTATGGCTGGTATTAGCGGAGAACTGCGTTTTTTCGTCAACATGCTGATGCCCAAAGAAATTAAGATACAGCCTGTGAAAAGATAAAGCCCCCAAGCAACCTCGACTTTCGCAACGCCCACGCCTTTGACCACCACGACATAGAGGGCAATCAGGAAGATATCCGCCATGGCCAATTTGCCCATCAGATTAAACAGGGGCAGCATTTTTCGGCGCATCTGACCAAATTGGATCAAAGCAAGCCCAAGTGTTTTCATAAGGGGGGCAAAAATGGCAAAGAAGGTGATGAGCAATGCTAGAAATACATCTGTTTCCCAAAGCGTTTGAAGCCCCGAGATGACGCTGATTTCGGATTGCCCAAAAAAGGGAAGGTTAATACCTGCCCGCAGCAGAGGCGCAAACCAAGCGATGGGAAAGCCAATTAAAAGGCCAAGATTTAAATATCGCAAATATGTCATGCGCTTGGATATGGGGCAGTGTGCCTGTGGTTTCAACACGCGTTCTTCCGACAAATGCAGTTTATGCTTTTGGGCCGGTTTGAGCGCCTTACGTGTGGCGAGAGCAGGCGGACAACTGAGTGGTCATATTTCTAAGCTTCAGAAGTTACCTAACCGATTCAATTGGGCCATCTGCCGAACCGCTGATAAATTGTGAAACATAAGGGTCGCCCGAATTGTCCATGTTCTCAACCGGGCCGGTCCATTGAATGCGTCCCGCATGCAGCATCGCAACCTTGTCCGCAATCACTCGAACCGAACTCATGTCATGGGTGATCGTCATCGCGGTTGCGCCCATTTCTTCAACAATCTCGCGGATCAAATCGTTGATCACGCCTGACATAATCGGGTCAAGCCCGGTGGTTGGTTCATCAAAAAAGATGATCTCAGGCTCTGCTGCGATGGCACGGGCAAGCCCCACGCGCTTTTGCATGCCACCCGACAATTCTGATGGAAACAGGTCTGCGACATCCGGTTTCAGACCAACCCGACGTAGCTTTTCAATGGCAATTTCGCGGGCTTCTCTTTTTGGGCGCGCAAGCGATCCACGCAACAAACGAAAGGCAACATTTTGCCAGACCGGAAGGCTGTCAAAAAGCGCGCCACCTTGGAATAGCATGCCAAATCGGGCCAAAAATGCATCGCGTTCGACGGTTGATGTGTCTTGGCCATCAAGCGTGATTATTCCACTGTCTTGGATCATAAGGCCGAGAACGCATTTCAGCAGCACGGATTTCCCGGTGCCGGATCCGCCGATAATGACCATGCTTTCGCCACGCCCGATGGTCAGGTTCACCCCATCCAGAACTTTTTTGGGGCCAAAGCCTTTGTGAAGGTTTGAAAGCTGGATCATGATGCAAAAAACAGACTTGTGAGAAGGAAGTTGGCAGCGAGGATCATAATGGCCGCGGCCTCAACTGATGTTTTTGTGGCCCGACCCACCCCTTGTGCGCCACGACCGGAATGCATGCCGTGGTAGCAGCCCATGACGGCGGCGATCAACCCAAATACAGCCCCTTTGACCAAAGACGATATGATGTCGGCGGTTTCAAGAAAGTTCCATGTGTTCGAGATGTACGCGCCGGGCGCAAAGCCAAGTTGCTTGGTGCCCACGATGTAGCCGCCCATGATCCCGATGATATCACCAAGTCCTACAAGGGCCGGGACCACCAATATTGCGGCCAGAACGCGCGGCGCAGTCAGGTATTTCATAGGGTGGGTTGACAGTGTGACCAAGGCGTCGATTTGTTCGGTGACCTTCATGGTCGCAATTTCAGCAGCGATTGAGGAGGTCACCCGTGCGGCAATCATCAGCCCCACCAAGACTGGCCCAAGTTCGCGCACCATGCCGATGGCGACAATTTGCGGCACAACGGCTTCGGCCGAAAACCGTTGCCCGCCCGAATAAATCTGGAGCGCAAGTGCGCCGCCGGTGAAGATGGCCGTTAATCCCACCACGGGCAGGCTGAAATAGCCGATATTGATCAATGCGGATAGGAATTCGCGGGGGTAAAACGGCGGGCGCACAATATGACTGAGGGATTGCCCACCAAAAATGGCAATGCGACCAAGCACAGCCAAAAAGCCAAGCATGGTCCGGCCTAAGGCCGCCAATGGATAAGTCAGCATCATTCCTCGCGTCCTCGTGCGTAATACCTTGCGTATCTAGTGCCTAGCTGGGTCAGAACCTCGTATCCGATGGTCTTTGAGACATTGGCCAGATCATCGACATTCTGGTGTCTGCCAAGCATCGTCAGGCTTTTGGGGGTCTCGCGGATATGCGTGATATCGGCACAAATCAAATCCATAGAGATGCGGCCAACGATGGGGCAGGGCGTATCTTCGTAAAACATCACAGCCTTGTTTGATGCCTGTCGGCTAAGACCATCAGCATAGCCGCCCGAAACCGTGGCAATACGCGATGGACGCTCAGCAACCCAAGAATTGGCATACCCAACGGTTTCACCGACCGCGAGGGTGCGAATTTGGACCACTGGAAGGTTCAGTTCCACGACGGGTCGCGCCTCTTCAAAGGGAAGACCGCCATAAAGACCAACTCCAGGCCGCGTGAGGTCAAAGTGATAGTCGGACCCCAGCAAGATCCCCCCGGTGGCAGACAGGCTGCGCGGCGCTTCGATTTCGGCGGTCATTTCCAAAAATGCCGATAGTTGTTGTTGGTTCATTGCGTGATCAGGCTCGTCCGCGCAGGCAAGGTGGCTCATGATCAACCGGGGGCCTTGCGCCACACAAAGCTCGCGCAGCGCTGACCATTCGCCGGGTTCCATACCCAGGCGGTTCATGCCTGTGTCGAGTTGAATGCCAAAAGGGTGGCCCGGCAAAGCTTCGAAATGGCGGGTCATCTGTTCAACAGAGTTCAGCATCGGTACCAAACCCAGATCGTGGATCATGTCGGTGTCGCCCGACATATGCCCGGAAAACACACTTATCTCCGGCCCCGGCCCTAATGCTTGACGTAGGGCTGCCCCTTCTTCAGCGACCGCTACAAAAAAGCGCCGTGCGCCGGCAGCAGCCAGTGCGCGACCCACTTTGGCCACACCTAATCCATAGGCATCTGCCTTGACCACGGCGGCGGTTTGAACGTCGCTGGCTGTTTTCGCATCAAGGGTCCGCCAGTTGGCGGCCACTGCGTCTAAATCAATTGTAAGTCTACCTGTGCTCATAGGGCGGTTTTCGACAGGCAGGACGCGTAGGTCAAGGTAAAACACCCTGTGAGAGTGAAACTGACGGAAATTCCCTGATTTATCTTCAGAAGAGACCAGTGAAAGCCCGCCTAATTGTCCACCAAAATGGTTTCCACGGCGCTTGTTGCTTCCAAAGTGCGATGCACAGGGCAACGGTCCGCGATCTCCAAAAGACGGTCGCGTTGTTCGGTGTTTAACGGCCCATTCAAATGTACTTCGCGGCGAAACTTATCGATTTTGGCCCGTGTGCCGGTCTCCGCGTCTTGCGCATGGACTTTATTGTGGCTCACATCCACGCGCACATGGGTCAGCGGCCAGCCTTTGCGCCGGGCATACATGCGGATCGTCATGGAGGTACAGGCGCCGAGCCCGGCTGAGAGGAACCCATAGGGTGACATCCCCTTATTGGTGCCGCCATAGGCCAGGGGTTCGTCCGCTTGGGTATGGTGAAATGGGCCGGATTGGACATCTTGTAGAAACCCGTTGGGGTCAGCTTCTGTAACGCGCACGATGCCTTCTGGCGCGCCAGGAGGCGGGGCGGGTGGCGAAAGGTCAAGATAGCGCGCAGCCCATGCCGAAATGACATCCGCCACATATTCCGCATCTTCCGGGCGTGTGATTAAATGGTCGGCATCATCAAGCGTCACAAAGCTTTTTGGATGTTTAGCTGCGATGAAAATACGCGAGGCATGCTCGATGCTGACCACTTCATCGCGCGGAGCGTGAAGCACCAAAAGGGCGGCGTTTAGTGTGTGGATTGCGGTTTCTAATGCGTTGTCTTGAACATCCTCAACAAAACTGCGCCCGAGGGTGAAAGGCCGTCCGCCCAAATTGACATTTGCGCGTCCGCTCTCGGCAATTTCGGGTAATGCATGTGTGAATTGTGCAAGGACATTTGCAGGATCGGAAGGCGCCCCAATGGTCACCACGCCGATGGTTTTGGGCAACTCAGGAGCCGCTTTTAGGACCGCCGCGCCGCCGAGGGAGTGGCCAATCAATAGGGTTGGGGCCATGCCGCGCGCTTCGAGCGCACCTGCTGCGAGCACGATGTCTTCGACATTGGATGAAAAATGGGTGTTTTCAAACTCGCCGCCCGAATGCCCCAGACCCGTGAAATCAAAGCGCAGCACCGCAATCCCTACGGCCGCCAAGCGGGCAGAAATCCGGCGCGCTGCCGCGATGTCTTTGCCGCAAGTAAAGCAATGGGCAAACAGGGCCGTGGCGAGATGCGGCCCCGGAGGTAGATCAAGACGTGCTGCGAGGTCATGGCCGCCATGGCCCTTAAAAGTGAAACGCTCGGTTGGCATTCTCGATCCCTTTTCATGTGTCTGTCCAAACGATGGGCAGAGTTTCGTTCCGCCACAAGGGGGTGGCACCAAATTGCACGGGATCGTGAGGGGCCGTTATGTCCGACTTGTTCTTGCCATTCCTTTCCTCGCCAATCAATCTGCACAAAACCATAATGGAGGCCGGAGTGGTCGAGATTTGTCAAAGATATTTGCCTCTGCGGCCCTGGGAGGAGGATCGCACCCAACGCCTGCCCGGGCTAAACCCGATGCTGCCTGGCGAGTGGTTGCTGCAAGATGAAGCATATGGCGCGCAGATGGCGCATCGTTTGCATCTGATGGCGACATGCAAAGAGGCGGTTCACCAGATTTCAGATGCGGCTATGCCTGCCGCACAAGAGCTTTTGGAATGTGTTCTGGAAGAGGTGAGGGATGCTCAGGGGTATCACGTCAGCACAACATCAGTGATCTGTCCGGATGGGCGCAAGGTTGAGATTGACTATGATCAACCGCTTTTGACCTGTGGCGCTATTGTCCAAGAAGATCTTGTGATTATGGAGAAAATCGGATCGGAGCATGTACTGACCGGAGCGATTTTATGCTTTCCCTCAAGTTGGACATTGGCGGAAAAGTTCATGCAACCGATGACGCGAATCCATGTCCCGGTCGAGGTTTATACAGAGGAAATTGCAAAGCGTGTGCAGCGGTTGTTTGATGGCATTCAGGTCGCGCGACCAATGTGGCGGGGGAATTACTTATCCTACGGCGATCCTGAGCTGCACCAGCCACGGCTGGAAAAGGATGTGCGCCTTGCGCCCGGAAGTGGCCCGCAATGGCTGCGGGTGGAGCGGCAGGGAATGCGAAGGTTGGAACGCTCAGGGGCGGTGATTTTCTCGATCCACACCTATGTTTTGTCCGAGGCGCGGCTGGCTGAACTTGAGATCAATCTGCCAGCGCCGTCGGGGCGTTGATGAAAGCGTTTCGTGCCTAGCGTCATGCGGCAAGGCACGAAAGATTTTAGCTGCCCAAGGTCATGGGTACAAAACCATCGACCGGTGACCAGTGGCGGATGGTCTGTGGGAGGCTGTTGTGTCGCCGAATGTCGGCAATTCGAGATCCGATGTGAGACATCAGTCCGCCACTCCGAAAAACCTCTGCCAAACGCTGCTCTGTATGTGTCATGTTGCTCATTGCTCTGCTCTCTTTTTTTCATTTTGACGTCCATTGGTGGTCGTCTTGGAGCATGATGCGGGTTGATTTTGCGCAAAGCACGGAAGAAATGGGGCAAGAACGGCATAATTTGGGGGCGGGTTTCCTTGTGGGTATCACAATGGTTAACCGAAATTAGCCAGCTTACCCGTCGATTTTGGCCCCCATTAGCGCAAGAGATTGTTGATAGACCGTGGCGGCGTTCCACTCTTTGAGCACTCGATAATTGGCTTGCCCTTGTTGATAACCTTTACCCGGTTTCCACCCGTGTTTTCGTAAGTAATTGGCCGTTGAGGCCAGGGCATCCGCAAGGTCGTAGAAGTTCACAACGCCGTCACCATTCCCGTCCACACCAAATTCCAGTGCGTTGCCTGGCAAAAACTGGGTGTGTCCCAGCTCGCCATGTTTTGCCCCTTTGGTTGCTGAGGAGATTGAGCCGCGATCAACAAGCTTTAAGGCACCAATGGCGTGGGGTTTGAAAAAATCAGACCTGCGGCAATCATAGGTCAGGGTCACAATGGCTGAAACGACATTGGAATCTCCCATAAATCCACCAAAGGCCGTTTCCATGCCGTGAATGGCTAAAAGCACCCCAGCAGGCACGCCGTATTGTTGTTCAAGCGCCCTGTAGAATGCTGGGTTCTTTGCTTTGCGGCGTTTGCCTTGGGCGATGATCGTATCCGCGCCACGAATTTGAAGGAATTTGTCCAAAGCGTATTTGAAGCTCTTTTGGTTGCGGTCTGCATTGATCGTGGCTTGGGCGTAAGATGTCGCGGCCAATGCTGCGAGCCCTTTGCCTTTGACACCCGCGCGTTTGGCCTCCGTCGCAAAATCTGCTTTCCACGCGTCAAATCCAGCGGCGGAATTGCCGCATTGGGCTGACAATGCAGGGCTTACGGTGGTGACAATAAATGCAAGGGTGACAAGGCTATTTTTAATGACGTTTGGCATGAGCGTCTCGATCTTGGTTGAAATATCGCATGATAGCGCGCAAGTCTGAATGTGCCTAACAAAGAAATGGGCAAAAAGAAAAGGGCACCCGAAGGCGCCCCTTTTAATGATGAACCCAAACTGGATTTAGCAGCTGTAGTAAAGCTGGAATTCAATCGGGTGGGGTGTGTGTTCATAGGCATAAACCTCTTCCCACTTCAGGGCCAGATAACCGTCGATCTGGTCTTTGGTGAACACGTCACCTGCCAGAAGGAAGTCGTGATCGGCCTCAAGCGTCTCAAGCGCTTCGCGAAGAGATGAGCAAACGGTTGGGATGTCCTGCAGCTCTTCGGCGGGCAGGTCATAGAGATTTTTATCCTGAGCGGGGCCCGGATCGATTTTGTTTTTGATGCCGTCAAGACCAGCCATCAGCAAGGCGGCAAAGCACAGGTAAGGGTTGGCTGCGGGATCAGGGAAACGTGCCTCAACGCGCTTGGCTTTGGGGCTTTCGGTCCATGGAATACGCACAGCACCCGAACGGTTCGACGCGGAGTAGGCACGCAGAACGGGGGCCTCAAAGCCTGGGATCAAGCGCTTGTACGAGTTCGTTGCCGGGTTTGTGAAAGCATTCAGCGTCTTCGCGTGCTTCAGGATACCACCAATGAAATACAGCGCTTCTTGGCTGAGGTCAGCGTATTTGTCGCCTGCGAACAGCGGTTTGCCGTCTTTCCAGATCGACATGTTAACATGCATCCCAGTACCGTTGTCTCCAGCGATTGGTTTTGGCATGAAAGTCGCTGATTTGCCGTAAGCATGCGCCACATTGTGGATGATGTATTTATACTTCTGAAGCTCATCGGCCTGTTTGGTGAGCGTATCAAAGATCAAACCCAGCTCGTGCTGACAGGATGCCACTTCGTGGTGGTGCTTGTCGGTTTTCATGCCCAAGGACTTCATCGTCGACAGCATTTCACCGCGAATGTCTTGCGCATCATCAATTGGGTTTACAGGGAAGTAACCGCCCTTGATGCCCGGACGATGGCCCGAGTTGCCCATTTCATACTCCGTATCGGTATTCCAAGCTGCGTCAACCGCATCAACCTGATAAGACACCTTGTTCATCGACACGCTGTAACGCACATCATCAAACAAGAAGAACTCAGCTTCTGGACCCATATAGGCCACGTCACCAATGCCTGATGCTTTCAGGTAAGCTTCGGCTTTTTGCGCGGTGCCGCGTGGATCGCGGGGGTAGGCTTCGCCAGTGTCTGGTTCCACAACCGAACAATGCAGGCACAATGTTTTTTCCGCATAGAAGGGGTCAACATAAGCGCTGTCAGTGTCAGCCATCAGTTTCATGTCTGATGCTTCGATCGACTTCCAACCCTCGATAGAAGATCCATCAAACATAAAGCCTTCTTCAAGGAAGTCTTCGTCCACCAGGTCGCAATCGACCGTCACATGTTGTAGCTTACCGCGTACATCTGTGAAGCGGATATCGACATAGGCGATGTCTTCTTCTTTGATCCGCTTGAGAACGTCTTGAGTGCTCATTGCTTTTTCCTTTTGTTCGAAAATGTAAGGCCGATTAAACGGCGTCGAGACCGATTTCGCCGGTCCGAATTCGGATGGCTTGTTCAACGGGGGAAACAAAAATCTTGCCGTCACCAATTTTGTCGGTTTTGGCCGCGTCCACGATCGCCGCAATGGCTTCGTCAACTTGGTCTGCTGGCAGCACGACTTCGATCTTTACCTTGGGCAGGAAATCGACCACATATTCTGCTCCACGATAGAGTTCTGTATGGCCCTTTTGACGACCGAAGCCTTTGACTTCGATCACCGAGAGACCCTGCACGCCGATATCTTGAAGGGCTTCTTTCACCTCGTCCAATTTGAACGGTTTGATGATTGCCTCGATCTTCTTCATCTGGCTTCTCCCATTGGTAACTTGCGCGTTAAATGCAGAGAGACCACTTTCCCTTCCGCACGACAATTGCATAGGGTGGTCGAGGTATGCCGCGACTGCATAAAAAAAGTGGTCTGTGCATAAAAATTGGGCAATATGCCGAAAATATGTGCGGCGAACGAAGGGGAATCCATGGTTGACCTTTTAACCTCTGCGCAAATGCGCGCGATTGAATGTAACTCAATCGACTCAGGCGTCGTCTCAGCCTTGCAGTTGATGGAGCGTGCCGGGCAGGGCGTTGTCGATGCCATCTTCAAGAAGTGGCCGGAGTTGCGACGTCATGACGGGACGGCTTTGGTGCTTTGTGGTCCTGGGAATAATGGCGGTGACGGGTTTGTTGTTGCGCGTTTATTGAAGGGCGTGGGGTGGGGCGTTAAAGTGCTGCTTTACGGCCACCCAGATCAAATGCCGCCCGATGCGCGCAAAAACTATGATGGCTGGTTGGGCATGGGCGATGTCTCTCCGCTTCACTTGGGCGACATTCCTCATCCTTTTCCGCAAAGCGATTTGACGATTGATGCGCTTTTTGGCACGGGCCTGACGCGACCGCTGGAGAAACCTTTAGCGCAGATCTTAAGCACAGAGTTAGGCGCCTTCTCTGTGTGTAAACGGATTGTCGCAATTGATGCGCCATCGGGGCTGTGCATGGACAGCGGTCGCTTTCTTGCGGACGCGGGGCCTTTGACTGCCGATTTAACAGTCAGCTTTCATAAAATGAAGCTGGGCCATGTTCTGGCCGAGGGGCCAATGGCGTGTGGTCAAACCGTGGTTGTGGATATCGGGCTGGCGCAAAGCAACGATCAGGGCCGCTTATCCAGATCCTTACAAACCAATGTGAATGAAGGTGCAATGCTGGTTGATGCGCAAACGTTGGGTGGCGTTGATAAATTGGATACCTATTTACATTCCGGGCATAAATTTGATCACGGCCATGCCCTGATACTGTCAGGTGGATTTGGCAAAACGGGCGCGGCACGCCTTGCGGCGCGCGGTGCCCTAAGGGTGGGCGCGGGCGTGGTCACCTTGGGCGTACCGCCTTCCGCGCGTATGGAAGTGGCCTGCCAGATCACTGCAATCATGCAATCGCGTGTTTCCGATGCCAGTGAGCTAAAGCAAAAATTGCTGGACAAAAGGATCAACGCAATTTGTTTGGGGCCAGGATTGGGGTTCGACCGCGCGCAGGCTTTGGTTCCGACCAGTCTTGTTGACAAAATTCCATGTGTTCTCGACGCAGATGCATTGTCCGCATTTGTCGATGATCCAGAGGCCCTGTTTCAGATGCTACATCCAAACGTCGTGTTGACTCCCCATGCTGGAGAGTTTGCGCGGCTCTTTCCAGACCTGTCCCAGCGGCTAAGCGGGCCCAGCAAGACAGGGCCCGCCTTTTCCAAGGTTGATGCAGCACTCGTGGCGGCCAAGCGTGCCGGATGTGTGGTGCTTTTTAAAGGGGCTGATACTGTTATTGCATCGTCGGACGGCCGCTATGCTGTCCACTCTGCTCATTATGAACGGTCGGTGCCTTGGTTGGCGACCGCTGGTGCAGGGGATGTGTTGTCGGGGATCATCACAGGATTGCTGGCACGCGGGTTCTCGCCGCTTAAAGCGGCATCAGCGGGTGCATTTCTTCATGTAGAAGCGGCCAGATTGTTCGGCCCTGGTCTCATTGCAGAAGATCTGGCCGAGTTTCTGCCAAAGGTCTTCAGGTCACTGCGGCATCAAGCAACTGCGAGTTCTGCGCCATCTGCATAAATCACATGGCTGCGATCAAAGACCAAACAATACAGCGGGGTGTTTTCCAGTTTGCAGTGCATATCCTGAGCCATAAGGCGTGCTGTCCCAAAAATCGGCCCTTCTTCGCGCATCAAGAAGGGCTGCCCCACCGAAACGCGCATATCGCGTGTGTCAATCGGCATTGAACTTTGACCCCTTATCGGCATCCAATGTTGCCCCCC
>ATLU01000242.1_pt1 | contig 11547 bp, 8 predicted proteins | sample 178751 | NCBI WGS metagenome assembly ATLU01 (sample SAMN02211837, study PRJNA209200) | bioreactor metagenome | isolation source: day 23 sample from continuous culture bioreactor inoculated with sediment... | place: Germany: Wadden Sea | collected 2011
AAAACTCAGAGAGTACTCAACAAAAGTTATATCGCAGGCACAGTAGAATATCGATCAGAACGACCGACATACAATTTAGGTTTAATCAGTCTCAGGTTGTAAGTAACTGGCGGCATGCACTGATGCCATGCGCCCAACGCTTGCCAAGTTTTTCACAGGCCGCGTAGATGTGATCAATATGCCCAACCAATGATTTGAATCGATACTCAAATGAAGTGGTCATTTTGAGCCACGCTTGAGGGTCAATCTGTAATCGACTAAGTATAGGGGGTAGATCAGAAGGAATGGCGCCCCGTTTATCATCCCGGATAACGCGTCCGGTCCAATCGACGAGTTCCAGGTAATCTTCTAAACGAAAAGGTAACCCTGCTGGTATCGGCTCACGTGGATAGCCTACAAAGGGGTGAAGGGTTGGCGGTTGTGATGCCTTATCGACATCCTCCTTTGTACAAGCGCGTGAAGACTGAAGACTTTGCGCAAATTGTATCCGCCGTTGGATGGAGGTGTAATCAGAAGATTCAGGCGTATCGGCTATACCTGCCCTGACAGGATTCAGATCAACGTAGGCCATACAGGCGGTGAGTGCGGCTTCATCCAATAACGCCTGACACTTAAAGCGCCCCTCCCAGAAACGGCCCGTACAGTCATCCTCGGCATTTGCTTGTCGGGCAATGGTCTCGTTAAGACAACGCATAAACCAGCTGACCGATTGAAGACGTTCACGCCAGGTTTCAACTAGGGTTGTGACATGTTCTAACTCATCCGGCGACAAAGTATCCTGATTTAGAAAACGCTGGCTTAATAAGGTGCCACTGAATAACTCATGCCAACGTTCAATAACTTCGCGCTGCGACCAACTGGCCGCGCGCAGCGCATCAATATGAACAACCACATGGGTATGGTTGTGCATAACGGCATAAGCGCAGAGATTAATGGCAAAAGAACGAGAAAGGGCGAGCAGTCGCTGTTCTATCCAGTCTCTTCGATGCTCGAAGGAACGCCCGGTTATAGGGTCTATTCCACAGAGAAAGGCGCGACGGACACAGCGGGAGACGCAGTGATAGTAGGGCGTAGCATCGAGGCTGACGAGGGATTTTCGTGGTTTTGGCATACTCAATCCTTGAGATAATAGTTTTCTGTATGTTCTCTATTATGGCACAGGTATTTTTAGAGTCAAATAGTGGGTGTCCCTGATTAGTTCTGATTAGTTCTGATTAGTTCTGATTAGCTTACTGCTCTACTACAGCTTTATTGTTGGTGCTGCCAATGATTTTATACGTGTTTTTTCCACTGTTCTTGGCGTTGTACATTGCATTGTCGGCCAAGCGTAAAAGTTCACGTGCATTCTCTGCTGATTGTGGAAATAGACTGATCCCAATGCTTACTCCAACATGACATGGATGACTGTTTATCTGAATAGGCTCATTGATCGCACTAATTAATTTTTCTGCAATCATCGAGGCATCTTCAGGCAAGTTCAGCTCGCCAAGAAGGAGAGTGAATTCATCTCCGCCTACACGTGCCAAGATGTCATCTTTGCGAATACACTCTTTCATGCGTGTGCTTAAGGCTTTCAGCAGATGATCCCCTGCTTCATGACCGAGGGTATCGTTGATCAATTTAAAACCATCCAGATCCAGAAACAGCAGTGCTAACTGTCGGCCGTGTCGCTGAGCATGGTTGATAGCGATCTCAAGGTGTTCATTGAACAGGGAACGGTTGGGCAGGCCGGTTAGCGCATCATGGGTCGCCAGGTGTGTCAGTTCCTGTTGTGCTTTGACTCGCTCATGAATTTCATGACGTAGTTTGTTATTGGTGCGGGCCAGCTCATCGGTACGTTCCTCTACGCGTTTTTCCAAGTCCAGATTAAACTGTAGTAATTTTTGCTGGGCTGCTTTTTTGTCGGTTACATCGCGTATCACCACAATATAAACTGGCTCCCCTTCCAGAACGATTTTTGATATATCGATCTCGGCTGGGAAGGTTGAGCCGCTGCTGTGAATACACATCACTTCACGGCTCATGCCCAAGCGGCGCTTTTTCCACTCCTCGTTATCAAAAATCAGATGATCACCGCTCTCTTCATTGATAACCTTGGGCATGAGTGATTGAATGCTTTTTCCAATCAGTGCTTTATCTTCGTAGCCGAAGATCATATTGCCCGCTTTGTTGCAGGAGACAATGCACCCCCTGCGATTCAGGGTAAGAAGGCCATCTATCATGTTTTCGCGAACGGTACGTTCCCGAAGTTCACTGTGTCTCAGTTCGTTTTCAGATTTCTGTCTCCGTGTGATTTCGTTGCTGATGCGACGGTGAATAAGTGTGGCGATAGCAATACTGAAGAGTACGCCAAAGACGCTGAGAAAGATCATGAGACGATAGGTTTGTTGAATCTCTTCGTTGGTGCTCTTCAGGTTTTCGATATTTTGCTGCTGTTTCAGTAGAATAAAATCATCCATCAAAGCCATGGCTTTAAGTTGACCCGGCAGTGTGGTCTGAAACAGCAGCTTACCTGCCGGCTCGTACTCCTGATCACGAAGATACTGGATAACAAGGTTTTGTGAAGAGGCTGTTTTTACCGTCTGTGCATGCTGGCGTTCCAGTAGTTGACGTTCTTCGGAAGTAATATCCTGGTTTAATAACTCCTCGCGTGCAGTGACATAACGCAATGCAGAAGAACTCATCTCCATGGCATATTCGTCAATGGTAAATGGATCTTTGATGATCATGGCTGACTGCAGGATGATGGAGCGTTCACGTGCAACCTGACGCATCGTATGCATCAGGGTGATCTGTGTGTTGCGATTCTGAACAATCTCGGTAAGGCCTGATGAGAGGCGTTGTATGCGATAAAGACCGGTTCCTGTGATTGTTACCAACACGACAATAACCAGCAGAAAACCATAGACGATGATACGTCGAGATGTACCCTGTGCGGACATATCAGCCACCCTGTGCAACCGTACTATTGTTGTTTAATGGGTCCAGTTTTGTCGGGGCCTCTTTGTGGGCCTTGTCTTAATATTTATCAAGCTGCAGTGATATTAGCAGCTTTTTGAGTAGAACAAAGCGTCGGTCTTATTTATTAGGGGAAAGAGCTAGAAGAAAATCAAAAAACGAGTCATATCACACAATATTTATGATAATTATCGCCGTACATTAATGTATCGGTTACGTGTGTGCTATAGCAATCGGGTTATGCGGTCTTTTGAGAAATAAAGGAGATACTCATCAATTTGAAAAATATTATCATAACACAATTAAAAGATCACTTTCTCGGTCTAAGTTAGCCGTATAAACAGTGCTACTTAACCGCGATGAGGACAAAACATCAGGGATTTTTCGAAGACAATTATAGCTTATGTGTGCAGTGGTACATCGATCAGAATGCCCGATAGAAAATAACTGGATTAATCTGTTTTCAGATTGTAAGGCGTTGTCAGAATGAACTGAGGCTATGCACCCAACACTTGCCAAGTATCTCAAAGATAACGTGAATATCGATACTCAAATGGAATGGTCAATCAGTGGGTGTCCCCGGTAGGTTCTGGCGGGGGGGGAGTGAAATATAATATTGATTAGCTTCGGCTTTAACTTTAAAAGTGAGTGTAAAAAAGGTCGAGTCAGTATTGAATTTGATCTTTTTCTTATTCCCACTTAAAGCTACGCGCGCCAATCGTCATAAATACGACACTCATGATGATTAATATCAGAATATGATCAGTGACCTGTAAGAGGCCATCGCCATCAATCATGATGGCCCTTGCTGCCTGTATCATGTGGGTAAGCGGGAAGATGAGAGCCAGTTGCTGAATGATTTCGGGTGAGCCTTCCAGTGAGAACCAGACGCCGGAAAGCATCATCATCGGCCAGCTGACCAGGTTCAATATGCCGTTGGCAGTCTCTTCGTTTGAGAGGCGTGCGGCAACGATCAGGCTTAAGCAGATCATACTGAAGGTGCCGAGAACCAATACCAGTAACAGTGAGAGGTAGGAGCCGTACATGCGAAAGCCTACCAAGAGATCTGTGCCAGCATAGACCAGACTGGTTACGGCGACTATCAACCAGAGTCGTGACACTACCTGCGCTGAGAGAAATTCAAAGGCCGTAAGCGGTGTGGCCTTAAGTCGTTTTAGCACACCATTCTTTCGATAGCGCACGATCACATAACCCACCCCAAACAGCGAGCTGAACATGATGTTCATGCCAAGGACGCCTGGAATCAGCCAGTCTACATAACGAATGGCATCACCGGTGACTGTCTGCTTGTTAAGGGTAGTTTCACCGGGTCTTTTTAACAGCTGCTCTAGCATATAGCCATTGGCGGAACTGTCATTGATCCAGTAGCTGCCACTGCTACTGTCCAGCAACATATCCAGCTGGTGACGCTCTACCTTGGTGATGGCTGTCTCTAATGTTTCCACTGTAATGAACTGGATGTGTTTTAGATCAAGAAATGCTTCTACAGTTGGAGCCTGTTTTTGTTGGTCATACACACCAACCTTGAATAGGTCTTGGCTGCTGGTGGTGAACGCAAATGCAAAGCCGAAGACGATTAAAACGGGCAGTACAATGTTCCAGGAGAGGGCGCTTCGGTCACGTATAAACTCAAGATTACGCGCTGAGAGTACAGCTATAAAACGTTTGAATCGCATCGCCTAACTCCTCAGTCCGCGGCCGGTCAATTCAAGAAAAAGATCTTCCAGGGTGCGTGAGCGGATCTGCAGATGGGTGAGGGGGATTCTCTGGGCCATCAGCAAATCAATGGTGGCATTGACATCTTCACTTAGTATTTCCACTTGCCCATTCATGCGATGCAGTTTGAGACGCGGATCTTGATCCAGTGTTTCAGGTACTTCGTTAGCCGGCAGCAGAATAACCGAGTTATCAAAATGTTTCTTAAGCAGTGCTCGAGGAGAGCCTTGAGCAATGATTCTGCCGTGGTCCATGATGGCAATTTCATCACACAGCTCATAGGCCTCTTCCATGTAATGGGTGGTGAGTACCAACGTTTTCTGTTCCTGTTTGATATCGGTTACCAATTGCCAGAAGTTTCGCCGCGCCTGTGGATCTAGTCCTGTTGTTGGCTCATCCAAAAAAACGATTTCTGGATCATTCACCAGCGCAATTGCCAGCAGCAAGCGTTGACGTTGTCCGCCAGAGAGTTTGCGTACATCCCTATCCAGGTATTCCCCAAGTGCGCAGCGCTCAATGAGTTCATCCAGCGGTCGGGTGTGTGAATAAAACCGGCTAAACAGCTCTAGGGCCTCACCGACCTGAATAAACTCTTGTAGTGATGTTTCCTGAAACATGATGCCGGCTTCATTACGAAACGTTTCATCGGCTGGAGCACCCTTGTACTGAATGTTCCCGGATGTGGTAGGCAGAATGCCTTCCATCATCTCAACTGTGGTGGTTTTGCCTGCACCATTCGGACCCAGCAGGCCAAAGCAAGTGCCACGTTCAATGGCAAAACTGACCCCATTGACCGCCTCAACAGGGCCGAAATGTTTGACCAGATTTTCAACTTGTAGAATACAACTCATGCGTCTTCCAGATGGTATTTATCGGTAATTGTAATCTATTTGCTGCTGATTGCGTGATCATGTCTTGGTGTCCATCGTTAAACGCGTTTTTAATGCCGCCACTACCATACAGCTCTCGGCGTCTCTGATTCCAGCCAGGGCCTGCATGATCTCACTCAGGCGTACTCCATAACCGTCCATGTCTATAATCTTTACTTTATATAAGGCAGTCAGAATCACCGGATCTCAGGTGATGTTACTGAACCTGTGGTGGTTGTACATGGCTGTACGGAACGGGTTAAAGATGACAAAAGAGGTAGTCGTGACTGACCTCAACATAGATCAACAGACTAGCATTCAATGGCTGGGAATTCAGGGTGGGGCGATAGCCTTTAATAAAGTCCCCCTGCGCCAGTTGCTTGATCCGTTCCAGTCAGGATGAGGTGGAGAGTAGAACGGTTTTCCAACTTCTACATAAGAGATACAGCCGCCAGAATGGGAGGGACGATGCGACCCATTGGTGGTTGACTTTGCTATTCCCATAGCAATACCTGATAAACTTATAATAAGGGCAAGTATCACGGCATAAAAACAAAAAATTACCGTTTAAAATGGTCTAAATTCTTGCATTATGCAGTGAATGTAACGGCACGAATATTCAAACAACCTACCGAAAATTGGAGTAAGACTTATGCTGATCGGTGTCCCTAAAGAGATAAAGAATCATGAATATCGGGTAGGTATGACGCCAGCCAGCGCCAGTGAGTTGATTTATCACGGACACCAGGTGATGGTACAGGCTGAGGCTGGTATCGGTATTGGTATGGACGATGCGGCCTACCAGGCTGTGGGCGTCGAGATTGTTGCTACTCCAGAAGAGATTTTCGAACGAGCCGAGATGATCATCAAGGTGAAGGAACCACAGCCCAATGAGTGCAAGATGTTACGCGAGGGGCAATTGCTGTTTACCTATCTACATCTGGCACCTGATCCGACCCTAACAGAACTATTGGTTGCCTCCGGTGTAACAGCTATCGCCTATGAAACCGTGACCGACAAGCGGGGTGGTTTACCCTTGCTGGTTCCAATGTCTGAAGTGGCAGGACGCATGTCCATTCAGGCGGGTGCGATGTGTCTGGAGACACCCCGCGGCGGTTCGGGCCTGCTGTTGGGTGGTGTTCCCGGTGTGGCGCCTGCCAATGTGGTGATCATTGGAGGTGGCGTAGTCGGAACCAATGCAATACGTATGGCGATGGGGCTGGAGGCTCATGTTACCGTACTGGATCGGTCCATTGAGCGATTGGCTGATCTGGATCTCCAATTTGGTGGTTTGCTCAACACCATCTATTCTACCAAGGATGCGCTGGAAGCGTATGTATTAAGTGCTGATCTTGTCATCGGTGCGGTACTGGTGCCCGGTGCCGCGGCCCCCAAGCTGGTGACCCGTGAGATTCTGGGGCGTATGAAGCCAGGTTCCGTGTTGGTGGATGTGGCAATTGATCAGGGAGGCTGTTTTGAAACCTCTAAAGCCACCACCCATGCAGATCCGACCTACATTGTTGATAATATAGTTCACTACTGTGTTGCGAATATGCCCGGCGCGGTGGCTCGTACTTCGACATTTGCATTGAACAATGCCACGTTACCATTTGCATTGGCACTGGCTGATAAAGGCTATCCAAGAGCGTTAGCCGATAATCCGCATCTCTTGGAAGGATTGAACATACACAAAGGCCGTATTACCTACGAAGCCGTGGCGCATGATTTGGATTATGACTACCTGCCGGCACAAGAGGCGCTTGTGTTGTAGTAGTTAAGCGTTTGTTGAGGGAACAAAGGGGTAGGTGATTGGTTGTCATTCCCGTTATAAATGCGGTGCTCTTTAGTTAAAGTTGATTTTATGTGCTTTTATCTTGGTGGCTATAGACACACTTTATATATAGGTTATACTCATTCTATGCGATAGTAGTTTATTTCAGGCATTACTTTAACGCCCTCTGCGTAGCCATTCTCGATATATAACCAGCAAATGGGAGCTTAGTATGCACATCCATACATCAGACCAGGAACAGCTGGATCTGGGTTTTTATGGATGCAGCTGTAACTGGGGTACCCATATCTGTGGTCTTTATCATACCGAAGAAGAACGGGATGAAATCATAGTTGGTTTCATGCATCAGGGCCATGTGAGTGGTGATCAACAACTCTATGTGCCTAACGAGAGGAAGCCTGAAGAGTTTTTAACAGAGTACCAATCTCGCTATGGAGAGGAAACCGTAGCTGATCTGGAAGATGAAACTGTTTTCGCCATTGCCGATGCCAGGACCATCTATTATCCCGATGGCCAATTCTCTCCACGGGCAATGGATGAGAATCTCGGTGCCTTCTATCAACAGAGTCAAGCGGGTGGTCGGAGAAATATCCGCGCAACTGCGGAGATGACCTGGGCTCTGGACACCATTCCTGGGGTTGAGCATCTGATGGTCTATGAATCCCGCCTTAATTACTTTATTCCAGGGAAGCCTTGGGTCTCTATCTGCTTATATAACCTGAATAAGTTTGATGGAGTCTCCATCATGAATGTACTGCGCACCCATCCGTTTGCCATCTCCAATGGCATCATCACTGAAAACCCCTATTATCAAGAACCGCAGGAGTGGCTACGCCTCAATGCTCCGCAATTCCTCTGAAACCACGGAACAGAATGCAGCTCATGATCTGTTGCTGTTATTAACGCATATCTCCAGTCTGGATGATATTGAGCAGATGGCTCGTCTTTTTGTGGAGGGCGTAAATGGTATGGGGCTGGGTATCACCCTGGAGCCTCTCTCTGCAGTCAGTCCTTTTTCCGATAACTGTATAGAGGTTCGTACGGCCCATATGCGGTATAGCCAGTTTGCCGTTATAGCTGGAAATATGGAGACGCTTCCGCGCGCATTACGTGCCTCGCTGAATAATGGCATGCAGTTATTGGCCCTGTTAATGGAGGGGGTCACCAATCGCAATAGGCTGGAAGTTAAATCGGCCCTGCGGTTGGCTGAAAGTGAGCAGCGATTCAGGGATTATGCTGAGATAGCTGCAGACTGGTTCTGGGAGATGGACCCGGATTTACAATATTCCTATCTCAGTGAGCAGGCTGAATGGGTTATGGGGTTGCCAGTTGCAGAGATAATAGGCAAGACCCGGCAGTCATTTTATAGCCCACAATCAGATATTACTAATCCAGAGTGGTCAGCGCATTTCGATATATTAGAGAAAAGAGAGGATTTTCAGAATTTTAAAGTCGTCTGGAAACGGCCGGATGGTGATACACGCATTATTTCTCTGAGCGGCCGCGCCCTGTTTGATGAGCAGAATTCCTTTTTGGGTTACCGCGGAATTGGTCGTGATATCACAGAACGCCAGCAGGCAGCGGAGCAGATTAAATCAAGTGAGAGCCGTTATCGGGAGCTGTTTGATAACATGAGTGATGGAGTCGCTGTCTACTCAGTAGTGGGTGACGCGAGTGATTTCATTATAAAGGATCTTAACCGGGCGGCTGAACGTATTGGAGGTACAAATCGGGATGTGGTGATCGGTCAATCAGTCAGGGATGTTTTTGGCGCTGTAGAGTCGATGGGGCTGTTTGCCGTTCTCCAGCGCGTAGCACGGACCGGTGAGCCGGAACACTTTCCCTATAGCCATTATCAGGATGGCCGGTTGGATCTGTGGGTTGAGAATTATATCTACCGTCTGTCTGCTGGTGAGGTGGTGGCGGTTTTTGAGGATGTTACACAACGCACCCGAGCAGAACAGGCGCTACAGGAGAGTCGCACGTTGTTGCGTTCTGTGATTGACTCGGCGCCTATGTGGATTGCCGCCTGTGATCGAGATTATCATTACCTGGTGGCGAATCACTATTTTGAAACAACATTTGATAAGCCGCTTAAAGAGATTGAAGGCCAACCTTTTTTAGAGATCCTGCCTACTGAAATAGCCGAACGACATGCCCTGTTGGTTGATGCAGTATTCCAGGGTGAAAGTCGAAGTTTTGAAGAGACGCTTCCTGCTAAGAATGGAGCTGCAGAACGCTATGTTTCTGGTAGTTATGTGCCATTACGTGATGTGAAGGGTGAAATTACCGGCGCCGTAGTTTCTGTCATAGATAACACGGAAAAAGTTGTAACACAAAAAAAGCTGGATACCGCTCATTCAGAATTAAAGCAGCAACTTAAAAAACTCCGTCTCGCAGGAACTGTATTTGATTCCACCGCCGAAGGCGTGTTGATTGCTGATGAGAATATTGAAATCCTGGATGTGAATCGTGCCTTTAGCGATATTCTCGGTTATGAGCGTGATGAAGTATTGGGTAAAAAGCCCAGCCTTTGGAAGTCAGGGCGTCATGATAGAGCCTTTTACCAGGCTATGTGGTCATCATTGATTCACACCGGGATGTGGTGTGGCGAGATATGGAATCGGCGTAAGGATGGCACGGTATTTCCCGAGTGGCTGACAATTAATGTGGTTAAGAATAAGGCAGGAAAACTGGTCAACTATGTTGCGGTTTTTGCGGATATCACCCATATCAAGCAGTCTGAAGAGCAGCTCGATTTTCTGGCTCATCATGACCCGCTGACGGAGTTACCTAATCGACTGCTTTTTAACGCACGGTTACAACATTCGATCAATCATGCGGCCCGAACAGGTGAGCAATTGGCTCTGCTGTTTATAGACCTGGACCGGTTTAAGAATATCAATGACAGTCATGGACACACGGTGGGAGATAGTCTCCTTAAGGAGGTCGGTGGGCGACTCGTTAGTTCGGTACGTTCCGAGGATACTGTGGCCCGTATTGGCGGAGATGAGTTCACTATTTTGATAGAGGGTATGGAGTCAACCCATGATGTAGTAGGCATAGCAGATAAGATTTTGGGCTCATTCAAGAGGGAATTTGAATTTGGTGAGCATCAGCTCTATATCACGCCGAGTATTGGTATCAGCATCTACCCTCAAGATGGCTTCACTTCAGAAGAGTTAATGCGCAATGCAGATGCGGCAATGTATAGCGCAAAAGATGCCGGTCGCTGCGGTTATGCTTTTTATACTGAAGAGCTTACCTCTGTTGCGTTTGAACGCGTGCTACTCGAAAGCAGTATCCGGCATGGCTTGGATAGACAAGAGTTTGTACTCTATTACCAGCCACAAATTGATATGCAGACGGGTAAGATTCATGGGGCTGAGGTACTGGTTCGCTGGCAGCATCCTGATATGGGTCTGCTTGGACCGATGAAGTTTATACCTGCGGCAGAAGAGTTGGGATTAATAGTGCCACTGGGGGAGTGGATCCTGCGCACCGCACTTACGCGTGCGAAATACTGGTGTGATCTGGGTTGTCTCTGCGAAGTCCTCTCTATCAACGCCTCTGCGGTAGAGCTTCAGCAACGTGATTATGCTGATAAGGTCATTGCTCTTTTGGAAGAGACAGGTTTTGAACCAACCCGTTTGGAACTGGAAGTGACTGAGGGTCTATTTTTGGGTGAGTTTGAATTGGCGGCCAATTCACTCCGGCGTCTGCGGGATTATGGCATCAGTATCGCTATTGACGATTTTGGTACCGGTTACTCATCCTTGAGTTATCTGAAGCGGTTACCGCTTGATCGTCTCAAGATTGATCGCAGCTTTGTAATGGACATCCCTAGTGATGAGAATGACATAGCTATCACACGGGCTGTTATCAGTCTGGCCGAGAGCCTGCAGTTAAAGGTAACGGCCGAGGGCGTGGAGACCGAGGTCCAGCGTGATTTTCTGCTGGCCGAGGGTTGCCGAATTGCCCAGGGCTACCTGTTCGCACGTCCTATGCCTGAAGAGGAGTTCCTCCACTGGTTGGATGGTTTCACTTTGGCAAAGCTAGAAAATTAATTCTTAATTGCCCCTGCCCCTATAAAAATCATAACTAGAATAGATAGCTACTTGGCGGCTGCGCCATTATGGCGTTAAGAAAACTACTAAAGTTTTCGCGCCAGAAGCCGTTTTATTGGAAAGC
>ATLU01000243.1_pt1 | contig 11473 bp, 12 predicted proteins | sample 178751 | NCBI WGS metagenome assembly ATLU01 (sample SAMN02211837, study PRJNA209200) | bioreactor metagenome | isolation source: day 23 sample from continuous culture bioreactor inoculated with sediment... | place: Germany: Wadden Sea | collected 2011
TTTGCACAATCGTTAGAAATGAATCCATAATTATGCCTCCTTCCGTTTGGCAGCGCGGATAAACATCCGTTCCACCGGCATTCGGATCATATTATCAAGCGCGCCGGTGAAGAGGATCACCAGACCCTGAATGACCAACACAAGCTCGCGCGGGATCGACATCCACAACGCCAGCTCGCCGCCGCCTTGGTACAGAAAACCAAACAGAAGCGCCGCAAGCAGCACCCCAAACGGGTGATTGCGCCCCATCAGTGCCACAGCAATGCCGATGAAACCGGCGCCTTCGATCGAGTTGATGATCAGCCGTTCGCTTTCGCCCATCGTGTTGTTGATCGACATCATGCCCGCCAGACCACCGGACAAAAGCATGGCAATCATGGTGATTTTCAGCGGTGAAATCCCGGCATATACCGACGCACTTGGGCTTTCACCAAAGGACCGGATCTCATAGCCAATGCGCGTGCGCCACATCAGGATATAGACCAAAACACAGGCCAGAAGCGCGATGAGCAGTGAAATGTTCACCGGCGCGGATTTTGAAAACGCGATGCCCAAGGGCTCTAACATCTCATGAAAGGTTGGCAGATTGGTGCTTTCGGGAAACTTGGCCGAGGCCGGGTCCATCGCGCCTTTGGGACGTAGCACATTCACCAACAGGTAATTGAGCAAAGAGGCGGCGATAAAGTTGAACATGATGGTGGTGATCACCACGTGGCTGCCGCGTTTGGCCTGCAAATAGGCCGGAATAGCCGCCCATGCCGCACCAAACACCGCGCCACCCAACATGGCGAAAATGATCGCCACGGACCAATGCGGAAAGGGAATGTAAAGGCAGACAAGCGCCACACCAAGCCCACCAAGGGCCGCTTGCCCCTCGCCACCGATGTTAAAAAGGGCGGCCTTAAAGGCAATCGACACCGCAAGCCCGGTGAAGATGAAATTGGTGGCATAATACAGCGTATAGCCCCAGCCATAGGTCGACCCCAAAGCGCCCGACACCATTAGTTTGACCGCTTCAATCGGGTCCTGGCCAATGGCAAGGATGACCAGCATCGAAATGCCAAACGCCAAGGTCAGGTTCAAAAGTGGGATCAGCGCGATGTCTGCCCATTTTGGCATTGTTTCAGATGAGCCAGTTGTAGAACCGATGAGCAGATAGCGTTTACTAACAAACAAGATTAGCCCGATTACTGCCCCCCCTAATGCTGCGTATAGCAGAGTGCTCCCAGTCATCAGACGGCCCCTTCTTTGGCTGTGTTGTTTTCGTTGACCACACCTGCCATCAGCAAGCCCAGCTCTTTTTCGTCCGTTTCATTGGGCAGGCGTTCGCCCATGATTTTGCCGTCAAACATCACCGCAATCCGGTCTGAGAGCGAGAAGATTTCTTCCAGCTCCACCGAGACCAGCAAGATCGCTTTGCCCTGATCGCGCAGGGCGACAATTTGCTGGTGAATGAACTCAATGGCACCAATGTCGACACCGCGGGTGGGCTGGCCGACAATCAACAAATCCGGGTTACGCTCAATCTCGCGCGCCACGATGATTTTCTGCTGGTTGCCGCCGGAAAATGACTTGGCCGCGAGCTGCGGGTTCGGGGGGCGCACGTCAAAGCGATCCATCTTGTCCTGCGCGATTTCCAACATTGCCGCGTTGTCCATCAACAGGGCGTTCTTCTGGAACTCATCCTCATGGTGATAGCCAAAGGCGATGTTTTGCCACGCGGGAAATTCCATGATCAATCCGCGTGATTGGCGATCTTCTGGTACATGGGCGATGCCGCGTTTGCGACGGGATCGCGCGTCGGAATACTTGCCGGTCAGGTCAAGCTCTTGGCCATTTACACGGATCGACCCGGTGGCACGTGCATAACCGCCCAGCACTTCCATCAGCTCGGTCTGACCATTGCCGGACACACCGGCGATGCCAAGGATTTCACCTGCGCGAATGGTCAGATCTATGCCCTTCAGCCGCTCGACACCCTGATCATCCGTCACCCGAAGATTGGCCACCTCCAGCACATTCTCGCCTGGTTGTACGGGGGCTTTATTCACTTGCAACAGGACCTTACGCCCGACCATCAGCTCTGCGAGGTGTTCCGGGTTGGTGTCTTTGGTCTTGACGGTGGCGGTCATTTGTCCGCGCCGCATCACCGAAACCGTGTCGGTGATCTCCATGATTTCACGCAGCTTATGCGTGATCAGGATGATCGTTTTGCCCTGCGCGCGCAGCCCTTCGAGGATGCGAAACAGGTGGTCGGCTTCCGCGGGCGTCAACACCCCGGTCGGCTCGTCCAAAATCAAAATATCCGCCCGGCGATAGAGCGCCTTAAGGATCTCTACACGTTGCTGCATGCCCACACCCAGATCTTCGATCAGGGCATCCGGGTCCACGCGCAGCTCATATTCTTCCGCCAGCGCCTTCAACTCTTTGCGGGCCTTGGCAAGCGAGGGGCGCAACAGCGCGCCATCTTCGACCCCAAGGATCACATTTTCCAGAACCGAGAAGTTTTCGACCAGCTTAAAATGCTGGAACACCATCCCGATGCCGGCGCTGATTGCGGCCTGACTGTCAGGGATCTGCGTCTCGCGCCCGTGGATGTAAATCTCGCCCTCATCCGCTTTGTAAAAGCCGTAGAGGATCGACATCAGCGTCGATTTGCCCGCGCCATTTTCCCCGATGATCCCATGGATCGTACCGGGTTGCACAGAAATCGAGATGTCTTTGTTCGCCTGCACCGGCCCAAAAGCCTTGGAAATCCCGCGCAGTTCAATGGCGGGTGCTGTGGTCGGGGCACTGGAGGGAGCAGCAGTCGCCTGCTGCCCCTTTGCGTTTTGCGGACCGGCCATGATCAGAAATCAAGAACCGGGCAAGTGTCGTCGCTTGAGTAATCATGCACTTTGATTTCACCCGCGATGATCTTGGCTTTTGCGTCTTCCGCAGCCATTTTCATGTCTTCGCTGATCAGCGACGCGTTGTTGTCATCCAAAGCATAGCCAACGCCGTCTTGCGACAGGTCCAGCGCTTCAAAGCCAACTTCAAGATCCGCACCAGCGGTCATGATGTTGTAAACCGCCACGTCAACGCGTTTCAGCATTGAAGTCAGAACCTTGCCGGGGAACAGATGGTTTTGGTTGCTGTCCACACCGATCGACAGAACACCGTCGGCGTCTGCTGCGGCCTGAAGCACACCAATGCCGGTGCCACCAGCCGCTGCATACACAACGTCAGCGCCTTGGGCGATCTGCGCTTTGGTCAGCTCGCCACCACGGACCGGGTCATTCCAAGCGGCCGGTGTGGTGCCGGTCATGTTGGCGATGATGGTCGCGTCAGGATTGCCGGCTTTCACACCCTGGGCATAGCCACAGGCGAACTTGCGGATAAGCGGCACGTCCATGCCACCGATGAACCCAACGGTGCCGGTTTTTGACGCTTTGGCGGCCAGAAGACCCACCAGATACGAGCCTTCATGCTCGGAAAAGCCAACCACATGCACGTTGGGGGCCTCGACCCAACCGTCAATGGTTACGAATTTCGTGTCAGGGTAATCCGGTGCCACTTCGCTCAGCGGTGTCGACATGGCAAAACCGGTGGTCACAATCGGGTTTGCGCCCGCTTCGGCAAACCGGCGCAGGGCCTGTTCACGCTGTGCTTCGGATTGCAATTCGATTTCAAGGAACTTGCCACCGGTCTCATCGGCCCAACGCTGTGCGCCGCGGAAAGCTGCTTCGTTAAAAGACTTGTCGAATTTACCGCCCAGGTCGAAGATGATGGCCGGATCGGCCAAAGCGGCCCCAGCGGTCACGGCAACCGCAGCAGCGGCACCAAGGAATTTCTTCATCAGGGTCATGTGTTTCTCCCGTTTTCGTTTTCTGGGGCACACGGGGTCAAAATTTGACCATTTGGTGTGATTCCCATTTTAATGCGAGCAGATCGCTGAAAAGGATCATCGGGGATTTTGTGCAGAGGGCAAGGGGCGGGTCAATCTTTTGTTATCCACCGCGTTCTAATATGCCTTATTTTTCTGGGGACTTAACCTAGGGGAAAGTGTTTTTCCATCAGGATGGCGTCCTGCTTTGACCCATCCGAGCGGGTATAATACCCAACCCTACGACCGGATTCGGTCCAGTTTGCGCGCGCATAGAGTGATAGCGCTGACATATTATCGGCGGCGACGTCCAAAAAACCGCGTGTCGCCCCACGGCTCTGGCTGACCTGTTCAAACTCCGCCAACAGCGCGCGGCCGATGCCTTGACCCTGCCATTCTGGCGTCACTGCGATGGTCAAAAGCTCGCTTTCATCCACAACCACCCGTCCCAAGGCAAAGCCCCCGGCAATCTCAACCGCAAAGATGTGGCGCGAGGCCAGAAGGGCGGCAAATTCATCCACGCTCCACCCCCGCGATGCGCTGAACGCGGTGCGGTGCACTTTGGACAGCGTTGCGGGATCACTTTGCGAGGATTGAGGGGAATGAGGCACCGGATCGGGCATGGGTCAATCCAATATAACCGGCGCGGGGTCGCGCGGTGGGGCGGCGTCTGCGGCGCGGATATAAAGCGGGGCAGGGCGGGGGATGTTTGTCTTCTCGGCCAAGCGGGCGGCGGCCAGTTTGGCAATGGCCTCGGCAATTTGCGGCGTGTCCGGGGCAATATTCGGGCCGATCCGATTGCCGGTTAGCGCGGCGACCTCTTCCGGGGTTAACAGGGCAGGGACGTCAGAGCCACCAAGCTCCTGCGCATAAACATGATCGCGCCGGGCATCCACCAATGACCAGACCGGGCGTGGCACGCCAATGGCTTGTGCTTCCAGCGTCGAGACCCCCACCGCAGGCACGCCCAGCGACAGGGCCAGCCCGCGGGCGGCGGCGACGGATATACGAATGCCGGTGAAATTGCCGGGGCCGATGCCAACACCAATGGCATCCAGATCCTGATAGGTGACACCACCGGCGTCCAACACCTCTTGCAGCAAAGGCATCAGGCGTTCGGCCTGTCCTTTGGCCATGTCTTCATGGGCGCTTGCAACAATCTGGCCGTCACGCAGCAAAGCGGCCGCGCAATGCGCGGCCGATGTGTCAAACGCCAAAAGGGTTGGCTTAGGCGGCAACGGGGCGCACCTCAACCACTTCGGGGATGTAATGTTTCAACAGGTTTTCAATGCCCATTTTCAGCGTCAATGTGGACGATGGGCAACCGGCACAGGCCCCTTGCATGTGCAGATAGACGATGCCGCGATCAAAGCCGTGAAAGGTGATGTCACCGCCATCTTGCGCCACAGCCGGCCGCACGCGGGTGTCGAGCAGCTCTTTGATTTGCTCAACAATTTCGCCATCTTCGCCGGTGTGTTCCGCATGGCCTGATGCAGGGGTTGCGTCACTGGCCATCACCGCGGCACCCGACTGGAAATGCTCCATAATCGCGCCCAGAATGGCTGGTTTTACGTGATCCCAATCGGTGTCATCCGATTTGGTCACGGTCACAAAGTCAGCGCCAAAAAACACGCCCGTAACACCCGCCACTGCAAAGATGCGTGTCGCCAATGGCGAAGCGTCTGCGGTGTCTTTGGATGGGAAATCAGCGGTGCCTGTCCCCAGCACATCCTGCCCGGGCAGGAACTTCAACGTGGCGGGGTTTGGCGTGGATTCGGTCTGGATAAACATGGCGCACCTTTTTGAGCGTTTCGGGGCGGCTCGGCAGGGCGGGCCCAATCCCAAACGTTTTAGTTGGGATTGATATGCGCCTGAGGAAGCAAAGTGTCAAGGTTCGCGCGCTGCGACAGGTATTCTACTTGCGATGGGGCGATACGGCGGTCAGGTGATCTCTTCCAACCGGTCTTTAGACATCTCGCCCGGCACAATGGTCATTGGAACGGAAAGCTGCGAGGAGGCGCGCATCATTTGGGTGATGATCGGGCCGGGGCCAGCTTTGCCGGATCCTGCGCCCAGAACCAACACGCCCACTTCTGGGTCTTCGTTGATCTGCGCCATAATCTCGGTCATGATTTCACCTTCGCGGATGACCAGTTCGGGGTCCACGCCCTGACGATCGCGCATCCATTTGGCAAACACTTCGAAATGCACGGTGATCCGCTCGCGGGTTTCTTCGCGCATGATATTGCCGACACCGATCCAGTGGTTGAATTCGTCCGGCGGAATGATCGACAACACCGTGACGCCACCGCCGGTTTTGGCCGCGCGCATGGCGGCAAAGCGCATGGCGTTCAGGCATTCGCGACTGTCATCCAGGATCACGAGAAACTTGCGCATTTTGGTCCTCCAAAGCTGTGGTCACAAACAGGCGTCAGTCTGCATCAGGGCGTTGGTCCTGTCCATCGGTTTCGATAGGTCCAGAGCGGGCAAGACGCGCGGTAAAGAAGGTCAGGATCACGGCCAGCACAATCAAGCGCGCCACATGGGCGGCGGCGACAAAGCTGGGGTCGGCGCCCATGGCAGCACCCACAATGACCATGGTTTCCAAGCCGCCCGGCGCAAAGCCCACCAGAATGTCCACCAGTGGAAGGCCAGACAACCACGCAGCAGGCAGCGCAAAGATCAATGCAAGCCCCACCGTCAGCACCACCACAATCACGCCCGCCAAAAGGTTGCGGCGCAGTTCCGCAAGGCTGATCCCCGCAAAACGCGTGCCAATCAGGCTGCCCATCAGGATCAACACCATCTGCGACATCATTTGTGGCAAGTTGCCCACGACCAACTCACTGAGATGCGTGAGCGCCCCGACAATCATCGCCCCGATCAGGATTGGCGCGGGCAGCTTGAGGCGCAACAGCACCGGGGCCAAAGCGGCAGCGACAATCAACTGGCCCAAAATGGCGCCCCAATCCGCAGTGGCGCGTCCATCGGGCAGGCCAGCCCGAACTTCAAGCCCCGCCCAACGGGCCATGAACGGCACACAAAGCGTCAGCGTGATCAACCGAAGCGACGCAAGGATTGCCGGGCGGGTGATCGACAAAGACAAGCTGTCGGCCAGCGCAATGACAAGAGACAGATGACCGGGGGCGGTGGACAGGAATGCCTCGTCCCGGTCAAATGGCAGAAGGCGCGGTAATACCCAACGCCCCAAATACGGCGTGACCAATGTGAGCAGCGCCAGCAAGGCAAAGGCAATTGGCCAGCGCGTCACAGCGCCCAGGCTGTCCGGGGTGACCATCGACCCCACGGTCAGCCCCACCAGCAAAAAGCCAATGTCGCGCACCAGTTTGGCGATATCTGTCTTGATGCCCGCCATGCTGGCCAGTGCCACCGCAAGCGCAGGACCTGCCAGAAACCCCAGCGGCATATGCACCGCCCAAGCCAGCGCCGCCCCTGCCGCGCCGATGAGGAGTGTGACCAATGTGGACGTGAAAGCTAAGGGCAAATTACTGCCCCGAATGGGCCCAATCCCAATACATATCGCGGATGCGCGACGTCACGGGGCCGGAATTATACATGGTGCCGTCAAATTCGGTCACCGGGGTCAACTTGCTCATATTGCCAGACAGGAACACCTCGTCTGCGGCGCGCACATCGTCGAAGCTCATCACCACTTCATGCACCTTCATGCCGTCTGCGCGCATGTTTTCCATGTGGCGCGCGCGGGTGATACCGGCCAGAAATGTGCCGTTGGGGATTGGGGTGAACACCTCGCCATCGCGCACCATAAAGACGTTGGACGACGCACTTTCGGCCACATTGCCCAAAGCATCCGCGACCAGCGCGTTGCCGTACCCTTTGGATTTCGCCTCGGCCATCATCCGGGCGTTGTTGGGGTAAAGACAGCCCGCCTTGGCGTTCACCACAGCGCTGTCCAGCGTGGGGCGGCAGAACCGCGTGGTGGTCAGCGTGGTGGTTGCTGTGGGCGGCGCCATTGGGATCTCTTCCAAACAGACCGCAAACCCGGTGGATCCTTCGCGCGGCAAGATGCCCATTCGCCGCCATCCACAGCCCAATACATGGGGCGGATGTAAATTGCTTGATCGGCGGAATAGTCCGACAACCCTTCGCGCACAATCTCGACCATCGCGTCGGTGTCCACCGTGGGGGTGATCATCAGCGCCTCGGCCGAACGGTTCACCCGCGCGCAATGGGCGTCCAGATCCGGGGAAATACCGTCGACAAACCGTGCGCCATCAAAGACGGTGGTGCCCAGCCAGCTGCCGTGGTCAGCGGCCTTCATCACCGCCACATCGCCGTCGTGCCATTGGCCGTTAAAATAGGTGCGGATGTTGGTGCCCGATGCCATGGGACGCTCCTTAAAGTCGAAAAACGAGAATGAAAGCCGGTGGGGTCGTGAAGTTGCGGCAACTTTAACAGCGATAGGTCAGGTGTCCAGACCTGTGCGCGGTTGCAACGGTGTTGGTGGGGCCATTTTTTGGGGCGCATTCCCCCAAACACCCCTTTGGGTGGCAGGACCAGCCACCCAAAGGGGCCACGCATGCGATGGGGAAAAGACGGGCACGCGCTGCCTGCGTTGGGCGTGATGGACGGGCGATCGGCACGCGGATGACGCAGGCAGGGTCAGATTAGGGGGGGAACGAAACGATTCTGTGACAGTGTTTTTTCAGTGGGGTGTTCAGCGAATCCCGATGTCGGCCAAGGCCGAGGCAATTTCCGAGGGCAATTCATCATCGCCGGGCTTTCCCATGGTCAAATCACGCGGTGCCTCTTCGGGTTTTAGATATCGCCAGCCCTGAAAAGCGCGGCGCGGCTGGGCCTCGGTGCGGATCACATCAGGGGAGAGGACCAGTCCACAACGGCGAATGCCATCATCACCAATCACCTCATCCAGCCGGATAATCTGTTGGCGCGCAAGCACTTGTCCCTTGAAGACCCAGTAAAGCGATCCGCCATCCACAAGTTCAGCTTCGCGCTTTGGCCACATCCGGGTGACATGCATGGGCGTGGGGCGTTTTGCGGCCTCCATGCGCATGGCCTGCCATGCCTCGAGGTCTTCGACTCGCTCGGCCCCTACACATAGTTTCAACAGATTCACATAGCTCATAGGGTTTACCATATATATGTGGCGGATCTGTCGCGACACACTAAATGTTGATTTTTTGTGATGAAAGTTCGTGACAGGGGCGCAGCGTTTGTTATACATGCCATCCCTGAGGATGATGGGCAAGATCCTGCCTGCCGCTGATTTGCCTCTCACACACCCCGCGCGAACACCAAAAACACCACATCCGTTAGAAAAGAAAGCCACACATGACTCGTTTTGCTGCCCCCATCGCCGAACAAATCTGGGATATGAAATACCGTTTGAAAACGGCTGAAGGCGAGGCAAAAGACAAGACAGTCGAAGACACCTGGCGCCGGATTGCGCGGTCATTGGCCGAAAACGAACCGGATCGTGAGGGCGAGTTCTTTGAGGCGCTTGAAGATTTCAAATATCTGCCCGCAGGCCGCATCACCGCGGGAGCTGGCACCGGCCGGTCCGTGACCCTGTTCAACTGCTTCGTGATGGGCACCATTCCAGACAGCATGGCGGGTATTTTCGACATGCTGAAAGAAGCGGCGCTGACCATGCAGCAAGGCGGCGGGATCGGCTATGACTTTTCAACCATCCGTCCGCGTGGCGCTGACGTGATGGGGGTGGCTGCAGATGCCTCTGGTCCGCTGTCGTTTATGGATGTGTGGGACGCGATGTGCCGGACCATTATGTCGGCGGGCTCGCGCCGTGGTGCGATGATGGCGACCATGCGTTGCGACCACCCCGATATCGAAGATTTCATCACCGCCAAAGCCGACGCCGCCCGCCTGCGCATGTTCAACATGTCGGTGCTGGTCACGGATGAATTCATGCAAGCGGTGAAAGACGACGGCAGCCTTGATCTGCAATTCGGCGGCAAAGTGTACCACACCGTTCAGGCCCGTGATCTGTGGAACAAGATTATGAAGGCGACCTATGATTACGCCGAACCCGGTGTGATTTTCATCGACCGCATCAATCAGATGAACAACCTGAATTACTGCGAGCAAATTGCGGCGACCAACCCTTGCGGTGAACAGCCCTTGCCACCCTATGGCGCCTGTCTTTTGGGCTCGGTGAACCTCGCCCGTCTTGTGACCAACCCGTTTGAAAAGAACGCGGAATTGGACCCCGACGGCCTTGATAAGCTGGTGCGCACCGCCATTCGCATGATGGACAATGTGGTCGACGTGTCGAAATTCCCACTGGAGGCCCAGCGTCAAGAAGCCCAAGCCAAGCGCCGCATCGGCCTTGGTGTAACGGGTCTGGCGGATGCACTTTTGATGCTCGGCTTGCGTTATGGCTCGGATGAGGGCGCGGCCCAGACCGAAGCCTGGATGAAACAAATCGCACGTGCGTCTTACCTTGCCTCCGTGGATCTCGCGAAAGAAAAGGGTGCCTTCCCGCTGTTTGATGCCGACGCTTACCTCAGCTCCGGCAACATGATGCAAATGGACGACGACGTGCGCGACGCGATCCGCGAACACGGCATCCGCAACGCTTTGCTGACCTCGATCGCGCCCACCGGCACCATCTCGCTTTACGCAGGCAACGTGTCTTCGGGCATCGAGCCGGTGTTTGCCTATGCCTACACCCGCAAAGTGCTGCAAAAAGACGGCACCCGCACCGAAGAAGAAGTGGTGGATTACGCGGTGCAAATGTGGCGTGATAAATTTGGCGACAAGGAGCTGCCGGATTATTTCGTGAACGCCCAGACGCTCGCTCCGGCGGATCACGTGAAAATGCAAGCCGCTGCCCAGAAATGGATCGACAGCTCAATCTCAAAAACCATCAACTGCCCCGAAGACATCTCGTTCACCGAGTTCAAAGACGTCTATCTGCAAGCGTGGGAATTGGGCTGCAAAGGCTGCACGACCTATCGCCCCAATGATGTGACCGGTTCGGTTCTGTCGGTGTCAGAAGACAGCGAAAAAGCGCCAGAAATCGAAACCGGCGCCGATGTGGTGTATCTGTCCGAACCTCTGGGTCGCCCACAATCTTTGGAAGGCCACACCTATAAGGTCAAATGGCCCGACAGCGAGCACGCGATTTACATCACCATCAACGATTTGCTGATCAACGGCCACCGCCGTCCGTTTGAGGTGTTCATCAACTCCAAAAACATGGAGCATTTTGCCTGGACCGTGGCCCTGACCCGGATGATTTCCGCCGTGTTCCGGCGCGGGGGCGAGGTCAGCTTTGTGGTCGAAGAGCTCAAGGCCGTGTTTGACCCACGTGGTGGGGCCTGGATGGAAGGCAAATACATCCCGTCCATCTTGGCGGCCATCGGCGGCGTGATCGAACGGCACATGGTTGCAACTGGCTTTCTCGAAGGCGAAGGCATGGCACTTAAATCCGACCCACAAGCCGAGATCATGGCCGTCGGCGAAGCCCCCCGCGGCCCCGCCTGCCCAAGCTGTGGTCAGTTTGAAATGCAAATGGTCGAAGGTTGCATGACCTGCCGCAGCTGTGGCCATTCCAAATGCGGGTGACCCAGGACTGAAGTTTGT
>ATLU01000244.1_pt1 | contig 11343 bp, 8 predicted proteins | sample 178751 | NCBI WGS metagenome assembly ATLU01 (sample SAMN02211837, study PRJNA209200) | bioreactor metagenome | isolation source: day 23 sample from continuous culture bioreactor inoculated with sediment... | place: Germany: Wadden Sea | collected 2011
GATCTTCACATCACCCATCTGTTCACTCCCAATCAAGGTTAACAAAGTTAACTCGGTTAACGCGCGCCCTGCGCCCTTCATCGTGCCAAAAATATCCCCGCCGGAGGCATGAAAGTTTGGCGAGACGCGCAGGCTCACCCGACATTTGCGCTTTCAAGCGCCTCTTACCCCCCAGCCGTCTGCCGGTCCATCCCCGGCGTCAACATATGGCGGATAAGCGCGATGGGATGCGCCCTGAGCGTCAGGCGCAACGCGGCGTAATCCTCGACCACTTCTTCCCCCTCGCTCATCGGCGGCAGGCTCACGGGGCGTTCCTCGATCCCCTCGCCATCCAGATCGCCGGCAAAGAGCGGCAGGGGCTTTTCCCCTGTGATCGCCCGGGCTTCCCACATCGCTTCCCGCCGGGTCAGCCCCAGGCCACTGAACGCATCCGCCTCGGCCAGCCTGGCCAGAAGCGCGGGCTTGGTGCCCGCCCGCCGCCAGACATCCTCGACACAGGTATAGCCGTTCCCCCGCGCCGCCGTGATCCAGCGCGCCTCGTCCTCGGCCATCCGCCGGATTTGCCGGAACCCGATCCGAAGCGCCAATCCCCCGCGCCCATCCGGCTCCATCACGTTGTCCCAGTAACTTTCGTTGATCGACACCCCGCGCACCTCGACCCCATGCTCGCGCGCATCGCGCACGATCTGGGCGGGGGCGTAGAACCCCATCGGCTGCGAGTTCAAAAGCGCACAGGCGAAGATGCCGGGATGGTGGCATTTGATCCAGGACGAGGCATAGACCAGAAGCGCGAAAGACGCCGCATGGCTTTCGGGGAAGCCGTAAGAGCCAAAGCCCTCGATCTGGCTGAAACATCGCTCGGCGAACTCCATGTCGTATCCGTTGGTCCGCATCCCCCGGATGAACCGCGTGCGCATCTCGCTCACCCGGCCCTGTTTCTTGAAGGTCGCCAAGGCGCGGCGCAGTTGATCCGCCTCTTCCGGGCTGAACCCGGCGCCGATAATGGCGATCTGCATGGCTTGTTCCTGAAACAGCGGCACGCCCAGCGTCTTGCCCAGCACCTCGCCCAGCGCGTCCGACGGAAACGCCACCCGCTCTTCGCCGTTTCGCCGCCGGATGAAAGGATGCACCATGTCGCCCTGGATGGGACCGGGCCGGATGATCGCCACCTGGATGACGAGATCGTAAAAACAGCGCGGCTTCATCCGGGGGAGGAAATTCATCTGGGCACGGCTTTCCACCTGGAACACCCCAAGGCTGTCGGCCCGGCACAGCATGTCGTAAACCATCGGATCTTCGGGCGGCAGCGTCGCCAGCCCATAATCCAGCCCGTGATGGCTCTCCATCAGGTCAAAAGCCTTGCGCAGGCAGGTCAGCATCCCCAGCGCCAGCACATCGACTTTCAGGATGCCCAGGCTGTCGATATCGTCCTTGTCCCAGCAGATGACCGTTCGGTCCTCCATGGTGGCGTTCTCGACCGGGACCAGCTCGTCCAGCCGTCCTTCGGTGATGATGAAACCGCCGACGTGCTGGGACAGGTGCCGGGGAAACCCCTGTATCTCGTCCACCAGATCCATGATTTGCGCCAGTTTAGGGTCTGATGCGTCCAATCCGATTTCCGCCAACCGCGCGGCCCGCATCCCGGACCCGCCCCAGCCCCAGACCTGTGACGACAGGCTGGCGATGGTATCTTCGGTCAGCCCCATCGCGCGCCCGACCTCGCGGATGGCCCGCTTGCCCCGATAATGGATCACGGTCGCACAAAGCCCCGCCCGGTGCCGCCCGTAAGTCTCGTAGATATGCTGGACCACCTCTTCGCGCCGCTCATGTTCGAAATCCACGTCAATGTCCGGCGGCTCGTCCCGCGCCTCGGAGACGAATCGCTCGAACACCATGGTCCCGATCTCGGGGCTGACCGAGGTCACGCCCAGCGCATAGCACACCACCGAATTGGCCGCCGACCCGCGCCCTTGGCACAAGATGCCCCGCGACCGGGCAAAGGCGACGATGTCGCTCACGGTCAGGAAATAGGGCTCGTATTTCAGCTTGGCGATAAGCGCCAACTCATGCTCCAGCATCTTCGTCACCCGCTCCGGCGGCCCCGCCGGATACCGATCACGCAGCCCCTTGCGGGCGAGCCGCGACAGCCGCGCCGCGGGCGTTTCGCCATTGGCAATCTCGGAGGGGTACTCGTATCGCAACTCGTCCAGCGCAAAGGTGCAACGTTCGGCGATCTCTCCCGACCGATGCACGGCGTCTTCGAAGCCGCGAAACAGGCGCAGCATCTCGGCCTCGGACCGCAAGCGGCGTTCGGCGTTGGGCTGGGCAAGCCGTCCCAGCGTCTCCACCCGTCGCCCGGTGCGAATGGCGGTCAGCACATCGACCAACCGCCGCCGCCGCGCGTGGTGCATGATCGGCTCGGCGGAGGCGACCGTGGTCAGCCCCAGCTCCCCTGCCAAAGCGGTTAGATGCGCGAACCGCTCCGGGTCGCGCCCATTGTAGCGCGGCGCCAGAACGAGGGAAAAATCGTCTCTATTCTTGTCCAAAAGCCGCCCGATATGTCGCCGCCACGCCCCGGTGATCTCGACCGGCGGATGCAGCAGCATCTCCATCTCGCCCAAGACGTCGATCACATCCGCCACCCGGATCAGGCAGCTCCCCTTCTCGACCCGGAGCCGCCCCTTGGAGATCAGCCGGCTGAGCCGCCCCCAGGCCGCACGCGTGCGGGGCAGCGCGGTCATAACGACACCCTCCTCGGTCACGATCCGCGCCGCCGGGATATGACGCGGCACGTTGCGGATCGGGGCGGACGGGGGCTTGGGCACATGATGGGGCGCAGGCGGCCCGATGACGCCGTGCTCGGCCTCCTGCCTGTCACGCGCCGCGATCATCTTGCCCATCTCCTTGGCCGCCGTATGCGCCCGCACGATCCCGGCGACCGAGTTCTCGTCGGCAATCGCCAGGGCGCGCATCCCCATCAGGCCCGCACGATCGACATACTCCTCGGCGTGGGAACCGCCGGTGAGGAAGGTGAAATTGGAGGTGATGCAAAGTTCGACGAACATGGTGAATCAGCATTATATTCACCTTTTGTTCTCATGTAGAGTCAGGAATGGGGAGTCGGCAAATTGGACAGGTATCAGGTGGACCACAGCCCACCTGAAAGACCCCTTGAAACAGACCCTATTTCGGGCAGTTTCCATCCATACAAGCTTCGATGTCGGCAATCACCTCGGCCTGCGGCTCCGAAAAAGCCATCGGCTGACAAGGGTCCAGGGCGATGTGATAGCTCTCATCCTCGTAGCGCAGGAACATCAGCACATCCTCGCCCGCCGGCACACCGCCGCACCAGCCGCCGGTGCACCCGATGTCGAGCATCACCTCGACGCCGACCTCTTCCTGGAACCCGTTCTCGCCCAGAAGCTTGCCCGCGACCTTGCCGGGGATCGACACCGGCACGTTGTCCTCGGAGTAGCCCTCGGGCACCTCGCTGGCGTCATAGGCCAGCGCGCCCCGGATCACGACATAGCTCTCTGTGGCCTCATTGGCGAAGGTAAAGGCATCCACCGGGTCAAAGCGCATACAGGACAGCGCCAGCGCGGGCGTGGCGGACAAGGCGGCCATAACGGCCAGGCTGCGGCTTAACAGGCGCCTGCATTCAAACATTGGATTGCTTTCCTTTGCATTGTCGCGCTGGGTCGCTCGAAAAACGGAGCGGTGCAACCAAACTCGCCAAGTTGCACCATGTAGCCCTGTTCATCCTTCAGCATCAGCACGAGGTATGGGGTCCCGTCCGTGCGGGGTGTGCAAGCAGTGTTGAGACAGGCTTGCTCCAACTCAACTGGCACCTTGATTGCATTGGTAAATCCGCGGTTCGACGCCGATTTCCCGGAAAAGGTGGTGGTAACCCGCCGATAATGGCCGACGTCATAGCCCCGCTGTTCGCTCAGGACCTTCGCCCCGCGAAACGCCCCAACGGCCAGCACATAGGTCAGGTGATAGCTCATCGCCTTGTTCATCGCCGCCTCGATCGTCTCGTCCATCTCCGTGCAATCGGGAAAGATGGTCAGCGCCTGCGCTGGGGATGCAAGAGCGAGAGCGGCGACGAGAACGAGACGTTTCATAATTTATCCCTGAACTCCGACATGACAGCGCGGTAAATGTCGCGCTTGAAGGGCACGATGCGGTCGATGATCTCGTCCGCGCCGATCCACCGCCACTGGGAAAACTCCGGGTGGTCAGTTTCGATGTTCACCTGGTCGTCGGTGCCCTTGAAGCGCATCAAAAACCACTTCTGCTGCTGCCCACGATAGCGCCCTTTCCAGATTCTCGGAACAATATCGTGCGGCAGGTCATAGGGGAGCCACTCAGGATGCTCCGCCTCGATCTCGACCAGATCGGCGGTCACTCCGGTTTCCTCCCACAATTCCCGCAACGCGGCATCGCGCACCTCTTCTCCCGGATCGACCCCGCCCTGCGGCATCTGCCACGCTGTCGCATCGGTCCCAAGCTTCGGCGCGTCGATCCGCTGACCGGCGAACACCTCGCCAGCGGGGTTCACCAACACGATCCCGACACAGGGACGATAAGGCAGGGCCTGGATTTCTTCGGGGGTCATCAGCATCTCCTTTGTCGCGCTCACCCTACACCGCCGCACCACGAAGGCCAGAGGGTCCGGAAAGCCAAAGAAAAACCCGCGCCACGGAGCACCGGGCGCGGGTTTCGTTCCTTGGTCCAACTGTCGATCAGTCTTGGTTGAGCTTCGACAAACCGTGCAGAAGATCGACCGCGTAGGACAGTTGGAAATCCTCTTCGCGAAGCTGCGCTGCCACTTCGGCCTTCTCGCGCTCTTCTTCGATCAAGCGGATCTGGTCTTCCGACAGGCTGTCGTTATCCAGCGAACCGCGCAGGTCAGCTTCGGAGCGCAGGTTGCGCGTGTTGGTTTCGTCTTCCTCGGACTCGGCGTTCGGATTGGTCGGCGGCTGCTCGACCACGATGTCCGGGCTCACGCCCAGCGCCTGGATCGAACGGCCCGAAGGCGTATAGTAGCGCGCCGTGGTCAGACGCATGGCGCCATCGCCCCGAAGCGGCATGACGGTCTGGACCGACCCCTTCCCGAAGGACTTGGTGCCGACCACGACACCACGCCGGTGATCCTGAAGCGCGCCCGCAACAATCTCGGAGGCCGACGCCGACCCGCCGTTGATCAGCACGACCAGCGGTTTGCCCTCGGCGATATCGCCGGGCTGTGCATTCACCCGGTCACTTTCCTCCGGCAGACGGCCACGGGTCGACACGATCTCGCCACCCTCCAGGAAAGCATCCGAAACGGCAATCGCCTGTTTCAACAGCCCGCCGGGGTTGTTGCGCAGATCGAGCACGACACCTTCGACATTCTCCAGACCGCCCATTTCCTCGACCGTTTCGGCAAAGCCTTCGGACAGGTTCGGGAAGGTCTGATCGTTGAACGTGGTCACACGCGCGACGATGGCATCGCCCACCTGCCGCACCGTGGCGGCCGTCAGCTTGATGGTGTCGCGGATGATCGAGATATCGAAGGGCTCTTCCACCTCTTCGCGCACCACGGTGATGATGATCTCGGACCCAACCGGCCCGCGCATCATGTCCACGGCCTGATCCAGCGTCAGCCCCAAAAGGCTCTCACCATCGACGTGCGTGATGAAGTCGCCGGCCTCGACCCCCGCCTGGTCCGCCGGCGTGTCGTCCATTGGCGAGACGACTTTGACGAAGCCCTCTTCCTGCGTGACCTCGATGCCCAGGCCCCCGAACGACCCGCGCGTCTGCACGCGCATCGCATCCGCATCCTGCGGCGGAAGGTAAGAGCTGTGCGGATCGAGTGACTGAAGCATCCCGTTGATCGCGGCTTCGATCAAATCGCTTTCGTCCACCTCTTCCACGTATTGCCCGCGAATCCGCTCGAAGACGTCTCCGAACAGATCGAGCTGTTGATACACGCTCGTGTTGCCCCCGTTGTCCTGGGCCAGAAGCGGTCCGGCGACCTGTGTGGTCAGAACGGCGCCGGCGAGGGTGCCGCCAATGGCGGCCATCAGGAATTTCTTCATCTCGTCTGCTCTCTCTTTCACGACTCTTTTCGGGTCTCGAATGGCCCGGTCAGTCAACCGATACCGCAAACCACTGGGCCGGGTCCACCGGCTCTCCGTCATGGCGCAGTTCCATGTACAATGTCTCAGACGCTTCTGAGCCAACGCCGCTTGAGTTTGAAATCAAAAGCGCTTGATCGCCCGATGTATCCTCACCGCTCATAAGACCGATGGGCGCCCCCTTGGGCAATACCTCTCCCACTTCGCCGTAAAGCTGCCCAAGCCCCGCGAGGACCAGCAAGTACCCCTCTCCCGGTTCGACCACGGCCACAAGACCATAGTCCAGAAGCGGCCCCAGGTACCGGATCGTGGCCGGCCAAGGCAATGTGACCAGCGTGAGGGGGCGCGTCGCAATGATCCATCCGGGGCGACGCACACCGGCGCTGTCGGCCTCTCCCATCCCCCGGATCACCCGGCCCAGAACCGGAAGCTCCAGCGTCCCCTGCGCCTCGGTGAAATCCGGCTGCGCGATGGAGACGCTGGTATCCTCGACCGTCGCGGACATCAGCCCGGCGGCGAAACTGGCCAGCGTGTCGGCGGTATCGACAAGGTTCTCCATCGCCTCCTGATCCGTGGTGAACCGTTTCGGAAGATCAGTGCGGTTCGACACCGCCTGGCTCAACTCCGTGCGCGCCGCCTGCGCCCCCTGAAGCCCCTCTTCCAAGGTGGACACAGCCGCCTCCTGCAACGCCCGCAGCATGGCGACCTCCTGAAGCGCGGCACGAAGGCGCTGGGCCTCCCGGTTCAGCGCCGGGGTCACTTCGGACAGGATCATACCCGTGCGCGCGGTGCCAATCGGCCCCTCGGGGTGAAGCAGCAAATGCGGCTCCGGCGCCGCCTCGATGGACTGCAAAACGCCCAACAGCCGCGCAAGACGCTCGCTCTCGGCGGCAAAGACACCCTGGATGGCCGCCTCCCGCACCCGCGCCTGCCGCAACCCCTCGCGCAGCGCCGCCAGCCCCGTCTCATAGGCTTGCACCGTCTGCGTGAGCGCCTTGACCCGGTCCGACGACCGCTCGGCACTGTCCAGTGCCTCGGAGGCCGCCGTTAATTGCTCCATCGCCGCCCGCGCGGTCTCGGTCGGGTCCGATTGCGCGAAAAGCGGCCCCGCGGCGAAGGCGAGAAGGAGCGCGAGCCGTTTCACCGGACGATCAGGCTTTCGCCGGTCATCTCTTCGGGCTGCTCGATCCCCATCAGGTCGAGCACCGAGGGCGCAAGATCAGCCAGCCGCCCGGACCTGATCCGCGCGCCTTCTGGCCCGTTGAACAACGCCACCGGCACAGGGTTCGTCGTATGCGCGGTATGCGGCCCGTTGGTCTCCGGATCCCACATCTGTTCGCAGTTGCCGTGATCGGCGGTCACGATCATCGCTCCGCCTTCTTCCTTCACCGCGATCATCACTTCGGTCAATTGATCGTCCACCGCTTCCACAGCGGCAATCGCCGCCTTCAGATCGCCGGTATGACCAACCATGTCCGGATTGGCGAAGTTCACGACGATCATATCGTAGCCCGCATGGATCGCCTCAACCAGATGTGCCCCCACCTCCGGCGCGCTCATCTCGGGCTGCATGTCGTAGGTCGCAACCTTGGGGCTGGCCGCCATATAGCGCTCTTCCCCCTCGACCGGCTCTTCCTTGCCGCCGTTGAGAAAGAAGGTCACATGCGGATACTTCTCGGTCTCCGCGATGTGAAACTGGGTCTTGCCCTTCTTGGCAACCCATTCGGCCAGCGTGTTCTCGATGTTCTCCTTGGGAAAGACCGTGGTCATGTACGCGTTATGCCCGGTCGAGTATTCCACCATCCCTAGAAGCGCCGCCAGCTTCGGGCGCGGCCCGGCATCGAACTCGGTAAACCCCGGCTCACCGATGGCGCGCAGGATCTCCCGCGCGCGGTCGGCCCGGAAGTTGAGGAAAAACAGACCGTCTTCGTCATGTAGACCGTCGTAGTCGCCGATCACGGTGGGCTGGATGAACTCGTCCGTCTCACCACGCGCATAGGCGGCCGCAATGGCCGCATCGGCACTGTCGGCTGTCTCGCCCATCGCCTTGACGGAGGCGTCATAGGCGCGCTGCACCCGGTCCCAGCGGTTGTCGCGATCCATCGCGAAATAGCGCCCGGTCACGGACCCGATGGTCACACCGTCGGGCAGATCCTCCACGAACTTCGCGACCTGACCCTGCCCCGACTTCGGCGCCACATCGCGCCCGTCGGTGATCACGTGAACCACGACCGCCACGCCCGCATCGCGTAGCGCCTTGGCGGCCGCGACGATATGGTCCTGGTGGCTGTGCACCCCACCGGGCGACACCAGCCCCATCAGGTGCGCGGTGCCGCCCGAAGCTTTCATCGCGTCGATGAAATCCATCAGCGCAGGCTTCTGGAAAAAACTCCGGTCCTCGATGGCAAGGTCGATCTGTCCCAGGTCCATGGCGACGACCCGTCCGGCGCCGATGTTGGTATGCCCGACCTCCGAATTGCCCATCTGTCCGGTCGGAAGACCCACGTCATTCCCATGCGTGATCAGCGTCGCGTTCGGGCAGATCATCATCAACTCATCGAACGCCGGCGTCTCCGCCAGGGCGACCGCGTTGTAGTTGGATTCCGCGCGGAGCCCCCAACCGTCCAAAATGCACAGAACAACCGGTTTCGGAGTGGTCATGGGTCTGCCTCGCTCTTGCTTCCCTTCGTTCTAAAGCGTTCCGTCCAAAACCTGCAACACCGGTTTTGGGCGGGACGCTTTACCAGACAGAGGTAAAGGCGCAATGCACGAGGGTTTTCGCCGCGGACAGTGACGCCGTGACATGTCGCGACCAACAAACCAAACCGGGTTCATATTTGATTAAGGTTAACGTGCCATCACCGACGGGCGGTACAGGCAGAGGTGCCGATGACCGTGAACGGTGAAGCCCCCCGCGCGTGAGCGGGGGGTGGACCCCAAACCCTGTCCATTTCATCGTTCCATAAATACCTCGGGGGAAACGTCAGCTCGCTGACGTTGGGGGCAGCGCCCCCTACGCCCTATCCGCCCCGGGACGACGATCGGCCATAACCGCTTGCGTCCGGCGCAGGAACTCCGCCTCCAGATCGCCCCGCGCCTCCCGTAGCCCCGCGATATAGGCCTGGTTTTCCAGGATCGGCACGGTCGGGTCGTAATTCTCTGCGGCGGTCAGCATGGTTTCACGGTCCATATCCGAGAACAGGCCTGCCACCTCTTCGGACTGCTCCCGCGAATACCCCAACGCCTCGAACGCGGAGCGTCCCATGCGCAGGCTGCTGTCATAGGTCTCACGGATAATGTCGCGACAGCCCGCCCACCAGAGGTCATAGACATGCGGACGATCCATCGCGCGGGCCAGAACATGCACGTCCGGATGATGCTTCTGCATGTAGCGCACAAGCTCCGTGATCTGGTCCTTGTCGTCGATCGCAATGACCAGAAGCTTCGCCTCGTCGATCCCGGCTGCGTGCAGCAAATCGGGCCGGGTCGCATCCCCGTAGTAGGCCTGAACCTCGAACCGTTTGAGCATGTCCAGCTGTTTGGCCGAGAAATCAATGACCGTGGGGGACAGCCCGGCACCGCGCATCATGCGCGCCACGATCCCGCCGACCCGCCCGTGACCCGCGATGATGATCCCGCTTTTCTCTTCGATATGATCCATATCGCGCCCGTCCGACCCGATGAATTTCGGCGCCATGACGCGTTCGTAAAGGATGAAAAGCGCCGGCGTCAGAAGCATCGACAAGGCGACGACAAGCAAAAGCTGGTCCGCCAATGCCTGCGGGATCACGGCGTTCGCCACCGTGAAGGACAGGAGCACGAAACCGAACTCCCCCGCCTGCGCCAGCCCCAGCGCGAAAAGCCAACGATCCGCGCCGCCCACCTTGAACACGTGGGACAGAACGAAAAGCACCAGCGTTTTCAACAAGATCAACCCCAGCGTCAGCCCGAGGATCAAAGCGAAGTCGTTCCAAAGCAGTGCGAAGTTGATCCCGGCTCCGACGGTCATGAAAAACAGGCCCAGCAAAAGCCCCCGAAACGGATCAATATCGCTCTCCAACTCGTGGCGATATTCGCTGTTCGCCAGCACGACACCGGCAAGGAACGTGCCCAGCGCGGGCGACAGACCCACCAGCGACATGAGTAGCGCGATCCCGATCACGAACATCAAGGCTGTCGCCACGAACAATTCGCGAAGCTGCGCCGCCGCGATGAACCGAAACACCGGACCGACGAGGTAAATGCCAGCGACAAGCACCACGCCAATCGCCCCGACCGTTACCGATGCGACACCCCAACCTGGCAGACCTTCGACAAGGCTCAGCCCCGCGCCATGGTCCCCCTCCCCACGATCTGCGCCGTGCGAAAGGGTCTCGACCAGCTCCGGCATCGCCAGGAGCGGAATGAGCGCCAGCATCGGGATAACCGCGATGTCCTGGAACAGAAGGACCGAGAAACTCGCCTGCCCCCCGTCGCTTTTCATCAACCCCTTCTCGCCCAGCGTCTGGAGCACGATCGCGGTCGAGGAGAGCGCGAGAACCAGCCCGACCGCGAGCGCCACGGTCCAGGGTTGGCCAAACAGGATCGCAACGCCCATGACGGCGAGCGTGGTCAGACCCACCTGCCCGCCACCCAGCCCCAAGAGCCGCGCGCGCATCGACCAGAGCGCTTTCGGCTCCAGCTCCAACCCGACGAGGAACAGCATCATTACCACGCCGAACTCGGCAAAATGCTGGATCGACACCACGTCCACATGCAGCCACGCGAGGATGGGCGAAATCACGATCCCGGCGATAAGGTATCCCAGAACCGACCCGAGACCGAGCCGCGAGGCAATGGGCACCGCCATGACACCGGCGATCAGGAAAACGAATGCCAAGAGTAGAAAATCGGTCATATGTCGCCCTCGCGCTGATCCCCGAGGCCACTTTGGGCGACAAAAGCTCCCCGGTAAAGCGCCGGTTCAGACCCGGTGATATGGTGACCCTGCGAGGATCGAGGCCGCGCGGTAGAGTTGCTCGGTCAACATGACGCGGGCCAGCATATGCGGCCAGACCATCTTGCCGAAGGAAAGCTTGGCATCCGCCTGCGCGCGCAGGTTCGACGCGATGCCGTCCGCACCGCCGATGACGAAAGCCACGTCGCCGCGACCCTGGTCGCGCCAGCCGCCCAGTTGATCCGCGAACTCGGGCGAGGTCATCACCTTGCCGCGCTCGTCCAG
>ATLU01000245.1_pt1 | contig 11333 bp, 10 predicted proteins | sample 178751 | NCBI WGS metagenome assembly ATLU01 (sample SAMN02211837, study PRJNA209200) | bioreactor metagenome | isolation source: day 23 sample from continuous culture bioreactor inoculated with sediment... | place: Germany: Wadden Sea | collected 2011
GATCAATGTCTTGGCTCCGCTGCCCGATTTTGTGATCACATGGGTGGACACCGGGCCGGAACGCTTTCCAGAAAGTGTCACTCCCGATGTAAAGATCCTTCCCGCGCCGACCCCGGCACATGCGGTTCAGCTTGCCCCACAAGACGCCCAGCATTTGGTGCTGACCTATAGTCACGTAATGGATCTGGATCTGTGTCACGCGATTCTGTCCCATGGGCATGGCGGGCTTGGTCTGATCGGATCAGACACCAAATGGGCGCGCTTTCGGGCGCGTTTGGCCCAGCTGGGGCATGACTTGGCTAAAATTGACCAAATAAACTGTCCAATCGGCGACCGGAAACTGGGGAAACACCCCCAAGCCATTGCGATTGGCGTTGCGACCGCGTTAATGAAAGATGCGGCGAAAAAACCGAGAAACCACAGGGGGATACCATCCGATGCAGGAGACGCGAACGCAAGACGCGCTGTTGACACTTGAGGGGTTAACCAAGGCCTATCCGGGCGTGGTCGCCAATGACACTGTGTCGTTTTCGATTTTGCCCGGCGAGGTACACGCGCTTTTGGGGGAAAACGGCGCGGGGAAATCGACGCTGGTCAAAATGATCTATGGTCTGGTGAAGCCCGACCAAGGAGACATGACGCTGAAAGATGCGCCGTTTCAACCCGCCAACCCGGCCGCCGCACGGGCCGCGGGTGTGGCGATGGTGTTCCAACATTTCTCGCTGTTTGATGCACTGAGCGTGGCGGAAAATATTTCCCTTGGCATGGATAATCCCCCCAAACCCCGCGAGCTGACCGCACGGATCCGCGAGGTCAGCGAGGCTTATGGTCTGCCGCTTGATCCAGATCGCATCGTCGGTGAATTATCCGCGGGCGAACGGCAACGGGTTGAGATTATTCGCTGTCTTTTGCAAGATCCCAAGCTGTTGATTATGGACGAGCCGACCTCGGTCCTGACCCCGCAAGAGGTTGATATCCTTTTCGAAACCCTACGCAAGCTGACGCAGGAAGGCACGGCGATCCTGTATATTTCCCACAAGCTTGAGGAAATTCGCGCGCTGTGTGAACACGCCACGATCCTGCGGTTGGGCAAGGTGGTCGACACCTGTGATCCGCGCGAGAAATCGGCCAAAGAACTGGCGGAGATGATGGTCGGGACGACCCTGCATGTTCCAGAGCGGGAACCGTCTGAACCTGGTGATGTTGTTTTGGCGATGGATCATGTCACGCTTTACACCCCCAGCACCTTTGGCACCGATCTGCGCGATGTCTGCCTTGAGGTGCGCGCAGGCGAGGTTTTGGGTGTTGGTGGCGTGGCGGGCAATGGGCAAGACGAGCTTTTGGCCGCCCTGTCCGGCGAGGCGCGCCTTACCAGTGGATCGGTGCTTTTGAACGGCGTGCCGATTGCCAAGCTGGGGCCAAATGAGCGCCGCGCCTTGGCGGTGTTGTCAGCGCCCGAAGAACGGTTGGGCCATTCGGCAGCCCCCGACATGAGCCTGACGGAAAATGCGCTTTTGACCGCTGCTGTGCGCGAGCGCCTGACCAAACGGGGCTTTTTGCGCTGGGGCAAGACCGAAGATTACGCCAAGCGCGTGATCGCGGAATTTGACGTGCGCACACCCGGACCTGCCAATGCGGCAAGGTCCCTGTCTGGCGGAAACTTGCAGAAATTCGTCATTGGCCGCGAGGTGTTGCAGAAACCCGAAGTTCTGGTGGTGAACCAGCCGACCTGGGGTGTGGATGCATCGGCGGCGGCGGACATCCGGCAATCTTTGCTGGATCTTGCCGCAGGCGGCACCGCTGTGATTGTCATTTCACAGGATCTGGATGAGATTTTGGAAGTTTCCGATCGGTTCACCGCGCTCAATGAGGGGCGGTTGGCGGAACCGGTGCCGACACGTGGCCTGACGGTCGAAAAGATTGGTTTGATGATTGGCGGCATACATGCCCCCGCTTTGGAGGACGCAGAATGATCCGACCTTCGCTGATATTGGAAAAGCGCCCCTCGCCGTCGCGGTTTTGGGCCACCGCCACCCCGGTTTTGGCGGTCATTGCGACGATGATCGCGGGCGGCATTATGTTCTGGGCCTTGGGCAAAGACCCGGTTGAGAGCATCCGCACCATTTTCTGGGATCCCTTGTTTCACGAGACCTTTGGCCCCTATTCGCGGCCCCAGCTTTTGGTGAAAGCCGCCCCTTTGATCTTGATTGCCATTGGCCTGTCGCTTGGCTTTCGCGCGGGCGTCTGGAACATTGGCGCCGAAGGCCAATACATCATGGGCGCCATTTGCGGCGCGGCTGTGGGGCTTGCCTTTTACCCAACCGAGAACATCCTTATCTTCCCCACGATGATCCTGGCTGGCGCATTGGGTGGCTGGGCCTGGGCGATGATCCCCGGCGTGCTGAAGACGCGATTTGGCACCAATGAGATCCTGGTCTCGTTGATGTTGGTTTATGTGGCCGAGGCCCTGCTCGCGTCGGTCAGTCAGGGGCTTTTGCAAAACCCCGACGGTATGGGATTTCCCGGATCGCGCAACTTTCGCGACTTTCCTGCGGCCTATAACACCGAGCTGATCACCGGCACCGGCATGCATTGGGGCGTGGTTTTCGCCTTTATCGCGGTGATTTTCGCCTATGTTTTGCTGACCCGTCACATGCTGGGCTTTCAAGTGCGCCTGACCGGTCAAGCGCCAAGGGCGGCGCGGTTTGCGGGTGTGAACCCCACGCGGTTGATCCTGTTTTGTCTAGGGACCTCTGGCGCGCTTGCCGGGATGGCGGGGATGTTTGAGGTGTCGGGCCCCGCTGGGCAAGTCACCATCGACTTTAACTCCGGCTACGGGTTCACCGCGATCATCGTGGCGTTTCTGGGCCGGTTGCATCCGGTTGGGATCCTGCTGGCGGGGCTTTTGATGGCGCTCACTTACATTGGGGGCGAGCTTGCACAATTGATGCTGGGCCTGCCTGGGGCGGCCATTCAGATGTTTCAGGGGATGCTGATGTTTTCCTGCTGGCGATGGACATGCTGACCAATTACCGCATTCGTTTCACACTGAAAAACGCGTAAGGAGGAGATATTATGGACCTGTCACAAATCAATCCGATCCTTCTGATTGCCTCGCTCATGGTGGCGGCGACGCCCATTTTGCTGGCGGCAATTGGCGAAGCGGTGGTGGAAAAAGCGGGCGTTCTGAACCTTGGGGTTGAGGGCATGATGATCACCGGGGCGGTGGTTGGTTTTGCCATCACGGTGAACACCGACGCCCCTGCGCTTGGCTTTGTCGGCGCGGCCATTGCCGGTGCGGCCCTGTCGATGCTCTTTGGCGTTTTGACGCAATATTTGCTGTCAAATCAGGTGGCAACAGGCTTGGGGCTCACGCTCTTTGGGCTGGGGCTTAGCTCGCTCATTGGGAAACCCTATGAGGGGATGAAGGTCACGACGCTGCCGAAAATGGAGATCCCTCTTCTGAGCGACATTCCCGTGCTGGGCCCGATCCTCTTTAGACATGACCCCATGATTTACGTGAGTCTGATGATCATCGCTGGCACGTGGTATGTGTTGAAACACACGCGCGCGGGGCTGATCCTGCGCGGGGTCGGCGAAAACCACGATGCGGCCCATGCGCTTGGGTATAAAGTCATTCGCGTGCGCCTGATGGCGATTGCCTTTGGCGGGGCCTGTGCGGGCATGGGCGGGGCTTACATCTCGCTTGTGCGCGTGCCGCAATGGGTTGACGGGATGACGGCTGGCGCCGGTTGGATTGCTTTGGCCATTGTGGTCTTTGCCTCTTGGCGGCCATGGCGCGTGCTTTTGGGCGCGTATCTCTTTGGCGGGATCACCGTGCTTCAGTTAAACCTTCAGGCGGCGGGTGTGCCTGTCCCGGTCGAGATCCTGGCCATGTCGCCTTATGTGATCACCATCGTTGTGCTTGTGATCATTTCGCTGAAGGGCCATCACGGCGCCCCCGGTGCGCTTGGCAAAATCTTCCATGCAACTCATTAGGGGTACAAACAGGTGACGCGCAAAGAGATCATCGACATTCTCGACGGCAGCCACCCGGTCTTTGGCGGGCTGGTTGCGCGGGGCATGGATGCGTTGATCTTACTGTCCGCCGTGGCGATTGCGGTGGAAACTGAACCAAACCTGCCCGCCTTTTGGCGTGGATTGCTGTTTAAGTTTGAGGTCTTGGTGCTGGCGATTTTCACCACGGAATACCTGTTACGTGTGATTTGTACCGAGCGAAAGCTACGCTATATCTTTAGCTTTTGGGGGCTGGTCGATCTGATGACCATCCTGCCCGCTATCGCGCTGTTGACCCCGCAATGGCAGGTCGTGCGCACCTTTCGTTTGTTGCGTCTTGTGCGGCTGTTCAAACTGTTTCGCGGAAGCCACGCGATGGAGCGGTTGGTCAATGCATTTCAAGAGGTCCGCGGCGAGCTGGCGATCTTTGGCATTATCGCGGGCCTGATGTTGTATGTCGCCTCGGTCGGGATTTATATCTTTGAACATGATGCCCAACCCGATGTGTTCACCTCGATCCCGCAAAGCCTGTGGTGGGCGGTCGCAAGCTTTACCACCGTGGGCTATGGCGACATGGTGCCCATCACGCCGGGCGGGCGGATTTTCACCACCTTTGTTCTGTTTCTTGGGCTGGGTGTGATTGCAGTGCCAAGCGCGATTGTGACCACCGCCCTTCTGGAATCAGAAACCAACATCCAGAAAAAACTTGCTAATTCCGGTGATGAGCCGGAAAAAGAAACCCAAATGAAGTCTGCTCAAACCACTAAGGGAGAATAGAATGCGTGCATTGAAATCACTTCTGACAGGCGCCGCAATGGTCGCCGGTCTGGCCGCCGGTGCGGCCCAAGCCGACGACAAAACCAAAGTTGGCTTTGTCTATGTTGGCCCCATCACCGATGGCGGCTGGAGCCAAGCCCACCACCATTCCGCAACCCAAATGGCCGAACATTTTGGCGATAAGGTTGAACTGATTTATCAAGAAACCGTGCCAGAGGGCGCAGACGCCGAACGCGTAATGTCGCAAATGGCGCTGTCAGGCGCTGACATCATCTTTGCCACATCCTTTGGCTATATGGACCCGGTTCTGAACGTGGCGCAGAAATTTCCAGACGTGAAATTTGAACATGCCACCGGGTATAAAACCGCCGAAAACGCCGCCAACTATGGCGCACGTTTTTATGAAGGTCGCGCGATTGAGGGCCACATTGCGGGCAAAATGACCAAATCGAACATCATCGGTTACATCGCCTCGTTCCCGATCCCGGAAGTGATCCGCGGCATCAACTCGGCCTATATCCACGCCAAAAAGGTCAACCCAGACGTTCAGTTCAAAATCATCTGGGCCTATACATGGATGGACCCCGCGAAAGAAGCCGACAGCGCCAAGGCGCTGATCGAACAGGGTGCGGATGTGATCCTGCAACACACCGACAGCACCGCGCCTCATGCGGCGGCCAAAGAAGCGGGTGATGTTGTGACCTTTGGTCAGGCATCCGATATGATCGAATACGCGCCCTTCCCGCGCGTGACCTCAATCATTGACGATTGGGCCCCCTACTATATCGCGCGTGTTCAGGCGGTGATGGACGGCACCTGGAAAACCGGCGCCACATGGGACGGTATTGGCGCGGGCATGGTTGGCATTGGTGAGATTACCGACGCGGTTCCTGCGGATGTGAAAGCCGAAGCAGAAGCGATGCGCGACGCCATTGGCGCAGGCACCTATCACCCCTTCACCGGCCCATTGAACAAGCAAGACGGCTCGGTCTGGCTTGCGGAAGGTGAGACCGCAGATGACGGCACCTTGGCTGGCATGAACTTCTATGTCGAAGGCATCGCTGCGGAAATTCCCTCGAACTGAGCCACCTAAAACACTTCATAAAAGGCCCTGCATCCCGCGGGGCCTTTTTTTTGATTTTCTTGTTTTCGAGCGACGGAAACACGGCCGCATTCCGTTTTATGAATAAGACGACATTAAAACGGAGTAAGACCATGCTGAAAACCCTCACAACCTACACCGCCCCGATCGCCCTTATGATTGCCCTATCCGCCCCCGTCATGGCGCAAAACCAGCCCGGCGCGCATTTCTTTGAAATGTGGGATCTGGATGAGGACGGCATCGTCACATTGGAGGAAGCCCGTGAGCGGCGCGATGACATCTTCAACATGTTTGATGAGGTCGAAGACGGTATTTTGACCGCCGAAGAATATGTGCTGTTTGACGAGACCCGTCAGGCTGACATGGAATTGAACGGCATTGGCCAGCAGGCTGGCAAAGGTCAGGGAGCTGGCAAAGGCGGCAACGGACAAGGCAAAGGGATGGGCCAAGGTCAGGGCGGCGGTCAGGGTAAAAACCAAGGTGCCGGACAAGGACAAGGCATGGGCGAACATGGGGCCGCCGTGTCAATGGAACGCCAAAATGCTGATCTTAACGGCGACGGACTGGTCACGCGCGAGGAATTTCAACAAGCGCTGGATCCATGGTTCACCCGCCAAGACCGCAATGGGGATGGCGTCCTGACACAAGATGATTTCGGCCGCAAGTAACACTCAAACCTTATCACGCACACCGATGCCCTGCCGTAAATGGCGGGGCATTTCCTATTTGGACCACATGTTTTTCAGAAAAAAGTGACGGAAACCCATGGCCGCCGCGTATTACCCTAAGAACACAGCAGATATGGAGGTCAAAAAATGAAAAAAGCCCTGCTTCTCGCCGCGCTGATCGCAATCGCTGGCCCGCTAAAAGCGATGGAGGACAGCCGCTCGGCACCGGAAACCAGCCCAGTCAGTTACAGTTATTGCCCGCAAGGCTGACCCCATAGCCATCTAGGTTCGTGCGCCAAACGGGGTGTTCAGTTTCTGTCCCGCAGCTTGCTTGGCACACAAACATGCCCTCATGCCGCCAGGTGTGGGGGCCGTCTTTTCGGGCTTTTTCTTTCTTACCCCTCATGCAAATGTCAGACCATGACACAGCTTTGCTCCCTTGACGGCACCCCCATCAGTCGCTTTGCCTTTGGCACGATGCAGTTTGGCGGCACGGCAGATGAACTTGCATCAGCGGCCATGTTCAACGCGTGTTTAGACGCCGGGATCACCCATTTTGACACCGCCCATCTTTACACGGGCGGGGCATCAGAAACGATGCTGGGACAATTGATAAAACCCCACCGTGATCGCCTGGTGATCGCCACCAAAATCGGCTATCATTGCCCGGACAATCTGGCCGACTTGCGCGATGAATTTGACCTGTCTCGCAAGCGGTTGGGGCAAGACATGGTCGATATCCTGTACCTGCACCGCTTCAACCCAAACCTTTCAATTGAGGCGCAAATCACCCCCCTTGCCGCCATGCAAGACGAAGGGGCCGTGCGTTATTTGGCACTGTCCAATTTCGCCTCATGGCAAGTGATGAAGGCGCAGGCCGTGGCGCAAAACATGGGCACGCGCGTTGATGTGATCCAACCGATGTATTCCTTGGTGAAACGACAAGCCGAGGTGGAATTGCTGCCGATGTGTGCCGCCGAAAACATTCTGGCGGCGAGTTATTCGCCGCTGGGATCGGGGCTTTTGACTGGCAAGTACAGCACTGGCGAGGCGGGTCGTTTGGTCGAAGACCCCCGCTACGGCGCGCGCTATGGTCAGGACTGGATGCACCGGGCCGCCGCAGGATTGAGCGAGATTGCAAAAGAGGTGGGGACACATCCTGCGACACTTGCGGTGGCTTGGGCAGCAGCCCATCCGACCCACCCTGCCCCGATCCTATCTGCACGCTCTCTTGCTCAACTCACCCCCTCGCTTGAAGGGGTGAATTACCACATGACATCAGAGCTTTACGCGCGTATTACCGCGCTGACACCAACACCGCCGCCCGCGACAGACAGGATCGAAGAACATGTATGATTTTATCATTATAGGCGGCGGCATCGCCGGGATTTCCGCAGGTGCGCGCCTGTCAAAACTGGGCTCGGTGCTGGTGTTGGAAGGCGAAGATGCGCTGGCCTATCACGCCTCTGGGCGTTCCGCCGCGATGTTTGAAGAACAATATGGCGCCCCACGTGTGATTGTGCTGAACCGCGCCTCGCGCGCCTATCATGAGACTGCAAACGGCGGTGTCTTATCCCCCCGTGGTTTGATGCTGGTGGCAGGGGCCGGGCAGGAAGAGGCTTTGGCGAAAGATCTGGCCGCCATGAACATGCCCTATATCACCCCGACAGAAGCCACCGATCTGGTGCCAATTCTGAACCCGGACACGCTGACCGGTGCGGGGTATCACCCGGATGCTTGGGACATCGACACCGACCTGCTCCTCCAGAATTTCGCCCGAGAAATCCGCGCCAATGGTGCCATTCGGACCAGCCAGAAGGTCGATCAAATCACCCGAACCTCAAACGGTTGGCGGGTGCGCAGCGGCGAAAACAGTTTTGACGGGCATGTCTTGGTCAATGCCGCAGGCGCCTGGGCCGATGAAGTGGCAAAACTGGCGGGCTTGCCGCCCATTGGCATTCAACCTTACCGCCGGTCCATTGCGCGCATTCCCGCCCCAGAAAATCACGATGTGACCCGTTGGCCGATGTTCATGGGGGCTGCGGAAAGTTGGTACGCCAAGCCTGACGCGGGTGCCTTGATTGTGTCACCAGAAGAAGAAGACCCCGTCCCGCCGCAGGATGCATGGGCCGACGATATGGTGCTGGCCGAAGGGCTCGCGCGATATGAAGCGCAGGTAACCGAACCCGTCACGCGGATGATTGCAAATTGGGCCGGGTTGCGCAGCTTTGCGCCGGATCGCAATCTGGTTTTGGGCCGCGCCCCTCAGGATGAGAGTTTCGTTTGGTGCGCGGGGCAAGGGGGGTATGGGTTTCAGACCTCACCCGCCGCGTCACAACTGTTGGCCGATGTGGTCGCTGGGCGCACGCCAGAGCTGCCTGCTGAGAGCGTCGCAGATTTTTCACCCGCGCGCTTTTTCGCGTAACCACTTGATTCTGTAATGATTTACCCGAGCAGAACATTCAGATGTTTGACCACTGAACGGGCCAGAACCTCGGGTTCATAGCCCCCTTCAAGCATGGATAAAAGCCGCCCTTCGCAAAACTCATCCGCGACGGATTTTAGCTCGCGTGTGACCCATTCGTAGTCTGCATCCACAAGGTTGACCGACGACATATCGTCCGCTGTATGGGCATCAAACCCGGCGGAGATCAGCAGCATTTCCGGTTTGAACTCCCTTAAATGCGGGATCCAATGGGCACTGACAGCCTCGCGGAATTCGGCACTTCCGGCCCCCGCCGACAGGGGAATATCAACAAGATTGTCGGTCTCTTTTTCATGGCCGGTAAAGGGATAAAACGGGTGCTGAAAGCTTGAGCAAAACAGCACGCGCGGCTCGTCTTTGAAGATCTCTTCGGTGCCATTGCCGTGATGCACGTCAAAATCCACAATGGCGACGCGCGACAACCCATGGGCTTCAAGCGCGTGGGCGGCGGCGACGGCGATGTTGTTGAAAAGGCAAAACCCCATCGCGACACCGCGTTCTGCATGGTGGCCCGGCGGGCGCACGGCGCAGAAAATCGGGTTGGCCTCGCCGGCCATAATCAGATCAACCCCCATGACGCCTGACCCGGCCGCGCGTTCGGCCGCGCGCAGGGTTCCGGGGCTCATCACCGTGTCGCCATCCACTTCGACCGAGCGCATGCCTTCGCCCGGAGCCAGCGCATAAACCCGATCAAGATAATCCGCGTCATGCACCCGCTCCAACTCAGCCCGTGACACAATCGGCGCGTCGCGATGTTGCAGCACATAATCCATGCCCGACATGATCAACTGGTTGTTGATCGCATCCAGCCGCGCCTTGGTTTCCGGATGCAAAGGCCCCGCGTCATGGTTCCGGCAATCCGGATGTGAAATCATTGATAGCATTCATGTCCTCCCAAATGCCCGCTCCCCTCCTCAAGAAATTGGGCCATGTTGCGTAATTCTGGCGTCAGTTTGGCCGTCGCGATATGTGGTTTGGCGTCACAGCCAGCGCTCAACAATGCACAGGTCCCGGTCGTCGGGGTCTGGCCGCTGCGTGAACCCCAGCTCTTTCATCAGACGCAACATGGGCGCGTTTTTCTTCAGCACAGAGCCTTCGATCACCTCTAGCCCATGTTCTTGTGCGGCGTGAAACAGCCCTTTCATCAGCTTGGTTCCTAGCCCCTGATGTTGGATCCGGTCCGACACCACAACGGCAAATTCGCAAGACTTTTCATCGGGGTTGATCACGTAACGCGCCACGCCGACCTGCACCTGTTCACCCTCCAATTCCGCCATCGCCACCAGTGCCATTTCGCGCCGGTAATCGAGCTGGGTGAACTGGGCGAGCATCTCTGGCGACAGCTCATTCACCTGCCCCATAAAGCGCATAAACCGGCTTTCCTCTGACAGATCACGGGTGAAATCCTGCACATGCTCGGCGTCATCGGTCCGAATGGGGCGGATCATCAGCGGGGTGCCATCAGACAGATAGGTCTGGCGCATCAGGTGGCGCGGATAAGGATGGATCGCCATATGGTCATAAGCCCCATCACAAGCCGGGGGACGGGCAATTTCAATGCGCGCATCCACGGCGAGCACCCCTTCGGGGCCTGCAATCAAGGGGTTGATATCAAGGGATAAAACCTCTGGCAATTCACTTACAATTTTGGAAACGCGTTTTAAAACATCGACAATCGCAGCCCGGTCTGCGGGGGCGTAATCGCGAAACTGGTCCAAGGCTTTGGACACCCGCGTGCGGCGGATCAGGCGTTCGGCGAGCACAGAATTCAGCGGCGGAAGGGCCACGGCGCTATCGCGCACGACCTCAACCATCGTGCCGCCTGCGCCAAATAAAACCGTCGGGCCAAAGACCGGATCCCGGCTGGCGCCAACCACCAATTCGCGCGCTTGGGCGATCTTGGCCATCGGTTCAACCGTCACGCCCAAAATCTTAGCCTCTGGCAAGGCTTTGCGGGCGTTTGAGGTGATTTCATGAAAGGCGCGCTGCACGCTCGCGGCATGGGCGATGTTGATCTTGACCCCACCCACGTCGGTTTTATGCACCACATCGGGCGAGTTAATTTTCATCGCGATTGGAAAGCCAAGGGTCTCGGCAGCAACCAACGCCTCGCGCGGATCACGCGCCTCGATTGTCATGTTCACCGGCACGTGGAACGCACGCAACAGCGCCTTGCTTTCCATGTCCGACAGCATTTTGCGCCCCTCAGACAGCGCGCCCGCGATGATCATCCGCGCGCCTTCGTAATCGGGCTGCGCCTCGGGGGCCAAGGCACGCGGCATTT
>ATLU01000246.1_pt1 | contig 11288 bp, 11 predicted proteins | sample 178751 | NCBI WGS metagenome assembly ATLU01 (sample SAMN02211837, study PRJNA209200) | bioreactor metagenome | isolation source: day 23 sample from continuous culture bioreactor inoculated with sediment... | place: Germany: Wadden Sea | collected 2011
TCTGGCTCGCCAAGGCGACCTGCTGGGATCTGACCAATGATGCTTTCACGGACTTTTTCCGGAACAGCCATCACCATTTCCGTGCCGATATAACCTGGGCAAACCGCGTTGGCGGTGATGCCGAAACGCGCGCCTTCTTGCGCCAGGGATTTCACAATACCCAGATCGCCGGCTTTGGTTGCGGCATAGTTCACCTGAGCGAACTGACCTTTCTGACCATTGATCGAGCTGATCACAATCACCCGGCCAAATTTGCGGTCGCGCATGCCGGGCCACAGCGGATGGACGGTGTTGAACACGCCGGTCAGGTTGGTGTCGATCACCTCTTGCCACTGTTCCGGGGTCATTTTGTGGAACGGGGCGTCGCGGGTGATGCCCGCATTTGCGACCACAACGTCAATGGGGCCAAGATCGGCTTGCACCTGCTCCAGACCCGCCTTCGAATCCTCGTAACTGCCCACATTCCATTTGTAGGTTTTGATCCCGGTTTCTTCGGTAAAAGCCGCAGCTTTCTCGTCGTTGCCAGCATATGTGGCGGCCACGTCATAGCCTTCGGCCTTCAGGGCTTTTGAAATAGCTGCGCCAATGCCGCGCGATCCCCCAGTGACGAGTGCAACTCTTGCCATGATATATTCTCCCAGTTGGTGCTTTTTGTTGGTAATGTTATTACTTACGGAAACATGGAAACGCAACAATATTACGACAAGAAATTCTGCGCTGCGGCTATTTCGCTGCTTCCGCAGCAATAATTCTGCCAAATTGTCTATTTTTGTCGCAATTGTTCGCCGCTGCTTCCGCAGGTGTCACCCCAAGATTAACGAATCAGAGGCGCACCGCAAGTGGGTTGCGCGAGCGATGTGACGCGCACGCCAAACGTTCATCAGTCAGCGTGGACAGCACACACAAAAAAGGGCGCCGAAGCGCCCCTTTTCATCACGGTAAGCTCGGTTATGGACGCTCAAGGCACATCGCCACGCCCATGCCGCCGCCGATACACAGGGTCGCGAGACCCTTTTTCGCGTCACGGCGCTTCATTTCAAAGAGCAACGTGTTGAGGATCCGACAGCCGGACGCACCAATTGGGTGACCGATGGCGATTGCGCCGCCGTTCACATTCACAATCGATGGGTCCCAACCCATGTCTTTGTTCACAGCACAGGCTTGCGCGGCGAAGGCTTCGTTGGCTTCCACCAAGTCCAAATCACCAGCAGACCAACCCGCTTTGTCCAGTGCTTTGCGCGATGCAAAAATCGGCCCGACGCCCATGATCGAGGGGTCAAGACCGGCGGTCGCATAAGAGGCAATGCGCGCCAAGGGTTCCAGCCCGCGCTTTTCCGCTTCATCTGCGGACATCAGCAACACGGCGGCGGCACCATCATTGATACCGGATGCGTTGGCGGCGGTCACTGACCCGCCCTCACGCACAAAGGCAGGGCGCAGTTTTTGCATGGCTTCCATGGTTGCGCCGTGACGGATGTATTCGTCACTGTCAACAATTGTCTCGCCTTTGCGGGTCTTTACGGTGAAGGGGGTGATTTCATCCGCAAACTTGCCGGCCTTTTGAGCGGCTTCGGCTTTGTTTTGCGACGCAACGGCAAATTCATCCTGCATCTCGCGCGAAATCTGCCACTGATTGGCGACGTTTTCGGCGGTTTGACCCATGTGATAACCGTTGAAGGCATCCCACAGACCGTCTTTGATCATCGAGTCGATGAATTTCATATCACCCATTTTGTGACCGGCGCGCAGATGGGCCACATGCGCGCTGAGCGACATGTTTTCCTGACCACCTGCGGCAACAATCGCCGCATCGCCCAGCATGACGTGCTGGGCGCCCAAAGCAACGGTACGCAGCCCCGAGCCACAGACTTGGTTGATGCCCCAGGCCGCAGATTCGATTGGCAGGCCTGCATTGATATGCGCTTGGCGCGCGGGGTTTTGGCCTTGGCCTGCGGTCAGAACCTGACCGAGAATGGTTTCATCAACATCTGCTTTGTCGATGCCGGCGCGCGCAACGACGGCTTCCAAAACGGCAGCGCCCAAATCATGCGCTGGCGTGTTTGCGAACGCGCCTGAGAAACTGCCAACCGCGGTACGTGCGGCCGATACGATTACGACATTGGTCATGGTCTTCCTCCACCTTCTGTCTTGTTGGGGAACGGGTCTGACGTGACCATCTCTCCCCAAGACAGCCCAACCCTTACCGCACAATCACGGTTGGCCGCATCCTGTGCTGCATCGCAGAAAAAATCAAGCGTGGGAAAATTGGGGACGTATTGAGGCGGCTTAGAGTGTTACGCTGTGCGCCCGAGGAGCTTATTCACCTGCCAATAAGGCGTGAGCGTCGGCACGCCAAAATAATAGCCCTGCATGCAATCCATTCCGATGGACGTCAGGAATTCAGCATCCTCGAAGGTCTCTACATTTTCCGCCACAACAAACATGTCGAATTTATGGCCCAGATCCAGCAAAGCCTCGGTCAAGATCTGCCCATCAGGATCATCATGCACGCCCTGGATCAACTCGCCGTCGATTTTAATAATATCAAAGTAGAAGTCTTTGAGATACTTGAAGGATGTATAGCCCGCCCCAAAGTCGTCCAGTGCGAAACTGATGCCTTTGTTTTGCAAATCCGTCATGAAGTCACGCACCTCTTCCGGGGCAGAAAGCGCGGTGCGTTCGGTGATTTCGATGATCAGTCTTTCGCCGACAGTTGGGTCTTTTTTGAGACCCTTATTCAGGACATCATTCCATTGCGCATAGCCGATTGTGAGGGCGGACATATTGATCGACAGGCGCAGACTTTCTTCTTCAAAAAGCGCTTCAATTCCTTTTTCAAGGGCAAGGGCATCAAGCTGTCGGCCCATGTCGGTATTTTCAACGACATCGATGAAATCTTTTGCGGGGATGATCCGCCCCTGCTCGTCCGCGACACGCAACAGGCCTTCGTAAAAGGCCATTTTGTCGGGTTGGGCGGTTTGCACCACCGGCTGAAACGCCAACCTCACCTGTTTTCGGGCCAAGGCGATGCGTACCATATCCATGGTTTCACCCTCGCGTTTCTGCATCGCAATATCAAACGGGCTGCTTTTGGTTGTGTCGTTCATATCGTCCCCGAGCGGCAAATCTGTCGTGTTCGTGTCACTATCCCAGTGCTGCCATTTTGTAGACAAACACCCTAACAAGCTGTAAAAGCTAGGTTTTGCTTAGAATTGTATCGACCTATCGCAACCTATTGAAACTGGGGAATAAGATGACACGATGTGCTTGGGTTGGGGATGAACCGATCTATCAAAATTACCATGACACCGAATGGGGTGTGCCGGAATACGATGGACGGGCATTGTGGGAGAAGATGATTCTCGATGGATTTCAGGCCGGATTAAGTTGGATCACAATCCTAAAAAAGCGCGAGAATTTCCGCGAAGCATTTGCCCGGTTTGACCCTGAGGTGATTGCCGGCTGGGGCGAGGCCGAGATCACCGAGCTGCTTGGCAACCCCGGCATCATTCGCCACCGCGGCAAGATCGCCGCGACCATCACCAACGCACAGGCCTATTTGGATTTGGGCGGGGCCGAGGCGTTTTCAAAACTGATGTGGGGCTATGTGAGCGGCGCGCCGATGATCGCCCATTACGCCACCCACTCCGAGGTGCCGACCGCAACGGATCTTAGCACGCAAATCTCAAAAGATCTGAAGAAACTGGGGTTCAAGTTCTGTGGGCCGACAATTGTTTATGCGTGGATGGAGGCCTGTGGACTTTTCATGAACCATACCACAGATTGCGATCGCTACGCTGTGCTTAGCGCAGCATCTTCAAAAGGTTGACGCTGGGCACACCGGTTTCGCGCAGACCTTTTGAGGCCTCATAAGCGCGGATCGCCGCGCGGCCTTTTTCACCAATCACCCCGTCCGCGCGACCGGCGTTGAACCCGGCAGCGTTCAGGCGAGATTGCAGCGCCACGCGTTCCTTGGTCGACATGCCCCACGGGTTTTTTGGATAGCCTGATCGAAGCGGACCTTCGCCCGCCAAACGGTCGGCCAGATGCCCCACGCCAATCGCGTAGCTGTCAGCAAAATTATAGGTCTTGATGATGTGAAAGTTGGGGTAAATCATAAAGATAGGCCCCGAAGGCCCAGCAGGCAGGATCAGCGCGCCTTTGCGTGATCCGCTCAGCGCGCGGCCACTTGCGCGGGTCACACCCAGCTTTGCCCAATCGGACAGTTCGCGCGGAAACACCCGACCCGTCAGCGCCAGATCAAACCCCTTGGGCAGGCGCACTTCTTCGCCCCAACGCGGCCCTTTGGACCAGCCGTTTGCCTTGAGAAATGCTGCGGTGGAGGCCAGCGCATCTGTGGGATCATCAGACCAAATATTGCGCCGCCCGTCGCCATTGTGATCGACCGCATGCTTCAAATAAGACGATGGCATGAACTGTGTGTGGCCCATTGCGCCCGCGTAGGATCCGCGCATGTTAGCGGGCGAAATGTCGCCCGATTGCAGGATCTGAAGGGCGGCCAGAAGTTCAGTTTCAAACTGTTCCCGCCTGCGCCCGTCATAGGCCAGCGTGGCCAGGGCGGAAAGGGTTGAGGTCTTACCGCGAAAGCCGCCAAAGCTGCTTTCCATGCCCCAAATCGCCACGATGATCTCTTTCGGAACGCCGTATTTACGTTCGAGCTGACCCAACAGGGTCTTGTGTTTTCTCAGCTTCGCCTGCCCGTTTTTGATCCGCGAAGGGGCGGCGGCGGATGAGATATAGAACTCCAGCGGTTTGGCCGTTTCCGCCGGTTTGCGGTCAGATTTGATCACGCCTGACAGATATTCCGCGCCATTCAGCGCCTTTAGCGTGGCCGGTTTGATCCCCACTTTAGCTGCGCGTTTTTTGAACCCGGAGAGCCAGTTTTGAAAGCCCGCATTGGCAAGGGCCGCGCGCGGCGCAAGGATCAATCCTGTCAGCCCTGTTAAAATCAAACGTCTGGAATACATCAATAAATCTCCTGCCTATGTGGGTAGCATACGGTAGTGTCGCACCGCCACAAAGGGGAGAGTTATCTAAGGCGAAACTCTGCTTGCGCGCCCAGGCTTAGGGATGTGGGCGCGAATGAGATCCATTCCGGGGCCATCCATTTGCGCATAGAACGCGTGTTCGCAATTGTGGAAAAGCGTGTAAGCGTCCGGCACAGCTTCTAACCAATTTTGGTCAGGTCGATGGGGATCCTCCGCGCCAAAAAACACCTGATTTGGCACCGCAATTTTGGACACATCCCGCAACCGCGTTGAGGACACACAGGTTAGCGCAGACAGTGCCAACCCCTGTACCGCGGCCTGCCACAACAACGTTCCGCCTGCGCTAAACCCAATCGCTACCGCGTGTTTTGGCACCCGCGACAACAGCGCCTCAACCACCCGCACCGCCTCACCTCGGGTGAAGAGATGCTGGTGCAATGCCTCACCCGATAGTTCTGGTGCACCCAATAACTTCGCAAGTGTGAAATGTGTCACTGCCGCAGGTGACACACCCAGCCAGAGCGCACATTCCGTCGCCGAAGGCGCGCCCCAAATATCTGATACAACACAATACTTCATCGGTGGCAGTTTGACCCAAATTCGGCGAGATGGCTACATCCGGCTTTCCTCGAACCCCGGCGTGCCCGCCTTTTCAGGGTTCCGTTTCACGTCGATGCGTTTGAGCATTTCTGTTGAGCCGCCTTTGCCATCATGTCGCCAACCGGGTGGTTTGATCGCGTAGTTCCAGCGGTCATACCACGTCACGCCGGGCTGGGTCCAATCCTTGAAAATCGCCACCCATTCATGAAAGGCAACACGCAGCGGGTTGAAGGTGCCGATGTTGTGCACCAGCCCGTAATCCACCGGTTCGTCGCGTTGCTCCGGCACAAAGGTGCCAAACATTCGGTCCCAAATGATGAACACGCCTGCATAATTGGCATCCAAATAGCGCGCGTTGCGGCCGTGGTGTACGCGGTGGTGCGAGGGGGTGTTCATCACCGCTTCAAACCAGCGCGGGCATTTATCAATGGCTTCGGTGTGGATCCAGAACTGGTAGATCAGGTTCAACCCGCCCACGAAAAAGATCATTGCCGGGTGAAACCCCATCAGCACCAAAGGCGCGCGCACAATCATCATCAACGTGAACGTCCCGGTCCAGGTTTGCCGAAGCGCCGTCGTCAGATTGTAATGCTGGCTTGAATGGTGGTTCACGTGGCTCGCCCAGACCCAACGGATCCGGTGGCCAAACCGATGCACCCAGTAATAACGCAGATCATCCAGCACAAAACAGATCGCAATCACCCACCACGCGTGGCCCAGATCAAGCGGCGTGATCGCCCAGAGCGCCATGAAAAACCAATAGGCAATGAACCCGACCAAAAGGCCAGACACCACAGAGCCAACGCCCATGAAAAGGCTGGTCATTGCATCTTGTGCCTCATACCGCCCACCGCGTTTTTTATAAAAGATCCACGCCATTTCCAGCGCAATCGCCAGCACGAAAAACGGCGTCGCCAAGTCAGTCACATTCGGAAAATTGAGCGTCATTGCTGCCCCTCTTCAATCTGCGCACGCCACGCGGTGGCTTCATCCGGGGTCAGATGCAACACAACGCAAGGGGCGGCAAAATCATGGAATTTCAAGATCAAACCTTTGGGATGCGCTTGAACATCGGCGCCGGCCAGATCATGGCTTGTTGCATCCAGCCCCATCACCCATAAGACGCCCCAGCCGCGACGTGAACGCACCAAAGCCGCTTGCCCGCTTTGGGCCACGATCACCTCTTGGGCGGGGGCGGTGACATTGTCGGCACCCCATTCGGCCCGCGCAATCGCTTCATCCGTCAGCACAAGTGTTTGGTCGAATTTCATGACCCTCATCATGACGTAGACGGCCAACAGACCCACCACGACAATTGATGCCATAACCTCTAGCGGCATCCCGTCCTCCCTGATCATTCCCACCTTTTCGGTGGTGTTCCGAGAATATGGGGGCTGCGACACCCGCCCTGTCAATGCTGCCCCGAGGTCAGCCCAACCAGGATCTGCCGCTTTTTTCTTGCCAAAAATATCCTGGGGTGAGCGAGCTTGCCTCGCGAGGGGCAACGCCCCTCTCTGTCACAATTGGCCTGTCTCAATTGGCCTGTCTCAACTGGCGCAAACGCCTAGCCGTCAATCAGCGCCGAAATAATGGCCTTCGCGCTGTCAGATGCCCAATCCGCATCGCCGCGCATCCGGGCAATCTCTTGCCCTTCTGGGTCTAGGATCACTGTGACGGGCAAGCCAAACACGCCCATTTCGCGCGCGAGGTCTTGGGGTTTGTCCAGCAAGATTGGCAAAGCCTCAACGCCAACCTGGTCAAAGAATTTCTGGATTGCGGGCACCAGATTTCGCCCAGTGGCGACCGGCACCACGGCAAAGCGCTCTCCGCCCAATTCACGTGACAGCGCGTCCAGCGCCGGCATTTCTTTGCGACAGGGCGCGCACCATGTCGCCCAGAAATTCAACAGCACATATTTACCGCGATACTCGGTCAGATCATGTATGCCGCCGTCTGTGTCCAGAAAACTGGCCGTGCCCGCTGGTTTCGCCACCTCATGCAACACCAGCTTTTTCATATCCCCGTCGCGCAGCGCGGCCACATCCGACAGATCCGCAAAAGCGGTATTTGCACCAAGAGTTAAGGACGCGTATAGCAGGGCGGAACGCAAGACAGACATGAGACCTCCGAAGGGCTAAACCATGAGTAACAACAAGCAAGCGAGCGCCCCCAAAGCCGATCAGGCAAATGCCATGTGGGGCGGCCGGTTCTCCGCCGGTCCTGACGCCATCATGGAAGCGATCAACGCATCCATCGGCTATGACCAGCGCATGGCCCGACAAGACATCGAAGGCTCGCGCGCCCATGCCGCCATGTTGGCCGCCACAGGCGTGATCACAGATAGCGATGCTGAAGCCATTCGTGAAGGGCTGCTCACGGTCTTGTCAGAGATTGAGGGCGGCACCTTCCAATTCTCAACCGCGCTCGAAGACATCCACATGAATGTCGAAGCACGCCTGAAAGAGATCGTTGGCGAGCCCGCAGGCCGTTTGCACACGGGGCGGTCGCGCAATGATCAGGTTGCGACCGATTTCAAACTTTGGGTGCGGGATCAAATGGATGCCGCCATCGAGGGGCTGACAGCGGTCATTCGCGCGCTTTTGTCGCAAGCCGAAAAAGGCGCTGATTGGGTCATGCCGGGGTTCACCCACCTGCAAACCGCGCAACCCGTGACCTGGGGCCATCACATGATGGCGTATGTTGAGATGTTTGGCCGCGATATTTCGCGTTTTCGCGACGCGCGCAAGCGGATGAACGAAAGCCCGTTGGGCGCGGCAGCTTTGGCTGGCACATCGTTTCCAATTGATCGCCACATGACCGCTGAAGCATTGGGTTTTGATCGCCCCGCTGCCAACTCGCTTGATGCGGTGGCCGATCGTGATTTTGCGCTGGAATTCCTGTCAGCCTCTTCGATCACAGCGATGCACCTGTCACGTTTGGCCGAAGAATTGGTGATCTGGTCGTCGGCACAGTTTCGCTTTGTGCGCATGTCCGACAAATGGTCCACCGGGTCGTCGATCATGCCGCAAAAACGCAACCCTGACGCCGCCGAATTGTTGCGCGCCAAAATCGGCCGGATCATGGGCGCGTCAGTGGGGTTGATGACCGTGATGAAGGGCCTGCCACTAACCTATTCCAAGGACATGCAGGAAGACAAAGAACAAGTGTTTGACGCCGCCGACAGCCTGATGCTCGCACTTGCTGCGATGTCAGGCATGGTCACGGATATGGAGGCGCAAACTGACAGTCTTGAGGCGTCGGCCTCGTCCGGCTTCTCAACCGCGACGGACCTTGCCGATTGGTGCGTGCGCACGTTGAACATGCCGTTCCGCGATGCCCACCACGTAACCGGGTCTTTGGTGGCTTTGGCCGAAAGCAAAGGTTGTGATTTGCCGGACCTGACACTTGCCGACATGCAATCGGTCCACGGCGCGATCACCCAAGAGGTATTTGACGTGCTGGGCGTGCATAATTCTGTCGCCTCGCGCACCTCTTACGGTGGCACCGCCCCATCGGAAGTTCGCAAGCAAGTGGCGCGTTGGAAAGAGATACTGGCCGAAGGAGTTGGCGCATGATCCGTGTCACCCTGATCCTGGCCCTTCTGGGGCTGGCAGCCTGTGGCGCCGATGGCGAACCGATCCGCCCCGGCTCTGCCGAGGATGCGGCGGCGCGGTAATCTGCCTTGCTCAACACATATGAACGCCGGTCCTTTGTGGCCGGCGTTTTCAATTGCGAGGCTCTGCCTCGCGCTCCGGGATATTTAGGACAAGAAAAAAGCCGGTACGGGAAGGATTGAAAGGGCGGCGCGCTTCCTTTAGGGCAGTTTGCAGCGCAGACAGACACAACAGATGAAAAGGGCAAGCCCGTGGATCATTTCCTTTATCGCGAGGGCGTATTGCACGCCGAAGACGTTGCCATCACAGAGATTGCGGCCCAGGTGGGCACGCCGTTTTACGTCTATTCCGCGGCCACGTTGAAACGTCACATCGGGCTTTTTAACGAAGCGCTGGCTTGGGCGGATCATCTGGTGTGTTTTGCGGTGAAGTCGAACTCCAACCTCGCGGTGCTGAAGCTTTTGGGCGACATGGGTGCGGGGATGGATGTGGTGTCGGGTGGTGAATTGCGCCGCGCGGTGGCCGCTGGTGTGCCCGGTGATCGCATCGTCTTTTCTGGCGTCGGCAAAACCCGCGAAGAAATGCAATTGGCGCTGAGCCACGATATCCGCCAGTTCAATCTGGAAAGTGAGCCGGAGTATCGCGCGCTGTCTGCTGTGGCATCAGAAATGGGCGTAACCGCACGGGTTGCTGTTCGTGTGAACCCGGATGTGGATGCCAAAACACACGAGAAAATCTCGACCGGGAAATCCGACAATAAATTCGGCATTCCGATTGCCCGTGCGCGCGAGGTTTACGCCGAGATCGCCGCCTTGCCCGGTTTAAAAGTGGTGGGTATTGATGTGCATATCGGCAGCCAGCTGACGGATCTGGAACCTTTCCGCCTTGCTTATCAAAAGGTTGCGGAACTGACAGAGGCCCTGCGTGACGATGGGCATGAGATCACCCGGCTTGATCTGGGCGGCGGGCTTGGCATTCCTTATGAGCGATCAAATGACGCGCCGCCCTTGCCAATTGAATATGGGCAGATGGTGCAGGACACGGTTGGGTATCTGGGCTGCGAGATTGAGATTGAACCGGGGCGCCTTATTTCGGGCAACGCGGGGATCATGGTCAGTTCGGTCATCTATGTAAAACAAGGCGAAGCCCGCGATTTTCTGATCATTGACGCCGCGATGAACGATCTTGTGCGCCCGTCGATGTATGCGGCGTATCACGATATTATCCCGGTGAATGAGGCCACGCCCGGCGTTGAACAAGCAGAATATGACATCGTCGGGCCGATTTGCGAGACCGGCGACACCTTTGCCAAATCCCGCAATCTGGCCCCGTTAAAAGACGACGATTTGGTCGCCTTCCGCTCGGCTGGCGCATATGGCGCGGTGATGGCGTCGGAATATAATTCCCGCCCGCTTATTCCCGAAGTTTTGGTGTCGGGCGATCAATTTGCAGTCATCCGCGCACGTCCCACCTATGAAGAAATGCTCGCCCGCGATACGATCCCAGAATGGATCTGATCGAAATGGGGTGACATGACGCGCCAAGACCTCCCACCAAAGCTGGCTTCTGAACTGGAGCGAAAGCTGCGCTGGCCCTTGCGTTTGACACGGGCCGGGATCGGGTTGGAGCGGGCATGGCATGCGTTTTGGCCATTGGCGACAGTGCTGATGGCTGCCTATGCCATTTGGCGGTTCGGCGGGCTTGGCACGGTGCTGTTGGCAGTGTTGGCTTTGGCGGGGCTGGCGGCGCTGATCTGGGGCGCGTTGCGGTTTTCCTGGCCGGACAACGCGGCCAGCGAGGCGCGTGTTGACGCAACCCTGCCCGGAACCCCGCTGGCTGCATTACGCGACGCGCCTGCAATTGGCAAAAACGATCCGATTTCACAAGAAATTTGGGCCGCACATCAGGTCCGTATGGTTGCGCTGGCCCGCCGCGCCCGTGCGGTTGTACCTGACCTGCGCATCGCCCCCAAAGACCCTTTCGGGCTACGCCTAATGGCGACGGTCGCGGCGATGATGGCGGTTGGGTTTGCCTCTGCTCCAGCACCGTTTGAACGCACGACCCC
>ATLU01000247.1_pt1 | contig 11274 bp, 7 predicted proteins | sample 178751 | NCBI WGS metagenome assembly ATLU01 (sample SAMN02211837, study PRJNA209200) | bioreactor metagenome | isolation source: day 23 sample from continuous culture bioreactor inoculated with sediment... | place: Germany: Wadden Sea | collected 2011
TGGAACAAGGAGCCCTTGGTACTTGCACTGGCCCGGTACATGGGCCAGGAGCGTGTGAGCAGACCGGATTTACTCGAGCAGATCGCTGGGATCGCACCAGAATCTGTACGCCGAGCCATCCGCTACTCGGGACTGGTGCTGCGGCAACATTCGCTGCGGCGTACGGAGATTGATCGCCTCACAGCAGTCGCGCCAGAAGAGTTTGGTGAGTTTGTTCGTGTTCTCGATGTCTTCGATAGGGCCTATCACCAACACGTTGCTTATGTGGAAAAGCTCAAGCAGCCGCTAACCGGGTTGACTCCGCTAGAACTATTGGTCTACGCGAGTCTGTATGCCTTTGAAAACTTGGTGCCTCGAGATTTTCTATCTGTTGATCAACCGGCAGACCCGGATACCGGTACCCAGGTTGTCTGGGATGCCATCAATGACCTGTTGATTTGGAAGCTAGGCTCCGTCAATGACGGTGCTTGCCGTTTGACAGAGAGCGACATCGGGAAGTCTCTGGCGGTACATCTGTCGCCTTTTCTCTTTCCATCGCCTGATGAGTCAGAACCGAGAGATGATTTATCTGATGCTTTCGACCAGCTGCTGGCGGCACAGATAGAGTTGAACAGCTTCATATCGCGCTCCGCTGAAGCATTCTCCTACGATAACAGCATTGCCTTTGTTCTGAAGGGTGGTCAGTTGGAGATCACCGAGCAAGACCCGAAGATGCGCGCCGCCTGGGAGCGCAATGGTGAAAAGCTCAATCGCCTGCATTATTACTGGTTTTATCGAGCATTAGATGAGTATTCAGCGTCTGAATTGGCCGCAACTCCCATCGGTTTACCCGAGAATCACGAGGCGAACCGTTTTGCCTATATCAAGGCAATCCGCACACAGCTACAGCTGACCGAAGTGTACGGACTCGCGGAGTCTGTATCAGTGGAATCCGGGCTGCGTGTCAATCTGTTACAGGCGCTTTTGTCATTGGAGTTGATGACTGCATTCTTCAAGACAGACTTCATGCTGCCTTACATGCAGTACCTTGGAGAGATGGGCAACTCGCGAATGGCGCTCGGGCGGTTGGCCTTCGACGGACTGGCGCAACCTGGGTACCAAAACCGATTCCCAATCACTTGGTCGGACCGTACATCAAAGATCGCCAACATTACCGGCTGGACGTTGAGTAAAGACTTTCCGCGGGGCAATCCAAAAGTGGCAGAGGCGATTCTTGATTTTTGGACGAGTGACTGGGATGCGTTGGCAACCCGACTGCGTAGGGGACAGGTGGGTCTTCACCCAGAACTCTTCGAGCGTCCAATTCTGAAGATGGGACGCTATCTATTTCAGTTGCCATGGGTGGTGGCGGTACAGAACAATTCCTCTGCGACCATCAATAACTTAAGGCGCATCGGTAGTCGTCGGGCGGAGGCCAGGGATGAGACTCGGCGCATCGAAGAACGATTGGCTAAGTGCTTCGAACAAAGGGGCTTTCGAGTGCGACTTAACTACCACCCGGAGCGCAACGAGGATGACGATCCTGGTGAAGTGGATATCATCTGCGCACAAGATGGGCAGGTTCTTGTGCTGGAGATCAAGTCGACCTTCCTGCGCCGTTCGCAAAAAGACGCGTGGCTTCACGGTGTGACGACGTTGCGGAAGGCTGGGTTACAACTGCAGCGTAAAGTTCAAGCGGTGAAGAATGCACTGAACACAAATGATGATTTAGCGACCACGCTTGGCATTGAGTCAGGTGGTATACCACTGGTCATTCGGGGGTGGATCGTCGACACGTCAATCGAGCACGATCATGAGCGATTCAACGGCTTCCTCAAAGTATCACTGGAAGAGGTGCTGATTGCATTGCGTGATGATCGTCATCTGCTGAACGATTCAGAGGGTCTGGTTGATGGTGCCTGGATGGAGTCAGGCTACGCTGATGCAGCACACCTCAACAAACTACCAACGCTGTACCCGGATGAATTTTCCTTATCGCGCTTTGCAGAAGTTATTGAAAGTGAGGAAGTATGGGATGGGTTGGCACAAAGTGATTAGATTCTCTAGCTATCCACAGAGTCCCCAGGCCTTGCCCGCTACGGCAAAGCGAGCTCTGTGACAGGCGAGTGCCTGGCGCAGGGCTTGCCTGATCCGAAGGTGCCCTCGTCACTAGTGAGCGAAGCGGGGTAGTGACGAGGGCGGCGGCTCCATAAATGGCGCGCAAAGCCGGCAGGATTTATCAGTGACTGGACAGTGATGACGACCGATACTGCCGCCCTCAAACGATTTTAGCCGTGGCCACTGCGGGTACAGTGGCACCAAAGCGCACCCGGACCCTTTCACGCGCGGCGGTGAAAGTCGTGGGTCCATCCTCAAATCCGAGTCGATCATGAGATTGGTTCATCCTCGCAGGTACCAACCTGCATTCAATCAACGAGCCGAGATGTGACTGCCCCAGGCGGCACCATTGATGCTCATTTTTCATTAACTGCGGATGGATTCCGCATATCTAAAAGGAGGTGATGTGTAACCGCACTTTAAGAGCGCCCGATCAGGGCACGTTGGTCCACGCTGGACCAATCCCCTCCGGGGACAACCGGCGTTGCCTAGACCAGGCAGCTTTAGGTCGCATGGGAGTGGTGTCCCATGACCGCACTGCGTATGCAGGACTGGATGGCTGTGGCCACCAGTTGGGTCAGAAACACTTACCGATAAGCGAGAACACTTTGAGAGACCTGAACTACCAACTCAAACAGATTTGCCATCGCAACAAGGACGGCAGTTTCACTACCCAGCGGGATCGCGAGCGCCTGCTGACGCAGATTGCTGATCGACTTCACAATCTGGGTTACCGCCATATGAGCGCCCAGTCGCTCAAACCCAAACACATTGAGGCCTTGGTCAAAAGCTGGCAAGGCGAGGGATTGTCGGCTGGGGCGATGAAGAATCGACTGGCGGCCATCCGCTGGTGGGCCCAGAAGGTCAATCGGCAGAACGTCGTTGCCCGATCAAACGACCACTATGGTATCCCGAACCGGCAGTTCGTAACCAACAGGTCCAAGGCCAGGACGGTTGGCTCGCAAGATCTGGACAGGGTAAGTGACGCCCGAGTGAGGATGAGCCTGGAACTGCAACAGACCTTCGGATTACGGCGGGAGGAGGCGATCAAGTTCATGCCAGACTACGCGGACCAGGGCGATCACATCCTTCTAAAGGAAAGTTGGACTAAGGGTGGTAAGGCGCGGGCCATTCCGGTGAGAACCGAAGGACAGCGTGCGGCCCTCGACCGGGCGCACCGGCTGGCCGGCAAGGGATCGCTGATTCCCAGCGCTAAGAACTATCGCCAGCAACTGCGCATATATGAGGCCGAAACCTCAAGAGCTGGACTCTCCAAAATGCATGGACTGCGCCATGCCTATGCCCAGAATCGTTACGAGCAGTTGACTGGGTGGCGGTCACCAGCGGCAGGAGGCTTCCAGGTAAAGGCTCTGACGCCAGAGCAAAAGCTCATTGACCATCGGGCACGCCTGATGATCAGTCAAGAACTCGGGCACGAGCGTGAGCAGATCACATCGGTTTATCTAGGGCGGTAAAGGCCTTCCAAAAATACGTGTGACAAGAGTGCTATCAATGATTGCAAACTTACCTAAGAGTGCTATCATTGCAATCATCTGGGCAGAATCAGGTGGGTAAATCAATGGCAAATCTCGTCGTTAGGAATCTCGATCAACGCATTGTTGATGCGCTCAAGCAACGTGCTGTGCAACATGGTCGCAGCGCAGAGGCGGAGCATCGTGCCTTGCTCGAAGAATTATTGTTGAAGCCAAAGGGCAAGAGCTTTGCGGAGGTGCTCGCCGCTATTCCAGATGTGGGCCGTGACGAGGATTTTGAACGGGTACAGGACGAGATTGGCAGGGATGATGTATTTAATTGATACCAATGTCATCAGTGAGGCGCGAAAAAGATCGAAAGCGAACAAAGGGGTTCGGGCGTTCTTCAATCAGGCTATTGCCGACGAAACGCCGATGTTCATATCGGTTGTCACTGTGGGAGAACTACGCCGTGGAGTCGATCTGATCCGGCACCGGGGTGACACCCGTCAGGCCAATCAGTTGGAGAAGTGGTTGGAAACGTTGCTGGTTGAGTACAGGGACTCTATTCTCGATATCAACCAGGACATTGCACAGCTCTGGGGGCGGCTCCGGGTGCCACATCCGGAAAATGCATTGGACAAGCAGATTGCTGCGACAGCTCTGATCTATGACTTGACCGTCGTCACCCGTAATCACAAGGATTTCTCGAAAACCGGTGTCCGACTATTGAATCCCTTCGAAGCGTAGCGTGGTGCCACGCGATCAGGGAGATCATGCATTAACTCACAAGCGGGTAAATGAACGTTGGTCATTGCCATGTAAAAAATTATCAGAGCCAGATAATGTGTGAAGAGTTGCCAAAAATGATTCGCATCATGCCGGACTACGGTCCAAGTTATGCTTCTGATGAAGATGCCTGTGTTTTCGATGTGGCGGACTGTTTCAGCGATCACCCAAGAATTACTGAGATACGTGAAATCGAAGACGATTTGTATGGTCTTGCCAGTTGGGTCGATAGTGGCGAAGCGGATGATAATCCCGATTTTCCATGGGATGAGCTCAACGAAAGAGGGCTGGCTTTGACCTGGCAACTCGCTGACATTCTGAAAGGCTCAAGAATCCCGGTTGTTTATAGGGCGTTGACAAAGATCGACGGTGAAAATTATATCGAAGAAATTGTCGTCGGCAATAGCTAACAACAGTTGTGTTTGCTCCAAAGGTAGAGCTAAGTGATGAAGAATATCTGGCTGCGAAAATTACGTGTTTCTTGATGACTTTTGCTTCCGGCACAAAGAGGCCAATGGATCATTCAGTTTGTCGGGCAGAAACCATCCAAGAGCTGTCGTTCATATCGACCCTAGCTAGTCTGTAAAAAATAAATGCGTCCCCTTTTCTCGTCCCCTTTTCTTCTCATCGTCAAAAAACAGTCAGGCGAAGAGGGTGGATTTATGGACAAGCTCAAGGGCGTGTTCGGCAACTGATCGGTTCCCTGGTTTTGCCTCCAGCGTGATCGAAACGGGCTGTGCCCAAGGGTTACGGCAGGCCGCCACCTCGCAGATCCGGTAGCTCATGATTCACCCGGGTGTCGTAGATGATCGATGTCTCGATACGAGTGACGCCGGGGCGATTGGTGAACTGGTCCAGGGCGAGGTTTTTAAGATGCCGGGTATCGTGCACCGCTACGTGGATCACCAGGTCGTAGCGGCCGGTGATCAGTTGTGCCGAGCGCACCTCGGGGATCTGCAGCATGTCATCCATAAAGCGGTCGACGGTGCCCCGTTCGTGTTTCGCCAGCTCGATCATGAACAGCGCCTCCAGCCCGATCCCCAGGCTTGCCGGGTTCACCTGTGCGTGGGTGCCGGTCAACACTCTGTTTTCCCACAGCCGTTTCAACCGCTCGTGCACGCTGGAGGGGGCCAACTCCACCTCGGCAGCGATCTGCTTGTTGGAGAGCCGAGCATTGTTCTGCAAAAGCCGGATTATTTCGATGTCGATTCGGTCGAGTGTCATTTTGATCCCTATTTACCGAAAAGTCTTTCATGGAAGTATCTAAGTAACGAGTAATATACTGGTTCTGTCAAAAAATGACGAATTATATTAGTCGATTATCCGTGTTGTCGAATCTATTGCTGGGCGGGAGCGGGTTTCTGCCGAAGCGGTTTCCATACCGACCCGGTCGGCGACAGACAGAATCAGGACAGAGTCAGACCCATGAGCAGATCAAAAGATGACAAGGCGGGCTTTTCCACCCGGGCGATTCACCACGGCTACGATGCCTACGCAGGCCACGGAGCCCTGAATCCGCCGGTCTATATGAGTTCTACCTATACCTTTCCCACGGTGGATGACGGCAGCGCCCGTTTTGCCGGTGAACAGGCCGGTTATGTCTACTCCCGGGTCGGCAATCCGACCACGGCACTGCTGGAGCAGCGTATCGCCGACCTGGAGGGCGGTGAGGCGGCCTTGGTGACCGGTTCGGGTATGGGTGCGACCGCCTCGCTGCTCTGGACCCTGCTCAAGCCGGGTGACGAGGTGATCGCGGACAAGACCCTGTACGGTTGTACCTACGCCTATTTCAACCACGGCCTGGCCCGCTTTGGGGTGAAGATTACCCACCTCGACCTGACCGAACCGGAAAATCTGGCCAACGCAATCAGCGACAAGACCCGGCTGGTCTTCTTCGAGTCGCCGGCCAATCCCAACATGCGGCTGGTGGATATCGCCGCTGTGGCGACCATTGCCAAACCCTATGATGCCAAAGTCATTGTGGACAACACCTATTGCACTCCTTACCTGCAGCGGCCACTGGAGCTGGGTGCGGACTACGTGGTGCACTCCGCCACCAAGTATCTGGGTGGACACGGCGACCTGATCGCCGGCGCCATCGTCGGTCCCAAGGAGTCGCTGGACGAGGTGCGCTTTTACGGTCTCAAGGACATGACCGGCGCGGTGCTCTCATCCCAGGACGCCTTCCTCATCCTGCGCGGACTGAAGACCCTCGCCCTGCGCATGGACCGGCACTGCGAAAATGCCCGAGGGATCGCCGAGTATCTGGCGGCACATCCGAAGGTGGAGATCTGTCACTTCCCGGGGCTGGAGAGCTTCCCGCAGCGCGAACTGGCGCAACGGCAGATGAGCGCGCCGGGCGGCATGGTGGCCTTCGAGCTGAAAGGTGGCCTGGAGGCGGGTTGCCGATTCATGAACGCGCTGCAACTGGTCACCCGTGCGGTCAGCCTGGGTGACGCGGAGAGTCTGGCCCAGCATCCGGCCAGCATGACCCACTCCGTCTACACCCCCGAGGAGCGGGCTGCGCATCTGATCAACGAGGGGCTGGTGCGGTTGTCGGCGGGACTGGAGGATCTGAACGACCTGCTGGGGGATGTGGAGCAGGCGTTGTCAAAGGTCTGATCCCAAGGCGTTAACCTGCGGTCTGGATCGCCACTGATCACTGATCTGTAGCGCCGAGCCGTTGCGGGACAGTCAACGCCGCTCGGCATTGAGTTTTTTTCACTTCTACGCCTTCTGTAAGGGTTGGCTCAATTTTTGGCGGGATCGCCAAGGTCCCTCACGCTGTGAGGGTTGGGGAGCGGCCAGCGATGCCATCGCTCGTGCCAAACAAACCGATTGGTTCGGATTGGTGCGGCCCACAGATATCCTATTAAGCCTTGTAATTAATAGAATTTATCATGCACGTTGAATGCCTCTTGTTGGCTGAGTAGAGCCGTTTAGGGATAAGTCCTAATGGTCTGCATTGGACTAAACAGGCGATCTTTGGGTATCACATTCTTAACTGCCGCTATCAGCAGACGTTGCCCTTCAGCTTTGCCGGTAATGAATGTCGTTTTAATTCTCTCTAATCATTAAAGCGCTTTGGAATAGCGCGTTTTAGTAGGTCATGAGCTAGGGGACTGCTCGACACGATTTCTACCTTTCTCTTTTGCTCGATAAAGCGCCTCATCCGCACGCTTTATTAGACTATTAGCGGTATCACCATCTTGTATGGTGGCGATACCAAAACTTGCCGTACTGGGCGGGCTTTTGTCGAAAGTACAGTTCAAAATGGCTACTCTTAGGGTTTCTGCCAGTGTCATAGCACCATCGCGGGTGGTTGACGGGCAAATAACCAAAAACTCTTCTCCTCCCCAGCGACCAAGTGTGTCATTTGCCCGTGTATTTTGGCTTAATGTAGCGGCAATGGATTTTAAAACGATATCGCCAGTATTGTGCCCGTACTGGTCATTAACTCTCTTGAAGTAGTCAAGATCTAGCAGAATTACAGAAAATAACTCTTTGTGGCGCTCAAATCTGGTGAGTTCACGTCGTAGTTCTTCGTCAATTCTAAGTCGGTTGGCAACGCCGGTTAGTGTGTCCGTACGAGCTTGTTTATTAAGCCTATCGTTGGCAGCTTCTACTTGGGCATGAGCATCTCTAAGCTCTGCTGTTATTTGCAGGCCTCGCCAATACCGATAGGATAAATAGAGGGTGGCTATAACAATCACAGCCAGTAGTTGCCAAAATCGGGTGTAATCAAAACGATCAATATAGGCGACCGACAGCCAGCGATTATATATCTGGGCGATCTGCTTTTTATCTATAGATTCAAGTGCGCGTTCCAAGATACTTAAAAGTTGTCCATCTTCCTTTTTTATACCTACCGAATACTCCATGCTGAGTCCGATGTCACCCGAAATTTTTACCCCAGTGATAGCGTTGATTTGAAGTGTGCGACTAATAGCAGGAATTGTATCAATAAGCCCAAAAACCAGGCCCTCACTAACACTTGTTAAGCCCTCCCGAACATTGTCTACTTCTGTCAGTTTGATGCCAGGGTATGTGTGACGCAGACTATTTATAAGCGGAAAGCCTTTTACTACGCCTATCTCTTTATCGATGATTTGCTCGATACTGGAGATATAGATCTGATCAGGGCGAGTTGCGACAGCGATTGGAACGGAAAGCCATGGGGAGGTAAAGCTAAGATAGGGCTGTACTTGCTTAGAATTAGTCACCATTGGCAATAGATCACATTCTCCCCGTTCTGCGAGTTCAAGAGTAGTTTGCCAGTCTTCTATTTGTACAATATTAAAGGGAATCCCTATTCGTCTCGTAAGTAATCCAACAAACTCTGATGATACACCCGTTAGTGTCCCATCAAGATTAACGGCCTCAAGCGGGAGGTTGCTGGGATTAACGCATAGGCGCAGTACTCCTAGTTGTTGTAAATAGGATTTATCATCAGCCTTAAGTAGGGGTAGCTCTGCCTCTTCAATTTTCCATTTTTGACGAATGGCAAGTTCCTCTGTTGAAGATACCGCATCCATTCCTTTTTGGATGATGCTATTTAAAGTGAGTTCATTCTTGCGTGTAGCGATTGAGAAAGTTGTAATAAACCGTGGATCAGACACCACCCCGCCTAGCTTTACCGTGTTTAGATTTGATTCAAGCAATACTCTTTGCGCTACAACGGGTACTTCCATGGCGGCATCGATCAAGCCTTTATCAACGCCAATAAATGAGGCTAGGGTTGAATCAAAGGTGACAATTTCGATTTCCGGATAATATTTACGTATGAACTCAGCAAAGAAAAACCCCTCCGTAAAACCAATCTTTTTACCGGCCAAGTCATCTAAATCAGCAATATTGTATTCTGAACTATCCACATAGAGTGCGGTTGAGGTGATGATGTAGGGCTCAGTGAAAGTGAGATAAGTTCGTCGCTCTTTTGTGCTGGCAATATTAATCATAAGGTCCAAAGATTGATCTTTCATCATATCTAGAAATTCATTCCAGCTTGGCCCACTGACATATTCTATTTCTAACCCAATTTTTGCGGCAATAAGGTTCATATAGTCGATCGAGTAACCTTTTGGTTGATTATCCTCATTGAAGTTAAAGGGTCTCCAATCAAGTTCGTTGTGGACCCTAATCGGAGCGGGGTGATCTTGGATCCATGCGATTTCTTGAGCGGATAAAAATGGATGATCCACTGCATAAGCTGGTGAAAACAATAATAGGGATAGAATGAAGCAGACAAGTTGCTGTGCGGTATGAGTGGTTAAGATGTGTTTGATAACGTTACTGTGCATCAGACAAATAATCGCTCTTTTATATATGATTTTTATACGCCCATCGTAGCCTAACTAAACCATAATAAACAATAGGAATTAAGGGCACCCATCAGGAACAGGCTGTAACAAGGTCACTAACAATACAGGGGCTAAATTTCACACTTTAGGCTGTAATGTTGAATCGCACTGAAATTTGACCCGGAAATTGCACCGAAATCTGAACCATCATGACAAGCTATAAGGCTTGTCGAGTATGAGAATGCGCATAAAACGAAGGTGCAGTTCAGAGTGCAAATCAACATACCGTGGTCTAACCGCCTCGGCTTTCAGCCTCCCCTGGCGGCCACTCCTAGCTTTTATAAAGTTTCAATCAAAGCTGAAGAAAACCATGCAACAAGTTCTACGGTTATTACACCAAGAATGGCAGCAAAATGATTTCATAGAACACTTTAGACCAGGAACAATCACGGTGGTCAGGGAAGAAAACAAAGTAATAGGCTATTCCCAAATAGAGGATCAGGGTAATCAACTTTATATCCGAATGCTCTTGCTACTTCTGAGCACCGCTATAAATGGGGGGATTACCTTATTTATGTGAGAGTTGAGGCAGGAGAAACCGGAATGCCCCCACGCCATCAACTTACGGGGTTCCGCTGCCTTGGTCCGTATAATCAGGAAGTATTTGCATGTGAGAGGGACTACTCAGTATTGAAATTTGCGTAGTACCATAACTCACCCCCAGCGTAATTCAAATGCATCAGTGAACTCATCAGACTCTGTGGTGGTCATTTTTTGCAAGAGTATCTGCGCAGAGGCCGCCGCTTGGGTCCAGCCGAGATAACCGTGCCCAGTGTTCAGCCATAGATTTTTGTATGGCTTTGCGTTGCCAATAACCGGTAGACCATCTGGGGTCATAGGGCGTAGTCCAGCCCACTCGTTTTGCTCTTGGCTCCAATCGACCAAACCAGGATAGAGGTCATCCACTACTCTACGGTGGCGGTCGAAATTTTGTTTTTCCCAGCAGCGATTAAACCCCTCGAATTTGGCATAACAGGTAATGCGCAGCTGATTATCCAGCGGCGCAATGGCCACGTACTCGGTGAGATCTACCCCCCCATGTTGTGGCATCTGCTCTGTGGCATTGACGGAGACTGTCAGGGAGTAGCCTTTGGCTGGTGCAATAGGCAGGGTTAGCCCCAAAGTTTTGGCCATGGCGCCACTCTCAGGCCCGAGAGCGAGTACAAAGTGGTCAGCCTCCAGCAGCCCCTCACTGGTCTCTACGGCATTAACAAATTGACCATCACTTTTGATCGATTTGATGGACGTATCCTTTACCAGCTCTACTTTGCCCTCCGCTATCACCTGCTCAAGAAGTTGTGTTGCGAATTGATGGCAGTCCGCACTGAAATCATCTAAAACGTGCAACGCACCGAGTAACTCCCGCTTGGATCGAGCTAGTGCAGGTTCCATTTCACGCAACTCATCGGCATCGACCATTCGGGCATTTATGCCTTGGCTATTGAGAAATTCACAGTGCTTACGCTCGGCCTTCAATGCTTTAGCGGAGTCATGCCAATAGATCGACCCGGTGGACTTCATCGCAACATCAAGTTTTTGCTGTTCGATAATATCCC
>ATLU01000248.1_pt1 | contig 11267 bp, 13 predicted proteins | sample 178751 | NCBI WGS metagenome assembly ATLU01 (sample SAMN02211837, study PRJNA209200) | bioreactor metagenome | isolation source: day 23 sample from continuous culture bioreactor inoculated with sediment... | place: Germany: Wadden Sea | collected 2011
GAGGCTTTATATTTTTATAATAGATGACTGACCAAACCATCGGCCAGCTTGGGTTCAAACCATGTAGATTTAGGAGGCATTATCTTTCCCGCATCAGAGACTGCCATCAATGCCTTCATGGAGGTTGGAAATAGCGAGAAAGCAACAGCCCATTCCTGACTATCAACCTGTTGTTCTAACGCCTTTAATCCCCGGATGCCACCAATAAAATCAATCCGGGTATCTGTCCTCTGATCGACAATACCCAATAGCGGCTCGAGTAAGTTATTGGCCAGTAGACTCACATCAAGACTGGCCACAGGATCAGATACCGGAATCTGCTTTTGCTGCAGTACCAAACGGTACCACTGGCCATCCAGATACATGCCAAACTGCCCGGTCTCCTCCGGCTTGACTGGATTATCAGCCAGCTCAACCATGAACTGCTTACTAACTTCCTCCAAAAATTGCTGCGCGCTCAATCCATTAAGGTCGCTGACAACCCGATTATAATCCAGTATGCGAGTCTGCTGATGGGGAAAGATAACAGAAAGAAAATAGTTGTACGGCTCATCACCCGTGTGCTGTGGATTCGCCGCCTTTCTTGCCGCCGCCACACGAGAAGCTGCCGCTGAACGATGATGGCCATCGGCGACGTAGAGAGCTGGCAAGGCATCAAACAACAGGGTTAAAGCCGTAATTCGGGTGTTATCTGACAATACCCAGAGTTGATGTCTGACCCTGTCCGCCGTTGTGATATCAATGGCTGACTCTCCCTCTGCAACACCAGAAAGCAGGTCATCAATTCGCTCATCGCTGGGATAAACCAGATAAACCGGACCTGTCTGTGCATTCAGAGCATCGATCTGATTAACCCGATCCTGCTCTTTGGTTGGCCGCGTTAGTTCATGGCGTTTGATCCGATCAGTATCATAAGCGGTCACCGATGCTGCCGCCACGACACCCGTCTGGGAATGCTCCCCGATTGAGAGGCGATAGATGTAATAACAGTCACTACTATCCTGAACCAGCACACCCTCACGCATCATTGCCGCAAGGTTTTCCGCAGCCTTAGCGTAGACCGCTGGTGAATAAGGATCTATGGAGAGAGGAAGATCTACCTCAGAACGCGATATATGCAGAAAACTCCAAGGCTTACCCTCAACCATTTCCCGAGCCTCAGACGCATTCATCACATCATAAGGGGGGGCTGCAACTTCGTCTGCCCGCCCAACAGCAGGGCGAAGCCCGGGAAACGCTTTGATAAGTGGCATAATGATCCTCATTACCGTTCATATATGAAGGAATATCTTTCAATATGCCCGCATTGTTCCAAAGCAAAGAAGGGGTGTCCATAAAGTCATGCTTATTCTGACATTAGTAAACACCCAGAACTCAGTGACTATGGCCTTGGATTGATCCACTTGTCTACAATTTCTAAACGCTGGTCTTCAACAAAAAGTTTACCAAAGACAATCGTTCATAACCTGTGCAAATCAAGACCTTTTGAAACTGGAGAGTGTTTTTAGGCATATTGGAAGTCCCCCTGTATTCAGCAGGTTCAATTATGCGGATACCACAGGCTCAGTAGCTGAGCATAGAGGGCAATCAGGAAACTTTTTTAGCCTTCGTTGAATTCTCTGGAACTGCGATCACAACATTGGATAGCTTACGCCCAGAATCACTCTCCATGGTGACCAGTCGAATTCTAGATCATTTTCGTGGATCGGGTATGCGCATATACACCGGATACCAGAGGTTTTTAATAATGAGTTATTCGGTTTTTCCGCGGTTGTGGGAGTATAGAACACCGAGTAATAGTGACAGCAATAGCAGTTGGTATAACGCCAGGAATATGCGCTGTAGGGGGACTGGTCTGTTTGCTGTTCTATTCGGAATCTCACTATCGTGTTTCATTTCTGAGACAGCATACAGAGATAAAAAACATAACCGAAGAGGGGGCTATTCCGACACTTTTCTCGCCTGATTTTCTTTTCGCTAGTGGCTGGAAAAGTGTCCTTCCTAAATCGTTTTTTTGATGATATATCAATCCAGGTACCGATAGGCTACTCACGCTCCTCTATCCAAGCCATCTGAATCGCCTCAAGAATGCGCTCGCCAGTATGTTCAGGGTCATCATCAAAATCGGGGAGTGACTTCACCCAATTGTGCAGATCCAGAAAATTGACGTATTTTGGATCCGTATCGGGATAGGCCTCATCAAGCTCAATCGCGATATCAAGAGAATCAGTCCACTTCAAGCCCATAACAATTGCCCTCGGTTAATGATTTTCTGAAACCATGTTGATGGTATATTTTGGGATCTCAATAACCAAATCTTTATCGCCAACCACAGCCTGACAGCTCAGGCGAGATTCTGGTTCCAATCCCCAGGCTTTATCCAGCAAGTCTTCCTCGACTTCATCAGCCTCATCAAGCGCATCAAAGCCCTCGCGTACGATGACATGACATGTCGTACAGGCACAGGACTTTTCACAGGCATGTTCGATCTCAATACCGTGGCTATTGGCAGCATCACATATCGTTACGCCTGGCTCCACATCAATCACCGCACCTTCGGGGCAGATCTCTTCATGGGGAAGAAAAATAAGTTGAGTCATGATGATTTCTATGGCCTCTGCTGCTACTCAAAATCGTCAACGCTATGGCCTGACATAGCCTTGCGTACACTTACGTTCATGCGGCGTTCTACATAGAACTCGCAACTTTTTTCCAGCGCTTCTACCGCTGCCTTAATCTCGGTGTGGCTGGGACTGTCAGTCGTTGCAGCAAGCTTATTCAAGGCTGATTCAACACTGGCACGTTCTTTATCATCCAACAACTCATCACCATCATCCGCTAAAGCCGCGCGTAATGCTTCTATCACACGTTCAGCTTCAACTCGCTGTTCACGCAACTTGCGCGCTTCCATGTCATCCTCAGCGTAGTCAATCGACTCCTTCAACATGGATTCAATTTCACCGTCAGTCAAGCCATAAGAAGGCTTTACTTCAACACTTGCTTTAACGCCGCTACTTAGCTCTTCAGCCTCAACGCTGAGTAATCCATCCGCATCTACCGCAAAGGTGACTCGAATACGGGCTGCACCTGCCACCATCGGCGGAATACCACGCAGTTCAAATCGGGCCAGTGAGCGATTATCTGTAACCAGTTCCCGCTCACCCTGCAGCACATGAACAGCCATAGCCGTCTGTCCATCTTTAAACGTTGTGAACTCCTGAGCCCGGGCAACAGGGATAGTTGTGTTGCGTGGAATGATTTTTTCAACCAAACCACCCATCGTTTCGATGCCAAGAGATAGCGGGTTAACATCCAGTAACAGCATATCGCTATCAGGTTTATTACCCGCCAGGATATCCGCCTGAATAGCGGCGCCTATTGCCACCACACGATCCGGATCGATAGAGACCAGTGGTTCGGTTCGAAAAAACTCACCAACCAACTCGCGAACCCGCGGTACCCGTGTCGAACCACCGACCATAACAACATCTTCAATATCTTCTGCGCTCAACCCCGCATCACGCAGTGCGCGTCGGCAAGGCGCCAGACTTTTTCGTATCAGCGGATCGACCAGCATATTGAATTGCTCACGACTGAGATCCCCCTGCCAAACCGTTCCATCAGAAAGAGTGACATTAAGCATCACCTGATCCGTCTCTGATAACGCCTCCTTGGCATCACAAGCTATCTGCATGAGGCGCCGAAGCATTGAATGATCAGCATCCTGGCTAATTCCAGCCTGTTGCATGATCCATTCAGCAACGACATGATCCAGATCATCACCACCGAGTGCTGAGTCCCCACCTGTTGCAAGAACTTCAAAAACACCCCGATTCAGTCTCAGAATGGAGATATCAAACGTGCCGCCACCCAAGTCATAAATGGCATGCACACCATCAGAACCACTATCCAACCCATAGGCTACTGCTGCCGCTGTGGGCTCATTGAGCAACCGCAGTAATTTTAGTCCGGCGATGGTTGCCGCATCTTTGGTGGCCTGACGCTGGGCATCATCAAAGTAGGCTGGCACCGTAATGACAAGACCCTCAAGCTCCCCGCCGAGAGACGCTTCGGCCCGTTTGACCAGGGCTTTAAGAATCTCTGAAGAAACCTCAATTGAACTGACAGCCCCGCGTACTGTTTTAATGCGGGGAACGGCCGTCTCAACGTCTTGAAAATCATAAGGCAGACGGCTACCAATCGATTTAATATCCGATATACCACGACCGATCAGACGTTTAACTGAACTGATCGTATTGAGCGGATCTGTCGCTGCCATTGTCTTGGCTGAATGCCCAACCGTAATGGCATCTTCTGTATAGCGCACAACGGAAGGGAGCAGATGCTCACCATCCGTATCTGGAAGGGTTTCTGCCCTGCCACTGCGTACGGTAGCAACGAGGGAATTAGTCGTTCCCAGGTCAATACCCACGGCCAGCCGATGTTGATGGGGAGCCGCCGATTGCCCCGGCTCAGATAGTTGTAGTAAAGCCATATTTAGAGTGATTTGGTAAATAGATTACAGGGCATCATCCAGCTCTGCTTCGAGGGATTCTGCGTCAAATCGCAGCTTTTTTAGGAATTGCATCTTGCGAAGATTTTCCTTTGCTGCACCAAGCTGGTCAGGTGTCGCAGCTTCAAACTGCAGCGCCATCTGACCAATTAACGTGTTGATTCGGCGATTAACTTCCGCCATGAAATCACTGATTACGGCATAAGGATCCGGTTCATGACGAGCCGCTTCAAGTTCTTCCCGCAATTCAAGCTGTTCCATCAAGAACACGGCATCATGGGTGGTTTCCTGCTGCTCATCCATATCGATACCGTTCAATTGAAGCAGATAACGGGCCCTCAAAATAGGGTCCTTCAGTGCCTCATGTGCCTCATTAATAAGAACAGCCCCCTGCATTGAGAGGCGACGTTCCTGTTCAGTTGCATTGGCAAACCGGTCGGGATGCACGCTCTTCTGCAGCTCACGATAGTGGGCGGCAAGTTGGTCAGCATCTACAATATATCCCACCGGCAACCCAAACAACTCAAAGTAGTTCTTTGAGAAATCCAGCATTGTTTTGCGCTAAGTAGTTATCTTGATATTGGTATCAGGGGTGATCTGAATGACTCAACTCAAACATTGAAACTTTCACCACAACCGCAAGCGTCTTTGACGTTTGGATTGTTGAATTTGAAGCCCTCATTCAGCCCTTCACGGGTGTAATCCAGTTCAGTACCATCCAGATAGAGCAGACTTTTTGGATCCACCAGCACCTTCACACCATGCTGCTCAAAAATCTGATCATCTTCTTCACTCGCATCAGCAAATTCAAGTACATAAGCCATCCCCGAACAGCCCGAGGTTCGAACACCGAGTCTAATACCGACACCGGAACCTCGATTATCCAAGAAATTGCGGACATGCTTGGCTGCCGCTTCTGTAATGGTAATTGTCATATCGTCTCACTCAGGGTGCAAGCTGCGCCTATCCCTTATCCACACGTCTATTGAGGCAATATAATGCCTTATCAGCTAACTCTTTGCATTCTTTGCAGAGTAATCCTGTACAGCTGCTTTAATTGCGTCCTCTGCCAGTACCGAGCAGTGAACTTTAACCGGGGGTAGTGCCAGCTCTTCTGCAATTTGCGTATTCTTGATCTGCTGGGCCTCTTCGAGGGTTTTACCCTTGACCCACTCAGTCAATAGACTGCTTGAAGCAATAGCAGATCCACACCCGTAGGTTTTGAATTTGGCATCTTCGATCACACCCTGGTCATTGACCTGAATCTGCAGACGCATGACATCACCACAGGCTGGAGCACCAACCATGCCAGTTCCAACATTCTTGGCCTCTTTGTCCATATTCCCAACATTACGGGGATTCTCGTAGTGGTCTAAGACCTTGTCGCTGTAAGCCATAATCATTTATCTCCGGATTCGGTACCTGATCTCTAGTTAGACCCAGGCACTTTATAAACTGCTAACGGTTAAACTCTTTATTGCGGTCAGTAAATGACAGCGACTCAATGTGCTGCCCACTGTACTGACTTGAGGTCAACCCCCTCCTTAAACATATCCCACAGAGGCGAGAGTTCACGTAATCGATTGACCTGATCACTAATGGTCTTTATCACGTAATCAACCTCTTCCTCTGTAGTAAAGCGACCAATAGAGAAACGGATTGAGCTGTGAGCCAACTCATCTTCCCGTCCAATGGCCCTTAATACATAACTGGGCTCAAGACTGGCCGAGGTACAGGCTGATCCTGAAGAGACGGCAAAATCTTTTAGCGCCATGATGAGAGACTCACCCTCAACATAAGCAAAACTGACATTCAGATTACCCGCAACACGCTGTTCAAGATCACCATTCAAATAGATCTCATCCATACCTTTAAAACCATTCCAGAGGCGATCGCGGAGCTGAATGATTCGCTCATTCTCTTGCGCCATCTCCTCTTTTGCAATTCTCAAGGCCTCACCCATGCCCACAATCTGATGGGTAGGCAGGGTGCCGGAACGCATACCCCGCTCATGCCCACCACCATGCATCTGCGCCTCTAGGCGCACACGTGGTTTACGTCTAACATAGAGGGCACCAATGCCCTTTGGGCCATAAATTTTGTGGGCCGAAATAGATAGCAAATCGACCTTCTGGCGCTCCATATCCAAGGGGACCTTGCCAACACTCTGTGCCGCATCCACGTGAAACAGGATCTTGCGAGCACGGGTCATTTCGCCAATTGCTTCAATATCCTGCACCACACCAATCTCATTATTGACGTGCATGATAGAGACCAGAATGGTGTCATCACGCATGGCGGCTTCCAACTTGCCAAGATCAATCAGGCCATTGGGCTCAGGATCGAGATAAGTGACCTCAAAACCTTCACGCTCCAGCTGACGACAGGTATCCAGAACCGCTTTATGTTCGGTTTTACAGGTAATGATGTGCTTACCCTGCCTCTGGTAGAAGTGAGCAGCACCCTTGATAGCCAGATTATCCGATTCAGTTGCGCCAGAGGTCCACACAATCTCTTTTGGGTTGGCATTTAACACAGCTGCCACATCACGACGAGCCTGCTCAACTGCATCATCCGCATCCCAACCAAACTGATGTGAACGAGATGCCGGATTACCGAATTTGCCGTCTGGGGTCAGATACTGGCACATCTTTTCAGCAACACGGGGATCCACTGGGGTGGTTGCCGAATAATCCATGTAAATGGGTAATTTCATTATCACTCCGATTTCTTTAAATAGTCGACAATTGTCAGGCGCGCACGCCTGATCCCGCCGTTGTAACGCTAATCTTTATGTCTGATGAGGCAGCTGGCTCAGCGGCCGCCCGCTGCTTCTCTTCATCCTGACGCTGGGCCACTTTCTTCACACCCCGACGCTCCATCAGGTCATGTAGACTAATATGATTAAGATAGTCGTATATCTGATCACTCAAGTCATGCCAAAGGTCATGGGTCAGACAACGTTCGTTGTCTTGGCAGTTGTGGTTACCGCCACAGCGGGTGGTATCCACTTTCTCATCCACCGCGGTAATCACAGAGGCAACAAAAATCTGATCCGCCTCTTTACCCAGTACATAGCCACCACCAGGCCCTCTGACACTGGCCACCAGTAGTTTTTTTCGTAGACGGGAAAAGAGTTGTTCCAGGTATGAAAGAGAGATACCCTGCCGCTCAGCTATATCCGCCAATGTGATGGGGCCCTGACCCTGATGAAATGCCAGATCCAACATTGCAGTGACCGCATAGCGTCCTTTGGTGGTTAACCTCACAAGCAGTTACTCCTTAAATATTTGATGTCGCTAATATATAATACCTGACTGAATCGGTCAACTATTTAGATGTACTATCTTCCGGTGCATTCGCATCAACCGTAGACTTTCCAACCCTTTGTATTTTAAGTAATTCTTCAGCAGTTGAGGCGATCTCACAAGAATCTATCTCTGGAAGGTCCAGGTCAGGATACTCTTCATTAACCCGCTTAAGCATCTGACACATAGTCTGCATACGCTGGTCCATTACATGAATGTGATCAAGCATACAATTGATTGCATGGGCTACTGGGTCGGGAGCGTCACTGGTGGCGCCGTAGGCATCAAAACCCATCTTTTCTGCCATCTCAGTGCGACGCGAATCAGCCGCAGGCACAGAAGTCTCGATTAATCGACCAGGCACACCCACTACCGTTGTCCCAGCAGGCACCGATTTCAGGACAACCGCATTTGAACCAATCCTCGCGCCATCACCGACATCAATCGGACCCAACACCTTGGCTCCAGCACCCACAACGACATTTTTCCCCAATGTCGGATGCCGTTTGCCTTTCTTCCAGCTGGTTCCACCCAGCGTCACTCCATGATAAAGCGTGCAGTCATCACCGATAACAGCCGTTTCACCGATAACGACCCCCATCCCATGGTCAATAAAGAAGCGTCGCCCGATGGTTGCACCAGGATGTATCTCAATACCTGTAATCCAGCGGGCAAAGGTGGAGAGCACCCTGGCGAACCAACAAAGACCTATATGCCACAGCCAGTGTGTCAGACGATGCATCAACAGGGCATGCAACCCCGGGTAGGTGGTTAATACATCAAAGGCATTTCGGGCCGCCGGATCACGGTCAAAAACACTGGCGATATCTTCTTTGAGTCGAGCAAACATTCAGGCAATCCCATCACAACCGGCACAGCGCCGATTCTACTTAATTCCGACTATTCTACTCGATTATTTTCCCGACTGACCAGCACCGCTATTACCAATAATAAATATTCTTTTATATCCTACAGACGAGTGGATTAACTAGTCGCGTCGCATCGATTTGCGGCCCTGTGCGGCGCTGAGAATCCCCCGCAAGATATTGAGCTCCTCCTGATCCGGCCTGGCCCGAAAAAACAGCCGCCGCAGACGTCGTTGTAGTTTTTCAGACTGTTGTGGATGACTAAAACCTGTATCTTCCATCGTCTGCTGTAAGTGCTGAAAAAAACCCTCCATTGCCTCCGCAGGGGCAACATTTTCAGCAGGGACAACATTCGGTGCATCGATAGCAAGTGATTGCAGATGTACTTCATAGGCGATGACCTGAAGTGCCTGGGCAATGTTCAGCGAACTGTACTCTGGATTGGCAGGGATATGGACCAGGTATTGGCAACGATCCAATTCGCTGTTTCGTAATCCCGAACTCTCCCGTCCAAACAAAATAGCCACCTCGCCCTGGGTAGCTTCCCCCCAAACCTTATCTGCACACTCTCTGGGCTGAACCTGTGGCCAGTCAACCGCCCTTAGGCGGGCACTAGCACCAACCACCAGCCGACACCCCTGAATTGCCTCATCGAGCGTGTCATAGACCTGACACCGTTCCAGAATACTATCGGCACCGGCCGCTCTTGCCGTCGCCTCGGCACTCGGATAGCACTTGGGTGAGACCAGACACAGACTTTCCAGCGCCATATTTTTCATAGCACGGGCAGCCGCACCGATATTACCGGGGTGGGTCGTCTCAATGAGAACTATTTTAATGTTTTTCAGCATAGAGGCGAAGCGTACATCAATCCGGGCATTTTCTCAGCCAGACAGAGGCGTAGAAGAGAAAATATCTTACTTCATTACCGTATTTTTCCTTTATAAGAGGCCGCCGTTCATGTATCTTCCACGCCCATGCACCCAATGATGAATATTGCTGTCCGCGCAGCCCGTAGCGCCGGCAACATACTACTCCGTTATTACGAGCGAACCGATACTCTGACAATCACGCAGAAAGGCATGAATGACTTCGTGTCCGAAGTAGATAGAGCATCGGAACAGGCCATAATTGACACCCTTCGTGGCGCCTATCCAAACCACGCCATTCTTGCCGAAGAGAGTGGCAAGCAGGATGGGAACGAGTTCCAGTGGATTATTGACCCACTTGACGGCACCACGAACTATCTACACGGCTTCCCACAATTTTCTATCTCTATTGCCCTGAAACATAGAGGCGTACTGGAACATGGCCTGGTCTATGATCCGCTGCGTGATGAGATGTTTACAGCCAGCCGCGGTGATGGTGCTTTACTCAATGATCGCAGACTTCGTGTAACCAGCCGAAAGAGCCTACAAGGGGCACTTTTGGGAACAGGTTTTCCCTTCCGAGACCAATCAAACCTGGATGCCTACCTCGGGATGTTCCGGGATCTAATAAAGGACACCGCAGGTATTCGTCGGCCCGGATCGGCCGCGCTCGACCTGGCCTATGTAGCAGCCGGTCGCCTGGATGGTTTTTGGGAACTGGGACTCGCCGAATGGGATTTTGCTGCTGGTGCCCTGCTGGTAAAAGAGGCTGGTGGCACAGTGTCCGACATTAATGGTGGTGGCCGCTTCCTTGAAACGGGAAACCTGATCGCCGGGGGGCTGCGCATTCATTCTGCCATGGCACAAGTGATTCGCCCACACCTGACCGACCGAATTCGTTCCTGATTACATATTCACCCGGCACCACCTGATAAAAATCAGGCAATGCCAGGCAGACCAACTACCCGTTCACAGTTCCCGCCAAGTCCCTCAAGTTTTCCTCTGGTATACCGATAACAGGATTACATCAGCGAGGATTATATTCTCGCTGCATATTCTGGAGATGAGGGCACATGAAGGAAAATCCAGGCACAACAACGGCCGTCAGTGATCGCGCACTCGAAATGATTATGCGTGACGTACTGGACGGACTGTTTGAACTATCATTGGAATCCTCTTTTACCGCCCATGGCGGTGATTTTGAGATTCTTGAGATACGCCCCGATCAAAAACAGTCTCATCCACCACCCTCCCTTCCGGATGAAAAACCTAAAGCTGACATTATTGATTTCCCCAAACTCAAACGAGCCTACGGTTAAACATACAATTACGGACATAAAAAAAGCGCAGCGACGAATTATCACTGCGCTTTTTTTATGTCCGTAATTTTGTTCTAGGGTTCTGCGTCTACCTCACCACCCTCTTTAACCACCGGCATCAGATCAGCCTTACTGATACCCAGCATTAACACCGCCGTACTCGCGACATAAATAGAAGAGTAGGTACCGACCAGCACACCGATTATTAACGCGAATGCAAAACCATGGATAATTTCGCCACCAAATACAAACAGCGCACTCAATACCAACAAGGTGGTCAACGAGGTCATCAAGGTACGTGCCAGTGTCTGATTCAATGAGCTGTTGATAATTACCTCAGCACCACCCTTTCGCATCTTGCGGAAATTCTCGCGTATCCGGTCATACACCAC
>ATLU01000249.1_pt1 | contig 11264 bp, 10 predicted proteins | sample 178751 | NCBI WGS metagenome assembly ATLU01 (sample SAMN02211837, study PRJNA209200) | bioreactor metagenome | isolation source: day 23 sample from continuous culture bioreactor inoculated with sediment... | place: Germany: Wadden Sea | collected 2011
ACGGGCCGCCAGCGCCGGGTCAAGAGAGACCACATCCGCCACATCCTTCATGTTGCTCTCTTCCGAGGTCATCACCTCCTGAAGACGCGTATAGGCGGCAGGCAGTGAGATCAACGTAAGTGAATCCTGTACCAGCTGCTCTGAACTATAGAGCCCGTGGGTTTGCGCACTGCTATCTGTCGACATGCTTCTCTCCTGCCATATTCCTGATATCCCAAACTGTTATAGCGGCCAGTGTTATAAAATCCTTTGTGCGGAAAGTCTCATTTCAGCGAGTTGACTAAAATATAGCAGTGAAAGCCTTCGGATGTCTGCTCCGATTGAGGCGCCGGGGTATGATGTCAGACATAGATTGCCTCTCCAGGAGCTAACAATGGGTAACAGCCACTGCAACCTTCCCACAACAGCGGATTACAGCAAGGTCACCCTGGTAAACCTTGAACCAGACCCGCCACCTGCAAACTATATTGAGGCCATGAATTTGGCCAACCTGGAAGCCGAGCGGCTGATTGGGCAACACATGCTGCTCTCCTGGTATGACCGTGATCGGGATTTTGAATCACCCCAGCACGCCAGTGAATGCCACGTAAACAGCGCGATACCCGGCTACGTGGATTACGCCCTCTACCGAGGTGCCTCATTGCGAATCGATTTTCAACAGGGGCGCTTCGTCTTCTTCTACCTGCCCATTGATCTCTGAAGCAGAAATCAGCCAAATAGGCTATCATCCCGGGCTGTTTAGCAGTCGGCAACTCCCATGAAATACGAAAATATCCTGCAAACCATCGGCAATACCCCGGTTATCCGCCTGAACAAGGTAACAGATACTCTGGCTGCAGAGCTTTGGGTAAAACTGGAGAGCTTTAACCCGGCGGGTTCTGTAAAAGATCGTCCTGCCCTGAATATGGTCGAATGCGCCGAACGCCGCGGCACCTTGAAACCCGGTGATACCATCATCGAGCCTACCTCTGGCAATACCGGTATTGGGCTGGCCATGATCGCCGCTCAAAAGGGCTACCCCTCGGTGTTTGTCATGGCAGAAGATATGAGTGAGGAGCGCAAGACCATCCTTCGTGCCTTCGGCGGCAAGTTAGTACTTACTCCTGCAGAGAAGGGTACCAAAGGTGCCATTGAGGAAGCCAAAAAACTCGCAAAAAAAAATGGCTGGTTCTTCATCGGTCAGCACTTCAATCCCGACAACCCAGATGCCCATAAAAGTACCGTCAATGAGATCTGGTCCGACTTTGGTGAACAGCTGGATGCCATCATCTGCACCACCGGCACAGGCGGGACGATCTCTGGAATCGGCAAATACATGCGCCAGCATAACCCCGCCATCGAGATTATTGCCACCGAACCAGCCGACTCGCCTATCCTCTCTCAAGGCATCGCCTGCAAGCATAAAATCATGGGCACCGCACCCGGCTTTATCCCAGAGATCCTCGACACCAAAATCTATAATCAGATTCTGCAGATCACCACGGAAGAGGCCTACGACACCACACGTTATCTGGCGCAGCAGGAAGGAATCTTTGCCGGTATATCATCCGGCGCAGCAGTGGCGGGCATGATCAAGGCCGCAAAGGAAGAAGCCTATCGGGACAAGATCCTGCTGGCGATGTTACCTGATACGGGTGAGCGTTATTTGAGTACCGATCTCTGGGATTAGCGCTGCGTCGAACAACGGCGTATAAATGATCTTACAGTATGGGTGTTTGGCCAAACGTTTAAAGATAAAGAACAATCTGCCGATCCATGACTCAGCATTTAAATCACTTAAACAGATCGGCCTAGAGGGCTCAGTGGATATCATTGTCCTTACCATTCAAGTTAAAGACCTTTTGCCAGGTATGTTTGTTTCAAGCCTTGATCGCCCCTGGCTTGAGACGCCCTACCCAATTCAGGGCTTTTTGATTCGTTCAGGGAAAGATAGAGAGCAGCTCCAAGAATATTGCAATTTTGTCTATGTCGATATACTTAAAAGTCGAGCCAACGCCATTCCTAAACAGCTGCTCTTAGATAATAACAGTGCCAACAACCCATCTGATGAAGCACAGATTTTTCAGCTAACGCAGCGCACTCGAATACCTTATGAAAAAACCACTCCCCGATCAAAAGAATTGGAGACAGCAAAAGAGCATTTCAAGCAGGTCGATCTGGCTTTCAAGACGCTCCTTCAGGATGCCGAGAATGATAAGCAACTCCATCTACCGGTATTGAAAAAAGCCATTACACCGATGGTGAAAAGTATTGTTAGAAATCCCGATGCCTTTATCTGGCTTACGCATCTCAAAAAGCTCGATCAATACTCTTACCATCACGCCGTCAGCTGCGCTGTCTGGGCGGTAGCCTTTGGCAGACATCTGGGATTACCAGAAGATCAACTTAATTCGCTAGCGACGGGCTGTTTTCTTTTCGATATCGGGAAAACCAAGATACCAGCCGCCCTGCTTAGAAGCACTAAACGCCTCACCAGCGAGGAGTTTGAGACAGTAAAAGAGCATGTGATTTTTGGTATCGAGATGGTAAAGAAGACAAAAGGTGTTAATTCAGCCGTATATGACATGATCCGAACACATCACGAAAGACACAATGGTAGCGGCTATCCATTAGGTATCAGCAAAGATCAGATCCCTCTATTTGGTCGAATAGCGGGCATAGTAGATGCGTATGACGCCATCACCTCACACCGGCCCTATTGCAAACCAATGCCGGCCTACCAAGCCATTGAAGCACTCTATCAGTGGCGCGGCGTTGATTTTCAGATAGAACTAGTAGAGCAATTCATACAAGTAGTCGGAATCTATCCGGTGGGCAGCATCGTCGAATTAAGCGATGGGACTGTTGGAGTCATTATTAACCAGAATGAGCACTATCGGCTCAGGCCACAGGTTATGGTCCTGCTTGATAGTAAAAAAGAATTATTAGAAGAATTTTATGAAATAGACCTTCGAGAGGGATTAGATAACGAAGAAAACTGCCGCATTAAAATCGCCAAAGGCCTCCCTCCTGGCGCTTATGATCTTGACAGCAGCCACTACTTTTTTTAGCGACAGTTTCTAGTGAAACATCAAATCCTTGCACCCTCAGAGCTTATCGATCATCTGGCTAATTATCTATCTCACTCAGAAAACAAGGGTGCATTGATGTTGATCAGGCTCAATGACATGAGTCGAATAGCTTCCATTTTTGGAACCAGCATCACTGAAACAATCATCAAGGATCTGATGGAGAAATTTGAGCAGGGCGTCCGCCCATCAGACACCATTATGCGACTGGGGCGTTACGAGTTCGCAATCTTCATAGCTGGTGAGCTTAATTGTGGGCATGCAACGCTAGCAGGCAACAAAATAGCAGGACTGCTCAGCGAACCTGTCCCTATAGACAACAAAGAGCGCAGCATCTCTTTTTCTATTGGCCTCTCATTATCTCCCTTGCATACTACTGACCCCGAACAACTTTGTAAGTATGCCGATCTAGCGCTCATCGCAGCCAAAAACACCCAATCACCCTACAAACTATTTGATTCTGAACGCTTAGCAAGCACCATCACCGACTGGGACATTGAAGGCGACTTAGACAAAGCGATCACAAATAATCAATTGGCTCTAAATTATCAGCCGAAAGTATCCGCTTCTACAGGCCGGATAATCGGTGCTGAAGCATTATTGCGCTGGAACCACCCAACTCACGGCAGGATTCCACCAGACAAATTTATCCCTATTGCTGAACGTATTGGCATTATGCCAAAACTCACATGGTGGGTTCTCAACACAGCTTTAAGAGAGCGTCGACAGTGGGGCAATGCTGCAGATAATATTTCAATTGCCATCAATATCTCCGCACTGGATTTAACTGACAAGAGTTTCTTTAAATCTGTTACCAGTGCTATCGGCTTGTGGAATACGCGTCCTGATCTACTGACACTGGAGATAACAGAGGGCTCACTGATGCGTGACATCGCCTTCAGTGCAACTATCCTCAGACAATTTCGCACCTACGGCATCAAGGTGTCAATTGATGACTTCGGAACGGGCTACTCATCGCTTGCCTACTTCAAGCAGTTACCTGCAGACGAATTAAAAATTGACCGCTCTTTCATTCTCAATGTTCTCAATGATGAGCTGGATCAGCATATCGTCAGCACTATTATTCAAATGGCTAAAAAAATGCAATTAGATATCGTTGCCGAAGGGGTCGAAACAGCTAAAATGCAGGCGGCTCTGACAGCACTGGGCTGCGATACCATTCAGGGCTACCATATCGCCAAACCAATGTCACAATCAGATTTCATTGCATGGATAGCAAAAAAGGGCCGGGGCAGCAGCAGTCCTGACTCGACCCTGGACTCAGCGAATTGAAAACCTAGAGCATCCATACCAATGAACCAAACCGAATCCAATTATCTTCAACAGATTGCTGAACTGGGCGAAATACAATCGGTGATATGTACCGAAGATATTCTCACCACAGAAGGGGCCAAGCTGCTGCCCAAAGGTGCGAATATCAACCGCCAGGTAATTGACCGACTGTTACATCACAAACTGCTTAAACCGATCGACTTCACTACCCATATCGAAGATGCGGTAAATCATGACACCCTGATCACCATTGGGCGTTTACTCATGGAACGGACCAGTGAAATGGGCACGCTGTTGCGCATGCTGCGTAATCAGGGGTTTATTGAGCAGAGTTGCCAGCGCATTCATCTTGAACTGCCCATACAAAATAAACTGACTGTTGCACAAAAGCTGCGGCCTGAGCTATTGGAGCACAGTCTGAGAGTATCACTGGCCATCACGCTTATTGGTGAAGAGCTTGGACTACCTGAAACGGAACTTGAAATATTAGCGACAGCCGGTTTACTGCATGATATTGGCGAGTTGCATCTCGGTGTAGGAGACCTGCCACTAGAACAAAACCTCAGTCTTGAACATTGGCAACAGGTACGCAGCCATCCTATTGTAGGGTCGACGATGCTCAAACAATTCACCGCCTACACACCCCATGTTGCTCGGGCTGTCCAAGAACATCATGAGCGACTGGACGGCAGTGGCTACCCGCATGGACTTAAGGCCATACGGATCAGTCGGGCAGGCAGACTACTCTCATTCACAGAACTGGCCATCGGAGCCTTGCGCAAATATTCACTCCGCCAGCTAAATACTATCATCAAGACCAATCAGGACGCCCTTGATCCACAACCTGTCTCTGTCTTTCTGAATGCGCTCCATCTTCTAGAGAACAGCGGTCAGGTGAAATCAGCTGAGCTGAGGGCAAAGAATGTCGCCTCACTGTTCGAACTGGTTTCACGGCTAGTCATTACTGCCGAGCAGGTGGTCAACAACCGATCCCCCGAGCAAAAAGCAACCACACCCTGCCTGCTTGATTCCGCACTCTACAAGCTTCAACAATCGATGCGACGAGCGGGTTTTGATCTTAAAGATGCTGATGCCTCACTAAGCATGATAGAAGGGGATCACGACTCCCTCCTTGAGTTGGAAGAGTTATTACAAGAAACGCTCTACCAGATACGTCAAATGCTGTTGGAGATGCAGCGGCGTAGTTCCGATAGGGATTCTCACAGCCCGGACAACGCGACAATACAACAATGGATCAAAGAGGCAGAACAAAACCTGGATATGGCAGCAGGACTACTCAATTGAGGCCACACAAGGTGATCAACTGTTCGGCAAGGCCAGTGATTGCTGCAGCGACTGACCAATGATTCTCGCACTCTACTAGCCCATTTTTCGATGGTATAAATTAGAGCGAGGTCCGGTCAGACGGGTCTCAATCTCAACAGTCCCGTTCCATCACTTCCCGTATCGGTGCAGGTACCGGCATCGGCTGCTGGGATTCGCGATCTACATAGACGTGTACCCAATGGCCAGTAGCCGCTGCCTCCTGCTCACCCTTACGAAATATCGCCACCGCATAGACCACACTGGTACGCCCCACTTTCATGATACGCAGACCCAGATCCAGCACATCAGGAAAACTGACGGCTGTACGAAAGCGACACAGGCTCTCAGCCGCATAGGGAATAACCGGGTCTTTCATCCAGTCCAGACCGGCTTCCGTCAGATATTGCACAATCAGCGCCTCATACAGGCGATAGTAAATGACGTTGTTCAGATGCCCGAACTGGTCATTGTCATTCCAGCGTGTTGGGATGGTATAGAAATAACGATAATCATCGCGGTTGAGCCATTCGTTGTTTATCATAGAGTGCCTGCACTACCTGTAACTGCCGTAGTTATGGCAAATGCGCCACCACCGAATCATATAAATTACAGGTTATTTCAGATTAAAACAGTCAAACAGAATAGTCTCATTTGATACTATCTGGCAAGCAATTAACTCACTTGACTGAAGCATTCGTTTGTTGCTTCAGCTGAAGCATTACCCCACTCAACGGCGTGTCTTTACGTTTGACCAGCAAGATCCGAATAGACGTTATATGGCCCGGAATAGGTGACATCTCCACATCCATACGAAAAACCGAGCGTTCCACACCACTTTCAGCACCAGGTTATACGCAAACAGACCCTCATCTCTGAGCCACTGCTCAGCCCGCGCCCGGTAAAGAAAGCCATGGTACTTTGCCAGGCAGGACAGTGAAGTGATCCCTCTGCGGCACTCTTTTAGCTTTAGGTACGGGGCATAAAAAAACACCAAACAGAAATAAATGCATATAGCCCAGCTCATTAGCTGGGTTACCTTAACTATTCATTGCGATACACTTCGCCAACCAACAAAGACCATTAACGATGCATTTAAGGATTACATGATGCCCTACGTAAATATCAAGATCACCAATGAAGGTGCCACCGCCGAACAGAAAGCCACCCTGATTGAAGGCGTAACCAAGCTGTTACAGGAGACACTGAACAAAAACCCGGCCACCACGGTTGTGGTGATTGAGGAGGTGCCCACAGATAACTGGGGGATGGGCGGAAAAACCGTTACCGAATGGCGCAAAAAACCGAAGTAGTGACCTCAACCATTGACCTGGGCACCGTCCAGGTCGACTACTCCTCCCCATAGCGGACCGCCACCACCCAGTAGCGTCTTTCACCTGCCGGCGTCTGCACCACCACCTCATCATCCAGTGAACGCTTGATTAACGCCCTGGCCAGCGGGGCATCCATACTGATCCAGCCCTTGGAGGGATCGAATTCATCCGGCCCCACAATACGATAGGTAACCGCTGTGCCGGCATCATCTTCCAGCTCTACCGTTGCACCGAAAAAGATCTGCTCAGGATGGGTCGGTACGGTTTCCACCACTTTCAGATCGGGAAGACGCTTCTGCAGATAGCGAATACGGCGATCCAGCTCTCGCAGCTCCTTCTTGCGGTAGATGTACTCCGCATTCTCGGAACGATCACCCTCCGCCGCTGCGGCTGTCAGCGCTTTGGTGACCTCTCTCCTGCGCACCCAGATCGTCTTAGACTCCGCTTCCAGGCGCTGATAGCCCGCCCGGGTGATATAGTGGGATTGTTTTGGTTGAGGTGGACGATAGCGACCCATTATTTATGCCATTAGTTAATCGTATGCAGAAGGAGTTTTTATTAAAACCGCTTCGAGAAAGTGTAAACTATGCAGCCGTAGAGTTTTTAGCAGAGATGATTGCCAATGAGCAATACACCCGACATTCTTAAAAAGATTGTTCAACGCAAACTGGAAGAGATTGACGCCTGTAAAAAGCGGTTACCCCTTGCCACGCTGATTGAACAACTCGAAAACCAGCAGAACCCGACCCGCGGGTTTGCCCAGGCCATCGCCGACAAAATCACCCAGGGGAAGGCGGGCGTAATTGCGGAGATCAAGAAGGCCTCTCCGAGCAAGGGCGTTATCCGAGAGGATTTCCGGCCGGCAGAGATCGCGGCCAGCTATGAGAAGGGGGGGGCCGCCTGCCTCTCTGTACTGACTGATATCGACTTCTTCCAAGGCAGTGACGACTATCTCAAACAGGCCCGTGCGGCCTGTAGCCTGCCGGTCATCCGCAAAGACTTCATTATCGACCCCTACCAGGTGTATGAAGCGCGACAGATTGGAGCTGACTGCATCCTGCTGATCGTCAGCTGTCTCGACGATGAAACGATGGCTGAAATGAATACGCTGGCACACCAGCTGGGAATGGATGTCTTGGTAGAGGTACATGATGGCGAAGAGCTGGACAGAGCACTGGAGCTTAATAACCGATTAATCGGCATTAACAACCGAAACCTGCGAACCTTTGAGGTATCACTTAATACCACCCTGGAACTGCTGCCCCGCATTCCCACAGGTTCGATCGTAGTGACCGAGAGCGGCATCCTGATACCCGACGATGTGACCACTATGCGAAACCACCAGGTGAATGCCTTCCTGGTGGGTGAGGCGTTTATGCGGGCCGAAGATCCAGGCACCAAACTGGCTGCACTGTTTAGCCAGTAGCTTGCGTGGGATGACCCTGATATTAAGGTCATCCCACACTATTCATTACTACAGCGAATTACTGGCTGCCGTAAACCCGTTCAGCGATACCGCCAATTTGATCCCCTTGCCTTGTGCATTGGCAAAGGCCACAAACAACTTGTCGCCCGCCTTCAATGACTCAAGCAGCTTGTCATCCAAAAGCAGACTGGCACGGCAACCATTATTGAGACAGATATTATAGGCCGCCCTGATTGGCTCTCCTTCTTCTCCCACCTGCAACTGCATACCCGCCTGAAGCGCCACACCCAGCGGCGTAGTCAAAACCATGACCGGACCTTTTCCATTGGGTGGATTACCTACCGTGACAAAAAGGATGGTCTGGTTATTCTCCTTCACCTTTAACTGCTGGAAGATAAAGCAGATCTCATCACCCCCTTCCGTCGGTGTCTCGCAACGGCGACCCCAGTCATTGAAGGTTTGGCCTTTGGCCTCTTCCGCCTGCTTCTCTTGCGCCATAACAGATAGCGGCGCCAGCATAGAAGCCACTATCAACAAAAAAATCGCACATCCACGTTGCAACATATTCATCACTCCAGCGTCGCGTCTTTCCACGACATATCCGTTTTCCGCCCAATCTGCGGTACAGACCATCATACTGCATAGTGATGGTGACGTGGGAGTAACAGAATAAAAAATAAACCTAACGGGCAAAAAGCCAACATACATTGACTCAGGCTATTCCACATTACATCCGAGTCGTTTAGTCTTGCCTGCGTCAACCACTATTACACCAACAGACAGCATGAAAAAGAGCTACCCACTGGAACAAGTCCGAAATATCGGTATCGCGGCTCATATTGATGCCGGCAAAACCACCCTGACAGAACGCATTCTCTTCTACACAGGCGCACTCTATAAAATAGGCGAGGTGCATGACGGTGATGCCCACATGGACTACATGGCCGAAGAGCAGAGCCACGGCATCACCATTACTTCTGCGCTAACCAAAGCACACTGGCAGGACCATCTGATTCAGATCATCGACACACCGGGGCATGTGGATTTCACCATTGAGGTGGAACGCAGCATGCGAGTGCTGGACGGTTGCGTGATCGTGCTGGACGGTGTTCGAGGGGTAGAGCCACAAACAGAGACCGTCTGGCGTCAACGCTCCAAATTCAACCTGCCGAGCCTCTTTTTTATTAATAAGATCGACCGCGCAGGGGCCGACTATGACCATGTCATGGAGACCATCAGCAAACGTCTTGGGACAACGCCATTACCTGTTACCATTCCCCTGCCCGAGCAAAATAGCGTGGTGCATTTAATTGACCAGACCCTGATTCAGTTTGCCGGGGAACACGGCGAACAGGTGACCGTGAAGCCTTGTGATGACACGCTATGGGAGCAGTATGCCGACTACCGCGAGAGCCTGCTGCTGGGTATTGCAGAGCATGATGAAGCCTTTGCCGACCAGGTGCTGGCAGGGGAAGTCCCTGCACCCGCGAAGATCTGGAGCGCCCTGCGCAAAGCCACACTTACCGGCGAGATATGCCCCTGCTTTGGTGGCTCTGCCCTGCGTAACCTCGGTGTACAACCCCTGATCGAAGGCGTCATAAAGCTATTACCCTCTCCGCAAGAGAGACCGGCCTCAAACGCCTTTTTGCCTGACGGCACAACCACCCGGGTTGAGATGGTGAACGACCAACCTCTGGTTGCTCTGGCCTTCAAGGTACAGATGTGGGAAGGAAGGCGGCATGTCTTTAGCCGAATCTATCGCGGCCAACTAAAACCTGGCGATTCCGTTCGATTCAGCAAACCGGATGGCACAGTCAAAACTGAGCATGTCGCACGGATTTTTGATGTGGATGCCGCTAAAAAGAGCCGACTGGATCTGGCGAGTGCCGGTGATATTGTCCTGTTTGCCGGACTGCGCCACGCCTCCACCGGCGACACGTTGTGTCATCCCGATCATCCCGTTTTACTGGAACGCATTGATACCCGGGAGCCGGTTCTCAGTCTGGCGGTGGAACCCACCTCCTCCAGCCAGGAAGAGAAGTTCCTTGAGGTGATGGAAAAGCTGCAGGAGGAGGATCCCACACTGCAATTTGGGCCCGATCCCGATACCGGACAAAACCTGCTACGAGGCATGGGTGAACTGCATCTACAGATCATCGTTGAACGAATCGAGCGTGAGTTCAATCTTGAGGTACGCACCGGTAAGCCCGCTGTGGCCTTACGTGAGACCATTACCCGACCAGCGGATGCCACCCACCTGTTCCAACCCCCTATTGAACTTACCCGCAAGGAACCGCTGAAGGCACAGGTCTCTATCTCGGTAGCCCCCCAGCCCCGTGGAAGTGGCATTGCCATTTCGTTGGAACCCAGATTGCTGCCAGAGGGGAGTCAACTCACACCACAGCAGCAAGCCGCACTGGAACAGGGCGTCAACTTTGCACTGGGGGGCGGCCCGCTGGAGGGAGCACCACTACAGGACTTACGTATTGCAGTTGAGGAGATAGAGCTATTTGGCGCCCAAACGACCCCAGACGCACTCACCTCCGCCACAGCACGGGCATTACGCAAAGCACTGGAACACGCCAAACCGGCCCTGCTGCAGCCGATCATGAAAGCAGAAGTTGTTGTTCCGGAAGAAAACCTCGGGGCGGTTCTAGGTGACCTGCAATCCCGTCAGGCTTTAATCCAAGACACAGAACGCACCATCGAGAACACCACCATACACTGCGAAGTCGCGCTGGCAAGCCTCCTGGGTTATACCACTGAGCTGCGCAGCATGACCCAGGGCAGGGGACAATTCAGCACCCTTTTCGAGCGTTT
>ATLU01000250.1_pt1 | contig 11231 bp, 12 predicted proteins | sample 178751 | NCBI WGS metagenome assembly ATLU01 (sample SAMN02211837, study PRJNA209200) | bioreactor metagenome | isolation source: day 23 sample from continuous culture bioreactor inoculated with sediment... | place: Germany: Wadden Sea | collected 2011
TCCTAATAGGGAATTGCATTTGTCGCAGACCGATAACTTCAGTGTCTTGCAAATATTAAAAATAGCAATAAGCTAAATTGGCTTTTCGCGGGAGTTGTTATGGACATTACTATACGTCACTTTGAAATTCTGCATGCCATCGTGGTGAGCGGTTCAATCAGTAACGCGAAACGCTCCCTTGGGTTGTCGCAGCCGACAATTTCCCAGCAGCTTGCGAAGTTCGAGGAGATCCTTGATGCGCAACTGATCCGGCGGTCGCGCGGTCATGAAGTTCAGCTGACGTATGCTGGGGAACACTGGTTCAAGGTCGCGCAAAGCGTCTTGGGGACGATCGACAAGGCAACGGCAGATCACCGATCGAGCCTCGGCAGAGGCAGTCTTGAATTGCATTTCGGGACAACCCCGTCCCTGCGTGGTCGATTTCTTGAAGAGGCGGCCACCCTATCCAGGAGCATACCCGAGTTTTCGCGTATGCATTTTGTCTGGGCGCTGGGGTCGGACGAATTGGTTGAAATGATGGCCACGCATAAAACCAATTGTGCGATTGTCAGCAAGGCGAGTGTCGGGAGCTACAAAGGTGTTCTGCACGTCGTCGATTTGTTCCGAGACAAGCTCGTCCTAGTTGTACCTGTCGGGGTAGACGATGTTGAACTGGCGCGTGCGCTGTCAGGTGCCGATCCTGGTGGTGACGAAACCAGCCCGCTTATGAGTTATGTCGATATAGGAAGCTTTGCCCCGTGGCACGCCCGCAGCGAGCAGTGGTACAGGCAGCGGCTTCCGAATGCGACTCCTTACTTCAACTGCATGACGCATCAGGGAGCCGTGGATATTGTCGCCGCTGGTCTGGCGACCTGTCATGCGCCGATGTCACTGTTGCCCAACCTGCCGGATTCGGTGCGTGGTCGGATCAAGGTTTTCGATCTGGGAGAGTACGCCAGGGATGCCGTGCTTGCCATGCCTCGGCATCTCCTGACATTGCGACCTTTCGCAGAGTTCCAACGTCGTTTGAGCGAATGGGTTCAGGCCGAGTATTCGGCAGAACATCTGGACCTTTCGGTTCATGCGTTGCCCGCGCCAAACGCTGCGGTGGAGTGAGGCCCCGTCGTCAAATCGCGATTGATACTGCCCACACGCGAGTATTCGAATGTGCAATCCAGCAGATTGCCGTACGCCGTCTGTTGGGATCGGCACGGGTTTCACATACTCCCCGAATGAACCAAGGAGGATGCTATGCGGACGATTGTGATAATCTTGAGCCTGGTCTTGGCGGCAAACCAAGCGCAAGCAGAAGAAGACGTGGTCTGGAGGCTGGACGGTTTCGCGCTGCCGGAATCGGTGGCGGCCGATCCCGCAAGCGGGATGCTCTTTGTCTCGAACATGGGCAGCGACTTCATGAGCAAGAACGGCGACGGGCGCATCGCCCGTATTACCGCCAATGGCACGCTGGAAGAGTTCGATTGGGCCACGGGGCTCAATGCGCCGAAGGGCATGGATGCGCTGGGTCAAAAGCTATACGTCGCCGACATTGACGAGCTGGTGGAGCTCGACATGGCGACCGGGCGGGTCACCAATCGGTACAAGGCCGAGGGCGCGCAGTTCTTGAACGACGTGGCGGCGGCGCCAGATGGCCGAGTGTTCGTTTCCGATTCATTCGGCGCGGCGATCTATGTGCTTGATGAGGGGGAATTGTCGCTCTTTTTTCAGGATGCGGAGCTGCTGCAGGGCGCCAATGGGCTGCTGATCATGGAGGACGCGTTGTTGGTGGCCAATTTGGGTGACGTTTCGGGCGGCTTTGAAAACATCAAGCCCGGTAACGTGGTCCGAGTGGATCTGACTACGATGGCTATGACACCCTTTGGCGCCAATGGTCCAGTGGGCGTTCTGGATGGAATCGAACCCGATGGTGCGGGCGGGGTTCTTCTGACCGACAACTCATCTGGGAAACTTCTTGGCCTCAAGCCCGGCGGCACCGCGACCGAGGTGGCCACGGTGGGCCCCGGCGCGGCTGACCTAGAAGTAATGCTGGAACAGGGTTTGGCTATTATTCCCATTACAACGTCGAATGAGGTCGTTGCCGTGAAACTGAAGTAGGTTTTCGACACCTCCAACCGGGCAGGCATTGTTTCATCGTCGCTTCAGTATCGGTGATGGTGATCAGTGCCGCTCGACATCACCGCACCCGATCGGATCCTGTTTTTTCGTGTCAAAGCCAACCAGATGCTCTTCTATAAGGATTTCGTTTCCAAATACATCAGATTGGCTTTTGTGATACTAGGGCCGACCATGCAATGCAGGCCTCCCCTCAGAGCTGCACATCCAGCACAAGGTTCGAGTGCTTGCAATCGCCGATCTGGAACTCGAAAACGTTCATTTTTTCCGAGAGTTAACAGCTTTGCGCGGCCTGACGGGTCAAAGCAATTCGCAAGAGCCGATGCGCAAATCCGGTCGGACTTTCATGGGCGAATTCGCAATGCGATCTCTTTCAGACTCAGGCGGCCGCCCTGAGGTGGGCTGTCCGTGTCTTGACTTGTCAAAAAAGACGCTGCTAGTATTCTAAATGCCTGTTAAGCATATGTAATAATTGACAAAATGGGCGCATCAAGCAACTGGAACGAGAGGGATTATGGCACAATCTGATATGCAGGAAGCTAGTCGTGGAGGTGCTAGGGTCTGGATTTTCCGGGCCCTTGTCGTCGCTGGGGCCGCTTTCATGGTCTATTCGTGGTTCACCCCGTGGTGGAGCGCAAGTATCGCTGTTTTGCCCGGCGAAGATCACATCGTAATGCGGCCATGGGGCGTTGAAGTCGCGGGCCAGGTGCGTGCAAATGCCGACCCGTCACTTTGGACCATGCCTGGTTTTTTTGAACCGTTCATGTGGGCGTATCTGTCTGTCTGCATGTTGGCTCTTGCGGCCAGCCTGTTCGTGAAGCGGAAAATCTCTCTTGGTCAGTTTTCGGTGTCGCTTGCGGCAATTTTGATCGGCTTCGTGGGTCTGTCCTACCTTATCGCAGTTGGCACTGCCTACGGAGTTGGTGAGATCAGGGCTGACGCGGCCGGCTCGAATTTCATTGGAGATTCGACCGTCAAACACGCCATGACGGGGAATAAGGTCAAGATGGTGTCGGACCTGAAGGACGGCTACTGGCTGGCACTGAGTGCTGGGCCGGTATTGATCGTCCTGGCCCTGCTTCGACGCCTGTTTGTCCGCAACCCAAAGGCCTAAGAGCGGCTCCCAATTAAGATGTTAGCGCGGGCGCAACACAGGCTGATGTGTGCGCCCGTACTTTTTCCGGACACTCCTCTGCGAAGGTAACGCCGGTCTTGCGGCGTCGTTCCGCGTGGTGTGGCTTTGGGCCAGATAGCCCGCGTGCCGCGCGAACACCGCCATGAGCGCTATTAGAGACAGCCTTTTCAATGTCGAATATTGGGGAAACCAATGCCAGTTGGTGACAGCATGACCTGCGTAGAAATTCGACAAATCCACCAGGAGGGAGGCATCAGATGAAAACGAGATATGGTATTGCGGGGTTAGCAGCTGCCACAGCTGTCAGCTTTGCAAGCGCAGGGTATGCAGACGAGGTCACACCAGAGCGATTGTTGGCCGCTGGCACTGAAGCGGAAGCCGGAAACTGGCTTACTGTCCATGGGAACTACAGCTCCAATCGTTTTTCGCCCTTGAACGAGATTAACGCCAGCAATGTTGGCAACATGGATCTGGCTTTCGCCGTCCCGATTGGCGGTTTGGAGCCCTCCGGTTTCGGCGTAGGATACATGGAAGGCACCGCGCTGGTCGACGACGGCTTCATGTACGTTTCCGACCCTTGGGGCACGCCCTACAAAATCGACGTCTCATCGGGCACCAAGGGCCAGATCCTTTGGGTTTGCGAAACGGAGATCGAAAAGGATCCGACCGCAGGCGTGCTTCTGGCCAACCGTGGCCTGGCGCTGTCGGGCACCAACGTTATCACGGCGCTCAGTGATGGCCGTGTCGTGGCATGCGATACCGAATCCGGCGAAGTCGTCTGGGATCAGCAGATCGCCACGGAACCGGGTGAAGGCTTTACCAGTGCGCCGCTGGCCGTGGGCGATAAGATCTTGGTCGGCCAATCCTATGGCGACTGGGCGACACGTGGCTGGCTTGCGGCGCTCGAGGCCGACTCAGGTGACGAAGTATGGCGCTTCTACTCCGTGCCGGAACCGGGACAGCCCGGATCGGAAACCTGGTTGTGCGAAGAGGCTGGCAACCCGGACTGCTGGAAGACCGGCGGTGGCGCGTTGTGGGTAACCGGCTCTTATGATCCGGACACGAATACGACCTACTGGGGCACGGGCAACCCGACGCCGATGTTTGACCCCGAATACCGTCCGGGCGATAACCTCTACACCAACTCAACCATTGCGGTCGACATGGACACCGGTGAGCTGAAGTGGCACTTCCAGTACACGCCCGGTGACTACATGGATTATGATGAGGTGGGTAGCCATCTGTTGATGGATGTCAGTGTCGATGGCGAAGACCGCAAGGTGTTGTCGCACTTCGGCCGAAATGGCATCTTTTACTCGCTGGATCGGGACAATGGCGCGTACATCCAGTCCGCCCAGTATGTCGAAGAGCTGAACTGGACCGAGGGCATCGATCCCAAGACCGGCAAGCCGCTGGAATACGATCCTTCGGCATCGCTTCAGACTTACGCGCTCGGCGAGCTGCGGCGTGGAGGTGGCTCGGTCAACAGCTGCCCGCACATCACGGGTGGCGTGAACTTCTATCCGACCGCCTACAACCCCGTCACCGGGATTGCCTACGGCGCCGGAAAGGAAGGGTGCTCCGATATCGAGACCAGAGAGCTCGATCCGGAAGATGTTACGGAAGGGGTTATTTTCCTTGGCGGATCTTTCTCGGCCAGCAACGAATTGACTGGCTCGATCACGGCGATTGATGTGAAAACCGGCGAACAGGCCGCCAAGCATAACACACCCTTCCCGAACGACAGCGGCGTGTTGGCGACACCGGATCTGGTGTGGACGGGGGCGACGGACGGTACCCTCTCTGCCCATGACGCGACAACGCTGGAAGAGCTTTGGTCGGTTAACGTCGGCACCGCGTTCCGTGCCCCGCCGATGACCTACGCCGTCGATGGCAAGCAGTACGTCGCCATCTATGGCGGCAATCTGGGTGGCGGTAACACCAACGGTCATCCGGAACTGGAAAACATCCAGGCGGCCAACATGATCTGGGTCTTCGCGCTGGATTGATTGCTAAGCTGATATTGCCGGGCAGCTTCGGTTGCCCGGCATTTTCGTACCTTGAAGAACCTTGCCAAATCATGAGGAGCGAGAATGCCTTTGATCCGTGCTGTGGCCGTGTCGCTTGCTCTTGTCACCGTGACCGCACCGTCGAGCAAGGCTCAGCAGCCCGACGATCTGGTCGGGGATCCAGAACGTGGTAAGGTCATCTACCGGTCTCTAGGGCTATGTCAAAGCTGCCATGGCTGGCCGGCAGACGGGAGAACAGGAGTCAACTTGCGTTCACCTCTAGGGGCAAATTTACGTGAAGCTGAATTGGGCAGAGGCGAATTGATCCAGGTGATCGCCTGTGGCCTGCCCGGCACCGCGATGCCGTTTCATGACCGGTCCGCCTATGACGAGGGTCGATGCAATGGACAGGTCCTGTCCGACTTTGCGCCCAACGACGCCCCGAAACGCGGCAAGACCATGAGTGACCAGAATATCGTCAATGTCGTCGCCTACCTTCAGACCCATGTGATCGGTCGCGGCAAGCCGACCTTTGAGGAATGCGCGGCGTACTTTGAAACCCAGGCTGCAAAAGCCTGTAGCAGGCTGAAGTAGCGTCATGATGCATAAACCCCACATTCTTGCACTTCTGTGCCTTGGCCTTTCGGCCCATGCCGCGTTCGGTCAGGTGCAGATTGAACCCATTTATTCCATCTGGGACGTCAACTTCGGTGAACACGTCTCACAGGTGCCTGATGCCGCGGTCGGCGAAATCGCATGTGGCACAAATGGAGGTCCGCCGGGGCAAGTGCTTGTGTCCTTCACGGATTTCCTGACCTGTCAGCCGGAGGAGTCCGGCCTGCGGGAGGTTGTGTTCAGCTATGACGATGAACAGGATTACATCGCGCTCGCGTTGGATGCGGAGTACAAATTCTTGCATGGCGGGACATCGGTATTTGCGCATCCCGTGATCGTGTCACTGCTCATCGATCCTGACGGCATCGTGCAGGGCCGGCGCATTTTCACGGATGACCGGATCAGCGACCGAGCCCGTCGCACCGCTGTGACCTTGATGCGCAATTTCAAGGCGCGCTACGGCGATTGGTCGCTGAATTGTAGCGATATTCCGATGAAAGAGGGTGAACAGCCCGTTGGCGATCTGTTCGTCCACGAGCTGTGTACGGGACAAGCCCCGGATGGAGGAACGCGGATTGCGATCAGGGCCACCTTGTTGCGCAAGAAAGGGCAGCGCGGTGTCAATCGGGAAACCCGGCAGGTCAACACGGGCTATTTTGAAAGCCAGACCCGGTATGAGGAAGTGTTGCCCCCCTACGACCCGGTGGCAGCGCAATGACGTCAGTCTTGAGGTCGCCCATCCGTCATGAAATTGCCGCGCATGGCGGCCCCCTCGAATTCCACGCCGCCGGTTGCGGCCGTGGTGAACCGGTTTCCGGTCAAGGTGGCACGCGCCACGTCCGCACGGCGCAGATCAGCCCCATAGAAGTCGGTGTGCGATATCTTCGCCCCGACAAAGCTTCCTCGGCTAATCTTGGCCTGGATAAAGCCAGCATAACTGATAGTCGCCCCGTCAAACTGGCTGCGTCCCAAATGCGCCCCGCTCAAATTTGTTTGACGCATCGTGGTGTTGCTGAAATCGGCGTGGTTGGCCACCGAATCCAGAAGCACGGCCCGGTCGAGGGTCGCGCCGGGCAGAATGGCCGAGGTGAGCCGCGCCGTCTGCAACCGCGCGTCGGTCAGATTGGCGTGGCTGAGGTCGGCCGCCGACATCTGAGCGCCATAAAACAGCGCGCCCGCGAAATCGCCGTTTTCCATCTGGGCCCGTGTCAGGTCCGCCAAATTGAAATTGGCTCCGTTGGCCGTAACATTGTTCAGGATCGCGCCGCGCAGAATGGCGCGGTGGAAGGTGGCGTCGGTGAGGGTCGCATCCGTCAGATCGACACCGGTCAGATCGGCCTTCTTGAAATCTGCGCCACTCAGGTCGCATCCGACACAGGACGACAAAACGCCGTTGCGCAGGTCATCCACCGTATCCGCATGTGCGAACAAGGGTAGACAGATGAAAACGAAGATCAAAGATTTCTTGAACATGTGCAGACCTCAGATAAGACGCACCAAGGTTACCAACATTTTTGTATTGATGAAATCAATTGCGTGTATTGCGCTTCTATTCGCGCTTCCCTTGCCTGTCGTCGGGCAAACCGTTGTTGAAGGGGAAGCCGAAGTCATCGATGCGGATATCATCAAGATTGGTCAGCAACGTGTCATACTGTGGGGCATAGATGCCCCCGACCGCCCCCAATCCTGTTTCAAAGATGGGCGTCGGTGGGGTTGCTATGAAGCAGCTCGGCGGACACTTGAGTTATTGGCGGGGCGCGCGGAGGTGACATGCTACCTCGTCGGGGAGCCGGATCCGTTCAACCGAATGCACGGAACCTGCGAAAGCGGCGGAACGGATTTGAATGCGGAAATGGTTCGCCGCGGTATGGCGGTGGCCTATCTGGATCAAACCGACGCCTACGCGGATGCACAGCTCGATGCGATATCGGATGAGGTTGGCGTGTGGGCGATCGGGGTCGACTTCGAACTGCCGTGGGATTTCAGAATACGGACCGCGGCAGGCGGATACCGGTAAACGGGCAGGGGTTCAAATGAAAGCGACGTTGCAGAAAGGCCAACTTCTGGGGGACAACAGATCCTTTGATCATTTGCTCAGATGGATCCTGGTGATGGCACTGATTGCGCTTGGCGCGGTCATACTGTGGGACTTTGGTTTCTTAAGTTACCTGATCGAAAATGACGTGAGCGGCGTTTCCAGTCTGATCATCGGATTGTTTGTGATTTCCAGCCTGTATTGCCTGTGGCATCTCTTTGGATTGTCGCGAGAATTGTCGGTGATCCGGGAGTTCATACACCGTACTGAACAGGTCGGATTGGCGGATATCGATCATTCGGCATCGGACGGCCCGTCGCGGCTGGCACGGCTACTGGCCGACATCATCCAATTGCGAACGATATCCTCGGAGACGTCGACCGAGATCTTGCTGCAATCTTTTGCCTCCGATGTGAGGGCGCCGGTGCGGCTTGGTGTATTTGTGTCCGATGTGCTTTACAAACTGGGACTGTTGGGCACCGTGGTCGGGTTTATCCTGATGCTCGTGTCCATGCGGGACCTCGGCGAATTTGATGTCGAGACCATGCGTGATGCGTTGCAAAACATGACCGCCGGCATGGCCGTCGCTCTTTTGACGACACTCACCGGGCTGAGTTGTGGTCTGCTCCTGCGCGTGCAGGTCAACGTGCTGAATTCGCTGGCTCTGGAGCTTCAACGTGATCTCGTCAGAGTGAGCAACGTCATCTTGCCCGTAGCCATTCAACGGAACCGAAGCGATGTTTGAGGAGGCGGTTGAAGGTGAATTTGACGTCTTCACCGACCTCTTGTTCAACGCTTTGGTCGGGTTCGCATTCATGTTCTTCATCGCCTTCGCCATGATCAACCCGGTTGCGGAAACAGGAGAGATCGAAACGGACGTGGAAATCCTGATTACGATGACTTGGCCGGATGGTCATGAGGACGACATTGATATGTATGTCGAGGATCCTGCCGGAAATATTGTCTGGTATCATGAACGCGAAGCGGGGTTGATGCACTTGGATCGTGATGATCGCGGGCAGTTCAAAGACGTCTTGATCATCAACGGAGAAGAAATTGACATCTTGCTCAATCAAGAAACGGTCTCCGTCCGTGGGTTGATGAACGGCGAATATGTGGTGAACGTCGTGCATTTCATCGCCACCACGGTCGATCCCGTGCCCGTGACCGTCAAAGTCGAAAAGATGAACCCGAGCGTCAGGGTTGTATTCTACGGTGAAGTTGTTTTGACAGGGACGGGGGACGAGCAGACGGTGGTCAGATTTTCACTGGAAGATGACGAGATCAAAGACATCAATAACCGCTACAAGAGTCTGGTTTCCGCAACGCGGAGCACAACTGAAAAAGCACCAAGTGGCGGTCTGGACGCTGCGACCGGTGCCGCGGTGAATGAATGACCGGGACAATTCTGACTCTGGCCGTCGCATACGGGCTATTGGCCGTCATCGCATCGCTGGTGGTTCTGAACATGCGCCTTGCGCTCGTTTTAAGAATTGGATTGGTTGTATCGGTCGTAATCCTGATATTCACAACCTATCGCGGCATTGGCGAATTGCGCGGACTGCCGAGCGACGCCGACCTGCCTGAGAATTTTCAGTTGTATTGGGCGCAGATTGTCGAACCGAACAAACTCACCAGCGAGCCGGGGTCGATCTTTCTCTGGGTCGGCGAACTGGACGAAGACAACTACGTCGTCGGTGTGCCCAGGGCGCACAAGGTCCCGTATTCGGAGGAGCTGGCAGAACTCGTCACAGACGCACAACAGAAAATCTCCGCAGGAGAGCAGATCGCCGGTGAGACCGAAGAGGAGGTCCGGGACGAGGACACCGCTGAAGCGCTGGCGCGAGAAGCCCGGAGAAGCGATGAAGGAACACCGGAGTCGCGCGTGGGCCAACGGTTTCTGAAATTCGACTTTGGAAATCTTCGCTTCGACACCGCACCGGCGCCCGACACTCCGGAAAAATCAGATTAGCTTTGGGGCTTTGCCCCCGTCAAAGCCGTGTATGCGTCAACCAGATTTTCGGCACCCGCGGATTTGATTATGGCGGCGGGTGTATTCTGTGCCACCACCCTTCCTTTGTTCATGACAATGATACGATCCGCAGTCTCGACCTCATCCACCAGATGCGTTGACCAGAGAAGGGTCATACCAATGGTATGCACAAGATCGTGCAACTCTTTCACAAGTTTGCCGCGCGAGACTGTATCAAGGCCGGCGGTCGGTTCATCCATGAACAACAGGTCCGGCTCGTTTATCATGGCACGCGCAATTTCGACTTTGCGTTGCTGCCCCCCCGACAGATTGCGCACAGGTCGTGTCAACAAATCGGCAAGGTCAAACATGGATGCCAGTTGGTCGATCCGGTCTGAAAGCTGGTGCTTTCCAATGCCATACAGGCGCCCATGAAAACGGAGGTTTTCAAGAATAGTCATGTCCAGATCAACTGACCGCGACTGAAAGACGACGCCCAACCGGGTGAGAATGGACGAGCTCTTTTCCTGATAGGTGCCGCCAAAAATTTCGACTTGCCCGCGGTCCGGCGCGAAAAGGCCGCACAACACCTGAAACAACGTCGTCTTTCCCGCCCCGTTCGGACCGAGGAGTCCGAGAAATTCTCCTTCGTAGGCCACGAAATCCACACCATCGAGTGCTTTGAATTCGCCGTAGAATTTGCACAGATCCTTGACACTCAGGAACTCTCTCGGCGAGGGGTTCATTGCGGGTCTCCTGCCAGCCTGTTGGTGACATCCGACACATATGCGGCGGTGCGATCCTGCCTTGGGATGCCCAACGTCATTTTCTCCGTGATTTGCGCCGGCCGTCCTTGCAACCGGATGACCCGGTCCGCAAGTCTTGCCGCATCTTCGGCGTCATGCGTCACCAGTAAGGCCGTCGGGCTGTATGTGTCGAATACGTCGCAAAGCAATCCGTGCAGTTCGCGTGCCAGTTTCCGGTCGATGGACACGAACGGCTCGTCCAAGAGCAACAGCCCAGACTGCACAATCAACGCCCGTGCCAAGGCGACTCGCCGCTGCATCCCGCCGGATAATTCATGTGGATAAGCGTTCTCTGACCCGGCGATGCCGAGGCTTTCAAAAAGCGATCTAATCGCGGCATCTGTCGCATCCGGATTGACGACCTTCAGATTGCCGGCCGCGGTGGTCCACGGGAGCAAGCGCGGATCCTGGAACACGAACCCCGGAACACCTCCCAGACCGGCGGCCTGGCCATCCACGATAATCTCGCCCGAAAAGTCCGTGTCGATTCCCGAAACCATCCTCAAGAGCGTCGACTTCCCCACCCCGGACGGGCCGATTATCGCGACCA
>ATLU01000251.1_pt1 | contig 11171 bp, 10 predicted proteins | sample 178751 | NCBI WGS metagenome assembly ATLU01 (sample SAMN02211837, study PRJNA209200) | bioreactor metagenome | isolation source: day 23 sample from continuous culture bioreactor inoculated with sediment... | place: Germany: Wadden Sea | collected 2011
GTAATGCGCGGCGGTTGGGCGTTTAAGGCCTCAATGCTCAGCCCCGCCAGCACCTTATATTTGGCGGCATGCTCTGCCTTTTCGGCCTCCGTCATCACCTCATCCATGCGCGAGAAATCCCCCTCACAGCGGTCTTCGACCATCTGCATGATCGCATCGGGGCCAGAGCCGCGATTGGCCAGAACCACTTTGTTGACCGGGCCGCAAAGCTCATCATTGTAGGCGGTCAGGGCAGCGAGGTTTGCCCCTTTTGCCTGCATTGCAGCGCCCAAAACGCGGGCGTCCACAATCGCTTGGCTGGCCCCGTTTGAGCCCACCGGATAGGTCGCATGGGCCGCATCCCCCATCAGCGCCACACGCCCATCAAGCCATGTGGGCACCGGGTTGCGGTCGACCATCGGGTATTCATAAACGGCATCCGCCCGGCGGATCAGATCTGGCACGTCAAGCCAGTCGAAGGTCCAGCCTTCAAACAGCGGCAAAAACTCGTCCAAAGTGGCGCGGCGGTTCCAATCTTCTTTTTTCCATGCGGCATCAGGGTCGTATTTCAGTTCAGCAATCCAGTTGATCGTGGCCAAGCCATCGGCGTCGGGTTTGGTGATCGGATAGGTGACAAAGCGTTGCCAGTCGTTGCCCGCAAGCGCCATTGAGGCCCCGGTCAGGAACGGTCGCGCCCGCGTGGTGCCGCGCCACAACACGGCCCCGCCCCAAATCGGCGCGCCTTCGGTTGGGTACATTTGCGCGCGCAGGGCCGAGTGGATGCCGTCAGCGGCAATCAACAGATCCCCAACCTCGGAGCGTGGTCCATCCACCGTTTCCAACTGTAATGTCACGCCGTTCGTCGTGTTTTCATACCCCACAGCGCGCGCGCCGGTGACAATGCAATCAGCACCCGCGCGCGCCACCAAAGCGTCATGCAGCGCCACCTGAAACAGCCCACGATGCACGGAATATTGTGGCCAGTGATAACCCGCCGCCCGTCCACGCGGTTCGGACCAGATCTTTTGCCCGGTGCGGGTGTAAAACCCGTAATCCTGCGTGGGCAGGCCAACCTCATCCAGCAGACCTTCAAGCCCCAGTTCATATAACTCACGCACGGCGGTGGGTTGCAGGTTGATGCCAACGCCAAGGGGTTTGACCTCGCGCACGGCTTCAAAAATGCGGAACGACACGCCGATTTGGTGCAATGTCAGCCCAAGGCTAAGACCCGCAATTCCGGCCCCTGCGATCAATACGGTCATGTGAAATCCCTTTTGTCTGCGCCATGCTTTCGCGCAGTTTATCGGCTTTTCACGGCAAGGGAAGCGTCATGAGAGCGCAGCAAGAAGCCTTGGGAAAGCTCAGTCAAACGTGCCTGTGACCCGGCCCAAAAGCATAAAGGCGCGCGCAGTTCGCGTATCTGACAGCTCGGCGATATCGGCGTCAGAGGCGTTCTTCTCAAACCCGGAAAAGGTCTGGTCGAACTTGCGCAGGAAATGATGCGCCGCATCGCGAAAGATCGGGTCTTGGCGCATCCGCCCAGCCGTCAGCGCCAATGATGAACGGTCCCGCACGCCGCCCAAGGGGGCCACCGCGCGGCCACGCTCGCCGGCGGCAAACTTGCGCCAGACCTCGGGTTTGGAACGGTCCGGGCGCAGGTCATCCATGTAAATGCCGTCTTGCGACATCAGGGTCAGCACGTCCTGGGCGGCCTGCACCAGCCCGGCCACCTGACGGTCTGCCAAGGCGCGGCGCAGGGCCCGAAACCCATCGGCGTCGTGTTCATTTTCGGGGAAATGCAGCGCCTTGATGAAATCTTCGATCGACAGGGGGGGCACCAGATCTTCGACCGGCGTGCCCAGCGCAAGGCTGGCCTGATCGGCGGCGGCTGCGCCGGTCGCCGCAGACATTGCGGGGGTAGCGGATTGATTGGTTTGCACCCCGCCGGGGCGGATCGAGGTAAAGGTTGCAAGGGCCGTTTCGGTTTTCTTGCTGACCTGTGCGATTTCATCGAGTTTTCGTTCGACCTGCGAGGGCTGATTGCTGCCGCTATTGCGTTGCTGCTGCAGATAGGTCTGGCGCATGCCGTCGATGGCGGCCTGCAGGCGCGCACTTTCCTCGCGCATGATCCGCGCGGACCGCATGGCGGCCACGGCCACCCAGATCAACGCCACCGGCATGAAAATCGCAAGCATCGTCATCACGAACCGCAACGGATCACTGTCGGATGATCCCCCGCCCAGCACGATAAAGAACGCCGCACAGGCAAACAGCCAGATGCCAGAGATGATCAGCCCGATCACCTCTCCGCTGCTGATGCCTTGCAACGGGGTGGCGGATGTTTTCACGGCAGAGGCATTGGGCGCGGGTCTGGATGCGGGTCTGGATGTGGGTCTGGGCGCATCTGCGCCCAGCCTTGGCGGTTGGTCCTGATGGTTCGCTTCCATGCCGTTATCCTGACCCTTCACCTCTGTCGCCATAGCGATCAGATAAACTCGATTTTCAAAATCTCATATGCGCGATCACCACCTGGCGTGCGCACTTCGACACTGTCGCCTTCTTCCTTGCCAATCAAGGCACGGGCGAGGGGAGATTTGATGTTGAGTTTGCCATTCTCAAGATCAGATTCCGGTTCCCCTACAATCTGATAGGTCTTTTCTTCGTCCGTGTCTTCATCCACCAGCGTCACGGTGGCCGAGAATTTGACGGTGCCGGACATATTACGCGGATCAATCACTTCGGCCAGGGACAAGACGCCCTCCAGCTCTTTGATGCGGCCTTCGATAAAGCCCTGTTTTTCACGGGCCGAATGGTATTCCGCATTCTCTTTCAGATCGCCCAATTCACGGGCAACGGCGATCGCCTCGATGATCTCGGGGCGCTCAACCGATTTGAGCGTTTTTAATTCATCACTCAGCGCGGTGTGGCCCGCGCGGGTCAGCGGTATCTTGTCCATAAAGCTCTGTGGTCCTGTTTTGCCGGCATAGCGCCAGGCAGTCTTTGTAAAAACGTATAGGCAAAGCGCCGGTTGGGCGCTAGATTGCACATAAAAGAAAAGCAAAATCGAGCGGTTTGCAATGCCATTATTTGCGTTGGCCACGTTGATCTATGTTATGATCGGCAGTGTGGTCCTTCTTCTGTTTCGGGACAACCCGATTTCATTGATCAGCGAGATGCTGGCAACGATCCCCCATGGGCTGTCGAGCTTTTTGGCAATTGGCTGGTGGGTGGTGCCGATCTTTTTGATGTTCGCGCTGATGGTCGATCGAAAGCTGTTGGTGAAGCGTCTGTCGAACACGATCCTATCCGCGTTTATCTGCACTGCTTTTTTCACATATTTCACGATCCTGAAGACCACCATGCCGATGATCACGCCATTTTGGGCGGATCCTTTGATGGTGAAGTTGGACAACCTGTTGCATTTCGGCGTGGATCCCTGGGTGCTGACCCATCATCTGACCGAGTGGATCCCGATCAAATACGTGATCAACATCTACTATAATGCCTGGCTGCTGCCTGCGATGTATTTGCCCGTTTTGCTTGCGATGTTCGACACGGATGCCGCGCGCACAAAGCGTTTCATCCTGCTTTATATTTTCACATGGGTCGGGTTGGGCAATCTGTTTGCGCTCGGTTTTCTTTCCGCCGGGCCTGTCTATTTTGACCGGCTTTATGGCGGCGACTATTTTGCGACATTGATGAGCGGGCTTGAACAGGCACAGATCACCACAAGCGGGGTCGGGCGTTTGATTGACCATCTTTGGGTGGCGTATGAAAGCGGGGCGCAGCAGGTGGGGTCGGGCATTTCGGCCTTTCCGTCGGTGCATGTGGGCATGGCCACGGTGTTTTCGCTGTATCTTTTTGAACGGCACCGGTATTTCCTGCCGCTCTCAATCGGGATCGCCTGCACCTATCAATTCCTGTCGGTTTATCAGGGCTGGCATTACGCGGTGGATGGGTATTTTTCGATTCTCGTTATTGTTGGCCTGTGGGTTTTTCTGCGCCGCAGAAGCGCACGGACCCAACCCGCAGCCCAGCCCATTACCGCAACCGTAAGCTAGCCCAAGCGCGCGCCCGACATGTCAGCGCAAACAAAAGCAAAATTTCCGCCAGATCCGTCGCAAACACCCGGTTTGACGCCGTGTAGCGATTGACCCTGCTTAAGTGGCGGGCTAACGATCTTGCGAAACGGACCATCCGGGGAAAAGATTATGAGCGAGATTGAACGCGAAAGCATGGAATACGATGTGGTCATCGTGGGCGCAGGCCCTGCAGGCCTGTCAGCAGCCATCCGTTTGAAACAGCTAAACGCCGACCTTGAGGTTGTGGTGTTGGAAAAAGGCTCTGAAGTGGGCGCGCACATCCTGTCGGGTGCTGTGCTGGACCCTTGTGCCTTGGACAAGCTGATACCGGATTGGAAAGAAAAAGGCGCGCCGCTGAACACGCCCGTCAAGAAAGACAACTTCTTGGTGCTTGGCCCCGCGGGTCATCTGCGCATTCCAAATTTCCCAATGCCGCCCTTGATGAACAACCACGGCAACTACATCGTCTCGATGGCGAATGTCTGTCGCTGGATGGCCGAACAAGCCGAAGAGCTGGGCGTTGAGATTTTCCCTGGCATGGCCGCATCTGAACTGGTGTACGGCGAAAACGGCGAAGTCAAAGGCGTGATTGCCGGTGTGTTTGGTCTGGAAGCAGACGGAACCTATGGCCCGAACACCGAACCGGGCATGGAGTTGCACGGCAAATATGTGTTCATCTCCGAAGGGGTGCGCGGGTCACTCGCCAAAGAAATCATCGGCAAATACGACCTGCAAGCGGGCCGTGACGTGCAGAAGTTTGGCATTGGCATGAAAGAGATCTGGGAAATAGACCCAGACAAGCATTCCGAAGGCACCGTGACCCACACGATGGGTTGGCCTTTGGGGTCAAACGCGGGCGGTGGATCTTTCATCTATCACCTTGAGAACAATCAAGTCTTTGTCGGCTTTGTGGTTCACCTGAACTATAAAAACCCGCACCTGTATCCCTATATGGAATTCCAACGCTTTAAGCATCACCCAGAGATCGCCAAGCTCTTGGAGGGCGGCAAACGGGTCGCTTACGGCGCGCGTGCCATTTCCGAAGGCGGTTATCAGTCGATGCCAAAGGCGTCCTTCCCCGGCGGGGCGCTGTTGGGCTGTTCCGTGGGCCTCGTGAATGTGCCGCGCATCAAGGGCAACCACAATGCGATGTATTCTGGCATGGCGGCGGCGGAAGCGGCGGCGAAAGCCATTGCAGCCGAGCGTTCGGGTGATGAGCTGTCAGAGTATGAGACAGAGTTGCGCAACGGTGTGGTCGCCAAAGACCTGAAAAAAGTGCGCAACGTGAAACCGATCTGGTCCAAATGGGGCCTGACCGCATCTTTGGTTCTGGGCGGCTTTGACATGTGGGTTCAGACCCTCATCGGCAAATCCCTGTTTGGCACCGTGAAGCACGGCAAAAACGACGCTGAAGCCACCGGCAAGGCGGCGGATTACCCGGTGCTGGAGTATCCAAAGCCCGATGGCACCCTGTCGTTTGACCGCCTGACCAATGTCAGCTTTGCGGCCACAAACCACGAAGAGAGCCAGCCATGCCACCTGCGTCTGGCGAATGCGGACTTGCCGATCTCTGTGAACCTTCCAGAATTTGCAGAACCGGCCCAGCGTTATTGCCCGGCGGGTGTGTATGAAGTGGTGGAAGAAGCCGGCAAAGACCCGCGCTTTGTCATCAACTTCCAAAACTGTGTGCATTGCAAAACCTGCGACATCAAAGATCCGTCGCAAAACATCACATGGACTGTGCCACAAGGCGGTGACGGGCCAAATTACCCGAATATGTAACCCGGCGGGCCTAAATTGATCCAATCGGCGAAAAATTGACACTTTGTGAGGGGCTGCAGGTGCGGCCCCTCATTGTTTTTGTTCCGCGAGGGGATTAGGTTCAGATCAACCGCTTACAGCAATTGAGAGAGCTTTACCCGTCATGCCATTTTTCCGCGCCACCCTGACCATGGCGCTGACCGCCACGACGCTTTTCACCAGCCCCCTCATCGCCCCTGCTTTTGGCGAAGGTGCGCTTGGCCCATACCTCGCCGCCCGGTCAGCAGACTTTCAAGGCGACTTTGTTGCAACCGCCGAATACGGGGCGCGCGCCATCGCAGAAAACCCTGAAAACGAAGACATTCTTGAGGGCGTGACCATTGCGCAGTTGGTGTTGAACCCGCTGGACAAAGCGACCCCCTATGCTCGCCGCCTACAGACCTTGAATGATGAAAACCGCGTCGCTCGGCTGGTCCTTTTGGGCGATGCACTGGGGCGCGATGATTGGGATGGGGCCCTTGCAGTGCTTCAGAGCGGCGTGCCCGTTGGCCCCCTTATGGCCGATATGTTGCGCGCCTGGATCGAGATTGGCCGCGGGCAGATGTCACAGGCGCTGGAGATTTATGACACGGCAGCAAAAGACGAAAGCGCGAAAGGGTTCGCCCTGTTTCAAAAGGCGCTCGCCACTGCCCATGTGGGGGATTATGAAACCGCCGCAGATCTGTTGGGTGGCCAATTGTCCGAATTCCGCCTGAACCGGCGCGGGGTCATCGCCTATGCGCAGATCCTGAGCCAGCTGGAACGGTTTGACGACGCCATCACCCTGATTGACGAGGCCGCGGGCGGCGTGATGGATGAGGAACTGACCGTCATTATGGATCAGTTGAAGGCCGAAACACCCCTGCCCTATACCGCCGTTACGGGCGCACGTGATGGCGCAGCAGAACTGTTTTATATGATCGCGGAAAACCTCGCGCCGGATGCCCCGCCAGACACCGTGCTGATCTATAGCCGGATTGCCGAACACCTTGGGCCAGAGCTGCATGCCGCCACAATTCTGTCCGCACAGATGCATGAAGATATGGCGCATTACAATCTGGCCGTTGCCGCCTATTCCCGCATACCACAAAGCAGCCCGGTCTATTTACAGGCCGCATTGGGGCGCGCTTTGGCGTTGAACAATTCCGACCGCGCAGATGAGGCGATTGGCGAGCTGCGCACCTTAACCGGGCAGTTCCCGACCCGCGCGCGCGTCCCCACCCTGTTGGGTGAGTTTCTGTCGCGTCAGGACCGGCACGACGAAGCACGCATAGCATTTGATCAGGCGGTTGCGCTGTTCCAGGGGGAAACCCCCGCCCAATGGCGCGTCTATTTTCAACGTGCCATCACCCTGAGCAAGCTGGATGATTGGCCCGGCGCCGAGGCCGATTTCCGCAAGGCGCTCGAGCTGGACCCGGATCAAGCCAACGTGCTGAATTACCTTGGCTATTCCATGGTTGAACGCAATGAAAACCTTGATGAGGCGCTGGATATGATCGAACGCGCCGTCGCCGCCCGCCCTGATAGCGGCTATATCACCGACAGTCTGGGCTGGGTCTATTATCGACTTGGGCGTTATTCCGAGGCTGTGGTGCAGATGGAACGCGCCGTGGAGCTTTTACCGATCGATCCAATCCTTAATGACCATCTGGGCGACACCTATTGGGCCGTGGGCCGCATGCGCGAAGCAGAGTTTCAGTGGAAACGCGCGCTGAGCTTTGTCACCGAAGATACCGATCTGGAGGAGCTAAACCCCGACCGCATTCGCCGCAAGCTGGAAATCGGTCTGGATCAGGTGCTCAAAGAAGATGGCGACGCCCCTTTGAAAGCCGCGGAGTAAAACGGTGGATTTGCCCGCGCTGAAGATCGCCAAAGTCTTTGCCCCCGCCAAAATCAACCTGACCCTGCATGTCACAGGCCAGCGCAAAGATGGCTTTCACCTCTTGGACAGTCTGGTGGTTTTCGCCGATGTGGGTGACCGCATTTCGGTGCGCTTGGCCGAGGCAAATAAACTGGACGTGATCGGCCCCAAGGCGGCAGGCGTGCCGACGGATGGGTCGAACCTCGTGTGCAAAGCGGCTGATCTGATCGGCCTGCCGGTTCACATCACCCTGTCCAAACACCTGCCAAATGCGGCGGGCATCGGCGGGGGCAGCTCTGATGCGGCCGCCACGCTGCTGGCCCTTGCAGAGCTTTCCGAGGACAGTCGTCTGCCTGATGTGAGCGAACTTGGGGCGGACGTAAGGGTATGCCTGATGCGACAGTCGGCCCGGATGCGGGGGATCGGTGAAGAGGTCAACCCGATAGAAGGGATGCCGCCTTTGTTTGCCGTCCTCGCCAACCCCGGCATCGACGTGCCAACACCGACCGTGTTCAAAGCCCTGGCCAGGAAAAATAATGCGCCAATGCCCAGTAAGTTACCGCGCTGGAAATCCACCAAAACGCTGATTGATTGGCTCGCCACCCAACGCAATGATCTGGAGGCGCCTGCCATCACCTGCGCCCCGGAAATCGCAATAACACTTGCCGCTCTGGACGCATTGCCCGGCGCAAAGCTGACACGAATGTCCGGCTCTGGCGCCACATGCTTTGCACTGTTTGACACCCGCGCCGCGGCTGAAACCGCCGCAAAAACACTCCGTGATCGCCAAGCTAATTGGTGGATCGCGCCCTGCAGCCTGTCGTGAAGACAGATGGGGCGCTGCCCCTCGGCCTAACGGCCTCACCCCGGGATATTTGTGACAAGAAAAAAGAGAGGGGAGCACCCTCTCTTTTCAAAGCGTAGAGCTTTTTCCTTGTGCGGTCATCGGCGTCCCCGCCTGTACCGCTCTGCCATGTTGGGCGCGAAGGGTTAACAAACCGTTGCGGCTTTTTTCTTGTTTCAAATATCCCCGCCGGAGGCACCCGACCTCTGCTAAGCCATCGGATCAGTTGACCCGCATAACCACGTAATCGGCAATGTCGATTAACATATCGCGGATCGGGTCTTCTGGCAGCTGCGCCATTGCAGCTTTCGCCTTTTCCGCCCAGGCCAGCGCTTCAATGCGGGTGTCTTCCAGCGCGCCGTGCTTGTTCAAAAGCGCCAGCGCATGTTCCAGATCCCCGTCTTCTTGCTGACCTTTTTCAATGGTCCGGGTCCAGAATGCTCGCTCATCGTCGTCGCCACGCGCCACAGCTTTGATCAGCGGTAGGGTCAGTTTGCGTTCGCGGAAATCATCGCCGATGTTTTTGCCCGTGGCATCCCCGCCCCAGTAATCCAAGAGATCGTCGACAATCTGGAATGAGATGCCCAGCGCATCACCATAGTCATAAAGCGCGCGCACGATGGCCTCATCCGCGTCCGCAATCACGCCGCCCACTTCGGTGGCCGCAGAAAACAGTGCGGCGGTTTTGCCGCGCACCACTTGAAGATAGGTGTCTTCCGTTGTAGCCAGATCCTGTGCAGCAGTCAGTTGCAGCACTTCGCCCTCGGCAATTGTGGCCGACGCATTGGACAGAATGCGCAACACATCCAGCGATCCGGTTTCGGTCATCAGCTGGAAGGAGCGTGAAAAAAGGTAATCCCCCACCAGTACGCTTGATTTATTGTCCCAAAGCAGGTTCGCGGTGGGGCGACCCCGGCGTTGGGCGCTTTCGTCCACCACATCATCATGCAAAAGCGTCGCGGTGTGGATGAACTCAACCGTCGCGGCCAGATGCAAATGATAAGGGCCGTCGTAACCACACAGCTTTGCCGCCGCCAAGGTCAACATCGGGCGCAGACGTTTCCCGCCCGCCTCAACCAGATGCGCGGTCACTTCTGGGATGCGTGGTGCGTGTTTTGACGCCATGCGATCGCGAATCAAGGCGTTAACAGCCGTTAATTCTTGCTCCAAATGCGCCGCCAAACGCTCATGCGGCTTGTAACTTGCATCTTTCATCATGCTCACGATCCCGTCACATGGCTCGACAAACCCATCGGTTTGCCCTTAAGTCTTTGAGTATGAAAGAGCTTATTCGCACAACAGACCCCACCGTGATCCCCTATGTAACAGCCCTTCTTGAAGGCGAGGGTATAGCCTTATTTGTGATGGACGTCCATATGAGCGCCTTAGAGGGATCAATAGGAATTTTACCTCGTCGCGTTATGGTCCGGGACCAGGACCTTGCCGATGCGCAAGTGATCCTCCGGGATAATAACATTGCGATTGAAGGGTGACTGGATGAGTTTGATGCAAATGGGTTTGAGCGAAGATAAATTTCTGGGCGGTCGGCTGGTGCTGACCCAACCGTTAAATGGCTACCGCGCCGGGGTCGATCCGGTCTTCTTAGCCGCCTCCATTCAAGCCCATGCGGGGGAATCAGTGCTGGATCTCGGCTGTGGCGCGGGGGCGGCGGCGCTGTGCCTGGGCGCACGGGTTGATGGTTTGCGTCTGGTTGGGGTGGAACGCCAGACAGAATACGCCGAACTTGCCCGCAAAAACGCGGATGACAATATGCTCGATTTTGAGGTGTTTGACGGCGACGTTGCCGACCTTCCAAGCGAAGTGCGTGAAGACACCTTTGATCACGTCATCATGAACCCGCCCTATTACCTGCGCGACCGCGGAAGCGCCTCGCCAGATACCTTGCGCGAAGGGGCGCTTGGCGAAGATGTTCCCCTGTCGGTCTGGATCGATCAGGCCACGAAACGGGTCAAGCCGCGCGGCTATATCACGTTGATCCAAAAGGCCGAACGCCTGCCAGAGGTTTTGGCGGCAATGGATGACCGATTGGGATCCGTTTTGGTCAAACCCCTGTCCCCGCGCATTGGCCGCGTGACCACATTGGTGATTGTACATGCCCGCAAAGGCGGCCGAGGAGCGTTCCGGTTGGCAGCCCCTTTGATTTTGCACGAAGGCCCGCAACATGTGGGGGATGTGGAACATTACACACCCGAGGTATCCGCCATTCTGCGCGAGGGATCTGCCTTTCCGCTTTGGTGATTACAGAACGATTATTTCACCGCGGGCGAAATTATGCCGCTAATTGCAACCAATTCGTGACACAGGCGAAATTTTATGCTGCACTCAGGGGGTAATCATCAACATAAGGAGTATCCCCATGAGCGTCACTTCACACGTCGAAGAGCTGCGTCGCAAACATGAAGCATTGGCCGGCAAAGTAGAAGCCGCACAGCGTGCACCGGGCTCCGAGGACCTTGAAGTCACCGAGTTGAAAAAGCAGAAACTCAAGCTCAAGGAAGAGATTGAGCGCCTGGTCAACGCCTGATCAGCACCATTTCTTCGCGCGCGCTTACCCCTTTGTGGTGCTGGCGCGCGCGGCCATAAC
>ATLU01000252.1_pt1 | contig 11151 bp, 7 predicted proteins | sample 178751 | NCBI WGS metagenome assembly ATLU01 (sample SAMN02211837, study PRJNA209200) | bioreactor metagenome | isolation source: day 23 sample from continuous culture bioreactor inoculated with sediment... | place: Germany: Wadden Sea | collected 2011
CCCGCCCGCCCCGATCCGCCGGGTGTTCCCTGCGGTGACATTGCTGTTGGGCCTGAAAGAAGACCAACCCGAGGCGCAGCGCAGCCCATGGTGGTTGATCTTGCTGCGGCTTTTGGCCGTTGCCGCCCTGATTATTGGCTTTGCAGGGCCGGTTTTGAACCCGCAAGACCGCGCCGCGCAAGAGGGCCCGCTTGTGGTGTTTATCGACAGTTTCTGGCCCGCCGCCGCCAATTGGCAAGCGCGGGTTGATGCGGTGGATCAGGCGCTTCTTGAGGCCCAGCAACAGGGGCGTATGGCGGTGGTGGTCCTGTCGCATCATCCCGAAATCGCGCCCTTTTCTGCGGCTGGTGTGTGGCGTGAAAAACTGGCCGCCATGCAACCCGCCGCGTGGGATGCCCCTTACGATACGCCCGCTTTTATGTCGCTGCCCAAGGGGGAGTTTCTGTGGCTGTCAGACGGGATTGCCCGCGCCGGACGGACCGAGATCCTGAACAGCCGGTCCAACAAAGGCACCGTTACAATCCTTGAACCCAACAGCCCGATTTACGGGTTGACCCCGGCGCGCCTGACTAACGGAGAGATTACGCTCACCGTGCAGCGTTCTCACGCGGGCCCCGCCAAAACCCTTGCGTTGCAAGGGATGGGCCGAGACCCCGCCGGGCAATTGCGCCCCTTGGTGCGGACGGATGCGATATTTTCTGCTGGCGCTGATCAGGCCCAGATCACATTGTCCCTGCCGCCGGAATTGCGCCACCGCGTCAGCTGGTTTGAACTGCCTGATGCCAAAAGCGCAGGCGGGGTGACGTTGGTCGGCGAGGCGCTGACCCGTCGCCGTGTTGCCCTGATTGGCGCACAAGAGAACGAGACCTTGGCGCTGCTGTCGCCCGACCATTTCCTGCGCGCGGCCCTTGAACCCAGCACCGAAATTATCGAGGCGCTGCAAGTCGATGATGTGCTGCGCGCAAGCCCCCATGTGATCATCTTGCCCGACGTGCCGGATCTGGCAGAACCTGACCAACGCGCGTTGGCCAAATGGGTGGCCGAAGGCGGGCTTTTGTTGCGCTTTGCCGGGCCGCGACTGGCCGCGGCACAGGCGTCACTTGGGGGGCAGGGCACGCAGGGTGGCTTTGAGCGCGAAGATGTGCTGCTTCCGGTGCGTCTGCGTGCAGGGGGCCGCGTGGTCGGTGGCGCGATGAGCTGGGGCACCCCGCAAACCCTCGCGCCTTTTGCGGCAAACAGCCCGTTTTACGGTCTGGATATTCCCAAAGACGTCACCGTGGCACGGCAGGTTCTGGCAGAGCCCGACCCTGACCTCGCGGCCCGCACTTTGGCGGAACTGGCCGACGGCACCCCGCTGGTGACGCGCAAGCTTTTGGGTGGCGGGCAGGTGGTGCTGGTGCATGTTGGGGCGAACGCAGAATGGTCCTCGCTGGTCCTGTCCGGGCTCTTTGTCGAGATGCTGAAACGGCTGATGACAAGCAGCGCTGGTGGCGCAGGTCTGGCGACGAACGGGGAGGCCATCGTGGCAGAAGGGGCCACGACAGATCGCCCACCCGTCTGGAAAATGACCCGTAAAATCGGCGCGGATGGACGGCTTACCGCACAAGACCCCGTGCGCCCCATCGACAGCCATGCCCTGCAACAGGCGGTTCAAACCCGCGCCGCCGCCGCCGCGCCGCCGGGGGTGTACCAAGACGGAAAACGCCAAGCTGTGGTCAATGCTTTGGCGATGGGCGATCACCTGAAATCTGCGCAGTGGCCCGCAACAATTGTGCCTGAGTGGGGGCAAACCGACCGGCTGCGCGATCTGTCCGGCCGCGTGCTGAGCCTTGGCTTGGCGCTTCTTTTGATCGACGTGTTTGCAACGCTTTGGATCACCGGGAATTTGGTGCGGCGCAAAGCGGTAGGGCAGGCGAGCGGGGCGATCGTCGCCCTTGCCTTGGTCATACCGCTGACCCTGCCCACAATGGGCAAAGCGCAGGAACAGCCCGTCGCCGAAGTGGACGTGATCGCCGCCGCCGCCGAGGTCACACTGGCCCATATTTTAACGGGCGACGCAGCACTTGATGCCTTGGCGCAGGCGGGCTTGCAGGGGTTGTCAGATGCACTTTTTATCCGCACGTCGGTCGAACCCGCCTTGCCGGTCGGGGTCGATCTGGAACGTGATCCGCTGGCCGTTTATCCCATTCTGTATTGGCCAATTTCAAGCGCACAGGCACAGCCTTCACCTGCGGCCTATGACCGGCTTGCACGCTATTTGGCGGCGGGGGGATTGATCCTGTTTGACACGCGCGATGCCGGGGTTGGCGGCAATGGACCCGAGGCGCGAAAACTGCGCGCTCTTGCCGGGCCTCTAGGCTTGCCGCCGCTTGATCCGGTGCCGGAAGATCACGTTGTCACCCGCGCCTTTTACCTGCTTGATGCCTTTCCCGGCCGCCATTCAGGGCCAGTTTGGGCCGAAGCCGCCCCGCCGGATGCGCGTGCACAAGAGGGCGTGCCGTTCCGCGTGCTCAACGATGGGGTCACGCCGGTGATCATTGGCGGCAATGATTGGGCGGGGGCCTGGGCCGTGCGCCCTGATGGCGCGCCGCTTTTGCCCGTGGGTCGGGGCCGGGCAGGGGACCGGCAACGCGAAATGGCGCTGCGGTTTGGGATCAATCTGGTGATGCATGTGCTGACTGGGAATTACAAATCCGATCAGGTGCATATTCCGGCTTTGCTGCAAAGGTTAGGGCAATGACGGGTGGGTTAATGGGCGGGATGACAGGCTGGCAGATCTTTTTTACCCCGTGGGTGCCAATAGGGCTGCTCTGGGTCTTGGCCGGATGCGGACTTGTGGTTCTGGGCGTGGCCCTGTGGCGCGGCTTGGCGGGCTGGGCCCTGCGCGGGTTGGCGCTTGCGTCGATTTTGGTGGCGCTCGCGGGCCCATCAGTACAATTGGAAACCCGCGATCCCTTGCCAGATATGCTTTTGGCGCTGGTGGATGACAGTGCGTCGCAAAGCCTTGGTCCGCGTCTTGAGCAAAGCCAACAGGCCCTGCGCTGGCTTCGCGAGGCCGCAACACAGGCCGGTGCGGAACTGGTGCTGCGCCGCGTGGGGGATGACGCCGAAGGGCGCGGCACCGTTATGGCCGCTGATCTGGACGCCGCCTTGGCCGAGATCCCGGCGGATCAATTGGCCGGCGTTATCGTGATCAGCGATGGCGCGGTCGAGGACGCGGGGCAACTGACAGCGCGCGCGGCCACACTTCCTGCCCCGGCGCATGTGTTGTTAAGCGGCGCGCGGAGCGCGTGGGATCGCCGTTTGATGGTGGCCGAAGCGCCTCGTTTCGCTGTCACAGGTGAGGAAATCACCCTGCGGCTGCGCGTTGAGGCGTTAGGCCCCGCCCCCGACCTGCCTGCTGAAATTCTTCTGTCCATTGATGGGGCCGCCCCAAGCCGCCATCAGGTCACAGCGGGGCGCGATCTGGCCCTGCCGCTCACGCTGGATCATGGCGGGGAAACAGTGGTTCATCTGGCCCTAAGCCCGCTTGCGGGCGAGCTGACCACACGCAACAATCAGGCCGCCATTCGCATCAATGGCATTCGGGATCGTCTGCGGGTGTTGTTGGTCACAGGTGTACCGCATCCCGGCACGAGAACATGGCGTAACCTTTTGAAATCAGATGCTTCTGTTGATCTTGTGCATTTTACAATCCTGCGCCCGCCCAATAAGCAAGACGGCGTTCCCGTCAGTGAACTCAGCCTGATCCCCTTTCCCACACAGGACCTGTTCATTGAGAAAATTGACGAATTTGACCTGATTATCTTTGATCGCTACCGCCTGCGCGGCATCCTGCCGGGGATCTATTTGGAAAGCGTGCGTCACTATGTCGAAGACGGCGGCGCGGTGCTGGTGGCGGCGGGGCCGGAATTTTCGGGCGCCGAAAGCCTGTCGCGCTCGCCTTTGGGGGACGTGCTGCCCGCGCGCCCAACCGGCCGCGTGGTCGAAGGCGCGGTGCAGCCTGAACTGAGCGACATTGGCTTGCGCCACCCGGTGACCCAGGCGCTTGACGGCGCCGACGACTGGGGGCCGTGGCTGCGCCATCAGGAACTGGACGTGACCGGTGGCCAAGTGGTGATGCAATCGCCTGAAGGGGCGGCACTTTTGGCACTGGACCGTGTGGGCGAGGGGCGTGTCGCGCTCTTGGGCTCGGATCAGGTTTGGCTTTGGGGGCGCGGATATGACGGCGGCGGGCCGCAGCTGGAACTTTTGCGCCGTCTGGCCCATTGGATGATGGGTGAACCCGAGCTTGAGGAAGAGGCGCTGCGGGCAGCCGCGGAAAACGGGCAGGTTGTGATCACCCGCCAAACGCTTGCACCAAAGGTTGAGGATCTTGTGGTGGTGGCCCCGGATGGGGGGCAGTTCCCGCTTGAAATGCAGCCGGATGGCCCGGGCCGTTTTAGCGCCACCTTACCCAAAGGCCCCGCCGGGGTGTATCGTTTTTCGCAAGAGGATCAATCGGTTGTGGCCGTGCTGGGCGAAGCAGCACCACTTGAATTCGCCGCCCCCTTGGCCGATCCCGCCCCCCTGACACCGTTTGTGACAGAAACCGGCGGACAGGTCTGGCGCATTGAGGGGGGCATGCCCCGTCTGCGCCCGGTTCGGGTGGATCAGGTCGCAGGGGGGCGCGGCTGGATTGGCTATACTCCGCGCGGTGCCTATATCAGCCGTGATCTGCGCGTGGCCCCCGCCTTGCCGCGCTGGGCGTGGCTGTTGATTGCGGCGGGAGGGATGCTGGCGGCGTGGTTATGGGAAGGGCGCGCGCGCACGGCTCAGCGGGCAGGCAGCGACAGCACAAACATCTGATCAGACCAACCATCCCGGTCGCAGCGCGCGCGAATATGCAGCTCGGTCACGCCTTCTGGCACGTCAATATTTCCAAGCGAGCGGGTGAATGGTTGTTCATTTACATGGGGATGCGCCAGCACGCGCAGACCTAGCGATGTACCGTCGGGGGTGAACACCTCCCACCCATCCGCATAATGCTCCCAACCGCTGTCCGGGTGGCTGATCGTGACCGACAGGCTGTTGCCTTTGAGCTTTGCGTCCTCAATCACGGGGAAATCCGCCCAAGTGGGCAGGGCAAAACTGAGAGAGATGATCAGGGGCAGATAAAACTTCATTCCGGGTCTCCTTGCAGCAAAACGGTGCGGGATTGCGATGCAAATTCACGGCGCCACAACACCAATATCGTGACCAATGTGGCCGCGATCAATGTGCCGGGGCCGATCATCCACGCCAGCGCCGCCATCGCAAAGTAAACGGATCGTAAGCCGCGATTATAGCTGCGGGCGGCGGTGATGTTCAGCTCGCCCGCCTTTTGGGCGCGCGGCAAAGCGGCGGGGTGGTCCGGCTCGTTCGGAACCGAGGCCATCATCACCGCTGAGTAGCCAAACAACCGGTGTGACCACATGAATTTCAAAAACGCATCGGTCAGAAAAAACAACGCCAGCAGGATCTTAACCTCCCACACCAAAGCGGGGGCATTGGTTTGGGTCAGGTTTTGCGCGACACCCTGAAGCTCTTCGGTCTTGCCCAAAAGCGCCAAGCCACCACCAATGGCAATCATCGTGGCGGAGGCGAAAAACGTGGTGCCCTGACGTAAAGTGGCCAGAATGGCGCTGTCAAAAATGCGCGGTTGGCGGGTGATCATCTGCACCATCCAATCGCGCCGATAGCGCGCCATCAGGGACGACACCGATGGGGTGGTGGACGAGGGGTTCTCAATCCGCCAGCCGATCACAATCCAAGAGATCAGGATCAAGGCGACAGCAGAGCCATCCAATGGGGAAAACAGGGCGATACGGTCAGATAAAGTCATGGCAAATGCATAGTCTGTTCTTCTTTGCTTGCCAAATCCGTAAATTGGTTATATTTTATTACCAATCCATTCAGCGAGGCTTTCTCAATGCAAATGCCCAAGCCAAGTGACCAGATTTTGGCCCGTAAATCCCAGATTGTGGCCCGCCTTCAAGCGGTGCTGCCCAAAGGGGCGGTGATCCATGACCCAATCCAGACCCGCGTTTACGAATGTGACGCGCTGACGGCCTATAAATGCCCGCCGCTTTGCGCGGTTTTGCCGGCCAGCACGGCCGAGGTGTCGGCGGTGATGAAGGTCTGTTTTGAAGAGGGCGTGCCCGTGGTGCCGCGTGGGGCGGGCACCTCGCTTGCGGGAGGGGCGCTGCCCACTGCGGATTCGGTCATTCTCGGCGTGGCGCGGCTTACGGATGTGATTGAGGCGGATTACGACAACCGATTTATCCGCGTGCAAACCGGGCGCACCAACTTGTCGGTGACCGGCGCTGTGGAAGAAGAGGGGTTCTTTTACGCGCCCGATCCCTCCAGCCAATTGGCCTGCGCGATTGCGGGCAACATTGCGATGAATTCCGGCGGGGCACACTGCCTGAAATATGGAGTGACCACAAACAATCTGATGGGCGTGACCATGGTGATGGCCGATGGTGAAGTGGTCGAGGTTGGCGGCGCGCATCTGGATGCGGGCGGGCTGGATCTGTTGGGGTTGATCTGCGGATCCGAGGGGCAGTTGGGCATCGTGGTCGAGGCAACTTTGCGCATTCTTGCCAAACCCGAAGGCGCGCGGCCGGTGCTTGTGGGCTTTGACAGCAACGAGGTTGCAGGGGCCTGCGTGTCCGACATCATCAAGGCCGGTATCCTGCCGGTTGCGATCGAATTTATGGATCGACCGGTCATTCGCGCCACCGAAGACTTTGCCAAGGCGGGGTATCCGGATTGCGAGGCGCTGTTGATCATTGAGGTCGAAGGATCGGATGCTGAGATCGACGATCAGCTGTCGCGCATCATCAAAATCGCGCGGGCTCACAACCCGGTTGAGCTGCGCGAAAGCACCTCAGCCGCCGAAAGCGCCGCGATCTGGCTGGGGCGTAAGTCGGCCTTTGGTGCCATGGGGCAAATCAATGATTACATGTGCTTAGACGGGACAATTCCGGTGAGCGAGCTGCCTTTTGTGTTAAAACGCATTGGCGAGATGAGCGCGCAATACGGCCTTGACGTCGGCAATGTGTTTCACGCGGGCGACGGCAATATGCACCCGCTGATCCTGTTTGATGCCAACAAACCCGGCGATCTTGAGAAATGCGAAGCATTGGGGGCGGACATCCTGACGCTATGTGTTGAAGTTGGCGGTTGCCTGACTGGCGAACACGGGGTCGGCGTTGAAAAACGCGACCTGATGCACACACAATACACGGATGAAGATTTGGAAATCCAACTGGCGGTCAAGGACGTGTTTGACCCGAAGTGGATCCTGAATCCGGCCAAAGTGTTCCCCCTGTCGGCCACAGAAACGCGGCGCGGGTAAGGGGCGCTGCCCCATCGGCCTTGCGGCCTCACCCCGAGATATTTAGGACAAGAAAAAGATGATCAGACCTGAAAGTGAAGCGGAACTGGCCGAACTGATTGCCACCGCATCCGAGCCTTTGCGCGTTTTGGGCGGAGGAACCCGTGATATTGGTTGCCCGGTTGAAGGGACCAACCTCTCAACCGCGGGCCTTTCAGGGGTCAGCTTGTATGAACCCGGCGCGCTGACATTGGTTGCTGGGGCCGGCACATCCGTGGATGAGATCAACGAGATGTTGGCCAAAGAAGGTCAGCGTTTGGCGTTTGAACCGATGGATCACCGTGCGCTTTTGGGCACCTCAGGCACGCCAACCATCGGCGGCATTATGGCCACCAATACCTCTGGCCCGCGCCGTATTCAGGTGGGGGCGGCGCGCGATTTCTGCCTTGGCGTACGTTTTGTGGACGGGCGGGGCCAGATCCTGAAAAACGGCGGGCGGGTGATGAAAAACGTGACGGGCTATGATCTTGTGAAACTGATGTGCGGCAGCTGGGGCACCTTGGGTGTGATCAGTGACGTCAGCCTAAAGGTCTTGTCGATCCCGGAAACTGAGACCACATTGATCTGCCAAGGCCAAAGCGCCAGCCACGCCGTGGCCAGCCTTTCGGCTGCTTTGGGATCGCCTTTTGACGTGACCGGGGCGGGATTTGTAAACGGTGAAACACGCGTGCGTATCGAAGGGCTGGAAGGCTCGGTTTCTTACCGCGTAGGCGCGTTGCAAAACAGCGTTCTGCCTGGATTTGAGGTGGTCACAGGTGCTGCTTCAGCCGAGAAATGGGCGGAACTGCGCGATGTCACCCCGTTTGCGGGGCGCGACGGCGCGGTGTGGCGCATCTCGCTCAAACCCTCAGACGGTCCGGTGTTGGTGGAGGCCCTGGCCCCGCTTGCGCCTGAGGCGATGTATGATTGGGGCGGCGGCCTCGTGTGGATCTTGCTGCCGGACACGGGGGCTGCGGACGCACATGCCGTGCAGATCCGTGCGGAAGTCAGCAAGTTAGGCGGTCACGCCACCCTTGTTCGCGGCTCAGATCAGGCGCGGAAAACGGCGCCTGCCTTTCCGCCAAATCCCAAACCAATTGCCGCACTCACCCAAGGGCTGCGCGCCAAATTTGATCCGCGCGGGGTGTTTAACCCCGGCTTGATGGGGGCCTGATCATGCAGACCAATTTCACCGACGAACAGATGAAAGACCCGGCGATCAAACGGGCCAATGAGATCCTAAGATCTTGTGTGCATTGCGGTTTTTGCACGGCCACTTGCCCCAGCTATCAAGTGCTGGGTGACGAGCTCGACAGCCCCCGCGGCCGGATTTATCTGATCAAAGATATGCTTGAGGCCGGGCGCGCTGCGGATAAGAAAACCGTGGAACATGTGGACAAATGCCTGTCTTGTCTGGCGTGCATGTCGACCTGCCCGTCTGGGGTGCATTATATGCATCTGATTGACCACGCGCGCGCCCATATTGAGGCGACCTATAAGCGCCCGCTGTTTGATCGCGTGTTGCGCTGGGCGCTGGCCAATATCATCCCTTATCCACGTCGGTTTCGTCTGGCGATGCACGCCGCGCGGCTGGGGCGGCCTTTGCGTAAATTCATGCCCGATCCGCGCCTGACGGCGATGTTGGAAATGGCGCCGCCGAAGCTGCCGAAACCCAGCAAGAATGACCAACCGCAGGTGTTCCCGGCCAAAGGTGTACGCAAAAAACGCGTCGCAATGCTGACGGGCTGCGCGCAAAAGGCGCTGGACACGGACATTAATGACGCCACCATCCGCCTGCTCACCCGATTGGGGTGCGAGGTGGTGGTGGCCAAAGGCATGGGGTGCTGCGGCGCGCTGACCCATCACATGGGCAAAGTGGACGCAAGCCACGCCCAAGCGGCGGCCAACATCAACGCCTGGATGGGTGAGGCGCGCGGCAAGGGCTTGGATGCAATTGTGATCAACACCTCTGGCTGCGGTACGACGGTGAAGGATTACGGTCATATGTTTGCGCAGGACCCTCTGGCTGAAGATGCGGCAATAGTGGCCGCATTGGCGATGGATGTGAGCGAGCTGTTAATCACCCTTGAGATCCCGGAAACCAAGATGAACAAGCGCGTCGCCTATCACGCTGCGTGTTCCTTGCAACACGGCCAACAAATCAAAACGCATCCAAAAACCCTTCTGAAACGGGCCGGGTTTGAGGTGGTGGAGCCGGCGGACGCCCATCTGTGTTGTGGGTCCGCGGGCACCTATAATCTGATGCAACCGGAAATCTCAGCCGAGCTAAAACGGCGCAAAGTCAAAACCTTAGAGGCGAAAGCCCCAGAGATCATCGCCGCAGGCAACATTGGTTGTATGATGCAGATCGGGTCAGGCACCGGGGTGCCCGTGGTGCATACGGTTGAGCTTTTGGATTGGGCCACCGGTGGGCCAGAGCCGCGCAAGCTTTCTGAGGCTTAAGGACAATTAATCGCGAATTAACCACGCCTTAACAGTTTTTCGTTTTCCTGAACCAGATTTGCCCCTAAGGTCGAAGGACAAGAGGGCAAAAAGCCCCGGTTTGAGGCAGAGATATGAAGAAACTGATCGCGTTGCTCGCGATGGTTCTGTGGTTCACAGGCCCATTGGGGGCGTCCGACCCGTCCCCCTTGCGCAAAATGATGACCGCCGACGAAGGTCGCGGCTGGGAAGGCGTGGGCCGCTTGAACATGAGCGGTGAAAGCTTTTGCACCGGGGCGTTGATCGCAGAAAATCTGGTGCTGACCGCGGGGCATTGTCTGTTTGATAAGACCACCGGGCGTCAATATGACCCCACAGAGATTGAGTTTTTGGCCGGTTGGCGCAATGGTCGCGCCTCGGCCTATCGCGGGGTGCGCCGCGCGATTGTGCACCCGGATTTTGAGTTCAAAGACCTGAATAAAGCCGCACGCGTGGTGAATGATCTGGCGCTGCTGGAACTGGATCAACCGATCCGAAAATCATCGGTGAAACCGTTTGAAACCTTCCACCGCCCCCGCAAAGGGGCCGAAGTGGGCGTGGTCTCTTATGCCCATGACCGCGCCGAAAGCCCGGCGCTTCAGGAAATGTGTCAGGTGCTTGCGCGCCAATCTGGCGTTTTGGTGATGTCCTGCGAAGTGGACTATGGATCCTCGGGTGCGCCTGTTTTTGTTGTGGAAAATGGTGTGCCGCGGATTGTTTCGGTGATTTCCGCCAAGGCCACAGTGCGCGATATGCCGGTGTCTTTGGGCACCAATCTTGAGGCCCCATTGGCGGAAATGCGCGCCATTTTAGCAAGCTCGGATGGGGTGTTTAACGCGATCCAACCCACCGCGCGCCGCATTCAAATTGAACCCAACCCGGATGGCGGTGCGAAATTCGTTCGGCCCTAACGATACTGATGAAACACGTAAATATCTTGGTCTTTCTGTTGTCCGCCGTTGGTTATCTGGTGGAACCGGTATCTGCCGAAGAAAACATCCCCTATTGCGACCCAAGCGAGAAACTAGCGCCGCATGGTATCGTCTTGAAACTAGGTGATGGGTATTACCGCTCTTGCCGTCCGCCTGAAAAGAATACGGAACGACATCGATTTCTCCTGCGGCTCAATCCCGCAACTATTCCTGACATGATCTCAAGGCATAAATTAGTATCGCGGTATAAGTTTGTTGACATCATAATAACTGAAAGGGTGGACGGCATTGATCACTTGAATAGTGCATTCCCGCTCAATCCCATAGAGGGAACAAGGG
>ATLU01000253.1_pt1 | contig 10923 bp, 4 predicted proteins | sample 178751 | NCBI WGS metagenome assembly ATLU01 (sample SAMN02211837, study PRJNA209200) | bioreactor metagenome | isolation source: day 23 sample from continuous culture bioreactor inoculated with sediment... | place: Germany: Wadden Sea | collected 2011
CTGAGTTTTGGGCTGAGCCAGCTCAATGTTGATCTAAGCCCTGATGGGGGCATCGGGACGGTTCAGCTGTTGAATAGCGATTCAGTTATTGATGCTTGTGTGATTGATCGAATTCAGTTCATGGCTGGTGTTATTGAAAGGGTTGCTCAAAAGCACGGGCCAGAGCACGGATATAAGGCGGAACGCCAGCATCAACTCTTAGTCTATGAGCAATATCTAGCGACGCTCAAGTCGATGGATAGCATTCGCCTCAAGCTGGCAGAAGCGAGACAACCGCTTCCAGATCAGACCGGGCGTTTGGGTAATCCTCATGACGATAAATATGCTGCCAAGGTTATTGAGAATAGGACGGGCTATAACCCTACAGCAGACTGGAAGAAGGGCGACAAAATCATCGAGGCCCGCAACAAGCTGGACGCATTGTATAGTGCGACCATGATTAGTCTTTCCGACATCTATGATCCGAATACTCATACGCCAGACCGAAATGGTTTTCTCAGTTTCCTCTATGGTCAGGATGAAGGGCTCATCAATTCACTTGCCACACAGTTGCCCGTGGTTCCAAAGCTCTCGGAACTGCGCCGCCACGCTTATATCACGGGTGGATCAGGGTCGGGCAAAACAGAGCTTTTGAAGCAACTCATACATGCCGCTTTTCACCGCGTTGGCGAAGCCGTCATTGTCATTGATCCCCACGGCGACTTGGCGGAACAGGTGGCCAGATGGGAGATGTTTGAGACAGATGATCGGCTGCTTTATATCGATCCCTATCTCAGCGATGGTCACATCCCACCGTTTAACCCGTTGCAGGTGCCGGAGGGCACCACCAATCAGCAAAAGGAAGTGATTGCGCAGCAATTGGTGAATGCTTTTGAACAGCTTCTAAAGGGCTCTGGCGGGGACAGTCTGACCGTCAATATGCGCACGGTTCTGATGCCCAGCATTCTGACGTTGATCGACCGCCCCGGATCAACGCTGGCCGACCTGCAACGCTTTATGAATGACAGGATCAATGATGATCTGATTGAACTGGGCACCGCCTCCAAGCGCCGCGCCATTCGGGATTTCTTCACATACGACTTTCAGGATGATCCAAGCCTGCGCCCATCAAAAAATGCGATCTCTCGCAAGCTGCAAAGCCTGTTCAACACGTTTGCCTTTGACGAAATGGTCAACAGCTCCCAGTCGCTTGATTTGGAGAAAGCCATCAATCAAGGCCGGATCATCCTGTTTAACCTCTCCAAAGGGCGTATGGGGGATGAAGCCAGCGAAGCTTTTGGCCGCTTGGTTGTTGCGTCCATTCAGGGGCTGGCACTGCGGCGGGCAGACATCCCAGAGGAGGAGCGCACCCCCATCAATCTCTTCATTGACGAATGCCAGAACTACATTGCGCCTGCCACCATGCAGATCTTGGAGGAAGCCCGCAAATACGGTGTGAGCCTGACGCTGGCGCAGCAGGTGGTGGGGCGAGGCATGTCATCTGAGATGCAGGCCGTTGTTCTGAACAACACCAATGTCAAAGTGGCTGGTCGCACCCCAGAAGATGACAAGATGGCCAAAATCCTTGGCAAGTCACAGGCGGATGTGCAGAACCTGCAAACGGGTCAGTTTTGGATGAAAATCGGCAATGGTCATACGTTCCTCTTGAGCGCCAACAGTGACCTGATCGGTGATAGCATCGCCATGTCAGATGACTATTGGGGCATGATCAAGCTTGAACAACTGGTTGCCTATCGCAGTTTTGAGGGTGACGTAGAGCCCGAAAGTGCGGAGGAGGGGCCAACAGACGATGGCTCACCCATGCCATGGCCATAGACCGTTTGGGACGGCGAGATCGCTTTAAAAGGACACCCTCGGGAAAGCGCCTCACCCTCACAACCCGTGATCAAGGCATTTTGCATTGGCTGCATCGGTATCGTTACCTCCGGCAAGATCAGCTTGTTCAAATCTTTGCCCCAAAATCAGACAAGCGCTTCATTGAGCGGCTGGGGGATCTGTTCCATGAAACTGGCTTCATCAATCGACCGCAGGTGCAAGCGCCGCTGTTTGATGCCCGCGCCACGCCCATGCTTTATGAGATCAGTGCAAAAGGTGTTCGATATCTGGAAAGCATAGACGCGCTGCCGCCGCGCGCGGTGACCTTCTCCAAGCGGTCGCGTAATTCTTTTAGCCCGCAGTTTCTGCACACGATGATGATCATCGAAACCCTGCTGGAAATTGAACTCAAAGCCCAAGATATGCCCAGCCAGCGCTTTGTGCCAGTGGATGAGATCTTGGCGAAAGCACCGCAGGCGGTCCGAGATGTGCGAGACCCGCTTGCTGTTCCTGTGCGGATCAAAGGCAAAGTCACGCAAATCATTCCCGATGGGCTTTACGGCATCGAATATGATCAGGGTGAGCAAAAGGGCTATCGCATCTTTGCGCTCGAATGCGAGCGCACCAGCCCGGCCAATCGTTCAACCCGCAAGCTTTCCAGCACTGCCAAGAAGAAAGAACTTTATGCCGCACTGATAAAAAGCGGGGCGTTCAATAAACATTGGGGTATTCCGAATTTGAAACTGAACCTCATCTCCCGAAAAGGTCAGTGACAGACCTTTTCCAGCGGGTAGCACCTTTTGAAATGCTCATAGATGAACATAGAAAACCACCTCAAAACTTCGTGATTTGTGTACCTATTGTGTACCTAAAAACAACAAAGCCTCAGCGACTTAACGCTAAGGTCTTGGTTTCAATGGCGCTCTGGGGAGGATTCGAACCCCCGACCCCTTGATTCGTAGTCAAGTACTCTATCCAGCTGAGCTACCAGAGCGCGGTGAGGGGGATTTAGCGAGTTGGGCTGGGGGGCGCAAGAGCGAAAAGCGAAAAAATTGGGAAACTTCTCAAATAGGCTGAATTCAATCAAATCTGAACGGCACATCTACAGGGAAATTGCAGCTGAACATGTGCAGTATTCGCGCCAAATGCATTAGTGCTTTTTTACAACATGTCTGGTTCAACACGACATTTTGTGTGTTCTCAAGAGTTTGCGACTAGAAATTATGGCGAAATTAAGGTAGCTACGTGCTTAGAGCAACAAATCGGCCAAAAAAAACAAGGTCGAAGTATATTTTGAGGTAGGCGGTAGCTATGCAGGCGATTGACTTTATCGTCCGTGACCATACTGGTTTTGTCCAGCATGGATCACTGATCGAATCCGGAATTTCTGATACTCTTAATCTTGGTGACGACGGCGCGGTGTCTTTGAACATGCGACGGGCGGACGTGCGCGAATATCTGCGTGCGGGTGAAAACCTTGAACTTTATCTGGCAGATGGTCGGAAAATCGTGCTCGACGGCTTTTTCGCCGAAAACGGTGTGCAGGAAAACAAACTGTACCTGAACGAGGACGGAGCCCTGATCGAAGCATCCTTGGATGCCAGCGGGCATGTGACCTTTACCGAAGCAACCACTTGGGGCAAATGGAGCCACCTGGACGCGATGGTATTCCCTGAAAGTCCAGTCGTGGCAGAGACCATCGTGGCTGCTGAGGGCGAAGAAGTGACCCAGGCGTTGGGGCTGGGCCTGTTGGGGGCCGGTGGCGGCGCTGCGGCGGGCATTTTGCCGGTTGTTGGCGCAGTTGGTGCTGGCGGCGCGTTGCTTGGCGGCGGCGGTGACGGCGACAGCGGTGCGACGGTCGACAATCCTGAGACGCCTGTTTCAGTCGGCGGCCCGGATGACGAAAGCATCGCGATCACAGGGACTGGTACACCAGGCGCAACCGTAGAGGTCACGATTGGCGATAAAACCGTCACCACAACCGTCGGCGAAGACGGCACATGGGAAGCGGCCTTTGAGGGCGATGATTTCCCCGGCGACGGCAACTATGATGTCAATGTGAAGGTGACGGACGAAGACGGAACCGTACATGACCCTGACGCGCCGAGTGTAACGATCGACACAACCCCGCCTGTTATTGAAGTCACCGGCGGCACCCAATCTGTTGGCGTGACCGTGAATGCCGATGATCACAGCGACGGTGTTGAAATTTCCGGGAACGGCGAAGCGGGCGCGTCAATTGATGTTGAAATCAACGGCACAACCCATTCAACCACAGTTGGCGAAGATGGCAGCTGGACCGTGACCTTCTCTTCGACTGAAATCACCACCGGTGAATATGAAACCGACGTGAAGATCACCTCGAAGGACAGCTTTGGGAACACGTCTACCGCCACCGAAACACTGGTGGTTGATACGGTGGCCGAAGTGTCGCTGAACGGTGGCTTTGCGGGCAGTGACGATCTGATCAATATGGGCGAAGCCTCTGCCGGGATCACCCTGACCGGGACGGCGCAGCCGGGATCAACCGTGATGGTCAACTTCCACGGCACCGATATGCCGGCGACTGTGGATGCGAACGGCAATTGGACGCTGAATGTATCCTCTACCGGTATTCCAGAGGGCAAATATGAGGCCGCGATTTCGGTCACAGCCACGGACGCGCATGGCAACACGAAAACCATCAACAGCTCGGTGGATGTGGATACAACCGCTGGCGTGACCTTCTCCTCCACTCCGGTGGAAGGCGACAATGTCATCAACGCCGCAGAAGTTGCAGACGGTGTGGTTCTGACCGGTCAAGCTTTGCCGGGCGCAACCGTGTCGATCGCGATGTCCGGTGGCGGCAGCTATAATGCAACCGTGGCCGCAGATGGCAGCTGGTCGGTGAACATCCCCGGCGGCGACTTTAACACCGGTGAATATGACGTGACATTCACCGCGACGGCCACCAGCCCTGCGGGCAATGTTGCAACCTCGACCTTGTCGCTGGATGTGGACACCTTGGTTCAAAACTTCGGTCTCGACGCTAACACCCAACTGGCCGACAACGTGTTGAACGGCAGTGAAGTTACTGGCGGACTGACCTTAAACGGCACCACCGAACAGGGCGCAACCGTACAAATTAAAATCGGCAATGTGACCAAAGACGCCACCGTGGACAGCAGCGGCAATTGGACCGTGGACTTCTCGTCCTCGGATATTCCGGCCGGTGAATACGCAACTTTCATGACCATCACCTCGACCGATCAGGCCGGGAACGTGAAGGAAATGAAGCAAGGCGTGACCGTGGATACGGTGGCCGGTGACGTGGCCTTGTCGTCGCAACCGGTAGAGCTGGATGATGTGATCAACGCGCAAGAAGCGTCTGATGGTGTGATCATTTCGGGCACCGCGACACCGTTTATGAACGTGACTGTCACTCTGCACGGTGTGTCGAAAGTGGTGACCGCGTCGGCAAACGGCGAATGGTCTGCGCCCTTCTTGTCGAGCGAAGTGGCGTCGGGCGAATATATCGCGAATGTCACGGCCTCGATCACCGACACACATGGCAATTCAAAATCCGTCAGCGACACGGTTGAAGTGGACACGCTTGTGACCAATTTCGCCATGACCACCAATCCGGTGGCGGGCGATAATGTGATCAACGCACAGGAACTGTCTGATGGCGTTGTGCTGTCGGGTACGGTCGAAGCTGGGTCAACGGTACAAGTGAAAATCGGCACCAACCCAGCACAAGCCGCAACAGTGGATGCCTCTGGCAATTGGACGATCAACGTGGCTGCGGGTGACGTGGCCGGTGGCGAATTGTCCAGCGCAGTTGTTGTGACGGCCACGGATGCGGCTGGCAACATCGCTGACATCTCGAAAGACATCAAGATCGACACGATTGTGACGAACCTTGGGATCTCGGCAGGGGCGGTTGCGGGCGACGACGTTGTGAATGCCAGCGAAGCCGAAGCAGGTGTGACCTTTACCGGCACAACGGAACCGGGCTCGACTGTGACCGTCTCGCTTGATGGCGGCGCGCCAGTGCAGGCGACGGTTGCCGCAAATGGCAACTGGACGGTGGATTTTTCTGAAAGCCAGATCCCAACCGGCGACAAAACCGTAACCATGACGGTGACCGCAACCGATGCGGCGGGCAACGTGGGTACGGTCAGCGACACATTTGATGTCGATACCATTGCGCCTGATGCGCCTGATGCAAACGTGTATCTGAACAACGCTGACGGAAGTGTTAGTGGCGTTTATCCGGGCGGTGATGTTGCCGACATGTCGCTGGAGCTGCTGAACGCGGATGGCTCGACCAGCCCCACAACCGGGTTTGAATTGAACAATTTCTACCCGGTCGGAGGCCTGCCAGACGGGTCGCGTTTGGTTCTGACCGAAACGGATGATGCCGGAAACGCCTCTAGCACGTTGATTGTGACTGAAAATGGCGGTGCAGCACTGGACCTTTCTGCGACAGGCTTGGCGAACTACAATGTCGAAGCGATTGACCTGCTGGAGAATTTCGAAAGCAATACAATCACCATCACGGAACAGCAACTTTTGACCCTGTCGGACAACTCAAACGAGCTGACCATTCATGGCGGAAGCGGCGACACGGTGACAGCGGCTGGCGCCTCCGCAACCGGACAAACCGTGGCAATAGATGGGGCGGATTACAACGTCTATACCCTGGGGTCTGACGGCGGCACGCTGTACATCCAAGAGGATGTCAACGTCGTCACCGTTATCTAATACGAGTAAAGCAAGGCCGCGGCGCCAAACGACCGCGGCCTGCATATAACACACAAAGTCGAGGCAGTACTTTGGTTTTTGGGCGGGATATCTCACGCGTGCCCCTGTTGATCGCAATGGCGATCAGCCTGGCAGGCTGTATGGGCAACATCGGTGACAGGCTGGGCCAATCAAGTGGTTCGGGCGACCCCGATGTCACACGATCGGCGCCGCACAGTTTTGCGCAGCCAGTTGGTAAAGAACCATCTGAAACAATTACGAAATTGCTTGCGCGTCAAAGCGTGCTGCAATCGGATACCAGTTACGACAAGGTGGCGCGTTCCACGCTTGAGGCGTCGGCCCGCCCGGCAGAAGCGGACCTAAGGGCCGCCAAACTGCGCGCACGGGCTGCGGATAAAAACTGGCTGCCCACCTTGGGGCCGCAAGTGTCCCTGTCCAGCATGGGCGATCTGGTCGCGAGCTTGGTGATTGACCAGGTGATCTTTGACAATGGGCGCAAAAAGGCGGAACGCGAGTTTGCGCGTGCGGATGTGGAAGCCGCCGCTGTGAACCTGTCGATTGACACCAATGACCGCGTGTCCACGGCGCTGACCCTGTATCTAAAAGCCCAAGAAGCCCGCGAAAAGGCCGCCGTCGCAGATCATGCGCTGGGCGCGATGCGCGAATTTGACCGCATCATGACCGCGCGTGTGAACGGGGGCGTGTCGGACATGTCTGACCAAAACGTGATCCGCGCCAAGCTGTCGGAACTCCGGTCAAACTATGACACCGAAATGCTGAATGCGCAGACAGCGATGGCCGAGCTTAAGGCGATGTCAGCACAGGATGTGTCTGATCTGCGGGGTGTATCCGCGATGCTCACGCGGGATGCGGGTGTGAAACCTCTGACCGTGTTGTTGGCCGAGGCGGAGCTGGACCGCGATGTGGCGCAGGCCAAGATTGACCGTGCTGGGTTGCTGCCCGGATTGGGCGCAAGCGCATCCGTGGGCAAAGACAGCACCGTCGGTCTGGTGATGACCTCTGATCAGGGCTTTGGCTTTGGCACGATGGACAATCTGGCCGCGGTCGAGGCCGCGCGCGATGGGGCCGAGCGCCGTATCGTGCAAGCGCAAGAAGACAGCCGCCGCCGTCAGGCATCGCTGGAACAAAAGCTGATTTCATTACAAGCCCGCACCCGTCAGGCCGCGGATCTGGCCGGACAAGCGCGTGCCAATACCGATCTTTTCAAGCGCCAGTTTGATGCCGGTCGCCGCACTGTGATGGATGTGGTTGGCGTGGTCGAAAACCTCGCACGGCTTGAGCAGGAAAATGTGGCGATCCGGTACGAAATTGCCCGAACCCAAGTGGATATCGCGCGGGAATACGGGGCTTTGGTCAGCGGGGACAAGATATGACCCAGCCCAAGTCGCCGCCAAAGTCACCTTTGCCCACAACCATTACAGGTGCGCGTGTGCGCCACGCCAGTAAGAAAACGGCCAACTCTAACCCAGCGCCAACACCCAAACCCGTCGCACGTAAAGTGGTCAAAGTCGCGACGCCAAAACCGGTTGTGAATGCGCCTGCCGTCGCGAAAACACCAGAAAACGGCGCGCGTGCCACCGATCCGCCCGGTGCCGTACAACCCGCAGCTAAGGGTCCAAAGTCGCGCCTGAAAATGCGCAAACCCATTCTGGCATCTGCACCGCCCGTTGCGGCGGTTGATCCTTTGAAGGATGCGCCAACCCAGCAAGACCGCCTTAAGGCGCGCGCTGATTTGGTCTCGGTCTATGCGGGGCTTTTGGGCAAGGACGCGGTGCTTCATGACCTGACAGACGCGATGCAATCAGCTTTGGCAAAAGGGCGTAAAGACACCAGTTTTGACATGCTGGAGGCCGCCTTGGCCTCGCTTGATCTGAACTGCGAGCGGCAGCAGGGAAAACCTTGCTCCCCCACCACCTGGCCCGCCTTGGCGTTGATGAAAAACGGTCAGGCAGTGTTGGTTTTGTCGCAGGATGGCGACCTGCTGCGAGTCTATGAAGCCGGTGCCAATGGCGCCAGCATTGAGGTGGCGCTGGATGAGTTTTCCGGATTCTTTTCCGGCACAATCCTCACCGCAGAAGCCACGCTTCAGGATCTGTCTTCCCGTCATGCGCCAAAGCGTATCCAGGACCATTGGTTCTGGGGGGAATTGCCGAAATTCAAACGCTATTTCATGGATGTGGCGCTGGGGTCTTTTGTCGCCAATATGCTGGCCGTGGCGGTCGCCTTGTTCTCATTGCAAGTTTATGACCGGGTCATTCCGCATCAATCCACCGCCACGCTTTGGGTGCTGGCGGCGGGGGCATTTGTGGCGATCTTGCTTGAGGCAACGATCAAAGCGGCACGCGCCAGATTGATGGATGGCGCGGGGCGTGCCATCGAAATGAACGTGCAAAAACTCCTGATGGACCGGGTGTTGGGGATGCGATCTGACCGGCGATCCACATCACCCTCTGGCCTCTTTTCCGCCATGCGCGAATTTGGGTCGGTGCGCGAGTTTTTCACCGCCTCCTCGGTGGGCACGATCACGGATATTCCCTTTATTTTCTTGTTCTTGGTGCTGGTGGGCTCGATCGCCGGAAACGTGGTCTGGGTGTTGATCGCAGGCGGCATTTTGATGGTCCTGCCGGGGTTCTTTTTGCAAAAGCGTATGATTGCGATTTCGCAAGAAACCCAAGGGGCGTCGACCAAAGCGTCCCGGTTGTTGCACGAGGCGATTTACGAGCTCGACACCATTAAATCGCAGCGCGGAGAAGACCGTGTGCGCCGTTTGTGGACCGAGTTGAACATGCTTTCGGCTGTTAAAAACAGCGAACAGCGCAAGCTTTCCTCTTGGTTGACGTTCTGGTCGCAAGGTTTGCAACAGGCGACTTATGTTTCCGCAGTGATCCTAGGTACTTACATGGTATTCGCGGGCGAGTTCACCGTGGGCTCGATCATTGCGGTTGGCATCCTGTCTGGCCGTACTTTGGGGCCGCTGACCCAACTGTCCGGCACTCTGGCGCGCTGGTCCAATGTGAAATCCGCGCTTGATGGGTTGGACAGTATTGCCAATTCGGAACAGGACGAAGCACAAGGCCGCACCTATCTGCGCCGCGACACATTGAGGGGCCATTTTGAGATCCGCGAGATGCGGTTTTCCTATGACGAAGACGCGCCGGGCGTTGATGTGCCGGGCGTGGCCATTGAGCCGGGACAGCGGGTTGCGATTTTGGGGGCCAATGGATCGGGCAAATCAACTTTCCTGAAACTGTTGTCCGGCCTCTATGCGCCGACCTCTGGACGGATGATGCTCGATGGTGTGGACATGGCGCAAATCGCGCCGAAAGATCTGCGCCGTGGCATTGGCTATCTCAGCCAAGACGTGCGCCTGTTTGCGGGCAGTCTGCGTGACAATCTGAACCTGTCAATGCTAGAGCGTGAAGATGACCGTTTGCTGCAAGCCCTTGATTTTGCAGGGTTAGGCCCCTTTGTGCGCGGACACGCCAAAGGGCTGGATCTTGAAATACGCGACATGGGTGAGGGGCTTTCGATTGGTCAGCGTCAATCCATTGGTTGGGCGCGGATCTGGTTGCAGGACCCGAAGATTGTGCTGTTGGATGAACCCACAGCTGCCTTGGATCAAACGTTGGAGCGCACTTTGGTGAGCCGTCTGGAAACTTGGCTTGTGGGACGCACCGCAATCATTGCCACACACCGTATGCCGATTATGACACTGACCGACCGGACGTTGATTTTCCAAAACGGTCGACTGGCAGTGGACGGCCCGCGTGATCAGGTCATGGCGCATCTGAAAACGACCGGGCAGGGGGCAAGCTAATGGCATCTTTGGACGCGCAATTTGAACAAGACCTTAAAGGGCCATCCATAGTGATCTGGCTGTCGGCTTTGGCCGTAATCGCCTTTATTATATGGGCGGCTTTCGCTTGGGTGGATGAAATTGTGCGCGGCCAAGGCACGGTGATTTCATCGTCTCGTCCGCAAATTATCCAAAACCTCGAAGGGGGTATTTTGGCGGAATTGATGGTGAAAGCGGGCGATATTGTTGAACCCGGCGATGTGCTTGCGCGGCTTTACGGCACTGAATTCCAGACGTCCGTCGATGATTTTCTGGACCAAATCTCCGCCTTGGATATCCGTCGTTTGCGCCTTGAGGCTGAGCTTGAAGGGCAGTTTGATTTTGTGGTTCCAGAGGCGTTATCGGCACGCACGCCGGATATTGTAGCCTCGGAACGTGCGCTTTTGGCGGCCCGTCAAAGTGACTATGTCAGCCGTCGTGAAGGGGCCAAGCGTGTGCTGGATGAAACGGTGCGCGAGCTTAAAGTCCTTGAAGACTTATACGCA
>ATLU01000254.1_pt1 | contig 10919 bp, 8 predicted proteins | sample 178751 | NCBI WGS metagenome assembly ATLU01 (sample SAMN02211837, study PRJNA209200) | bioreactor metagenome | isolation source: day 23 sample from continuous culture bioreactor inoculated with sediment... | place: Germany: Wadden Sea | collected 2011
CCCAGAAACTACATTAGTTGGTACGCTCACTGAAAGTGCTTGTCAGAAGGTTTGCAAAATTCACTTTCTGCGCAAAGGAGGCACTAGACCTTAGATTAAGTTATCTTAGATGGGGTGCTATAATCCCGCTTGAGTTGTGGGTGGAAATTGAGCGAAACCGACCGTTTTCGACAATGAATTGGTGACAGGCACTCAACCAGTGCATGGGGTCCTAAAATTCAATCGAAGACCACTTAGAGGAATGTAGCCTGACATATTAGTCCCGCATGCGAAAATCTCCATTCCTGGGATGCAGGGTTCGCGTGGAAATCTTTGGATCGCCCTTCCCTGACCTTCGAAAAACGTCATCTGCCTTCTTATGGCAAGTTTTGCACAATACAGTCACACAGGTCGGAGAACAGTCCAGATTGTATTGGTGATGGTGGCGAGAAAGTTTTTCATTGGTAAAGCACCATTGGCAGCATTTCATCTTGATAGAATTTGCACTTTCACCCCTTACAAATCCGATTGCGATACGTGGTCTGTCCAACAAAAAGCGTGATAGATTCCAATACTGAGGATCGCTTGGCTCGCGTGCCTCAAAGTCTTTCCGCATTACCTTTAGGGCTATACTCTTTTCTTCCAATTTATTTCCTCAACTATTCAATTCGGCAAATATACGTGCATGACATGTGCAAATTTATGATGTCTGTTCCTACAAACAGATTCCAGACTGTTGAGCAGAAACGCTCGCTGAATTGCCCTAGCTAATCAAAAGTTGGATCATCAGCATCTGAAACAGGCTGATCTAAGACACAACTTTAGACACACACGCAACAATCTTTGGAAAAGATATTGCATGTATCGATTGGTAACCAACTCAACGTCCAATTCGGTATTAGCCTCCATTCTACGTATGAAAAGCAATAATTTCGATACATCCGCCAATGACTTCGATACATTTACGGAAGCGTGCAGCAATATTCACAACTCAAGCATATGATTATACTTAATTTATTAAAGACGCAAAAGACATGCAAACTTTGATTCCAGGGTCGCCCACCACTTCTCTCCCGTCAATACCACGTTGAAAAATGCACATCTTTCCTGTGCATCTTGGTCTGTTCTTTGTCTGCAAAAGATAATTTCGTGGCGTTCATGCGCAAGTGCAGTCGTCAGGATTGAAGGGCCCGATCCAGCCAATTGGAAATCGCGGTCACTTCAGCGGGCAGTTCTTCTGCCACCTCTCCGCAAAACTCCAAAAACGCCTCGCGATTGAGTTTATTCACGCCCACCAACACGGGGATGTCTTTTTCCAAGGCTGTGGCAATGGCCTGGCGAAAGCCGCGACCTTCGGCTTCGTGCTTGCCAAACTTATTGACCAAGAGCAGCTCGGCCCCTTTTTCAAGCGCCGCTTCCGTATCTGACACCGCCCCCTCAAGCGCGTCGGTGTCCAAGCGGCACCCGCGCGCGCCAACGCCGCGATCCTCGGAAATTCGGATCAAAGGGCCATTGGGCAACACTTTGACATCCATATCACATTTTCGGTCTTCACCACGATCTGTGTCGATCTGAACCGTGCCTGCGACATGAATATTCCGGTTGATCAATCGTTCGGCAACATCCGCCAAAAGCACGTTGGTTTCGCCGCGACCCGGCGCAATTGTAAAGGCGAGTTTCATAGCAGTCCCTAGGTGTTTTGGCATCAGCACCCAGCCTCCGCCATCCCCAAAAGCAAACGGGCCAGAGTTTCCCCCGGCCCGTTCAGATTATGTATTTTATTAGTGAGCGCCAGCCAAGAAACCTTCGATCTCGGTTTTCGCCTCTGCCACAACACGACCATTGGGCAGGGTCAGATCACCAGAAGACGCCAATTGGTCCACCATCTGCTCATAACGCACCTGCCAGCCTTCGGGCAATTCATGTGCGATACCTTGGTGGCAATCAATACAGGTTTTGCCTTCATCAAGCGCAATCTGGTGGTTGTCTGCTGCACGGTTTTCCTGTTGGGTGAAATCCATGAATTCAAAGTTGTGACAGTTGCGGCACTCGCGGCTGTCGGTGGATTTCATCCGGCGCCATTCACGGGCAGCCATATCAATCCGATGATCTTCGAATTTCTCGCGGGTCCAGATCGATTTCGTAATGAAGTGACCATACAGCTCTTTTGACGCCTGGATCTTACGAATGATCTTAGGACCCCAATCTTTCGGCACGTGACAATCCGGACAGGTCGCACGCACGCCCGAACTGTTGGATTGGTGCACCGTGCCTTGATATTCGGCAAAGACGTTGTCTTCCATCTCGTGACACGAAATGCAGAACTCTTCTTTGTTGGTCATCTCAAGCGCCCAGTTGAAACCGCCCCAAAAGACCACGCCCGCAATAAAGCCGGAAACGATCAACGCGCCCAACGATATTGCACCCGTCGGTGTCCAGAACCAGCGCCAGGTGCGGCGGATGAAACCGGGATTTGTATCAGACATGTCCGTTTTCCTTTCCCTTACGGTTTCCCGCCTCAGTTCGAGGCCTCAAATGTGTTATCAACCAGCGCAGGCGCATCCGCTTGCGGGACGTGACATTGGGTGCAGAACCAGCGGGTGCCGGCCACCACATCCAATTGGTTGCCTTCGCGGTCCTGATAGTGGGTCATCGACAAGGTCGGTGCCTTGCGGTCGCCCGCGTTGGTCCAGTCATGACAAGACAAACAACGGTTTGCCTTTAGGTCGATCTGATATTGGTCGATCGAATGGGGCACCAGCGGCGGCTGCTGGCGATAGTTGCGCGTAAAGCGGCTTTCATCTTGGTGAAAGACATCTTCGACAGGCACAGTTTCATCCACTGCGGCACCGCGAAGCGTATTCACGCCACCGGCACTTTGTGCCAGCGCAGCTGCGGCCAAAAGCGTCGGGACGACGATGGCGCTGATCAACAGGTTCTTTCTCATTGGGCTACTCCCGTATTTTTTCAGGCCGCGCGACTGGCCTCGGGTTGACGTTTGGGTTTCCGGCGGACCGCGCGGGCTGGCGCGGGGGTATCATCAAACCGGGTGGTGAACTTAAAGACATCCGGCGCGCATACATCGATGCAACGACCGCAATTGGTACAGTCCGAAGACAGTATGAGGGGGGTGTCACCTTCTGCGCCACGAAGCGCGGGGGTGATCACATGCATTTCGGGACAGACCGCAAAGCAGTCCATGCAATCGTCGCAGTCGGCGCGTTTGACCGCACTGACACGCAGCACAGATCCGGTGCCGAGAAGCCCATAGAAGGCCCCCACCGGACACAGATGCCCACACCAGCCGCGACGTGACACAACAAGGTCAAAGAGGAACACGGCAAGGACAAACGTCCAGGCAAAGCCCATGCCGAAAATCAGGCCACGGTGCAGCATCGAGACGGGGTTCACGAACTCCCATGCGATGGTTCCGGTTAGGGCCGAGGCGGCAAACACCATGCCCAGCACCCAATAGCGCGTGCCGCGTTTGGGCTGCCAGCCTTTGGCAAACCCAAGCTTGTCATGCAGCCAATGCGCCGCATCGGTCACTGGGTTGATCGGGCAGACCCAGCTGCAATAGACCCGCCCGCCGATCAGCGCATAGGCAACGCCTACAATCAGCGCGCCGATGATGGCGGTTGTTTCGGGCCAGTGTTGGGCGAACATGCCTTGCAGCAACACAAGTGGATCGGTCAAGGGCAAAATATCCAGGGTCAGCGACCCCGCCAGATTGCCTTTCACCCACCAGATGCCGAACCATGGCCCCAGCAGGAACAGTCCAAGAAATCCGGCCTGTGTGATCCGGCGCAGGATCAGGAATTTGTGCGCCAGCCACCAGCCTTTGTCTTGAATGGCCTCTTGCCCGACAGGAAGTGCGGTTTTCTCGCTCATTGCCCTGCCCCCCCGGTTCCGGGAAGCCCATAGCTGGGGGCAAAGCCGCCGTCCATGCTGGGATCAGGCAGACCTTCGACACCTGACGGCAAATAGCCCCCTGGTGCCACGAGGTTATCCGTGCCCGGTCCGGGCAGGCGATCAGGCAGGTCAATCAGCTCATCCACAAGGGGATTGCGATCCTCCCAACCGAGTTTGTAATGCTCTGCGGCTTTTGCTTGTGCCACACGAACCGGCAGCACTTTGATGGCGCTTTCAAACGGCAGCACACAGGATTTTTCGCATTTGCCACAACCGGTGCAATGATCGGAATGCACAACGGGCATGAAGATGGCGTGGTGGCCCGAGCGTTCATTATGGCGGCGTTCCAAGGTGATCGCTTTATCAATCACCGGGCAGACGCGGTAACAGACATCACAGCGCAGACCGAGGGCATTCAAGCAATGCTCTTCATCAATCAACACGGCAAGGCCCATGTCGGCGTCATCAATATTTGTCAGACCGTGATCAAGCGCGCCTGTTGGGCAGGCTTTGACACAGGGAATGTCGTCACACATCTCGCACGGAATGTTGCGGGCGGTGAAAAACGGTGTGCCAGTGGCAGGGCCTTCAAGGCCCAATTCCGCCAGCACAAGCGTGTCATAAGGGCAATCCCGGACGCATAGACCACAGCGGATGCAGGCGGCGAGAAAGTCCTCTTCCGGCAAGGCTCCGGGGGGGCGGATCGCCTGAACAGGCAGCGCGCGCGCATCTGTTGCGAGTTTGGTGATGGCCATGCCCGCCACCGCACAAGCCCCTGCCGCCCGCGCCGCGTCCTGAAGGAAGCGGCGCCGGTTCGTCGGCTTGGGGTTGCGGTTGGTATTGGCGGACATGGTCTTGTTTCCGTGAGTTTAAGTACGATTAAGCACGTTCGATTTTACAGGCGCATTTCTTGAAATCGGTCTCTTTCGAGATCGGGCAAGTTGCATCCAATGTCAGCTTGTTGGTCAGCTGGCCTTCGTCGAACCAAGGCATGAACACCACACCGCGCGGTGGTTTGTTCCGGCCACGGGTTTCGACCCGCGACTGAACCTCACCACGACGGGTCGAGACGGTGATCTCTTGCCCGCGACGCAGGTCACGATCCTTGGCATCTTCTGGGTGCATGAACACCACGGCGGATGGGAACGACCGGTGCAATTCGGGCACGCGGCGGGTCATCGAGCCAGAGTGCCAATGTTCCAACACACGACCGGTCACGAACCACAAGTTGTATTCGTCATCCGGGGCTTCAGCGGCGGGTTCATAGGGGGCAAAGATGATGTTCGCTTTGCCATCAGGCTTGCCGTAGAATTTGACGCCTTCGCCTTTTTTCACGTAAGGGTCATACCCTTCGCGGAAGCGGTAGAGCGTTTCTTTGCCATCCACCACGGGCCAGCGCAGACCGCGGGCTTTGTGATAGGTGTCAAACGGCGCCAGATCGTGAGCGTGACCGCGACCAAACTCGGCATATTCTTCGAACAGGCCTTTTTGGACATAGAAACCAAAGTCTTTGGATTCGTCGTTGTTGAACCCTTCGGCGGTTTCAGACAGCGGGTATTTGTTGACCTTGCCGTTCTCATAAAGAACTTCGAAAAGCGTTTTGCCTTTCAGTTCCGGCATGGTGTCCAAAAGCTCTGCTGGCCAGACTTCGTCGGTGGTGAAGCGTTTGGAGAATTCCATCACCTGCCACACATCCGATTTCGCCTCGCCCGGCGCGTCCACTTGTTGGCGCCAGAACTGGGTGCGGCGTTCCGCGTTGCCATAGGCGCCTTCTTTCTCAACCCACATTGCGGTGGGCAAGATCAAGTCAGCGGCAAGGGCCGTCACGGTTGGATATGGGTCAGACACAGCGATGAAGTTTTCAGGGTTGCGATAGCCCGGCAGCCCCTCTTCATTCATATTTGGTGCCGCTTGCATGTTGTTGGTACATTGCACCCAGTGGCAGTTCAGATCACCGTCCTTGAGCTTGCGGTGCATCAACACAGCGTGGAAACCGGGCTTGGCGGGAATGGTGCCTTTTGGAATGCCCCAAGAGGTTTCGCAAATGTCGCGATGCTTCTCATTCGCGACAACCATGTCGGCGGGCAGACGGTGGGCAAAGGTGCCAACCTCACGCGCGGTGCCACAGGCGGATGGCTGACCGGTCAATGAGAAGGGCGAGTTGCCCGGCTCGGAGATTTTGCCAACCAAAAGGTGTACGTTATACATCAGCGAGTTCACCCAAGCACCGCGTGTGTGCTGGTTGAAGCCCATCGTCCACAGCGACATCACCTTGCGATTTGGATCCGCATATTGGCGCGCCAGTCGTTCCAGGGATGCAACAGGCACACCTGACAGCTCGGATACATATTCAGCCGTGTAAGGTGCGACGGCTTCTTTGTATTCTTCGAACGTCATGTCCGAAAGCTTGCCGTGTGTGCCGTTATGCGCTGGGTTTTCAGCGGCCTGTTCCAGAGCATGCTCTGGGCGCAGGCCATAACCAATATCGGTGTTGGTGCGCTTAAAGTGGGTGTTCTTTTCAACAAAGTCCCAGTTCACCGCATCGTTTTCGATGATGTAATTGGCAATGTAGTTCAGGATCGCCAGATCGGTTTGCGGTGCAAAGATCATGCCATTGTCCGCCAGCTCAAACGAGCGGTGTTCAAAGGTCGACAGAACATGCACTTCGGATCCCGGTTTGGTCAGGCGTGTGTCGGTCAGACGCGACCACAGGATTGGGTGCATCTCGGCCATGTTTGACCCCCAGAGCACGAAGGTATCGGCGTGTTCAAGGTCATCATAACAGCCCATTGGCTCATCAATACCAAAGGTCCGGATAAAGCCGGCCACAGCAGACGCCATACAGTGACGCGCGTTGGGGTCGATGTTGTTTGACCGGAAGCCCGCTTTCATCAGTTTGGCAGCGGCGTAACCTTCCCAAACAGTCCATTGGCCGGATCCAAACATGGACACAGCGGTTGGGCCTTTTTTCGCGAGGGTCTCTTTCCACTTCGCGGCCATTACATCAAAGGCTTCATCCCAAGATACGGGCTCAAAGTCGCCATTTTTGTCATAGACGCCGTTTGATTTACGCAACAGCGGCGTGGTCAGACGGTCGGAACCATACATGATCTTGGACAGGAAATAGCCCTTGATACAGTTCAGCCCGCGGTTCACAGGGGCTTCTGGATCGCCTTGGGTGGCAACAACTTTGCCATCTTTGACGCCGACCAGAACGGAACAGCCCGTTCCGCAAAAGCGGCAGGCGGCTTTATCCCAACGGATATCCGGTTTGCGAACCTGGGCGTTTGCAGCCTGAGGTAAGGTGATGCCAGCAGCAGACGCGGTTGCGGCGGCGGCGGTGGCTTTAAGGAAGGATCGGCGGGACGTGGTCATGGAGGGTCTCCCGTTTCAGTGTTGGGTCGGCGAAGGGGCGTCGACGTCCTCGTCGAGCTCTTCGAAGTGGTGATAGGTAAGGGTCACGGTCAACACACCGGGAATTTGGTGCATTTCCATAATCTGCTCAGATGCGCGCATGTCAGACGTGTCTTCGACGGTCACAACGATGCGGCCGTCTTCATGGGCGTGAACTTCGCCGCCCTCGTACGCATCAATGGCGGCAATAACCTCTGCGGTTTTGTCGGGCATTGTGTGAACAAGGCAGCCACAGATGTTCAGCATGGGCGGGCCTCCGTTTCGGATTGGATTTGAAAAAAGTCGATGGCATCGACGGGGCAAGGTGCTGCGCAACCGCCGCACCCGGTGCAAGTGTCTTTATCAAATAGTGGCATTGCATTGCCGCCGGGTTGCAGGCGGAAACGAATGGCTTGCGGATCGCAGTGATCTTGGCAGGCGCGGCATTGAACACCATTCATCGACAGGCATGTCGATGTGGCTTTTGCGCGCCACGGCCAAGCTCGGTCTGACGAAAGGGCCTCTGTCTCACACGCGTCGGTACAGGCCGCGCAGAAGGTGCAAGCCGATTGTGAAAAGGACACAACAGGATAGCCGTCTTTGTCGCGCAGGATGATCCCCTCGGGGCAGGCCCGTGCGCAATCCCCACATTGGGTGCAATCATCATGAAACGCCATTTCACCAGCGGCCCCTAACGGGCGCTGACGCGGGATCTCATGGATCTTGCCTCTTAGCAGGGCACGACGTGATGGGGTTGCGTTCACTTGGGTTTGGCTCGCTGATTTGTGGCTTGCTTCCATAGCCATACCCCGGCGCAATCCGCGACCTATTGACCTAGATCAAAATTTTTTGTGATCGCAGTAACCGTGGAAAGCTTCGCAATAAATCTATATTTTTGAATGTGTTAAGAGAAAAAGACCAACCACCTGAAAACGAAGGATAATTGCGTCAAATCATCGCATTTCCAAGTGGTCGCCTCATTCTGACCTACCCAGAAAATTTATTTTCAAAAAAAACTAAATTTCTGGATCTGACGATCTGAGGTGCGGGAATTTTAAATATGAAGGGATGGTTTCGCTGCGATTTCAAGTCTCACTAAAGCTGAATCACACTTCCAAATCATTGTGTCTGCATTGAAATTAATGTGTTCATCGCTTGACTGTCATTCACAGGATCACGGTTGGGCCGACCCCTTGACCAATGACCTTGCGGCCATGCGCCGCCAAACACCCAGGTAGAACCCTTCAATTCTCGGTTTCAAACACTGCCTTTTCTCGCTTTTTTACCTGAAGTGTTGCAAAAAAGATGGAAATGACGAAGGTTTGCGGCAAACACAACGTGACCGGATCGGGCACAGTTTGAGGCAAGGGAAAGACCATGGATGCAGTGACACAGCCGGACGCACCCCTCGCGGCGACACAACCCGACGATCAGGTCTCGTTCTCTGTCTCACCCGGACTTGAACGCCGATTACTGTCCTTGGGGGCAAGCCTCTGTGTCACCTCGTATCAATCGGGGGCGTTGTATCTGATTGGATCTAAGCACAGCGGTGGGATCAATATTCACCAAACAGGCATCCCAAAACCAATGGGGCTGGCAGCGCAATCGCGGGGGGATGCTTATATACCGGGGTGGACACTTATACTTGCTCAACCCCCGCAGCCCCCGGACTTGATACGACGTTGTCCCTTACTGGGTTTTCAAACCTCACCGTTTCCACGCAGTTGGGATTTGGGCATGACACCTTCGTCACTGGTGGCGACGCAATTAACCTGTCAACAATTGGCCTTGGTACAATTTCGTTCACTGATATCTACAACTCAACCATACAAGGGAATACCCGCGGGCTTGAAATTGATGGCCCGACCGGTGGCGGTGCCATTACGGTGTACTCGAACGGTACAATTTCTGGTTACAACAACGACGGTATCAATATCGTAAGTGAAACCGCGGCACCATTGCCACCTTCGGGGCCGGGGCCCTTGCTTGGTGTACGTGTTGAGGTTCGTGACGTGACCGGTGGCTCAGGGCCCGCAGCATCAGCGTCTGCAGATGGTATTGAAATCACCAACACAGGGCCTTTGGGTGTTTCAGTTTCCTCCACAGGAACCGTGTCCGGCAAAGATGACGGCATCAAAGTTACCGCTGGCGGCGGTGTTGTTATTTCGGGTGTGAATGTAAATGCTGGGACCGGTACAGCCATTGATGCGTCGGCAAGCCAGAGCCATTATGGCGTTTCGATCACAACAACCGGCCATGTGCAAAGCACCGGCGGGGCCGGTATCAAAGCCACCACCGACCATGGGACCACCACCCTAAACGTGAATACCGTGACGGCCGCAAAGCAAGCGATTTACGCTGGAGGTGCTACCTATGGTGGAGATATGTCGGTCACCGCAACAGGTCAGGTGACCGGTGGTACCGGTGGTGTGCACCTCAAGAATACGAGGGCCATGACCCTTTCCTTTGCAGGGATTTCAACCAACTCAGGCACAGCCGTTGATATTGATCAAAACGCGTCAAGAAACCTGCAATTCCAAGCCACCGGCGGGATATCTTCCAATTCTGGGGCTGGCATTGATGTGGATGCCACCAACGCAGGCGGCGGCAATGTGACGTTGTCATTTGCCGCTGTGCAGGCCGCGCAAGACGCGGTGAATGTGACGAAAGCGGGCAGCGGCAATGTCAGGGTCATCTCGTCTGGGATGATCACATCAGGGACAGCAGCGGGCGTTACAGTCAGCCACAACCCATCGGGTTTTGGCGACACCTATGTTTCGCTTGCGGGTGTTCAGGCACAGACCAATGGCGTGAACATCACACATGGCACGACGGGTTTGGTGACGCTCAAATCCTCTGGGATTATTACCAGCAACTCTGATAGAGGCGTTTTTGTCAGTAGCGCGTCTGCCTCCACTGGTGTGGTTCTCAACCTAACAGGTGTTTCAGGACTGAACGCGGCAATCGACGTGAACAACGCCGGATCGGGCAATACGCAAGTCACCGCCACTGGCACGGTGGCATCCTCTCTTGGTCAGGGCGCTAAGATTGTCAGCGGCACATCAACCAGCGGGACAACGCTGACATTCGGCGCAGTAACCGGCCAATCAGATGGCATTTACGCAAGCCACCTTGGCAGCGGCGCATTGAGTGTGACCGCAAGCGGCAGTGTTCTGGGGTCCACCGGGTATGGTGTGATGGCGCAAAACGCAGCTTTGGGTTCGGGTGTCACGGTCAACAGCATCAATGTGCAAGGCGCGCTTGACGGGATCCAGATCATAAATAATGGCACTGGAAACACCTATACCAAATCGACCGGCACCGTAACTGGCCGCTCGGATTACACCGGTATTTCGTCAAACAGCGGCGTGAACACGGGAACCTCCACTGTTATTGCCAATCATGTCTATGGCGGCTCTGGGATCAATTCGCGCCACTACGGCAGCGGCAATCTGTCCATCACCACATCGGGGACGGTTTCCGGTAGCAACGGATCGGGGATTACCTCGTTTAACGCTGGCGATGCGGCCAATATTGTCACCTCAACGGGCACAGTAAATGGAGCTCAGCTGGGCATTAACGCAGTCAACGATTCCCATAGTAGCGGGACCGACCTGAAGATCTATTCTAACAAA
>ATLU01000255.1_pt1 | contig 10917 bp, 12 predicted proteins | sample 178751 | NCBI WGS metagenome assembly ATLU01 (sample SAMN02211837, study PRJNA209200) | bioreactor metagenome | isolation source: day 23 sample from continuous culture bioreactor inoculated with sediment... | place: Germany: Wadden Sea | collected 2011
GGGATCAAGACGGTTTTTCCACCCAATTCCCCCGCGTCAGACTTGGCAAACGCCACAAGCTGACGTTTCATTGCCCCATACAGGGAGAAACATTATGAAATGGATCAAACGCGGGCTTTTCGGCCTGTTTACCCTTTGCGCGCTGGGACTGATTGGATTTTGGAGCTTTGCCCCCCGGATTGTGGACGCTGGCGAAAACCCGGTAAAACCGCACGACCCCTATGTGATCAGCGACGCGGCTGAGGCGCTGCACCGGGATCTGATCATTGGCGACTGGCACGCCGACAGCCTGCTCTGGAACCGCAGCCTGCTGGAGCGTCATGATTACGGCCATGTGGACGTGCCACGTTTGCAAGAGGGCAACGTCGCCATTCAGGTCTTTACCGCTGTGACCAAAAGCCCGGCGGGGTTGAACTATGAACAAAACGCGGCGGACGCACGCGACAACATCACGCTGTTGGCCTTTGGTCAGCTTTGGCCGCTGCGCACCTGGACCTCGATCTTTGAACGCGCGCATTATCAGGCCGAACGCTTACACGAATACGCCGCCCAAGCACCGCGTGATTTGCAGGTTGTCACCACGATGAGCGCGCTGGACGCCGTTCTGGAAGCCCGTTCCAATGGCGATGACACCGTGGCTGGCCTGTTGGGCATCGAAGGCGCCCACCCGCTTGAGGGCGACATCAAAAACCTCGACCGGCTGGAGGCGATCGGCTACCGCATCATTGGCTTGCAGCATTTTTTCGACAATGAACTGGGCGGATCCCTGCACGGGATTGGCAACAAGGGTCTGACCGATTTTGGCCGCGAAGTGGTCGGCGAAATTGCAAAACGAGGCATGATTCTGGACCTTGCCCATTCGAGCCAGCAGGTGGCGTGGGACGTGCTTGAGATCACCGATATGCCAATCATTGTCAGCCACACCGGGCTGCACAGCCATTGCGGCACCAAACGCAATTTCCCAGACGCGTTGATGCAAAAAATCGCCGCCACCGGGGGCGTGATTGGCATGGGATATTGGGCTGACGTGACCTGTGATGACAGCCCCAAAGGGGTTGCCAAAGCGATCAAGGCCGCGATTGCCGCGGTGGGCGAAGATGCGGTGTCCCTTGGGTCCGATTACGACGGCACTGTGACCACCAGTTTCGATACATCCGAACTTGCGGTGCTGACACAGGCGATGATGGACGCCGGGATTTCAGAGGCGCAAATCCGCAAAGTCTCCGGCGGCAATATGCTGCGGGTCTTGCGCGCGCGTCTGGATCCGTAGGCCCGTAACCTCTTTTACCAAAAGAAAAAGCCGCATGAGAACCTCTCCCATGCGGCTTTTCCAATCCATACACCCCTCAGAGGGGGGCGCTTACGCCTCTTCAAACAGGCCTTTTTCAGCGGCCAATTCCTGCATCCGGGTTTGCAGCTTTTCAAAGGCGCGCACTTCGATCTGACGGATCCGTTCGCGGCTGACGTCATAGACCCCTGACAGATCCTCCAGCGTGACCGGCTTATCCTTCAACCGGCGCTGGGTCAGAATGTCCTTTTCCCGGTCATTCAGCACTTCCATCGACTGGGTCAATAGATCCCGGCGCACCGACAGCTCATTGGCTTCGGCGTAGTCCCCGGCCTGATCCGCATCTTCATCCTCAAGCCATTCCTGCCATTCCATCGCCCCTTCGCCATCGGCCGAAATGGTCGCATTCAACGACGCATCCCCGCCCGACATGCGGCGGTTCATGGAAATGACCTCTTGCTCAGTTACATTCAGATCATTGGCAATTTTGGCCACGTTTTCGGGGCGCAAATCCCCCTCTTCCAACGCGCCGATGCGGGCCTTGGCTTTGCGCAGGTTGAAAAACAGCTTTTTCTGCGCAGAGGTTGTGCCCAATTTCACCATCGACCACGAACGCAGCACATATTCCTGAATGCTCGCGCGGATCCACCACATCGCATAGGTCGCGAGGCGAAACCCCTTTTCCGGGTCAAATTTCTTGACCGCCTGCATCAGACCCACATTGGCCTCAGAAATCACCTCGGCCTGCGGCAATCCATAACCGCGATAGCCCATGGCAATTTTCGCCGCCAATCGCAGGTGGCTTGTGACCATCTTATGCGCGGATTTGCTGTCTTGATGGTCCACCCACCGTTTGGCGAGCATATATTCTTCTTCCGGTTCCAACATAGGAAACTTGCGGATCTCCTGAAGGTAACGGTTTAAACCGCCTTCGGGGGTGGGTGCCGGTAGGTTTTTGTAATTGCTCATGTTTCTATGGCCCTCCTGGCCAAACTCTTCCTGTCAGCTCGCTCGATGTTTCGAGGCTTAACATCGAAATAGTCCCTTTCCACAGATTTTCAAGAGGGACATATCCAATTTCTGTTACCGCTATATGAAACCTCAGGCGCCGCTTTGTGAAGGGGGCTCACGCACTCGTGCAAAGCGTTTCAGTTTTGGGAAATCCCGGCGTTTATAAAAGCGGTGCCAAAGTGCCCATACCGTTGATCACCAACCGCCGCGCGCGCGTCCAAGCGACCACATCTTCCCGCAGGACCTGTTCAGAGCTTTGCAAAAACCTCTCTTGCTGATCACGGATTTCGCCCACCACGTCAGCCCCCTGCACCATCATGGAATTTTCAAAGTTCAGATCAAAACTGCGCCGGTCCAGATTGGCGGATCCGACCAGCGCCACCTGCCCGTCCACGGTCAAAAGCTTGGCATGCAAGAGCCCGCCGTGGAACTGATGCAGCTCAACGCCCGCACGCAGAAAGCTGGAGAAATAGCTTTGCGCCGCCATGCCGACAATCCAACTGTCGTTGCGCGCCGGAAGGTTCACCCGCACCCGCACGCCCCGTTTGGCGGCGGAACATATCTGCCCATGCAGTGCCTCGGACGGCACATAATAGGGCGTTGTGATCACCACTTCCTGCTGGGCCGAAGCCAACAAAAGTTGGATCATATCCGGCACGCCTTCATGGGTTTGCACCGCGCCCGTGCCGGCCATCACGGCGGTAAAGCTGTCCTTGGCGGGGACATCAGGCACCGGCGCCTCTCGGTCCAACATCTCGGAAATGTCATTGCCGCCATGCGCCATCCAATCGCCGACAAACAGGCGCTGTGCCTGCCACGCCACCGGTCCTTCGACGCGCAACATCGTGTCCACCCAAGGGGCGTATTTTGCCTTGATCAGAAACTCTGGATCCGCGCAGTTTTGGCTGCCGACAAAGGTGGTGTCATGGTCAATCACCACAATTTTGCGGTGGTTTCGGATATCAAGCCGTTGATAAAGTGCTGCAAATAGCGGGTAAGAGATGTCAAAGGCCACCACACACTCCACGCCCGCCTCTTGCATTTTGCGCCACAAAGGGTGCGACAGGAACTTGCGCGATCCCAACCCGTCGACAATCACGCGGGCGTGCACCCCACGGGCCGCGGCGGCCATCATAGCCTCAGCCACGCGGGTGCCATTGTGGTCTGGCAACCAGATGTAAAACAACAGATGCGCGTGGTTCTTTGCGGCGTCAATATCCGCCACCAACCAGTCGATCGCCTCGTTGCTATCTGCCGTCAACTCCGCCCGGTTGCCTGCCACTGGGGCAAAACCATTCAGCGATGCGGCGCGGGCAAATGACTGCGCATAAAGCGGGGGCAGTTGGGGGTCAGGCGTGCCGCCAAGGGGCACACGGGGCAGCTCTTTACGCAAATCCGTCAGACGGCGATCCATACGCGCGTTTGCACTCGGGTCGCCAAACAGGAAATAGGCGATGATCCCAATCCCCGGCAGGGCAAAAATCACCGTCACCCACGCCAAACGCGAGGCCGGTGCCCGGTGATCGCGGGTCAGCGCGCGCACCACCACAACAAGGTGGAGAAGGAAAAAGCTGATGGACCAGAGCACCGCCCAATTCATGTGGTTCCCCGCTGTTTATCCGTTGCCTCGCCGTAGCTTATCCGTGTTTCAAAGCCTCAATCAGCTCCACCATATCGCGGGGCAGCGGCGCTTCAAAGCTAAGTTTTTCGCCCGAAATAGGATGCAGAAACCCAAGGGTGGCCGCATGAAGCGCCTGACGTGGGAAGGCACGCGCCGCCTCAACCGCGCCATCCCCGATGGCTTTGGCATTCAGTTTGCGCCGCCCGCCATAGGTGGGGTCGCCGATCAGCCCGTGACCCGCATGGGCCATATGCACGCGGATCTGGTGGGTGCGGCCGGTCTCCAGCCAGCATTCCACCAATGTCGCCTGCGCAGGCGTGCCAAAGGTTTCCACAATACGCGCGCGGGTCACGGCGTGGCGTCCACCCGAAAACAGCACCGCTTGGCGTTGCCGGTCGGTCTTGTGGCGCGCCAGCTGCGTGGTGATTTTCAGGATATTTCCGGTCTCAAAACTGGCCCCCTTGACGCCACCCAAACGCGGATCCGCCTGATCAGGGGCGCCGTGCACCACCGCAATATAATGACGCTCGGCCGTGTGTTTGGCGAATTGCGCGGCCAGCCCGTGATGCGCCGCATCCGATTTTGCCACCACCAACAGGCCCGAAGTTTCCTTGTCGATCCGATGCACAATACCGGGGCGTTTGGACCCGCCAACACCGGACAATTCCCCGCCAAAGTGATGCAAAAGTGCGTTGACCAGCGTGCCCGAGGGCGTTCCGGGCGCGGGATGCACCACCATGCCCGCAGGCTTATTGACCACAATCAGATCATCGTCTTCGTAAACCACCTCAAGCGGGATATCCTCTGGTCCAATGTGGCTTTCCGCCGCTTCCGGCACGGAAATCACAAAGACATCGCCTTCTTCGACCGTGGCGCGGGGATCTGTGATCACCTCACCGCCCCGGCTAACCGCGCCATCGGCCAAAAGCTTCGCCAAACGCGACCGCGACAGCGCAGCTTCTTCTGGCACATCGCGCGCAACCGCCTTATCAAGACGCTTGGGCGGGTTTTCCGCAATGATGACCTCGATCAGGCGCAAAGGGGCGGCCATGGACAATACTCCTCAGGACGAAACACCAGACACGACGGCCATTGATGGCACCGTGCGGTTTCTGAAAATCCTCGTGACCACCCTGACGGCGACCACAATCATTGGTCTCATAGTGCTGATCACGGTGATTGTCATGCGCTTCCAGCAAGAAAGCACCCTGCCCTTGCCACAAAACATCACATTGCCAGAGGGCGTGACCGCCACCGCCATCACACGCGGGGCGGGATGGCTGGCGATCGTGACCAATGATGATCGCATTCTGATCATGGGGCTTGATGGGGAAACCGTGCATCAGGAAATCACGATCACGGCGACCAACTAACCCCGTAAACACCTCGCATCAAAACGAAAAAAGACGCCCAAGGGCGTCTTTCTCAACCATCCCCAATGTGGGGAGAATGGTACCGCCTCCCCGGCTTGAACGGGGGACCCCTGGTTCCACAAACCAGTGCTCTAACCAACTGAGCTAAGGCGGCACTGGCGCTGATTTAGCGTCGTACGCGCGGCTTTGCAAGAGGTGAAGCTTGAAAAAATTACAAAAGATCCGTAACTCATGACTTCAAAGAATAAGGAGGCCAAATCATGGGCATCAACGACGAAAGCGACATCCAAGCCAACCTGCAAATCGGCCCAACCACCAATGGGATGGTGCGGTTGTTCATCGAAGGCGACGGGGTTGAGGTGCCGATGGATTTCGATCCGGAAGAGGCTGAAGAGATTGCAGAAGAGCTGCGCGCCGCGGCCCAGCAAGCCCGCGCCATGTCAAACGCTGGCGGTCATTAATCCGTTGTGACGCGCGCGTGTATGCGGGCGTCACGTCTGGCTCTCACAGGGGGCACAGGGGGGGGCACAGAGGGTTTTCACCTATGGATCTCACCTATGAATTTCACCGGGGCCAATCAGCTCAAATCCGGTGATTTCAAACTCGTAAAGCCCTGTTCCGTCAGGCTTTTGCGCCCGTGCAATGAGCTTCCCCTCGGGGTCATGAAACACAGCATGGGCGGTGTGCAGCGCGCGAAAACACCAATCACCGTCTGGGTAGTAGTATTTAATCATCATGGTCTGATCCTTTTAGGGCTGGTTGTTGATAAGCGCCGCCACCCCCGGATCGCGGTATGCCTGAAGACGGCGCGCGGCATGGGTGGCAAATTTCTGCACCATGACTTTGCGCCGCGCAGGGGCCAGCTTATCCTCTGGTGCCATGCGCATGATCTCGGCATCATAGGCGTCTGCGATGATCAGCCCGGTGTCCTCGGGCAACAATTCGGTCGGAAATTCACCATCCACAGCCCAGAAATAGCGGTCGCACCAGTCCAGATAGCCCTGCCATTTTCTGTCAGAGGTGAAATCTTCACGGCTGGATTTGCATTCGATCACCCAAATCTCGCCTTTTGGCCCCAAAGCCATCACATCGACCCGCAGGCCGCGCGTTGGCACCAGCTCCTCAACCGTGACAAACCCATGTGACACCATATGGCGACAGACGCCGCGTGCCAAAAGTTGGCCGGGTTGGTTGTGGACCGAAGTCAGAGGGGCATCATTTGTGCTCATATCTCATGTGAACAATTCGTGAACAAATTGTCAATAGGACGTGCGCCGCACGCCGCCTCTTGCAACATCCCTGCGCGCAGCTTATCTAGGGTGTTGGCGGCTTCTGCCCTTTTCGTCATCCCGGGTCATATTCCAGCGGCCTTAAGCAATTCTGAGGGAGCTGGCTCTGTCATAGCCCTGGCTACGTTATCTGGTGCCCACCTGTACATACAGGTCCTCAGGAATCTAGACCCCGACGACTGCGTGCGGTTCCGCCAACCCACACCCCCCAACCATCGCACCACTGGAAATTCGGCCCAAACCGGACCTGTAAAGAGTTTACAGTTTCGCCTGTTCGGCCCGCCAAACTTTAAAGTTTCGGGTTTAACACCTTTAAACTGTTTACAGTTTTGAGTTCGAAATCTTTAAAGAGTTTAAAGTTTTCAGAACCGATTTTGCGGCGCGTTTTGCGGAGTTTGGGACGGCGCGGCGGCCTCGACCCGCACCGGAATATCCGTGGCAATCGGCTGACGCTTGCCACCTTTTGGCGTGTCATCCGCATGTCCCATGCGCATGATCACAATGGCAAATTGCACGCCGGCAAAGATAATTCCGTTGGCCACAAACAGCATGATCACAGCGATCATGCCGATGTCAGAACTGGTCACGAGGTGCCAAAGATTGCCAACATTGGTGTAAAGAAGCCCGCCGACAAAAAGCGCCGACAGACCAAAGCCCAGCAGCACTTGTTTGATATAAAGATGGACAAGTTTCGGCATTTTCGCCCCCAAAATCAGCGTTCCTATTCTTATTCTAACACGAATGGGGATAGGGGAAAGGGGCACGCGGTCGCAGGGCGAAACCGCGCCGATCACGCCATAAGCCTTTAGAATGCTTCGGGTTTTGCCTCACGCGCCATGTGGTCAAGCACAGCGTTGGTGAACTTGGCTTCGTCGCTTTCGGGGAAAAACGCTTTGACCACATCGACAAATTCGCTGATCACCACTTTTGGCGGCGTCTTGCCTTGGATCAGCTCGGCCCCTGCAGCGCGAAACGTGGCACGCAAGGTCGGATCGATGCGCGCAATTGGCCATTTGGCCACCAGAGCACGGTCGGTCAACTGGTCGATCTTGGCCTGGTTATTTACTGCGTTTTCAATGAGTTCACGGAAAAGCTTCACATCGCCTTCGGCCATTGTGTAGTCGTCGAACACTTCGCCAAACCGCACATCTTCAAACTCGACCCGCACCTTGTCCACGGTCTGATCCGAGACTTCCATCTGAAACAGCGCCTGCACCGCGAAAAAACGGGCCGCAGATTTCATCTGACGTTTTTGATTACCAGAGAGCGTCATGCCGTTGGGGTATCCTTTGGGTCGCCTGCAAGTTTGATCGAGTCGGACAGGGTCTTAAACCCTACGCCCTTATTCGAAGCGCCCCATTTGCGCGAAAGCGCGATCAAATGCAAGGCCGCAGCCGCAGCCCCGCCGCCTTTATTTTGCGCGTCCACATCGGCGCGCACTTCGGCTTGTGGGCGGTTTTCAACGGTCAGGATGCCGTTGCCAATGCACAGGCCATTCAGGCCCATCATCTGGATCGCGCGCGAGCTGTCATTGCACACAGTCTCGTAATGCGTTGTTTCTCCACGGATAACACAGCCCAAGGCCACGTAACCGTCAAAGTTTGACATGCGCTCGGCGATGGCGATTGCGGTGGGAACTTCCAACGCACCAGGCACTTCGACCAGATCCCAAGTGCCACCGGCTGCCTCAATTTCAGCCTTGGCGCCTGCGACCAAATTGTCCGCGATGTCTTTGTAATAAGGGGCGACGACAATCAGGATCTTTACCGGCTTGTCGAACTCTGCGCGCGGCAGGATGTAATGTTGCTCAGTAGCGGCCATCTTATGTCTCCTGAATAGGTCGGGTGCCGGTGATGTTCAGACCATAGGCCTCAAGGCCCACGTAACGCGTTTCCGGGCTGTCGGTCAGAAGGATCATATCGGTCAGCCCCAAGGTCGACAGGATTTGCGATCCAAGACCGATCTGGCGCACAGTTTGCGGCCCTTCTTCGTCATCGGCATGCAACGTTTTGCGTGGCTCGCGGAACAGACACACAACCCCGCGACCCTCGTCTGCGATGATCTGCATCGCGCGCGGAAGCTCGTCTGCGGGCTTGGGACCAAGGCCCAAAACATCCTGTGCCTCTGTCAGCGCATGGGTGCGCACCAGCACCGGCGCGTCGGTGGAGATGTCACCTTTGATCAGCGCCACATGTTCGATTTCATGGGTTTGATCGGTGAAAATCCGCATCTCCCACTCCCCACCGAATTCAGAGGTGATCGCCTCGCGGCTGGTTTCTGTCACGAGGTTATCATGGCGACGACGATACGAGATAAGATCAGAAATCGTGCCGATCTTCATCCCATGTTTCTTAGCAATTTCAACAAGTTCCGGAAGCCGCGCCATGGTGCCATCTTCGTTCATAATCTCACAAATCACGCCAGATGGGTTGCGACCCGACAGGCGGGCGATGTCCACCGCGGCCTCTGTGTGGCCGGCCCGAACCAGCACGCCACCATTGCGTGCACGCAGCGGGAAAACATGGCCGGGGGTCGCGATCTGAGCCGGGCCATTGGCCGGGTCAATGGCGGTTTCCACGGTTAGCGCACGGTCCCCTGCGGAAATGCCCGTGGTCACGCCTTCGCGCGCCTCAATCGACACGGTGAACGCGGTTTCGTGACGTGAGGAATTGTGCATTGCCATCATTGGTAGGCCCAGTTCCTCGATCCGGCGTGCTTCCATCGGCAGGCAGATCAGCCCGCGACCATAGGTGGCCATGAAATTCACCGCCGCCGCATCGCAGGCATCGGCTGGAATGACGAAATCACCTTCGTTTTCACGATCTTCGTGGTCCACCAGAATGATCATCCGGCCTTTGCGGGCCTCTTCAATGATTTCTTCTGCGCTGGAGATGGCGCCGCTTAGCCCAGCCTCAACCGGGCCCGGCGTTTCATATGTGGTGCTATCGCTCATGTCAGGGTCCCCAGCTGGCAGTGGAATTCAGTACGGTGATGGTGCAAAAAGTTGGCAGTTGGCCCGCAATACCTTAGCGCACAGGCCAAGGAAAGCCCAAACGCGACGTCTTGCTGCGCATCTGCGCGAATGAATTGTACAATTTTCGCACGCAGCGCCTGTTCGTCTCTGCGTTAGAATTTCCAAAGCGCCGGGACAAAATCATAAACCTCGCCATCCCTCCTCACATGGCCCACGCCGGGGAAGGGAAAGTGGTATCCCAGCACGGCCACACGGTCGGTTGCGGCCATATCAAGCAGGCGTTTGCGGGTGGCGACGGTCCTCTCTCCATCCGCGTCAAAGCCATTGTACCAGTTGGGTTTACGGAAGTTGAGGTAGGGGTTGGAAAGGGAATCCCCCACTGCGATCAACATCTTACCTTCGCTTTCAACCTGAACCGACATATGACCCGGCGTGTGACCGGGGCTGTCGATCAGGCGAATGCCGGGGGCAATCTCGGCCCCACCCTGCACAAGCGTCCATTCCAGCCCCTCGGCGGTGATCGAGTTCACGGCGCCAAGCACCATCGATTGTTCCGTTGGCGCGACACGGTTCACCAGATCATCCTGCATCCAATGGGCATGTTCGGCCTCGCCCATCACATATTCCGCGTCGGGGAAAATAGGCTCGTCAAAATCATCGCGAATGCCCCAGATATGGTCTGGGTGCGCGTGGGTGATGGCCACATGGGTGATGCTGTCAGGATCAATGCCAGCAGCGTCCAGATTGCCCATGAGCGCGCCGGTGGTGTCGGCAAAACGACTGCCCGATCCCACATCAACCAGAACCTTTGCCTCCCCCAGCTCAATGAACATGTGATTGGTGTGGGAATAGCCTTCATCAGTGGGCATGAAGTGATCTGCAAGGAACGCCAGCTTTTCCGCCTCAGGCGCGTTGATCGCTTGCCCAGACATTGGAATTGGAAACCAACCATCTGAAACCACGGTGATTTTCGCCTGCCCCATGGTGAAGCTGAAATGCGTGGGGTTGGACATGTCCGGCGCGTCAAAAGCCATAGCCGTTTGTGCCGACAATCCGCCCATCGCAAAGGCGGGCGCAGCGGTGGCAAGGCGCAAAACATCGCGCCGTTGCAGGAGTGTGCGGTTCGGTTTGATCAGACTCATGGCGGGCTCCCATATGGTTCACTCGTTAACATATGCGCATATAGGAATTTATGGAAAGCGCTTTTTAAGGGGCGCTTTGATGATACCGTATTAGCCGTAATCCGCCAGCCGCGCCACGTAACGCGCCAATGTGTCGATCTCGAGGTTCACAGCATCGCCCACCTTGGCCTGCCCCCAGTTGGTCACCTCTTTGGTGTGGGAAATGAGGTTCACGCCAAA
>ATLU01000256.1_pt1 | contig 10830 bp, 14 predicted proteins | sample 178751 | NCBI WGS metagenome assembly ATLU01 (sample SAMN02211837, study PRJNA209200) | bioreactor metagenome | isolation source: day 23 sample from continuous culture bioreactor inoculated with sediment... | place: Germany: Wadden Sea | collected 2011
TATCGCGTGCGGGGCGGTTGGTGCCAAAGCTGTGTTTTTCGACAATTGAACTTTCGCCAGTGTGTTGAAGGAGGCCGCGCAGCGGCTGTGCGCCGACATCTCGTGTGATGACTTTATCGCCGACCCGCAGGTCTTCGACCGCGACTTCTCCGCGCAAGGTTAGCACAATGGTGCCCCTTGCAAGACCTGCATTTGTTTCTGAGGTTGCTTTGAACTCAGCAGTATTTGCTTGAAAAGTCATGGCAGCTTTTTCTCTTTCGCGTAATCCCTGCAGTAACCATTCGTTGAGAATTGGGGCGGAAATGGGGCAGGGATTAGGAAAGTTAACGAAACTGTTTATGCGGTGGGTCTAATGATCCTCCCAATACCCGACTGTTTCCTTCTTGCTGGGTTTTAGGGCCGAAAGCATGGTCGAGGTCATATCAATCCCCCCGACACGAACAAGATGGCGCTTGTCAAAATGCAGCTGAAACAGCGTAACAGTCCCTTCTTGCAAGCTATGTTCGCGCGGCGTTCGGAAAATTTTACCATCTAAAAGCCGCTGTGCGGATACAAGAGCTTTGTCCCGCCCGAACATTACGCGTGCCATCCAGCCGCGAATGACAACGGGCTGGTTCGGTGCCACAAAAAATGCATCACTCTCGTCGCCGTCCCAAAGCGCAGAGGGGCAGATCCTGACCATGTCACGTAAATGCATGCGTTTTTTTGAAATAGCCCTTAGGCGAACGATACCTATGTCGGCGGCGACCAATCGCTCGCCGGCCTTGATCTCTTCGATCGGCTTTTCACCGGTTAGGGTAAGAACCCGCGCGCCAGCGCTGAGCCCAGAGGAATATATATGACGGACCTGTCGGCCATTAGCCGAAACAAGCCCCCGCGCTTGAAGCGTCATGGTGCACCACCTGCATCTTTTTTTGTTTTCGCCCTCTTTCGGGGCTCTGCTCTTTTGTAGCGATGATAGGGCAACAAACCGTTAAGCGCGACGTTTTTTTGACGGAGGATAGGAAAAACGCGCGCATTTATGCGAAAGGGGCATATAGGCGTGTTTTTCCTCTCGCATCCGCCTTTGACCTTTGCTAGAAGGACGCGAATTCGGCGGCCCCTTTGTCAGACTGGCATGGCTGCCGACTAGGTTTTGCGGGTGTGGCGGAATTGGTAGACGCACCAGATTTAGGTTCTGGCGCCTATGGCGTGGGGGTTCGAGTCCCTTCACCCGCACCAAAGATGATAAAGGACAACGACATGCAGGTCACCGAGACCCTGAACGAAGGCTTGAAACGCGGTTATAAGATCGTGGTTCCTGCCGCGGATCTGGACGCCAAAGTCAATGAAAAGCTGGTTGAAGCGCAGCCGGAAGTGGAGATGAAAGGTTTCCGCAAGGGCAAGGTGCCGATGGCGCTTTTGAAAAAGCAGTTTGGTCAACGCCTGATGGGTGAAGCCATGCAAGAAGCTGTTGATGGTGCGATGAACAAGCACTTTGAAGACAGCGGCGACCGTCCGGCCCTTCAGCCTGATGTGAAGATGACCAATGAAGATTGGAAAGAGGGCGACGACATCGAGGTCGACATGTCCTATGAGGCGCTGCCTGCCATTCCAGAGGTTGATCTGAAAGGCATTAAGCTTGAGAAGCTGGTTGTGAAAGCCGCTGAAGCCGATGTTGACGAAGCTCTGGCCAATCTGGCTGAGACGGCTCAAGACTTTAAAGACCGCAAAAAAGGGTCGAAAGCCAAAGACGGTGATCAGGTTGTAATCGACTTCTTGGGTAAAGTTGACGGCGAAGCCTTTGACGGTGGCGCCGCTGAGGATTACCCTCTGACTTTGGGCTCAGGCAGCTTTATTCCTGGCTTTGAAGAGCAGTTGGTTGGCGTGAAAGCCGGCGACGAGCTGGACGTTAAAGTGACGTTCCCAGCCGAATACGGTGCCGAGAACCTCGCAGGCAAAGACGCTGTTTTCACATGCACTGTGAAAGAAGTAAAAGAGCCTGTAGCCGCTGAAATCAATGATGAGCTGGCGACCAAATTTGGTGCAGAAGACCTTGCTGGTCTGAAAGGCCAAATCAGCGAACGTTTGGAAGCTGAATTTGGTGGTGCTGCACGCGCCGTGATGAAGCGCGGCCTGCTTGATGAGCTGGACAAACTGGTTGAATTTGAACTGCCACCATCCCTTTTGGACGCTGAAGCCAACCAAATCGCGCATCAGCTGTGGCACGAAGAAAACCCTGACGTTCAGGGGCACGACCACCCGGAAATCGAGCCGACTGAAGAGCATAAAACCTTGGCAGCGCGCCGTGTGCGTCTTGGTCTATTGTTGGCTGAATTGGGTCAAAAAGCTAAAGTGGAAGTGTCGGATGCCGACTTCACTCAGGCTGTTATGAACCAAGCGCGTCAATATCCGGGCCAAGAGCGTCAGTTCTTTGAATTTGTTCAGCAAAACCCACAGATGCGCCAGCAAATTCAAGCACCATTGTTCGAAGATAAAGTCATCGACTATATCGTTGAGCTGGCAGAAGTGTCAGAAAAAGAAGTGTCAAAAGATGATCTTCAAAAAGCTGTGGAAGCTCTTGAAGAAGAATAAGACGATCGACATGATTTGCAAAAGGTCGCCCACTGGGCGGCCTTTTTTACATTGGGGAAAGGTTATTGCTGATCCGAATGAGGCTGCCAAAGTAGCGAGCGCTGTTAATACCAGCTATGGCGTTTCAGAATAACTGAAGCAGTTTGCGCCGATTGAAATCAAAACAAGCGTCTAAATAATCAGCAGTTGTCAGATGTTCGGCGCACGGCCTTATCGTTGCGCCCGTGCCTGCTCCAACCGGTTAAGCGTCGCCTCAATGTCATCAAAAGGCAGGCCTGACAGCGCTTCCAACTCCATATCCCACCATGCCACATCCAACAGGCGCTGGATGATTCCAGCATCAAAACGGTAGCGCAGGATTTTGGCAGGGCTTCCCACAACAATTGCATATGGCGGTACATCTTTGGTTACAACGGCACCGGCGCCGATAATGGCGCCATGCCCGACTGTTACGCCCCTAAGGATAACAGCGTTTAGCCCAATCCAGACATCATTTCCCACAATGGCGCCGGGCTTTTCGTCGAAATCACACCGTTCAAGCCTGTCCCAGGCCTCTTGATTTGCGAAATGATGTTTGGAGTATTGGAAGGGGTGGGTGCTAAGAAAGTCGACGGGATGTTCAATCGGGCCAATTTCTACAAATCGCGCAACCGAACAGAAGCGCCCCAATTGGCAGCTGCGCGCAAGGGTGGATAGCTCTGAAAGGTACGACATCCGCCCCATGGAAGCGTGGTCGGCCACTCTGGAAAAGCGTTCCAGCCGAACCGGAGCCTCAATCTGTGCAGAGCGCGCCACCTGACTGCGCCCGTGGAATACATTCTTCATCGCCTAGCCCCAACTTTTCAAATGAGTTTACCCGTATGCGGCGGCTAAAAACAGACTCCAATGCAGAAAGAAAGCGAATTGCCTGTGAAAGTACGTCCTTACCCGGAGCGCAGCCCGGTTTCCACCAAAAGGCCCAACCGCTTGGCTTCGTAATAATATCCGCGCGCATACCATTTCATCGCCATCTCAATATTGCCACCTGAGACCAGATATGCGCCTTTTAGATACTTCCCGGCGTATTTCAGGTTTGTGTCCGCGTCTAATAATTCATTAGCAGGGCCGCGGTGGCCCATTGTCCGTGCAGTTTGCGGTAGGATTTGCAGCAGCCCCCAATAGGGGCCATTTCGCGCCCAGGGCCGGTGTGTGCTTTCACGGATGGCTTGCCGGTGCACCAATGCTCGCGGAATGTCATAAAAATCCGCCCATTTGTTGATCTGGGCGCGCAATTCGGGTGTTTCATTGGGGTAAAGAGGTGGGTTGTATCCCGATGTGGATTTGGGCGCTGATGTGTCGACCTTCCGCCCACGGGCGCAGGCGGTCAGCGTAAGCCCAATACCAAGCAGCAAAAGGTGACGGCGGGATAGGTTAGAAAATACGGTCATATCTAGGACCCTAGCGCTGTCTGGTGCAACACTAAAGCGAGATGATCAAGATGGGCGACCTTCTGCTATGTTCACCTCCCAGCTGAGGATATTTGGGCGGGGGCCCAAAATGCTACACTGTCGCAATCAAAAGGAGGTGGAACATGAGTTATGTTGACGGTTACCAGATGGCGGTTCCAGTCGCAAACAAGGAAAAATTTACCACGCACGCGGCACAGATGGATGATGTGTTCATTGAGTTTGGCGCGACGCGTGTTGTTGAATGCTGGGGGGATGATGTGCCGGAAGGCGAGGTGACTGATTTCAGGCGTGCGGTGAAGGCTGGGCCCGGGGGAAACAGTTGTTCTGGCCTGGGTTGAATGGCCCGACAGGTCCACGCGCGATGCCGCAAATATGAAAATCGAAGCCCTGTGGCAGACGGATCCGCGCTTTGATCCAGAAAAAAACCCAATGCCATTCGATGGCAAGCGTTTGGTCCTTGGTGGGTTTTCGCACGTCTCGATATTTCTGGGTAGGGGACAAAAAAAAGCCGCCCCAATTCGGAGCGGCTTTCCTCATGTTTATGTCGCGAAGATCAATTTTCTTCCGAAGCTTCTTCAGCTGCGGGAGCGTGGTCGTCGTCATCATCCGAAGCAGCAGCGCCGATTTCGTCGAACAGTTCGGCGATTTCAAACTCTGCTTCTGCTTCTGCTTCTGCAGCCAGTTCTTGGATCGATTTGCCGCTTGCCTGAAGCTCGGCTTCTTCTACCGAGCGGGCAACGTTCAGGTCGATCTCAACTTCAACTTCGGGGTGCAGTTTGACCGAAACAGTGTGCAGACCAAGATCTTTGATCGGAGCTTGCAGCGAAATCTGTTTCTTGTCCACGGTGAAGCCCGCTTCGGTGGCAACCGTTGCGGCGTCACGCGGGGTGACCGAACCGTAAAGGGCGCCGGCATCCGAAGCCGAACGAATCACGATGAACTGCTGACCACCAAGTTTTTCAGCCAATGCTTCGGCTTCTTTCTTGGTTTCGAGGTTGTTGGCTTCCAGCTGGGCTTTTTGCGCGTCGAAGTTAGCAATGTTTGCTTTTGATGCGGTCAAAGCTTTGCCTTGCGGCAGCAGGAAGTTACGGGCGTAACCCGATTTCACGTCAACGACGTCACCCATTTGACCAAGTTTGGCCACACGTTCCAGAAGGATAACTTGCATGATGTTCTCCTTACTTCACAGTGTAGGGCAGCAGGGCGAGGAAGCGGGCGCGTTTGATGGCACGGGCCAATTCACGTTGCTTCTTGGCCGAGACGGCGGTGATGCGGGAAGGAACGATTTTGCCACGCTCAGAGATATAGCGCTGCAAAAGACGGGTGTCTTTGTAATCGATCTTTGGTGCGTTGTCGCCCGAGAAGGGGCAGACTTTGCGACGGCGGAAAAACGGTTTGCTAGCCATTGGTTAGATCCTTCCGAACTTAGCGGTCACGGCCACGGCGGTCGCCGCGTTCGTCACGTTTTTGCATTTGTACCGACGGACCTTCGGCGTGATCGTCGACCTTGATGGTCAGGATACGCATTACGTCGTCATGCAGGCGCATCAGGCGTTCCATTTCCTGAACCGCAGCGGCTGGCGCGTCGGTTTTCAGAAAGGCATAGTGCCCTTTGCGGTTCTTGTTGATCTTGTAGGCCATCGTTTTGACACCCCAGTACTCGCTTTCAACGACTTTACCGCCGTTGTCAGCCAGAACTGTGCCAAAATGTTCGACAAGGTTTTCAGCTTGCGTGTTGGAAAGATCCTGACGCGAGATGAAGACATGCTCATAAAGGGGCATGTTAGCTCCTGTTCATTAGACGCGCTTCAAAGTGTGGCCCAACCTTTCCACGACCCACACACGAGAGGCGACGCATTGATGTATTTGCGGAAAGGACAGCGCCTTATACACGGCTGTTGCGAAGATGCAAGCCGACTTCGGCGTGATATAGATTTGTATGAGATTTCGTAGCTGAAATTAGATCCGCCAATAGAAAACCCCCAGAACGTCAACACAAAGCCCGCGGTCTGCCGCATTCCCGCCATCTTAATTTAGGGGCCTACATACTTAACTAGCCAGAATACGCTTGACGCAGCCTTGCTTTTTGGCTAGCTTAATCTCAACAAGAGAGATTAGGTCTATGTCAGATACACTTAGCACGTTTGAGTTCTTCCAGAAATTCCCAAATGAGGAAGCTGCGCGTAATTTCTTTGAGACACGTCGCTGGGGTGATGCGCCTGTATGCGGCCACTGCGGTTCGGTTTCTGTAACTGAGTGCAAAGACCACAAGCCAATGGCCTACCGCTGCAAAGATTGTCGCAAGCACTTCAGCGTTCGCACAGGCACCGTGCTTGCTGAGAGCCGCCTACCGCTTCTTAAGTGGCTTCTGGCGATCTACATGCTCACAAGTGCCCGCAAGGGCATCCCTAGCACTCAGATGGCCCGCGAATTGGGTGTAACACAAAAAACGGCGTGGTTCCTTGCGCAGCGCATCCGCGAGACTTGGATGGGTGGCAATAACGACAAGATGGACGGCCAAGTGCAGGTTGATGAAACCTACGTTGGCGGCAAAGAGAAGAGCAAACACGCCAGCAAGAAATTGAACGCTGGCCGTGGCGCTGTTGGTAAGGTCGCTGTTGTTGGTATGCGTGACGAGAGCGGCCAAGTCCGCGCCAAGCCTGTTAAGCGCACCGATGCGGCCACGTTGGTTGGTTTCGTGCAAGAGAACGCCCCAGAAGGCGGCGAAGTCGTCACAGACGAATTTCGCGCCTACAATGGCCTTGCTGCCAAGGACTACACGCACAAGACAGTGCGTCACTCTGCTGGCGAGTACGTCAACAACATGGCCCACACCAACGGCATCGAAAGCTTTTGGTCATTGCTTAAGCGCGGTTACATCGGTGTTTACCACTACATGAGCGCGCAGCACTTGCACCGCTATGTGAACGAGTATTCGTTCCGCCATAACACCGCCAAGGTTGGCACTCCGAATTTCATCAACATGACGATTGACCGCATGGTCGACAAGCGACTCACTTATAAGGATTTGATCAATGGCTAAGAAACCGGAAACCACTATTGAACCGATTGACACAAGCTTCGACAACCTAGTCGACGTGGTAGTCGACGCTCATAAAACACCATCAACAAGCGGTGATATCCCTAAGGCTATTGCAGGTGGGTATCTTGAGATCGGAGATAAGAGCCTTCCTTGTGCTGTTCTTAACGATACCCACAATACGAGGGTTCTGACACAAGAAGGGTTTCTTGTGTCCATCGGTCGTGCAGGTAAGGCAAAAGGTGGCGAAGGGTCGACGGTCGACGGCTTACCGCCATTTTTGCGTGCAAAAAACCTAATTCCCTTTATTGACAGTGCTTTAATCCGGTCGACGGAACCCATCATTTACGAGACAATCACAGGGCAAAGGGCTTTCGGTTATCGTGCAACATTACTCCCATCAGTTTGTTGGGTGTATCAAGACGCAATGCTGTCAGGCAAAATTCTACCTGCGCAAGAGCATATCGCCAAAGCCTGCACCAAACTGCTTCGCGGATTAACCGACAAAGCCATCAATGACATGGTCGACGAGGCTACGGGTTTTCGCAACCTACAGCGCCGCAAGGTTCTTGAGGAAGTCCTGCGTGAATACGTTGCGCCCGAAGCGTTGCCATGGGCGCTGACTTTTAATGATGAACTTTATATGAACATTTTCCGCTTAAACGGTTGGGAGTTTACCGAGTCATCCATCAAGAAGCGCCCCGGCGTTGTAGGCAAATGGACAAATGACTTCTATGAAAGGATGGCTCCGGGGGTTTTAGCTGAAATTCAGCGCACTGTTCCACGCGACGATAAGGGTCGACCAAAGGTCAGATACCATCAGATGCTGACGGAGCAAGTGGGCCACCCCAAGTTGAGAGAGTTTCTTGAAGGCATCAATGCCCTCATGCGTATTTCAGGCGATTGGGCTACCTTCCAAGAGCACCTATCTCGCGCCTATCCTCACTACGATGAAACCTTACAGCTCACATTCTTGGACAAGCTGCGAATTGCTGGCTAATCAAACCCGCCCCTATCAATGGGGCGGGGATACCCAGTGGCTAGTTAAGTATATAGGCCCCTTAATTTAAAATGGTTAACGGCAAGCAAGGATTAATCTGAGGGTGAGAAAATGAGCGCACTTGTCGAAGGTATTCAGGTTGTTAGGCCAAGAGGGCAGGACAGCAATGGGCCAGAGCTGACCCATACCCGCTGGGGCTATATGATTACCTCTCAGGAAGCGGCTGGTTTTTTCACACGTCTGGGACTTGGGTTTGCACGCTATATTGGTGCAATTTTGCTGTTGGTTGCGGCGGGGTTATGGCTGTTGCCCGGAACATCTGTTCACCCAGAGGTGCTGTCATTTAAGATTTCAGTGACTGTTTTGTTTGGGTTGTTGGGTGGCGTCGCCGTGTGGGGGAGCGCAAATGATCGCCGTGACGAAATGCAGGTAGATTTGGAACGCCAAGAGCTACGTCGGGGCATCCGACATGCGAATGGCCGCTTTGTTCCGACTGTCGATCTTCCCTTGCGAGACGCGGGGGAGCTGTTTCTAAGCACTCCCGAGCGAGCCGGTGAGGATGCGGTGCTTTATATCCGGCGCATCAATGCACCCCAAGCATTGGAAATTGCCGTAGGTGCCGAAGATCTGTTGTTTCCGCTCCTGCAACGTATTTCTATGGATCTGGCGCGCGAACATGCAAAGCATCCGAGCGCTTAATGCTGGTATGACTTGCCCCACGGGAACCTAAACACGTTGCGCCCAATCCTCCCTCAGGCTATTCCCCTTAGGAACGTTTAAAGGGAGAGGGAGAGGCCATGAGCCGCGCATTCGTATTCCCCGGGCAGGGCGCCCAATCAATTGGTATGGGCAAGGCATTGGCCGATGCCTATCCTGCTGCGAAAGCTGTTTTTGATGAAGTTGATGAGGCGCTTGGCGAAAAGCTCTCATCCCTGATCTGGGACGGGCAGCAAGACGACCTTACACTGACACAAAATGCACAACCCGCGTTGATGGCTACATCCTTGGCCGCGATGAAGGCGCTGGAGGCGGAGGGTGTTACACTGGAGGCCGCGTCTTATGTGGCGGGGCACTCGCTTGGTGAGTACTCGGCGCTGGCTGCTGCGGGAACACTTTCAATTGCAGATACGGCGCGTTTGCTGCGCATTCGCGGGAAAGCCATGCAAGAGGCTGTTCCTGTTGGAGTTGGCGCTATGGCAGCCTTGTTGGGGCTGGATTTTGAAGCAGCAACTGCGGTTGCAGCTGAAGCCGCCCAAGGTCAGGTGTGTCAGGCGGCAAATGACAATGACCCGGGCCAAGTGGTTGTCTCTGGCCATAAAGAAGCCGTGGAACGTGCGCTTGAGATTGCAAAATCAAAGGGTGCGCGTCGTGCGCTTTTGCTACCGGTCAGCGCGCCTTTTCATTGTGAACTGATGCAGCCTGCAGCCGAAGCCATGGCGCAGGCCCTGTCAGAGGTGGATATGAACCGCCCGGTTGTTCCTCTTGTCGCGAATGTGCGTGCCGCCGAAATCTCTGACCCTGCTGTAATTCGCTCATTGTTGGTTGAACAAGTTACGGGTTCTGTGCGTTGGCGCGAAAGCGTGTCTTGGATGGCAGCAAAGGGTGTGACAGAAATCTGGGAAATCGGGGCAGGTAAGGCGCTTTCTGGGATGATCCGACGGATTGCCAAGGACGTAACATGCCGCGCAGTGGGGGCTCCTGACGAAGTTATGGCAGCCGCTGAGAGTTTGAAGTAAGGAAGTAATATGTTTGATCTGACTGGAAAAAATGCACTGATTACAGGCGCGTCTGGCGGCATTGGTGGTGCGATTGCAAAAGCGTTGCATGCGGCTGGTGCAAATGTTGCGCTTTCGGGTACGCGCGTTGAACCCTTGGAAGCTTTGGCGTCCGAATTGGGTGAGCGAGCGCATGTTCTGCCATGCAACCTGTCTGATGGCGAAGCGGTTGATGCGCTTCCAAAACAGGCGATCGAAGTGATGGGATCGGTTGATATCTTGGTAAACAACGCCGGGATCACGCGAGATCAGATTTTCATGCGCATGTCCGATGAAGAATGGGACAGCGTGATCAATGTCAATCTGACGTCGACGATGCGCCTTTGTCGTGGGGTGATGCGTCCGATGATGAAATCCCGCTGGGGTCGAATCATCAACATCAGTTCAATCGTGGGCGCAACCGGCAACCCCGGTCAGGTGAATTACGCAGCGTCCAAAGCCGGTATGGTCGGAATGACCAAGTCGATGGCCTATGAGGTTGCAAGTCGCGGCATCACCGCAAACTGTGTGGCACCAGGATTTATTGCAACCGCAATGACAGACAAGTTGACGGACGAGCAGAAAGACAAGATCAATGCGCAAATTCCCGCTGCTCGCATGGGGCAAGCGGAGGAAATCGCCGCAGCGGTATTATACTTAGCCTCTCCGGAGGCAGGCTATACGACCGGTGCCACCCTTCATGTCAACGGTGGTATGGCAATGATCTGATTTCATGGGGTAATGGGAAATAGGTGGCTGACATCTTGCCCAACCCCTTGAAGCTGGAAAGCGTTTGCCTATTGTTAGTGATGTGTTATAGGCGGCGCAGGTTTTTCCCCGGCTGTTAAAACATGCTAGGGGTTCTCGGCTAGACGCGCGGGAAACTGAGCGGCCCATTTGGGCCAAATGAAAGATGGCCTTTGGCCGGAATGCAAAGGGCAGATGCCCTGAAAACGTGAGGATTTATCATGAGCGACGTCGCAGATCGTGTGAAGAAAATCGTTGTTGAGCACC
>ATLU01000257.1_pt1 | contig 10779 bp, 10 predicted proteins | sample 178751 | NCBI WGS metagenome assembly ATLU01 (sample SAMN02211837, study PRJNA209200) | bioreactor metagenome | isolation source: day 23 sample from continuous culture bioreactor inoculated with sediment... | place: Germany: Wadden Sea | collected 2011
TATTCCCGTATCCCTCACCGTCAAGACATGCCTTACAAAAAACGCGCACCCTTTCAGATGCGCGTCAAAATCTCACAACAAAACGAAGATTAGTCCTTACGAACAGGCGTCTTCATCAACACAATCTCTTCCGACATGGTCGGATGCACCGCCACGGTCCGGTCGAAATCGGCTTTGGTTGCGCCCATTTTCACCGCAATGGCCGCCAGCTGGATCATCTCGCCCGCACCGGGGCCAACAATGTGAACCCCCAGCACTTTCTGCGTGGCTTGCGAGACGATCAGTTTGAACAACACCCGCTCGTCCGAGCCAATGAAACTTGACTGCATTGGGCGAAAGGCGGCCGCATAAACGTCGATTTTCTCAGCCTCCCGCGCGTCCTCTTCGCTCAGACCCACGGTGCCATATTCCGGTTGGGTGAACACGGCCGAGGCCACATTTTCATGATCAGGAGAGGTTGGATTGCCGTTAAACACCGTTTCCACAAAAGCCATCGCCTCGCGGATCGCCACGGGCGTCAGCGTGATCCGATTGGTCACATCGCCCACCGCATAAATCGACGGAACAGAGGTTTGCGAATAGGCGTCCACCTCAACCGCGCCACCACGACCCAGTTTAACGCCCGCTTCTTCCAGCCCCAGCCCATCGGTGTTCGGCACGCGACCGGTGGCAAACATAACCTGATCAAACATCTCTTCGCGCCCATCAGTGCCTTTGACCCAAATGCCATCCTCACGCCGCTCCATGCGCTCCACTTCCAAACCGACATGCAGATCCACACCGCTGGCCGAAATATGTTCCGCCAAGAACCCGCGCACCTCGTCATCAAAGCCACGCAGGATCTGCGCGCCCCGATACCACTGCGCCACATGGCTGCCTAGACCATTGAAGATACAGGCAAATTCAGTTGCAATATAGCCACCACCAACAATCAAAATCCGCTTTGGGAAGGTCTCAAGATTGAAAATTTCATTCGACGTGATGCCCAGCTCATGTGCCCCCGGCGTGTCGGGCAAAAAGGGCCGCCCGCCAGTGGCCACCAGAATATGCTTGGCCGTAAACGTCTCACCAGACGACAGCGCAACCGTATGTGCATCTGTCACCACAGCGCGCGCGTTGAAAATATCGGCACCGGAATTGCCCAAATTGCGTTGGTAAATCGCCTCAAGCCGGTCAAGCTCCGCATGCAGCATCGGTTGGAACTGACCCCAGTCAAATTCGCCCGCCGCATTGCCGCGCCAGCCGTATTTCGCAGCCTCTTCAGCCGCCGGTCCGTAATGCGACGCAAACACCATCAGCTTTTTCGGAACGCAACCGCGGATCACACAGGTGCCGCCCATGCGGAACTCTTCCGCCAGCGCCACTTTCGCGCCGCCCTCTGCCGCCACCCGGCCCGCGCGCACGCCGCCCGATCCGCCGCCAATGACAAAGAGGTCATAGTCAAATCCGCTTTCATTCCCGCTCATGGCGCATCCCTTCCAAATCTTGTTGATCGCAACCTAGGGACAAGCCCGCCCGCTTTCCAGTGCCACTTGATTGAAATCGTTCAAACCAAGCGTTCTGCGCAGTCACAAATTAGAGAGAGATGTTTCGACCAGCTCCGCCGCCTGCGCCCGCCCCTTTTCCTCTTTCCATAAATATCCCCGCCGGAGGCACAAAAATTTTGAAAACCGCACGGCTTTCCGCACGGTTTCGGGACTTTAAACAGTTTAATGTTTCGCGTTTTCGACCTGTAAACACTTTAAAGTTTGGCATTTCAAACCTTTAAAGAGTTTACAGTTTTGGATTTGAAAACTTACAAGTCTTTAAAGATATTGTCCGTGTCCACAAACTCAATCCGGTCCTCTTCATGGGTGCCTTCGTTGATGTCCGTGACCTCAACCCGACCGTCCCCATGGCCCACGACAACGACGTCGCAGATGTCGATGAACAACCCATTTTCCACCACGCCGGGGATCTGGTTCAACACCATCGACAGCTTGCGCGCATCGCCAATCCGTTTGAGATGCAGGTCCAAAATCAGGTTGCCTTCGTCCGAGGTGAACGGCGTATTTCCGTTCATGCGCAGCGTGGTCCTATGCCCCAAAACATCCATCGACGTCAGCATTTCCTCAACCAGTGCTTTGGAGGTTTGCCAGCCAAATGGGATCACTTCAAGCGGCAGCGGAAAGGCCCCCAATTGATCCACAGATTTCGACGGGTCGGCAATCACAATCATCCGGTCAGACGCCGTTGCGACAATCTTTTCAAGGAGATGCGCACCGCCCCCGCCTTTGATCAGGCACAGGTCGGCGTCAAATTCATCGGTGCCATCAATGGTAATATCCAACCATTTCGCTTCATCCAGCGACACCACATTGATACCCACCTGACGGGCCAAATCCGCGGTGCGCGCGCTGGTCGGCACCCCGGTGATGGTCAACCCTTCTTCGCGCACGCGCTCGCCAAGGCAGCGCACCATCCAGGCCGCGGTAGACCCGGTGCCCAATCCGACCCGCATACCATCCTCGATATACTCAACGGCACGTTTTGAGGCGACAAACTTGGCGGTATCGATGGGTGAAAGTTCCCCGGACATGGCAGCGATTCCTTTAAAACTATGCTCCCGCGCTTATAAGAAAGAACGGGCCAAGTGGCGAGGATGAACTGAACGGCGGGTTTATTTGCAGCGGCACAACAGATATGGAAGCTATGTTTTTCGCAAGAATAATAATAGGTTAGATCGCGACCAACCGCCGCTGGACTTTCCAGACACAATCCCGCAGCATTCGCCAGAAGCGGTCGCCAAACAGGCGCGACAAGGTGTATCATGAGCAGGTTTTTCTTTTTTGCATTGGGCTGGGGGGCCGTTGGCCTTGGCATTTTGGGCGTGGTTTTACCCGTTCTTCCCACCACCCCATTCTTGTTGGTGGCCGCCTTTGCCTTTGGAAAATCAAGCCCGCGCGCACGCGCTTGGTTGATAGATCACGCCCATTTTGGCCCCACTATTCGTGACTGGGAAGAACGGGGCGCCATTTCGCGCCGCGCCAAAATCCTCGCCACCGCCATGATGGGCGCGGTGCTTGTCTTCTCCATTTGGAAGGACCTGCCGCTTTGGGTTTTGCTCACACAAGGCAGCCTGATCCTTGCGGGCGCTGCTTTTGTGCTGACGCGTCCTGACTAAGCATGAATATGTCGCTTTCGAGCGCACATACGGCCTAGATTCTGCGCATGTTAAATGAACAACATGCATGAGGTTCACATGTTTCTTTCTGTCTTTGATATGTTCAAAGTTGGGGTTGGCCCCAGCTCATCCCACACCATGGGGCCGATGGTGGCCGGCGGTCGTTTTCTGGACCTTCTGCGTGAACAACCGTTTAAAGTCGCGGGCTTACGCGCGTCATTACATGGATCACTGGCCTTTACGGGCGTGGGCCACGCCACCGATCGCGCGACCATTTTAGGCCTCGCGGGGTTCTTGCCCGACAGCTATGATCATGCCGTGGCCGAAGCAGCCCTGGCCGAGATCGAAGCCACAAAAACCGTCACCCCCGAGGGGCTGGGCACGCTGAAGTTTGACCCAAAGACCGATCTGATTTTCGACTATGACACCACCCTGCCCGGCCACGCCAATGGGATGATGCTGATGGCCACCGACGCGCAGGGCGATGTGGTCGTGCGCGAAACCTATTACTCGATCGGCGGTGGATTTGTCGTCACCGAAGCTGAGCAGAACGAAGAACCCAAGCGGGATCGCGAAGATGCCAAGGCGCATCCCTACCCCTTTGAAACCGCCGTTCAAATGCTTGAGATGGCTGCGAATTCTGGAAAATCCATTGCGGAAATGAAACGCGCCAACGAGCTGGAACACCATGGTCCGGCGAGCATTGACGCGGGCATCACCCGTCTGTGGGAGGTGATGGAAGACTGTATCAGACGCGGGCTGGACCGCGACGGGATTTTGCCCGGTGGCTTGTTGGTCAAACGTCGTGCACGCGCGATCCATGAAAGCCTAAAGGCCGAAGCGGGCCTGAACCTGACAGCGCCCCATACCATCAACGATTGGATGGGCGTTTACGCGATGGCGGTAAACGAGGAAAATGCCGCCGGTGGGCAGGTTGTGACCGCGCCGACAAATGGCGCAGCTGGCGTGTTGCCCGCGGTGATGATGTACTGGCTCAGCCATGTGCCCGGCGCCAGCCGTGATAAGATTGGCGAGTTTATGTTAACTGCCGCCGCAATTGGTGGCCTCGTCAAACATAACGCGTCGATCTCTGGTGCCGAAGCCGGGTGTCAGGCTGAGGTTGGATCAGCCAGCGCCATGGCCGCCGCTGGCCTTTGCGCTGTGATGGGCGGCACCCCGATGCAGATTGAAAACGCTGCAGAAATTGCGCTGGAACATCATCTGGGCCTGACCTGTGATCCTGTGCGCGGGTTGGTTCAGGTGCCTTGCATTGAGCGCAACGGATTGGGCGCGATCAAAGCGGTGTCAGCGGCATCATTGGCGCTGCGCGGGGATGGCACCCATCTGGTGCCGCTGGATGCCTGCATCAAAACCATGTTTGAGACCGGTCAGGATATGATGGCGAAGTATAAAGAGACGTCCTTGGGCGGGCTTGCGGTGAATGTGCCCAATTGCTGAGACGCGTTTTGCCATGCGCAATTGACACCCGCCCAATCGACAATGGCCGAATTGACACTGGCCGAATTGACACTGGGGATGCGCGAACTAGGGTCGCCCAATGACCACCCCAAACGCGCCCCTTGATCGTCCCCTGCTTGGCATCCTTTTGATGCTGGGCTTTTGCATGGTTGTTCCGTTGTCGGATGCCATGGCAAAACTGTTGGGGGGAACGGTGTCTTTGCTGGCCCTTGTGGTCATCCGTTTTGTGTTTCCTGTGGTGATCATCACACCGCTAATCTGGCACCGGCGCGAGGTTCTGCGCCTGCCCCCCGCCCTGTTCGGCTGGATGGGCCTGCGGGCTGGGCTTCATTTGCTGGGAATGATCCTGATGTTCACCGCTTTGCGGTTCCTGCCCCTTGCCGACGCTGTCGCCATTGCCTTTGTCGCCCCCTTTCTCATGCTTCTGATGGGGTGGTTCTTTTTGAACGAGCAGGTCGGGCCGCACCGGATCGCCGCCGCAACCGTTGGCTTTCTGGGCGTTATGCTGGTGATCCAACCGAATTTCGCCAAGGTCGGCACCGCGGCGCTGTTGCCTTTGGGGGTCGCCATTTCCTTTTCCGCCTATGCGTTGGTCACACGCCGTGTCGCCAAAGAGGTGGATCCAATGGGCGCGCAGGTCATCAATGGGGGGATCGGCTGCGCGGTCTTATTGCCGCTGTGGTTTGTGTTCGAAGGCCCCTCTACCCTCGCCTTTCCACCACATATCCTCTGGTATGTGATCCTTTTTGGGGTGACCGGCACGGTGACCAAACTGTTGATGACGTGGAGCCTGCGGTTTGCCCCGTCAGCCACGCTGGCCCCAATGCAATATCTGGAAATCCCCTTTGCCACCTTAATGGGTTGGTTGTTCTTTCGCGAATTTCCCAATGGGTTGGCAACCGTGGGCATTGCGATCACAGTGGCCGCCGGGCTTTACGTGATTGCGCGCGAACACCGGCAAGCGCGTAAAGGTCAGGCGCAGCAGGTGGCTTAAGCCGTCAGCGCCATGACCACCTCGGCCAAATACAGGCGCGGCAGAATCACCAACATGCCGGGGTGGTCACAGGTAAGTTCGATCCGCCCACCTGTCGCCTCGTTCGAGGTGCCAATTTGCGCCCAAGGCGCCATGTCCAAATCCACGACTGGCCACAACACGCCACTGCAATTGGCAACCAGTTTTGCCATGGGAAACAGGGAAAACCGGGTGCCGGGTGGCAAACTGATGTCAAATCGGCTGGGGACGTGAAAACACAGATCCTCTTCCCCCACCAAGATGCAGGTCCGGTTGGGCATGCGCACCAGCGCATTATAACAGGCCAGCTCGTGATCCAACCGCCCGCCCATGAACCCAACGCCCAGCACCAAGGGCGCTGACATAACATCCAGCGCCTTGTCAAAATCCGTGCGCATCTGATCCGGGGTTTCAATGATCCGGTCCGGCCCAAGGGTTTTGCGCGCGCTGTCACTGACGCTATCCAGATCGCCGATGACGGCCAGCGGGGTGTGTCCCAGCACCAAAGCCGTGTCCGCAGCCCCATCTGCCGCCACCAAATTTGGCGCAATCGTCAAGCATTCCGAAAGAATCGCATGGTTAACTGCCCCCCCACCAAGGAGGGTTGTGTTGCCTAATTCTTGCAAAATCTGCGGTTTCATGCCGTTATTGTATCCCATATGGAAACTAAACATATTCCTGCCACGAAAAAATACCGTGTTTTTCCCGGTTTTGTTGAATTTCCCGATCTATGGCATGGTAAACAGTCTCTTGCTGGATCGGGGGAGAAAGCGAGTTATTTATGGTGAGTAATAGCAAAATTCTCACTGTATCTTACGGCACATTTTCGTGCACGCTGGAGGGTTTTGACGAACCTTTCAATACGATGACGTCAATTGCGGAATATTTCCGCGATTTGGCCGCAGACGATCGCTACTTTGGCGCGGAACCTCCCACGCCGGATGCCGATATGCTGCACCGTATCGCAGAACGTGAGATACAGAAACGGGTAGAAGCCCGTGTGGAAAAAGATGGTGTTGTTTTACGCCAGGCTGATTCTGAGCTGTCGACGCAGACCGCAGTGGGCGCAACCCTTGTTGCTGCTGACCATCTGCTCGCCTCGGATCAGGTCATTCCAGACGCTGAAGAAGAGCTGACAGCCCCAGAAATCTCTCAGGATGGTGTGGCACAGGATATCGCGGTTGATGCCCCTGTGGCTGAAGGCATGCAGATTGTCGAACGCATCGCTGATGTCAGTGACGAACTGTCCCCTGCGGTGGCCCTTTCCGAGGGTACGCCAGACACAGCTCATGCGCCAGAACGCGACAGCATCGCCGATAAGCTACAGCGCATCCGTGCCGTCGTGGACGAAAAGCGTGCCGAAGGCGAAGCGGCTTTTGTGGCTGCAGACCAATATGCCGAAGATCAAAACGCCGCTGACCTCTATGAGGACAGTGATGATCTGGAAACAATCGACACAGATATCGTGCCTGAAGACGCGGATCTTGAAATCGAAACGCCATCCATTGAAGCATCACAAGAGGATGTTTCCTCGGATGAAAGCACCGTCAGTGACACGCTTGAAGACGATGCGGAAACCGAGACTGATCTGAACGCCGACGACACCCATGCGGACGATCCGGAAGACGATACCACAGGGGAACTCGCCCCCGAAAATATCACTCCGGATACGCCCACTTTGGGGGGGCACCCCAGCAAAACCACAGACGCAGGGTTTGATTACAGTGATGCGCCGGTGGCTGATGACGCCGCAGAAGACACGTCCGCCGCGACCTCGGATGAGGCGGAACAGATTGCAGAAGATCTGGCACAAGTGGCCTCGGGTGCTGCTGAAGACACCCGTGAAGATGCCGATGTAGAAGATCTGGAAGATGGCGAAGGTGCCGACACAATTTCGGGCATTCTGTCCCGTTTGCAATCAACTGAGGTACCTGCTGAACCTGTTGAAGAGGTTCTGCCAGTTGAGGATGTGGATCATGCAAATGAAACCGCCTCGTTTGACGATGCATCCGACGATCTAAACTCGGATACCAGCACATTGGCCTCTTTGGTCAACAGCACATTGGGTGACGAGAAACCGTCAGAAACTTCCGCAGACAGCACAGAAAACGCAGAAAACGCAGAAAACACAGAAAACATCTTTACGGATGAGACTGAAGAAGCTGCAACTGAAGACACCCCGGAAGCCGCTGAACCGGATACCGCAGAGGCCACTTCGCCCCTGCACAAGCCCCGCGTGATCCGCGTGCGCCACATCAAAGGTGCCCGCCCGGAGACCGCGCGCGCACCTCAAGCCGAACCTGCATCGCAAGACAATGAAAACTCGATGCTGACCCCTGAGGACGAAGCCGAGTTGATGGCCGAGCTTGCAGCGGCCGAAGAACAGGCGCGTTTTGAGGCCGATGATGTGGCACCCGAAGCTGAAACCGTGCAAGAGGATGATGCATCCGAAGCGGTTTCTGAAATCGACGCACTAAAGACCGAACTTGCCAAAATCGAAGACAGCACAGACGCGCCGCGCCTGACCGCCTTTGATGACAGCGGCGTTGGCAAAAGCGATGCGGCGCTGGACCGGATTCTTGCGGAAACCAACACGCAGATGGAAAGCACCGAAGTAACGCGTCGTCGGACCTCTATTGCGCATCTTAAGGCGGCCGTTATGGCAACCCGTGCGGATGAGGAAACGAAAAACGATTTGCCAGAGGGCAAAGATGCCGACGGTGTAAACCCCTATCGCAATGATCTGGCCCGTGTGGTGCGCCCACGCCGCCCGGGAAAACCCGACACCCAAGCGCGGCGTATGCCTCCGTTGGTTCTGGTGTCCGAGCAACGCATTGACAACACGTCGAAAAATGAAGAGCCAGCGACACAAGCCGGTGAGGCCGTTCGGCCCCGCCGCGTGGTGCGCAGCCCGCAAATTGCTCGGGAAATGGATGACACATCACAAGACAAAGCGGTGCCAGGTGATCCGGTTTTTGCGGCCTATGTTGAAGAAACTGGCGCCAAAGAAATGGGCGAATTGCTGGAAGCAGCGGCCCGCCACACTGTGTTGATCAAGGGCAACGAAACCTTCACCCGCCCACAAGTGATGAGCATCGTGCGCAAGTATCAAGGTTTTGACGTGTTTTCACGCGAAGAAGGATTGCGCGCCTTTGGCAAGCTCCTGCGCGAAGGACGGATCAAACGCCTGAAGCGGGGTCAGTTTGAATTGACCGACACCACCCGGTTTCGCCCCGGTGATAAATCGGGCGATCGCCCCGATGACCGCCGGATGGCGTAAACAGCTCTGAATACGAAAAAGGCCCCCAAATCCGGGGGCCTTTTTTATGAGTTATTGTTTTTCATCGTCTTTCAGCGCGTATTTTCCCGCTGGATCATGGGGGTAATTGGCGGGGTCCTCATCCGGATCCGCCTGCCCCACACCAATGAACACTTTTTTCAGCGGCATGATCCACAGAAAACCGAGAGCGACATAGATCAGCAGTTCCAACCAAAAGGGCGGGCGGTCAAACAGCGAAACCGTGAAAACCGCCAAGATGATATAGACCGGCAAGCCCACCACAAGGATGAGCAGCGACAATCGCTTGCGGGCTTTATAGGACAGGGCCATCAGGCTGCACTCCGGGTTAGATACAAAGGGGACGCCCCCCTTTTAGGGCGCGTCCCGAGCATGTCAGACGTTTGGGATCAATCCGCAAAGGGATCCGTCACGAGAATGGTGTCTTCGCGTTCGGGGCTGGTCGACAAAAGCGCCACAGGGCAATCGATCAGCTCTTCGACGCGTTTGACGTATTTGATGGCATTTGCAGGAAGATCGTTCCAGCTGCGCGCGCCTTCGGTCGTTTCTGACCAACCGGGCATCTCTTCATAAATCGGTTTGCAACGCGCTTGTTGATCCGCCGCAGTGGGTAGATAGTCGAGCGTTTTGCCGTCCAATTCATACCCAACGCAGATTTTCAGCGTCTCAAACCCGTCCAAAACGTCCAATTTGGTCAGTGAAATACCGGTCACACCCGAGGTCGCACAGGTCTGGCGCACAAGGGCGGCATCAAACCAACCGCAACGGCGTTTGCGCCCTGTGGTGGTGCCAAACTCATGGCCACGTTCGCCAAGGCGTTGACCATCGGCATCGTCCAACTCGGTCGGGAACGGACCTTCGCCAACACGGGTGGTATAGGCTTTTACGATGCCCAACACATAGTCGATTGCACCTGGACCGACGCCCACACCTGTGGCCGCTTGGCCTGCGATCACGTTTGACGAGGTCACAAAGGGGTATGTTCCGAAGTCAATGTCCAAAAGCGCACCTTGGGCGCCCTCAAACAAGATCCGCTTACCGGCTTTGCGCTTTTCGCTCATCACTTTCCAAACGGGGGCAGCAAAACGGAGAATCTTTGGCGCCACGTCCAAGAGCAATTCGACCAGCGCATCGCGGTCAATCGGCTCAATGCCCAGACCTTTGCGCAATGGATCGTGGTGTTGCAAGGCACGGTCAACACGCGCTTCCAACGTGGCAGGATCGGCCAGATCCGCGACACGAATGGCGCGGCGGCCAACCTTATCTTCATAACACGGGCCGATGCCACGACCGGTTGTGCCGATCTTGGTGCCTTTGCTGGAGGCCTCTTCACGGGCGCGATCAAGTTCGCCGTGGAACGGCAGGATCAGCGGTGCATTTTCCGCGATCATCAGGGTTTCTGGCGAAATATCAACGCCTTGCCCGGTAATGGTTTCGATTTCCTTGAGCAAGCTCCAGGGGTCAAGAACCACCCCATTGCCGATCACCGACAGCTTGCCACCGCGCACAACACCCGAAGGCAGCGCATGCAACTTATAAACCGCGCCGTCGATCACAAGAGTGTGGCCCGCATTGTGCCCCCCTTGGAAGCGCGCGATCACATCGGCTCGTTCGCTGAGCCAGTCAACGATCTTACCTTTTCCTTCGTCACCCCACTGGGCGCCTACAACGACGACATTTGCCATGGTCTGTTCCTATCTCAAAGAAAACCCGGCCCGTCATAGCGGGCCTTGGCGCACGGGGAAACACCTAATTCGCCGCAGGTGCAAAATGAGGCTATTTTATTAAACACCGGAAAACTAGTTTCCTAGTTTTCTAGTTTTCTAG
>ATLU01000258.1_pt1 | contig 10675 bp, 21 predicted proteins | sample 178751 | NCBI WGS metagenome assembly ATLU01 (sample SAMN02211837, study PRJNA209200) | bioreactor metagenome | isolation source: day 23 sample from continuous culture bioreactor inoculated with sediment... | place: Germany: Wadden Sea | collected 2011
GCCGTCGGCGCGACGGTCGCCAAAGTAATTTCTCTCCACATCATAATATTTGACTCATAGTGTTGCACTTGTGCCACGTTGTGCTAAGGCCCCGAATCTACACAACATCTTGATCGCCGCTGACGCGGCTCGAATCACCCACGAATCACTCCAAAATCCAATGTGCTAAAACGTGTCTTACGAGAATGACCGCTAATCCTCGAACATCACAGAATCAGTACCAAAACCGAATCGGCTTGTAAACCCCTGTTTTTACACCAAATCTTTTGTCACATGGCCCGATTCTATGTGCTAAAAGACCTGATTCAGCACATTGTTTGGGTATGCAACATCATATGCTGGCGCTGACGCGCCCATCTGACAGCCCACAAGAACAGTGATTCGCACGACTTAACATTGGGGACCCTTCCCGATTCGAAAGGGGGTCCCTGTCCGAATCGAAAGGATGGTACCTTACCGATTCGGATACCCGGCAGGGGTCCCGCCCGATCAACACCGACCGGGACCCTACCGAATCGAAAGGCAGGGACCCTAACGAATCGCGCGTGTGGGTACCCTCTTGATTGACAATCTTGATTCAATCATGGTAGAAAGTTTGGAGCCCCCTGACGGGGGTTTTGACCAGAATTCTGCACCTGAAAGGCCCCCATGCTCAGTAATCTGAACACCAACAAGTCGCCCAGCGATCCGTGGTATCACGTCGATCAGAAAGGCAGACAGATTGGGTGGATGTGGCCCGAGGATTTCAAGCGCGATCTCGAAGCGATCTGGGGACGTGGCAAGGGCATCGCCGGGTTCTCTGAATACACAGGCTTCAACCGAACCACCGTCGAACGCTACTGCAATGGCAAGCAGCCGGTGCCCAAAGCTGTCGCGCTTCTCTCGCAATCACTGCTGCTGCTCGTCCCGAAGTGGCGTGAACGCCAGTCTGTGCTCAATAAGACGCGTGGATTCCCCAAACTGGACGCCCCATGGCTGCCCGGACAGGAAAAAACTGACAAGTTAGGGCTTGCAAGTAGACCATTTGGTTGATAAGTGTACGGTGTTCGAGAGACATCGAGCAATCCTCCTTCGCACGACACTGGTCCGTTGTGCGGTTTCGAAGAAGACGGCCCCGCTGACGCGGGGTCGTTTTCGTTTGGGAGCACCGCCCGGCTTTGCCGATCTTGAGCCTTGAAAGGCGTGGGCGTTTGGCCGCTTAATTGTCCGGGAGGCATGCAGCTTGTCTGCGTGCCTAAACAAACACCTACCCGCCGTCAGGCGGCGATGATGTCCGCTATGATGTCCGGATGGTTCTCGGCATACTCTCACCCAGTTGCCGATGTTCGTTGCCGATCTGGTGCTCGCGCACTTTGATTCGACGTTTTCGCATTTTTGAACTGACGCTGGCGCATTTTTGTTCTGGTGTTTTCTCATTTTTGAACTGACGCTCGCCCGTTTTTGTTCTCGCGCGCGCTGGCGCACGCGCTCGCGCTCGACCGACTGATGTTTTCTCATTTTTGTTCTGGTGCGTTTTTGCTTTGGCGCTGGCGAGATTTGCGGCGGGCGCGCGGCAAAATTGTGGCGAGAATGTGGCTGCCTTATTTTCGCCACATTTTGGCGCAAGGCAGACTCCGCACTCCTAACCCGTCCCCTACTCGCCCGGTGTCCGCCCGGCTTTCCTGACCTCACATTCAGACTACAGTGATTCGGGCGGCGCGGTCAATAGAAAAATCGCGCCGCCTAACATTTATTTTCAGTTGAAAAATTCGCGCGCCATGATCCGAATCTCTTCGTCATATTCTTGGCACCGTTGCCAGTCATCGCCCGTTAGGCGGTCGCGTTGCGCGGCGGTCATCCAGATTGACGCCATGGGCAGGTCATCCGTGATGTCGCCCGCGTCATTCCGGGCAAGCGCCGCGAATTCCGCATCGGTGAATTTTTTGGTTCTGTTTTCGTGTGCCATGGTCAAGGCCTCCAAAGTGTTTCGATATCTCACCCTCGCATGATTCGGGCGGCGCGGTCAAGAAAAAAATCGCGCCGCTTAACATTGTTTCACGTGAAACATTTTGCGCGCGACCTAACATCTAAGGCAAGCGCCCATATTCTGCCACAATCTCTAAGCGTTCGGCTTGCATGCTGAGCACGTGGAAAAAATCAGACTTGCGCTTGAGTCGTTCCTTGCGCGACCGGACGGCGCGCACGCGCACGCGGGCAAGATCGCGGCACCCGGACGCAAGCGCGCGGCGCATATAACCAAACGTCGCGCCAGTGTCGCATGATGCATCGCGCACGATATCGCGGCGCGCCGCCCTATCGGCTGAGCGATAGGCGGCGGCGGCGGCGGCATCGCGCCCGACCGTCACGCCGCGACTCCAAGCCCGACAAGCTGAGCGGGATTCCAAACGAATCCGCACGGCTTGAATCCGTCTGGCCAATGGCGGCGCAAGTGATCCGGCACCGGTTCGAATTCCATGACTCCCCATTTGGGCACCGTCATGAATCCTTGCTGCGCGGTGTAGCGTTTCGCGCGGTAATGATTGCCCGGCTGTTTCACCATGGCGGAAAGCGCGGCGGCGACTCGTATCGCGGCGGCGGCATCGGGTAACGTGTAAGACATTTTCGAATCCTCTTTTGTGTTTCGACTGGCGACTCCTAGCATGGCGGGCAATGTTAGGTCAAGCGAAATTATTTTGTTGACTGGCAAGGCGAATCATGGGACAAGGGGCAATCGAAACGCCATTGAAAGGAATCACCATGGCAAATTCTGTTCTACTCTGGAAAGGCCCTAGCGTCATTGACGGCGCGCCCATTGCGCTTGTCGCGACCGGACTCAAGAAAGCGTCTAGCAACACAAAAACCGGCGGCATGGTTCAAACCTATATCATCCGTTCGGACGTGTCGCCCGTTGACGCAATCCACACCGGCGCGGACTCGTCAATCTGTGGCGCGTGCCCGCATCGCGGCGATATCGTGCCCGCGACCGATGGCGCGCACGCCACGAAAAACGTGAATCGTTCCTGCTACGTTTTGGTTTTTCAAGGCCCGTTGAACGTTTACAAAACATTGACGGCGGGCAAGTATCCCGACGCGCGCCACAATGGCGCGGAATTGCTGCGCGGTCTGAGCGTTCGACTCGGTACCTATGGCGACCCGGCGGCGGTTCCCTTTGACGTCTGGGCGGCGTTGCTGGCGCATGCTGGCAAGTGCACCGGATACACGCACCAATGGCGCGAGTCGTTCTGTGATCCGCGCTTTGCGCAATGGTGCATGGCAAGCGCGGACTCGCCTTGTGAAGGCATCGCGGCGCGCGCCATGGGTTACCGCTCTTTCAGAGTCGGCACGCTGGCGGAGTCGCTGGTCAAGGGCCAAGAATTCCTTTGCCCGGCGTCTGAGCAAGCGGGCAAAAAATTGACCTGCGAATCTTGCCTTGCATGCGGCGGCACAAATAGCCCAAACAAGGCAAGCGTTTTCATCCCGGCGCATGGAGTCGCGTCAAAAATCAACGCTTTTACAGAAAGGAGTCTCGCATCGGAATCATAGAATTTTTGCTTATCTGCGCGGTGTATTATATGCTAAGCGGATTCTGAAACTAAACGGCGCGCCATGGTGGCGCGCCAAACCAAAAGGACCTAGACCAATGAAAAGCGACAAAACACGCGACGACTCGAAGCATGAAAACCGCGACCGCAAGCGCGACCGTGACGGCGTGCACGCGCGGCGCAAGGCGGCGCGCAAGGCAAAAGCCAAGCGCCGCGAATTCGAGCGCGGCGGACGCTGAAAAAAGATGTTAGGCGGCGCGATTATTTACTTGACCGCGCCGCCCGAATCATGCGAGTGTAAGTTATCGAAACGGCGCAACGCCACAACCCGAAGGACCTAAAAAATGTTTGACCGCGACCTTATCTCTTTCCTGCCCGCCTCGCTTGTCCAGTCTGAGCTTGACGCACGCGGCGCGCAATTCACCAAAGTGACCTTTGCCAAAAAAGACGGCACCGTCACAACCCGCACCGGCATGCCCAAAGTTTTCACGCGCCGCGTGGGCGGCGAAAAAGGCCCGGCGGCAACGCCCGAGTCGCTGCAACGCGCCGCGACCGCCCGCAAGGCCCTAGTGGACAACGGCAACCGATTCTTTGACTACGCGCAACCCGACGCGGACGGCAAGAAAGGCTTTGCGTTCAATATGGGCCGCGTGCTGGCAATCGGCACCGTGGGCACGCATCCCGAATAAGACAAGCGCGCCGCCTGACAAAATGTTAGGCGGCGCGAAATTATTTTGTTGACAGTGACCCGGCGAATCAGATAGGGTCAAGGGGAGATCAGGAAACGAGCGCCGCCCGCTCGGAGTAGGGGAGCGGTTTAGGAGTGCGGAATCTGGGCCGCGCCCGGAATCCAAACGGCGGACGGATTCCGCACTCCCAACCCGTCCCCTACTCGCCGCGTATCCGCCCGGCTTTCCTGACCTCACATATACCTTACCGCGATTCGCCCGGCGGCGTCAATAAAAAAATCGCGCAACCTAACAAATAATTTTCGCCGTTCGTAAGAAACAAAAAAAGTTAGGCTTGACGCAATTTGTTTCTTGCGAATCACTTTGACCTATGCAATAAAGGGTCATCGAAACGGCGCAATCCCGCGCCATATGAAAGGACTACAAAATGACTTATCAGCGTTACATGAACGGCATGAGCAACGGCGGCAGCATCTATTCGCGCGACAACGTCACGCCCCTGACCAATGAAGAACTTGCGGCGGCGGTTCCGTCCCTGTTCGCCACCGAGGCGCACGAGTCGCGCTCTGACCGCTTTGTGCCAATCCCGACCGTCAACGTTCTGGACGGCCTGCGCGCGGCGGACTTTGTGCCCGTGTTCGCTCAACAGGCCCGGACTCGCATCGCGGGCAAGGAACTGTTCACGCGCCACATGCTGCGCCTGCGCCACCGTTCCTTGACCAATAGCGAGGGCCGCGCGTTCGAGATCATCTTGACCAATGCAAACGACGGCACAAGCGCCTATAAGATGATTGCGGGCATTTTCCGCTTTGTTTGCCTCAACGGCCTGTTCACTGGCGACACGTTCGCACCCGTGCACGTTCGCCACTCTGGCAAAACCGTGATTGATCAGGTGCGCGATGGCGCGCTGAACATTCTGGACATGGCACCGCGCGCGCTTGAGCAAGTGGACCGTTTCAAGGGAATCACCCTTGACCGCGCCGAGGCCATGGTGCTGGCAAACGCGTCGCACATGCTGCGCTTTCCAAAGGCCTATGACGTTGACGCGGAAAACCCGGACGCCGCGCCCGTGCTCAACCCTGACCGCGCGCCCGTCCAGCCTGTGGACTTGCTGCGCGCCCGTCGCACGGCGGACAAGCATCCGACCCTGTGGCACGCCCTGAACATCATTCAGGAAAACGTGGTCAAGGGCGGGCAACGTGGTCACGTGGTCAATGACAAGGGCCAAGTGAAGCGCCAGAAGGTGCGCGCCGTCAACGGCATCGGGCAAGCGGAAAGCCTCAACCGCGCCTTGTGGACCATCACCGAGGGCATGGCGGCAATCAAAGAAGCCGCCTAACCCGCGCCACAAAAAAGACACAAAGGCCGGGCAATCGCCCGGCCTTTTTGCTGTCACAGTCTTGACACATTTTCGCCACATTCCCGCCACAAAAAAATAAGGGCAGATTCCGCACTCCCAACCCGTCCCCTACTCGCGGCATCCCGCTTTCCTGACCTCACAATCAGACTATGCGATTCGCCCGCCCGGCGCAAGAAAAAAATGTTAGGCTAAGCGAAATTATTTTGTTGACCCTACCCGGCGAATCGTGGCATAAGGTTTCTAGCGGGACTGAGACGCCCGTCAGGCTGAACCCCGCGCCTGAATCAAGCGGGGCAACAAGGACCTAAGACAATGACAATCGAGACAATCAGCTTTGACCTTTACAGCGACTTGCACAAGGACGTGCACGGTTGCCGCCCGCGCGACTGGGACCGCTGGGAAGCTTTGAGCGACGCGCAACGCGCCGCCGAATTCGACTCGCTCTGCAACCTGCTGACCGAAGTCATGGACATGGAAGCGGAAAACGAGCGCCGCGCCGTGATCGCGCTTGACGCCCGCCTTGACGCCCATTGCGAGTCGTTCGGCATTGACTTTGCCACCGCGCTGCGCTGGGAAGTCGAGGGCGCGGATTGTGACCCCGCATGCGAGCAAGGCATCGGGTTCTATCTCTGGGAAAACGGAATCCACAAGCACGCAAACGTTGTGCGATACCTTGACGCGCTGGGCGCGCGTTCGTGGCGCAACGCCGCATAGCGGCACCGCGCCGCATGGGAAGGCCGGGCAATCGCCCGGCTTTCTGCGCTTGCACGTGTTCACCTTTTGTTCCCTGTTTGTTCCGTTCACCTTTTGTTCCCCTTTTGTTCACGTTTTGTTCCCCGCCCACGTTCACGTTTTGTTCCCTGTTTGTTCCCCTTTTGTTCACGTTTTGTTCTGGCGTTCACCTTTTGTTCCCCTTTTGTTCACGTTTTGTTCCCCGGCCCACGTTCACCTTTTGTTCCCCCTTTGTTCACCTTTTGTTCCCCCTTTGTTCACGTTTTGTTCCCTGTTTGTTCACCCTTTGTTCCCGTTCCGTTCCGTCCCGGCGGAACAAAACGTGAACAAAACGAGAACACCGTCCCCGGCGGAACAAACCGTGAACAAAACAGGAACAAGAAAAATGTTAGGCGGCGCGATTATTTTCTTGACCGGCCCGGCGAATCATGGCACAAAGGGGCATCGAAACCAAACGAGGATCAAGCCAATGGCTGACACTGCGAAAGAAACAACGCCCGCACAGACTGCACTTTTTCAGATGCAATTCGCGGTCATGATGCTGAATGTCGGACGCACCGACGAAGCAAACGAGGCTTTCGCCAAGGCGCAAGCGCAACTGGAAATTTTGATCGAAGGGGGCGCATGATGGAAAGCCTTGCACTGGACACAGAAATCAACGGCTTCACCGCAAAGGTGGAGCACGACCCGCACGGCGCGGATGAGTCGCCGCGTGAGTGGGAAGGGGAAAGCGTTTTCTTTGGCTTTCACCGTTCCTATGCATCGCCCGACCCCGCGCCCGACTCGGACCCTGAGACCGCGCGCGCCATGGCATACGCAAACGGCAACATCTGTTTGCCCGTCTGGCTCTATTCGCATTCTGGCACGTGCTACCGCGCGGCGGAAAGCAACCCTTTCCATTGCCCATGGGACTCCGGCCTGTTCGGATTCATCTACATCACACGCGCTGACGCGCGGAAAATGTATGGCGTGACGCGCATCACGGAAAAGCAACGCCTGCGCTTGCTGGCTGACCTTGCCGCGCAAGTCGAGACCTATTCGAAGTGGGCAAACGGCGAAACCTATCGCTGGTCAATCGAGGACGAGGACGGCGACGAAATCGACGGTTGCGGCGGATACTATGACGAGGACGAGGCCGAGGCCGAGGCGCTGGCATCGCTGGCAAGCTATGCGCACCCTGAGTCGGAGCTTGCCGCATGATCCTGAAAGGGCGCTTGCACAATCACCGCGCGCGGCATATCCTTGCCGCGTCCCTGTCAATCAGAACGCGCCGCCATTGGCGCAAGAAAGGAGTCGCATGAAAGAAAAAAACCCCACGGCTGATATGCTGCGCACCACGCTGGCACAGTCGGAAAGCTTGCACGATATGAGACTCAACCCCGCGCTGTCACCGGCTGACATAGCGGAAACGATCCGAATCGCAATCGAGTGTATCGAGGGAATCGAAGTGCCCGCCAAGGTGCTGATCCCGCGCACGGTTGCCGCCCGGTTCGCTGGTAGCGTGCAAGGCCTTTTCACATCGGACGCCGATTGGAGTCTGTATGATCTGGACGGCGCAAAAGAATTTTTCGAGGCCGCTGGCATCGACCCCGATAAAGACGCCTTGACCGTTCGCGATTAAATGTTAGGCGGCGCGAAATTAGTTATTGACCGCGCCGCCGAATCGTGGCACAAAGGAATCACCAAAAGACGCAGACCCCGGTATAGGCGCGGGGCACCAAAAGACGCAGACCCCGGTATAGGCGCGGGGCATCACCATAGCGGCGGGGCAGAGACCCCGCCAGAAAGGACCAAACCATGGGCACGCGCTCACTGACACACATCAAAGATCAAGAGGGCCGCAAAACCCTGTTGACAATCTATCGCCAGATGGACGGATACCCGACCGGCATGGGGCAGGACCTGAAAGATATCCTTGCGCCGCTGCAACTGGTCAACGGATACAACGGCGGGAATCAGGCCAACGGCATGGGCTGCGCCGCTGCGCAAATCATCGCGGGATTGAAGGACGGAGTCGGCGGAATCTACGTCTACCCGACAAATTCCAAGGATTGCTGGGAGGATTATGTTTACACCGTTCGCCCGGCTGGTGAAACGTTCCGCCTGACTGTCGCCTATTCGGACGGCACGAAAATCTATGACGGCTTGATTGCGGACTTTGACGCCGCAAAAGTCGAGGCGCAAGAATCCGAGGACGCCTAGAAAATGTTAGGCGGCGCGAAATTAGTTATTGACGCGCCGCCCGAATCATGACGAGTGTAGGTTATCGAAACGCAGAACAAAGGACCTGCACCATGGCAATCACCACCGGCACCATCGAGATCGAAGTTTTCGAGGATGACGTTTTGATCGACGTCGAGGAAACCACGGTTTACACCGTCGAAACCGCCGCCGACCTTGAGGCGCTTTTCGCAGAATTCGGCCTTGCCGACTAACCCCCAAAAGCCCCGCCTGACGGCGGGGCGCGCCACCCTGAAAGGACCAAAATCATGGACGCGCTTACTTTCGTTTTTCTGCTGACCACGTGGTCACCTGAGACCCCGCACGCCACCGTTGACGTCATGGACCACAATTTGACCGGCTCGGATTGTGTGGCCGCTGCTGTCGCCTATCACGCGGCAGACCCGCAATGGACCGCCGGAGTCCCGTCCTGCGAGATCGACACCGGCGACTGGGCACCGCATCCCTACGATTCCTTTGCGGTATGCGCAACCGACGCTTGCCCGAATCCGATTATCCTTGACCCCTGTCAATTCGAAGATTCCGACAATTGTTTCTGGGATTCGCGTTTCATGGGCAACGGCATCGGGGAATCGTTCTATGTGATCGACGGCGAAAAAACCGTGATCGACTGGGAAAAATAAACGTTAGGCGGCGCGAAATTACTATTGACGCGCCGCCCGAATCGTGAGAAAAAGGATCATCGAAACGCAGAACAAAGGACCTGCAAAATGACCGAAGTGATCCAAGTTTCCCAATTGCCCGTTTCTGGCCCGCTGGAAACCACCATGCGCTGGAACTGCGATGAATTCATCATTGCCTATGACCGCCGCACCCGCACCCTCACCGTTGAAGACTTTGAGGGATTCGAGGATGACGGCACCGAGATCACCACCGTGATCACCGACCCTGACCACATCGCCAATATCATGCTTGAGCACAAGCCCGGCTGGCTGGGGCTGGACGGCTTTGTCCTACTGCAAAGCTACTACGGCGAACGCTGGAACATCGGCACAACGCCCCTCTGAGGGGCAAGGGCAGGGGCAGGGGGAAGCCCCTGCCCTACCATGCGCCACAAAAGAAAATGTTAGGTTGCGTGAAATTAGTTGTTGACTTTGCCCCACGAATCACCTAGATTGATTATATCGAAACCGGATATAGGACTAAGCCAATGACACGTTACATGTTCCCCCTTATGGTCATCACCCTGACTGTCGCACTGTTTGGCCCAATGGCCACAGGCTGGATTGCTGGCCTGACCCTTGACATGGCAAACGATACCGCCGCCGCCCTGTCGCAGGTGAAGCCATGAACGCCTTTATTGAACCCCTGCTATGGGCAGGGGGCTGCGCTCTGGTAGTGGTGGCCCTGCTGGCAGCGCCTGATCTGCTGGACCTGCTACCCGATGCACGCCCCGGCAAGTGGGTATCTGCCCGCTAAAAAATGTTAGGCTAAGCGAAATTAGTTGTTGACGAATCACTGGGCTGCACCTATTCTATAGGTGTAGCAACGCAGTAGGAGATGCACAATGACAACGGTTTATGTAAAGGGCGGGATGCCAGTGGACGTCGAGGGTGACGTGACCGAAGGTGGAAGCAACAGCTATGGCAGCGATGAGCCTGCATGGATTGAGGTGGACAACGTCGAAATCTATTGGCACGGTAGCGCCCGCCCTGTCACCCAAGCGTTCAAGGATAGCCTGAGTGCAGCGGACTGGGAAACAATAAACGAATCACTGATAGAGGGGGCAGGGGGCTGGTAGCCCCCAAGCCACACAACACACAAGCGAAACATGACGCGCGTTGCAAGAGCCTTGCAGCGCGCAAAAAGTGTGTGGAGCCAAAAAATTCAAAGTCGAGGGACCCAAAGGGGGAGTAGGGGGAGGGGGTGGCGCGGGCGCGCAGTAGCTACGGGCCAGTGCAAGTGCAACATATGGATACAGTAGCCGGGGGACCCAGCCGGAGCAAGTACCCCCCACCCCCCTTGTAAAATATGGCCCTCCAAAAATTTCAAAATTTTGCTCTACAATGTTAACATCAGGGAAATTATTTTTTATTGAGCAAAATTAGGTACTTGACAACTATTTTCCCACCTGCTAACATATAATCATCAAACGAATCAGGAGGACCAGATGAAAATTACCGGCAAACAAG
>ATLU01000259.1_pt1 | contig 10619 bp, 13 predicted proteins | sample 178751 | NCBI WGS metagenome assembly ATLU01 (sample SAMN02211837, study PRJNA209200) | bioreactor metagenome | isolation source: day 23 sample from continuous culture bioreactor inoculated with sediment... | place: Germany: Wadden Sea | collected 2011
TTGGTGTTGAAGAAGACAAAGTAACGGAATCGGCTTCGTTCATCGATGACCTGGGCGCGGACAGCCTCGATACCGTTGAACTGGTTATGGCTTTCGAAGAAGAGTTTGGCATCGAAATTCCTGACGATGCAGCTGAAACCATTCAAACTTTCGGCGACGCTGTAAAGTTCATCACCGAAGCTTCTTAAGCTTTTCTAGGTGACTAATTGTGAAACGGCGCCTTGCGGGGCGCCGTTTTCTTTTGATTTATCGTGATATTTGGGTGCGCGAGGTTTCGCAGTTTGGTTGAAAACGCCTTGCCCAGATATGCCGTGCCGCGCTATCAAGCGTGGAACAATGAGAATACCTGAAAAGGGGCTGCAAAATGCGTCGAGTGGTAGTTACAGGTCTGGGAATGGTGTCACCGCTGGCATGTGGTGTCGAAGAAACCTGGAAACGAATTCTAGATGGGCAATCGGGCGCTGGTCCAATTACGAAATTCGACGCATCGCGTGTGACAACAAAATATGCGTGTGAAGTTCCGTTGGGCGATGGTTCAGACGGAACCTTCAATCCGGATGATTGGATGGAGCCGAAAGAGCGTCGTAAAGTTGATGATTTCATCCTCTACGGAATTGCAGCCTCTGCGATGGCGCTAAAAGATGCCGACTGGCTTCCTGAAGGCGAAGAGGATCGTTTGCGCACTGGCGTGATGATTGGGTCGGGCATTGGTGGCCTTAGTTCGATTGCTGACACTGCAGTGTTGTTGCATGAACGCGGCCCGCGCCGTGTGTCGCCGTTCTTTATTCCCGGATCATTGATCAACCTGATCTCTGGGCAGGTGTCGATCAAATACGGTTTTAAAGGTCCGAACCATTCGGTGGTGACAGCTTGTTCTACTGGTGCGCACGCTATCGGCGATGCGTCACGCCTTATTCAGTTGGGGGACGCCGACGTTATGGTGGCTGGCGGCGCTGAAGCCGCAATTTGCGAGATTGGCATCGCAGGTTTCAATGCTTGTAAAGCTTTGTCGACCAAACGCGAAGATGATCCACAAGCGGCAAGCCGCCCTTACGACGAAGACCGTGATGGCTTCGTTATGGGCGAGGGTGCCGGTATTGTGGTGTTGGAAGAATATGAACACGCCAAGGCGCGCGGTGCCAAGATTTATGCCGAAGTGCTGGGCTATGGCCTTTCCGGTGACGCTTACCACATCACCGCACCGTCCGAGGACGGTGATGGTGGGTTCCGTGCGATGCAGGCCGCGCTTGCGCGTGCTGGTTTGGAGCCTGCTGACGTGGATTACATCAACGCGCATGGAACATCGACGATGGCGGACACCGTGGAACTGGGCGCGGTTGAACGCTTGCTTGGGGATGCTGCTGAAAAGGTAACCATGAGCTCAACTAAAAGCTCGATTGGCCATCTTCTTGGGGCTGCGGGCGCTGTGGAGGCGATTTTCTGTGTGCTGGCCATGCGCGACCAGATCGCGCCGCCAACCATCAACCTCGATAATCCAGCAGTAAAGCCACGTTTAAGCCTGGCGGCAAACAAGGCTGAAAAGCGCGAGATTAATGTTGTCTTGTCCAACAGCTTTGGCTTTGGCGGCACCAATGCCAGCCTTGTCATGGGGAAGGTCGCGGACTGATGTGGCGTCACATTGCGTCTAACGCGCTGAGCTTTCTCATCGTGATCTTGATCATCGGTGTCGGGATGATCGCTTGGGGGAAACGAGAGTTTTCGCAACCGGGGCCTTTGGCGCAAGCCGTATGCCTGAAAGTAGATAAGGGATCAAATTTTTCACGGGTGTCGAACCGGTTGTCCGAGCTTGATGCCATCACCTATCCGTCGATTTTTCGCGTTGGGATCGAGTATTCAGAAAAGTCCCACCTGTTGAAAGCGGGTTCGTTCTTGATCCCCGAAGAGGCATCCATGAGTGATATCCTGGATATTGTTACTCGTGGTGGGGCGTCTACATGTGGCACAGAGATCTTGTATCGTGTTGGTGTGTTGACGGCTGTTTTGCAGGTGCGTGAACTTGACCCTGCGACGCAGGAATATTCGATTTCGACCGAGTTTAAGCCCGCGGAGGTCGAAGGCGCGCTGCCGGATATCTATCTGGCCAAACGCAACGAAGATGACACCCGTTACCGTATCGCGATCGCAGAGGGCGTGACCAGCTGGCAAATCGTTGAAAGCCTGAAAATGGCCGACTTTTTGTCTGGTGACATGAGCGTTGTTCCCGCCGAGGGAAGCCTAGCACCTGATAGTTATGAGGTGCGGCCAGGTGCAAAACGTGCCGATCTGATCAATGCCATGCAGCTTAGCCAAGCGGATATTTTGAAGTCTGCATGGGATGCACGGGCGGACAACCTGCCTTATGACACGCCTGAAGAGGCGTTGATTATGGCGTCAATTGTTGAAAAAGAAACCGGTGTGGCGTCTGAACGGCGTCAGGTTGCGAGCGTTTTTGTCAATCGCCTAAACAAGAGCATGCGGCTGCAAACTGACCCGACGGTGATCTATGGGATTACCAAAGGGCAGGGTGTGCTTGGTCGAGGGTTGCGCCAGTCTGAACTGCGCCGTGAAACGCCCTTTAATACCTATGTGATTGATGGATTGCCCCCGTCGCCGATTGCCAACCCCGGGCGCCAAGCGATCGAGGCTGCGCTTAACCCAGACCAAACGGAATTTCTGTTTTTTGTTGCCGACGGGACCGGGGGGCACGCATTTGCAAAGACCTTGCAAGAGCATAATGCCAATGTTGCCAAATGGCGTGAAATCGAGGCGCAGCGGGCGAATTGATACTGCGAAGTTAACGCGCCGTGCGGGGTGACTGCAGGGCGATTTGACGAAACGCACGCTCTCACATAGCTTATGTCATACGCTAGAAGACGTGAATTCACGGCCCAAGCCTTTGTGCTTTGGGCCGTTTTTTCATGTCGCTTGTGCGGACAAGAGCATGAGAGGCAGACACGAACACATGAGCATAAATACGCCTTTTGGAGAAGATGCATCTTCACCTGATTTTTTGGGGATCGCAAATGATCTCTTCTTTCGTGTTTTGAAGGAGTTAGAGCGCCAGTTGAAAGCGGCGGAATTGAGCAAAGGCGAAGATTCAGCAGGGTTGGCTAAAACAGCCAATGATCTTCGTAAAGCCATGCAAAACGTATTTGATGAAAGGAAACGACTTGAGCAATCCGGCAAAATTACCGCAAAAGACCAAGGAGGAGCAGAGCTCGACCTTGTTGCGTCCCGAGATGAGATCGGGCGCAGATTGGCTTGCTTGCGCGACGCCCAAAGAACAAGAGATGTTTCTGAATGACCTGAGCGATGGGGCTTTGGCGGCGCTACCATTTATATTTGAATTTTGGGCGCTTCCTCACCAAGTTCCCCCATCAGGGGATTGGCGTAGCTGGGTCATTATGGGGGGGCGCGGGGCGGGGAAAACCCGCGCCGGGTCCGAGTGGGTTCGTGCCGAAGTCGAAGGCGCGGGGCCGATGGACCCGGGCCGCTCGCGGCGCGTGGCTTTGATTGGCGAAACGGTTGATCAAACGCGTGAAGTGATGGTGTTTGGTGAGAGCGGGATTATTGCCTGCTCTCCTCCAGACCGACGTCCGGAGTGGATTGCGACCCGGAAGCAGCTTGTTTGGCCCAATGGCGCCATAGCTCAAGTGTTCTCCGCGCACGACCCGGAAGGGTTGCGTGGACCGCAATTTGATGCGGCTTGGGTGGATGAGCTGGCCAAGTGGAAAAAGGCTGAGGAAACCTGGGATATGTTGCAGTTCGGGCTACGGTTGGGGGAACATCCGCGTCAGGTCATTACGACGACACCGCGCAATGTTGGCGTGTTGAAAGACATCCTCGCCAATCCATCAACCATCACCACCCATGCTCCGACAGAAGCAAACCGGGCCTATCTCGCTAAGAGCTTCCTTGAGGAAGTGCGAAACCGCTATGCGGGGTCGCATTTGGGTCGACAGGAACTTGAGGGGGTGTTGCTTGAGGATGTTGAGGGCGCGATGTGGTCGCTTAAGTCAATTGATGCCACGCGGCATGAAGGAGGCTTGCCTGAGTTTAATAGGGTCATTGTCGCGGTTGATCCCTCGGTGACGGCCAACAAAGGGTCTGATGAATGCGGTATCGTGGTTGTTGGGGCTGTCACGGAGGGGCATCCAAAGGATTGGAGGGCCTATGTGCTCGAAGATGCGACGGTTCAAGCCGCCTCGCCAACGGAATGGGCGCAAGCTGCGTTAAAGGCGATGAAGCGACATAAGGCGGATCGTTTGGTGGCCGAGGTTAATCAGGGGGGGGATTTGGTGCGGGATGTGATCCAGTCCATTGACCCATCTGTTCCTTATCGTGCGGTGCGTGCCAGTCGGGGCAAATCGCAGCGGGCAGAACCCATTGCGGCGCTTTACGAGCAAGGCAAGGTCTTACATGTCGGCCATTTCGGTGACCTCGAAGATCAGATGTGCCGTATGACTCCCAATGGTTACGAAGGCAAAGGCAGCCCTGATCGCCTTGATGCATTGGTTTGGGCTCTACACGAGTTGATGATTGCCCCTGTTGCGAAGTGGAGCAGACCCTCGGTGCGCACGCTAGGTTAAACTCTTTTTTAACCCTCTCTGGCAAATTGCAAAACATCGAAGGGCAGGGTGCCGCGGCAGATTGAACCGGCATCCTGACCACCCCACGAAGAACCGAGATTTACCTAGGCTGACGCATCTATGCGTGTGTCAGGCCGGGAACGGCTTGCCAATTGGCAGCCTGAAGCGAGGAGAGCCTGAATATGGTTTTTAACTTTCTGAAGCGCGACGGAGCAGAGGTGGTGCCAGAAACCAAGGCATCTGCGACCGGCCCCGTCATCGCCTATCAGGGGTCTGGTCGTGTGGCTTGGAGCCCGCGGGATGTGGTCAGCCTGACCAAAACAGGATTTGCGGCGAACCCAGTTGGCTTTCGCTCTGTTAAACTGATCGCCGAAGCCGCAGCAGCACTGCCGATTGTGTTGCAAGATGCGGAACGTCGCTATGAAGAGCATCCAATTCTGGATCTTTTGTCGCGTCCCAATGCGGCCCAAGGTCGGGCAGAGTTGTTTGAGGCGTTGTTTGGTCAGTTAACCCTGACTGGGAATGGCTATCTTGAAGCGGTTGCCGGTGAAGATGGTGCGCCGTTGGAGCTTCATGTTTTGCGCTCTGATCGGATGAGTTTGGTTCCGGGCGCGGACGGTTGGCCTGTTGCTTATGATTACACGGTTGGCGCACGCAAACATCGTTTCCATTTGGGGAACGGATCAAGCCCGATCTGTCATATCAAGAGCTTTCATCCCCAGGATGATCATTATGGGTTGTCACCTTTACAGGCTGCTGCAACTGCAATTGATGTTCATAACTCTGCAAGTAGCTGGTCAAAGGCGCTGTTGGATAATGCAGCGCGCCCCTCTGGAGCCATTGTTTATAAGGGCTTGGATGGACAAGCTCAGATGTCAGCGGATCAATATGATCGCTTGCTGAACGAGATGGAATCCCATCACGTCGGTGCGCGAAATGCCGGGCGTCCCATGCTGCTGGAAGGTGGCTTGGACTGGAAGCCCATGGGGTTCTCTCCGTCGGATATGGAGTTCCAGAAAACGAAGGAAGCCGCAGCGCGTGAGATTGCTCAGGCCTTTGGGGTTCCGCCGATGCTGATCGGTATTCCGGGCGATGCGACTTACGCGAATTACCAAGAAGCCAGCCGCGCGTTTTACCGCCTGACGGTTGTGCCTTTGGTGACGCGCGTCGCTGCAAGCGTTGGGCATTGGCTGAGCGAATTCACGGGCGAAGCCGTGTCTTTGAAACCGGATTTGGATCAGGTGCCTGCCCTTGCGGCTGAGCGCGACCAGCAATGGAAGCGCGTGTCCGAGGCGAGCTTTCTGTCGGATGCCGAAAAACGTGTGATTTTGGGCCTGCCCAAGCTTTCTGAAGACGAGCAATAAGGAGGTTGGCATGAGCGATTATCACTCAGATATGGGCCTGGAGCATAAATTTGCCCGGCTCGAAGAGGTTGTGCAAACCGAAGATGGCGTGGCGATAGAAGGCTATGCGAGCTTTTTCGGTGAGGTAGACAACGGCAATGATATTGTCCTGTCTGGTGCTTACGGCAAAAGCCTGCGCGCCCTTGCCCAAAAGGGGCGCGGCGTGAAGATGCTTTGGCAGCACGACCCAAGCCAGCCAATTGGCGTGTGGGATGAGGTTCGAGAAGATGCACGGGGGCTTTATGTCAAAGGGCGCATTCTGATGGATGTAACCCGGGGGCGTGAGGCGGCTGCGCTGATCGAAGCAGGTGCGATGGATGGGCTTTCCATCGGCTATCGCACCGTAAAAGCCACAAAGAACGACAAGGGCCAACGGCTCTTGACCGAGCTGGAGCTTTGGGAGGTGTCACTTGTGACATTCCCGATGTTGCCCAGTGCACGGGTGGGGGCCAAAGGGGAAACCCTGAGCGAAGACCCCCTTCTGTGTGAACTGGCCGCGGCCATTCAAGACGCGCGCCAAATACTGGCAGGCGATAGCTGAGCCAGTGATCTGAACCTTTTATCAAGGACCTATTCATGAGCGAGAAAGAGACGAAAGCTCTGGGCAAGGAAGGTGTGCCTTCTGGCCCCTCCGCAGACCTGTCCGTGGTGCCAAGTGCAGCCACCGAGGTGAAGACCGCACTGATCGGTTTCGTGAGCGATATCAAAGAGTTCCAATCTGAAATTTCCATTAAACTTCAACAACAGGAAGAGCGACTGACCATGCTGGATCGCAAATCTCAACTGAACGCGGCCCGTCCGCACCTGGCCGCCAATACTGACCTTGGCGCGCCCCATCAAAAAGCGTTTGAAGCTTACGTTCGTTCCGGTGACGACGATGGCCTGCGTGGCATTGAGCTTGAAGGCAAGGGCATGTCCACTGCTGTTGCGGGTGACGGCGGCTATCTCGTTGATCCGCAAACTGCGGACACCATTAAAGGTGTGCTGAATGGCACGGCGTCGCTGCGCGCAATTGCCAATGTGGTGAATGTTGAAGGCACATCTTACGACGTGCTGATCGACCGCGGCGATCTGGTGAGCGGCTGGGCCACTGAGTCCGGATCAACCTCGGAAACCGGCACACCAACCATCGAGCGCATCACCATTCCATTGCATGAGCTGTCGGCCCTGCCGAAAGCCTCGCAACGTTTGTTGGATGATGCTGCATTTGACATTGAAACCTGGCTGGCTGGCCGCATTGCGGACAAGTTTGCGCGTGCCGAAGCCGCAGCATTTATCAATGGTGATGGTGTAGACAAACCCAAAGGTATTCTGACCCACACAGCTGTTGAAAATGACAGCCATGACTGGGGTAATCTTGGGTATGTGGCCACCGGTGCTGCTGGGGATTTTGATGCCTCGAACCCTGCCGATGCGATCATTGATCTGATCTACGCACTGGGTGCTGAGTATCGTGCAAACGCGGCGTTTGTCATGAACTCGAAAACCGTGGGCGGTGTGCGCAAGCTGAAAGACGCGGATGGTCGTTTCCTTTGGACAGATTCCACTGTTGCTGGTGAGCCTGCACGTCTGATGGGCTATCCGGTTGTGGTGGCCGAAGATATGCCAGATGTGGCGGCTGACAGCCTGTCGATTGCCTTCGGTGACTTCGCCGCCGGTTACACCATTGCTGAGCGCCCAGACACCCGCATCCTGCGTGACCCGTTCTCGGCCAAACCGCATGTGCTGTTCTATGCCACCAAACGTGTTGGTGGCGATGTCAGCGACTTTGCGGCCATCAAGCTTTTGAAATTCTCTGCCTCGTAAGAGCTGAGATCCTTGGTCTGTGCCGTGTTCTACGGCACAGGCTGGGCACGTGCTGGTCAAACCCCGTGTTGTCTAGCTGCTCCCCCTCCGTCCGAGCAATACGGACAGTGCGTGCCCAACCATCCATTTCACCTGACGCGAGGGGCCCGAATTTCGGAGATGATCCATGATGTTAGTCGAGCAGACCACAGTGCCGGGCACGGCCATGCCGGTCGCCCAATTCAAGGACCACCTGCGGCTAGGTACCGGGTTTGCCGATGACGGGGTGCAGGACGCGGTGCTTGAGACTTATTTGCGGGCTGCGATGGCCGCAATTGAGGCGCGCACCGGCAAGGTCCTTATCACCCGCGCGTATACCTGGACCTTGACCGCCTGGCGTGATCTGGCGTCTCAGGCTTTGCCTGTTGGCCCTGTCAGCGCCATTACCAGCCTGACGATCACTGACCGCCTTGGGGCGGATGAGGTGATCAATGCAGATCGCTATGTCCTTGAGCCGGATCTGCATCGGCCAAAGCTGGTGTCAACGGGTATTTGTTTGCCCGCCATTCCAGTGGCCGGGCAGGTAGAAATCGGTTTCGATGCAGGGTTTGGTCCTGATTGGTCAGATATTCCTGCCGATTTGTCCCAAGCGGTGTTGATGTTGGCTGCTTACTTCTATGAGCATCGTTCGGATGTTGGCATGGGGCAGGGCGACTTTCCATTTGGTGTGACCGCACTGATCCAACGTTACCGTATTGTGCGCCTGTTTGGCGGGGGGGGTGCTGCGTGAACAGCCCCATCCTGAACCGCAAGCTGACGCTAGAAGAGCCGCAACGTATCCCCGATGGGGCCGGTGGTTTTAATGAAACCTGGGCTGCATTGGGCGATTTATGGGCTGAGATCAAAGCTGGCACCGGCAATGAAAAAGCAGCAGATCACGTAACGCTATCGTCGATCAGCTTTCGGATCACGGTCAGGGCTGCACCGCATGGTGCCCCGTCCCGACCCAAACCTGAACAACGGTTTCGGGCAGGTGCGCGGCTATTTCGCATTCTTGCAGTGACTGAAGCCGATCAAAGCGCGCAATACCTGACGTGCTTTGCAAAAGAAGAGGTATCAGCATGAGTTATGGTGTTTCTGCGGCCCTTCAACAGGCAGTCTATCAGCGCCTTCAGGCGGATAGCACATTGGATACGCTTGTTGGGACTGCGATTTATGACGCGGTGCCTGCGGGGATTATCACGGGCACATTTGTGTCAATTGGTCCCGAGGATGTTGTTGAAAAGTCGGACATGACCGGCCAAGGCGCGCTGCATGAGTTTACCGTTTCAGTTGTGACGGATGCTGCGGGCTTTCAACAAGCGAAAGAGGTTGCGGCAGCGGTGTCCGACTCTCTGGTCGATGCGACCTTAATACTGGCGCGCGGCAAACTTGTTTACCTCAATTTCAATCGGGCGAAAGCCCGCCGGGTTCAAGACGCGGATGTGCGACGGATCGATCTGACCTTCCACGCCCGTGTTCAAGACACCTAATCGTTTCAATAATGGAGTGACCCAATGGTAGCCCAAAAAGGCAAAGACCTTCTTATTAAGCTCGACATGACCGGTGCGGGTGTTTTTGAAACCATCGCGGGGCTGCGTGCCACGCGGATCAGCTTTAATGCGGAAAGCGTGGATGTGACCAGCCTGGAAAGTCAGGGTGGTTGGCGTGAACTGCTTGGTGGCGCTGGTGTGAAGTCAGCGAACATTTCTGGCTCGGGCGTGTTTCGTGATGCCACGACCGATGAACGCGCACGGCAGATTTTCTTTGAAAACGAAGTGCCTAACTTTCAAGTGATCGTGCCGGACTTTGGCACCATTGAAGGGGCGTTTATGATTACGTCGATCGAATATGCGGGCACCCATAATGGTGAAGCAACCTATGAGCTGGCGATGGCGTCAGCAGGTGAGCTGAACTTTACGGCGCTTTGATCATGGCCAATCCTTGGACGGGAGAGGTCGCACTGACCATTGATGGTGAACATCAGGTGTTGAAGCTGACGCTTGGTGCGCTTGCCGAACTGGAAGCGAGCTTGGGTGAAGACACGATTGTGGCTTTGGTTGAGCGCTTTGAGGGCGGGGCATTCTCTTCACGCGATGTCCTGGCATTGATTGTTGCTGGATTGCGCGGAGGAGGGTGGACCGGCCAAGCATCCGATCTTTTGGCTGCTGAAATTGCGGGCGGCCCCATGCAAGCGGCGAAAGCTGCGGGGCAGCTTTTGGCAAGGGCGTTCTCTGTCCCCGAAGTGCCTGAGGTCGCCTCGTGACAACGCGCCCGGGATTTGACTGGCCGCAGCTTATGCGACTTGGTTTCACAAAATTGGGTCTGCGCCCGGCTGAGTTCTGGGCGCTTACCCCTAACGAATTGATGGTGATGCTTGGGCAAGAGGCTCATGGCGCGCCCTCGATGCGGGCCCGTCTGGAGGAGCTTTTGGCAGAGTTCCCAGACGATCCCCCCGCAATTAAAGGAGAGATTTGATGTCTGGATTGGAGATGCTGGACAGTTTCGACGACCAGGTCGATGCGTTGGGTTCCTCATTGGGGGATGCTCAGTCTATGGCGGCTGCGTTTTCGTTGGAACTCAAGGGCGTGCATTCAACGATTTCGGATCTGAATGTCGATGTAAACAAGCTTTCGTCAGGGTTTAGTTCGGGATTGAAAAAGGCGTTTGATGGCCTTGTGTTTGATGGGGCTAAGCTTTCGGAAACGCTTGTGGGACTTGCAAATAGCATGTCCCAAACGGCCTATAATGCGGCGTTGAGACCTGTGACAGATCACTTTGGTGGGATTTTGGCACAAGGCAT
>ATLU01000260.1_pt1 | contig 10578 bp, 8 predicted proteins | sample 178751 | NCBI WGS metagenome assembly ATLU01 (sample SAMN02211837, study PRJNA209200) | bioreactor metagenome | isolation source: day 23 sample from continuous culture bioreactor inoculated with sediment... | place: Germany: Wadden Sea | collected 2011
ACTGGCGGATTTCTCGGCGCTGTATCCCGATATTGAGATTGAGCTGAACCTGTCTTTTGACATCACATCCATTGAAAAGCTGGAAACGGATGTGTCGATCCGGCATGTGGCGGAGGTTGATGAGGATGTGGTGGGGCGCAAGCTTTTCCCGCTGTCGATCGGCATTTATGCGGCACGCGAGTATCTGGACCGCGCGCTTCCAAAGGCTGGGCCAAAGGGGCAGGGGCTGAACTGGATCGGCTATGGTCCCGTTCCAGAGTTGCAGCAGTTTATTGATACGTCCCCCTTTCCCAAAGCGCGCGTACGTCATCAGGTTCCTGATCCGGAAATGCACCTGCATCTGGCCCGTGCGGGTGCGGGGATGACGGTGCTTGCCTCATGGGTTCAGGCGCGGTTTCCGGAGTTGCAGCGTGTGCCCGGCACCGATCTTGATACGCGGCGATCCACTTGGGTGCTTTTGCACAGTGATCTGCGCCGTGTGCGACGGGTACGTCTGTTCGTCGATTACCTCTGTGCGTCACTGATGGAACGTCGGGCCGATTTTATTGGGTGATGCAAAAGAAAACGGGCACCCGAAGGCGCCCGTTCTTTGTTGATAAAAAGCTGCGGTTTTACCGAACCACGTAAACCGAAGCGTCCGAGTGGCGCACAATGCGCGCTGCGTTTGGACCCAGCAGATAATCCTTGAAATCAGGGCGATGCGCCCCAATCACAATCAGATATGTTTTGCTCAGCTTAGCGGTTTGCAGCACCTTTTCGTAGACAGAGCCAATCGCCACCACATGGCGCACCTTGGCGTTTTCTTCCGCCCCTAGTGCATCTTCCACCATTTTGGACAAAAGCTCGTTCGCCTTGTCTTTGGCGGTCGAGACGTGATGCTCTTCGAAATAGGCCCCCACCACGCTTGCGCCGAAATCCGGCACAACGGTGATCACATCAAGCGATGCTCCGTCCAATGCTGCCAGTTTGGCAGCGATTTTCAGCACCTTTTGGTCTTCTTCGGGGCGATTGATGTCAACGGCACATAGAATGGTTTTGGTCATGCTGTTGCTCCTTGGGTTTCAAGTTTGCGGGCGCGTCCGGTTTGCAGGTAGGCCACCAAGGCCAAAAGCAGAAGGGCCGGAATAAAGATCAGCTCTTTTGGCATTTGGTCAGCGGTTGCCTGTACGCTGGTGATGGCCACAGGATCGTCACCGTAAAAGTCAAATGACGACAGTTTGTCAGACAGCTCGGTGCCAAAGGACGGCTCGTCCAGTTTTTGCACGTCCCCTTCCGGGACCAGCATTAGGCCAAGGGCGGCCATACGGGCGTCTGCCCCCTCTGCATCTGGAACAATCAGCGGCACGGTCAGGTCTTTGATCTCAAGCGTATCAAAGTCTGGGCCCGATATCACTGTGCGTAATTGGCTGCCGGGTTCGGCGTCTGCCAAGGCTTGTGCAAAGCTGGCCGGGGCGATGTCATCAAACGGTGGCTGGATTTGATCCATAAAGAACCCCGGCCGGAACAGTGCAAAGGCGACAATCAGCAACGCCACGGTTTCCCAGATTTTGGTTTTGGTCAGGAACCAGCCCATCGTGGCCGCCGTGAACACCAGAATGCCGATGGTCGCGACGATGAAGACGATCACGCCTTGATACCACGTCACATCAATCAGCAAGAGGTCGGTGTTGAAGATGAACACGAAGGGCAAAGCCACGGTGCGCAAGCTGTAGAAGAAGGCAACAAAGCCGGTGCGGATGGCATCGCCACCAGACACAGCCGCTGCCGCGAAACTCGCGAGCCCCACGGGGGGTGTCACATCCGCCATGATCCCAAAGTAGAACACAAAGAGGTGCACGGCGATCAGCGGCACAACCAGCCCTGATTGCGCACCAAGTTCCACGACCACGCCAACCATAAGCGAGCTGACCACGATGTAGTTTGCGGTGGTCGGCAAACCCATCCCAAGGATCAGCGACAGGATCGCCACAAAGATCAACATGAGGATCAGATTGCCGCCCGAAAGGAACTCGACAAAGTCCGCCATGACCTGACCAATGCCGGTCAGCGACACGGTACCCACAATGATCCCGGCGGTAGCAGTCGCAAGGCCAATGCCGATCATATTGCGCGCGCCATCAATCATGCCTTCGATCAGGTCCACGACACCTTCGCGCATGCGGGATACGGCGTTCACCTCGCCCCGGAACATCGCCTTCAGCGTCTTCTGTGTCAGCAGAATGCCAAACAGGAGCATGGTGGCCCAGAATGCCGAGAGGCCGGGGGATTTGCGTTCAATCATCAAGAAGTACACCAGCACGATGATTGGCATCAGATAGTACAGGCCGGATTTGTAGATCTTGGCCACATCAGGAAGCTCGACCACCTCTGCGTTGGGATCGTCTGGTTCCAGATCTTCGGTTTGCGCCGCCAGATAGATGAGGCCGATGTAGATGGCCAACAACAACAGGCACAGGATCAAGCCAGAGCCCGCTGGGAAGAGCGATACAATAAGCCCCACGGGGAATTGTGTTGCATAACACAGTGCTGCGAAACCCGCGAAGAACACGAACATGCCGCCAATGGTGCGACCCATCGAGACCACTTTGTTGCCGATGGTCGGCATGTTGGTTTTCACCGCTTCAAGGTGCACGATGTAGACCAGAGCGATGTAAGAAATCACGGCAGGCAAGAAGGCGTGGGTGATCACTTCGACATAAGAAATCCCCACATATTCCACCATCAAGAACGCAGCAGCGCCCATCACGGGTGGCATGATTTGTCCGTTCACAGACGAGGCCACTTCGACCGCGCCCGCTTTTTCAGCAGAAAACCCAACACGCTTCATCAAAGGAATGGTGAACGTGCCGGTGGTGACAACATTTGCGATGGATGAGCCTGAAATCAGGCCGGTGGCGGCAGAGCCAACCACGGCGGCTTTTGCCGGACCACCGCGCAGGTGACCCAACGCGCCAAACGCCATTTTGATGAAGTAATTGCCTGCTCCTGCTTTATCGAGAAGCGCGCCAAAGAGCACAAACAGGAAGACAAATTTGGTTGAGACACCCAAAGCGATGCCAAAGACACCTTCGGATGTGATCCACATATGGCTCATGGCTTTGCGCAAAGATGCGCCCGCCCAGCGGATTTGATCCGGCACCACTTCCGACGATCCCCAGAATACATAGCACAAGAACACAACGGCCAAGCCAACCATGACCGGACCCAAAGTGCGATAGGCGGCAATGAACAAAAAGATCAGGCCCGCCAAAGCGAAATAGGCGTCTGATGCATCCGCCAAACCGCCGTTGCCAACGATTTTTTCATAAAAGAAGAACCCGTACATGGCCAGGAAAGCTCCGCCAAGCCCGAGCACCCAATCATACCATGGAATGTGGTCGCGTGGGCTGGATTTGAACAACGGATAGGCCATTGCGGCCAAAAAGATCGCAAAAGCCAGATGGATTTGGCGCGAGTTATTGATCAAGTCGCCGCTGAGCACATAGTTGGAAATGGGCGATGCCAGAAGCACCTGAAAGACGGCCCAAACCAAGGCCACACCCGCAATCATCAATCCGACCCAGCCGGTTGGTGCACGTGCGCCGCTGTCGCTTGCGGCCACCAGTTCCTGAAGCTCTTCTTCGCTTAAGGCGCGATTTTCGCTGTCAGCCATGAACGTTCTCCCCGTTCGATATGTAAATTTTAATTATACGTTTTTGGCCCCAAAAGGGCAGGTGGGCCAGAGGTTGCCCCCCGGCCCAGTCTTTAGCTTATTCGATAATACCAGCTTCGCGGTAATACTTCTCAGCACCGGGGTGCAAAGGAGCCGACAAACCAGCGGAAGCCATTTCCTTGGGGTCAAGGTTGGCAAAGGCTGGGTGCAGACCTTTGAAGTCATCAATGTTGTCAAACACAGATTTCACCAGAGCATACACAACGTCTTCCGACACTTTGTCTGAGCTTACGAAAGTCGCACCCACACCAAAGGTGGCCACGTCTGCGTCATTGCCGCGATACATGCCGCCCGGAATAGTTGCCAGACGATAGAATGAATTCTCTTCGATCAGTTTGGCAACTTCGTCACCAGACACTTCAACCAGAACGGAATCACAAGCAGTGGTCGCTTCTTGGATCGAACCCGATGGGTGACCAACGGTGTAAACCATGGCGTCGATTTGGTTGTCGCACAGGGCGGCGGACTGTTCGGATGCCTTCAGCTCGGTGGCCAAGGCAAAATCATCCATGGTCCAACCAAGGGCTTCGACCAAAACTTCCATCGTGCCGCGCTGACCGGAACCAGGGTTGCCGATGTTCACGCGTTTGCCTTTGAGGTCAGCAAAAGTTTTGATGCCGCTGTCAGCACGGGCCACAACGGTAAAGGGCTCTGGGTGCACAGAAAAGACTGCGCGCAGGCCTTCGAATGCTCCGGCGTCTTCGAATTTCGAAGTACCGTTATATGCGTGATACTGCCAATCAGACTGCGCCACACCAAATTCCAACTCGCCTTCGCGAATGGTGTTGATGTTGTAAACCGAGCCGCCGGTTGATTCGACCGAACAGCGTACGCCGTGGTCTTTGCGACCTTTGTTCACCAGACGACAAATCGCGCCGCCGGTTGGGTAATAAACACCCGTCACGCCACCGGTTCCGATGGTGATGAACTCTTCGGCAAAGGCTGCCGGGGCCATAAGACCCGCGGCGGCGACGCCGATTGCGGTGATTTTCAGCTTGTGGAACATTTAATTTCTCCCCTGTTCACTTGGTTGCTGATGTAACTGTCTCTCCATCCGAAACTTCGGACAAAAGACGGTTGCTATCCTCGACGTCTGCGATGCGCAAGCGGGCCTTTTCGCCGGATCGGCTGACAAGTTTGCCAATCAGAACCTCCGCTAGAAACAAAGTAGATACGTAAGAAGAATAAAAATGCGGGCTATCCGTGGGCACCACAAATCCCGCATGAGCGTGGCTGAGCGCGGGGCAGCTGTGCACATCTGTGATGACGATCACATAGGCCCCGCGCGCCCGCGCAATTTCGGCGGCTTTAATGACATGCGCCGCAAAGGGCGGTTTGGTTACAACAATCAACGCATCTTGCGACGAGATATTGCTTAAACCACTTCCCAAAGAGGCGCCCATCCGGCCAAGAAGCTGCCAGTTTTCGACACACATATTGGCCATATAGCTCATGTATTCGATGATGCCAGTGGACCCTAGCGCACCAAGCAAGTTGACCCGGCGCGCTTTGCACAGAACATCCACCGCTTGGTTGAGAAGGCCGTGATCAATGCTTTCGGAGAGTTGGTTCAGGTTTTCCTGACAGGCCGACAAATGCGCCGCCAAAAAGTCAGATTTTCCGACACCGTGGTCGTCCTGAAGGCGCTGGGCGCGATCAGCAAATTTGTCGATGCGTCGGCCGATTTTCTGGCGAAACTCTTCGCGAAGATCATCAAGGCCATCATACCCCAACGCGCGCGACAAGCGGGTGTAAGCCGCTGGGGATCGTCCACTGGATTTTGCAATCGCTCGAAGAGGACGTGTTGCCATGTCGACCGGATTTTGCAGCACAAAATCCGCTGCCCCCTGCAACGTATCCGTCAGGTCGCCATATTGCGCGGCCAATCTTTGTTCGAACGTTTTGTTCAAGCTTCCCCCCTGAATCGGCAGCCTGTGACGCTTTGTTTCAATGATTGTTCATTTTGTTTCGGCGCATGTCAACTCTTGACTGATTTGTTTCAATCGCGCTATGGCGAAGAGGAACGAGGATGCCATGACACATATTTTCCCACGCCACACAAAGCTTAATCCCCCTGTCGCAGATCGCGGAGAGGGCGTCTATATTATTGATAAATCAGGAAAGAAATATCTGGATGGGTCCGGCGGTGCCGCGGTGTCCTGTCTGGGTCACTCTGACCTTGACGTGCTGGGTGCCATGCGCGCACAGATGGAGAAACTGTCCTTTGCACACACGGGTTTCCTGACATCCGAGCCCGCCGAATCGCTTGCGGACCGTCTGATCGCCCATGCGCCAGAGGGTATCGAGCGGGTCTATTTGGTCTCTGGCGGGTCTGAGGCTGTCGAATCGGCGCTTAAGCTTTCGCGCCAGTATATGATTGAAATCGGACAGCCAAAGCGCACGAAATTCATTTCGCGCAAGCAGAGCTATCATGGCAATACGTTGGGGGCTTTGGGGACCGGGGGCAACATGTGGCGCCGCGAACCGTTTGACCCTGTGATGGTCTCTGCCAGTCACATAAACGCCTGTTACGAATACCGCCTGCGCGAAGAGGGCGAAACCGAAGAGCAATATGGCCTGCGCGCCGCAAATGAGCTTGAGGCTGAGTTGCTGCGCCAAGGCCCCGAAACGGTGGTGGCGTTTCTGGCCGAACCCGTTGTCGGGGCAACCGCTGGCGCTGTGCCTGCCGTGAAAGGCTATTTTAAGCGTATCCGCGAGATTTGCGACCAATATGGCATCTTGTTGATCTTGGATGAGGTCATGTGTGGCATGGGCCGCACGGGCACGCTGTTTGCCTGTGAACAGGACGAAGTGTCGCCAGATATCCTGACCATCGCAAAGGGGCTTGGGGCGGGGTATCAGCCAATTGGTGCGATGCTGTGCTCCGGCAAGATCTATGATGCGATTGAAGCAGGTTCCGGGTTTTTCCAACATGGTCACACCTATATCGGCCATCCCATTGCTGCCGCTGCCGCAGATGCGGTTGTGAAAAAGCTGACAGATGGCGGAATGGTTGCACGCTCTGCCCAAATGGGTGCGGTGCTGCAAAACGCGCTTTTGGCAGAGTTTGGACAGCACCCCAATGTGGGGGATATTCGGGGGCGCGGCATGTTTCGCGGGCTTGAATTGGTGCAGGATCGCGACAGTAAAACGCCCTTTGATCGCAGTTTGAACCTGGCCGCGCGACTGAAGAAACAGGCGATGGCAAATGGGTTGATCTGTTACCCGATGAGCGGAACCATTGATGGACAATCAGGCGATCATGTCCTGCTTGCCCCGCCATTTATCATCACCGAGGATCAAATCGGCGAACTCATCTCCAAGCTGTCGCAGTCACTGAAGGATGTGCTGTAATGGCCCTACCGCGGATTATGGTGGCCCCCAATGGGGCACGAAAGTTGAAAGCCGATCACCCTGCTGTGCCACTGACCGAAGATGAGATGGTCGCCTGCGCCCGTGATTGCTTCGCAGCGGGTGCGGATGGGCTGCACCTGCACATTCGCGACGCGGATGGCGGGCATTTATTGGATGCAAAGACCTACCAATCTGCTGTGAATGCGGTTGCACGTGCAGTGCCAGACATGGCCATCCAGATCACCACCGAGGCTGTCGGAAAATACGGAACCGAGGTGCAAAAGCAGGTGGCGTTGAACGCGGGCGCCAAAATGGTGTCAGTCTCAATTGCGGAAATGTGTCGGGATGGAGAGCATGCGGCTCAACTGTTTTATGCGGAATGTGCGGCCCGCGGGATTGCGGTTCAGCACATCCTTTATGATGTCTCGGATACCGCCCTTTTGGCCAGTGTTCTGCCCGAATCTGTGTTCCGGGCAGCGGCTCTGCAGGTCTTATTCGTGTTGGGGCGTTACAGCGAAAATCAAACCTCTGATCCAGATGAATTGACCCCGTTTTTGGATTGGATGGCACAAGAAGGTATTTCCCCGGATTGGGCGCTTTGTGCCTTTGGTCCACGAGAAACTGATTGCCTTGTTCGTGCGTCACAGGCGGGGGGAAAATGCCGGATTGGATTTGAAAACTCACTCTTTATGGCCGACGGGCGTGTGGCCAAAGACAATGCCGAGCGTGTGGCGGAATTGGTCGGGCGGCTCGCTTAAGCAGGTCGGCAAGTCACCCAACAAAAAAACGCCGACAGGATGCTGCCGGCGTTTTTTCTTTGCTGCAAGGGGCTGGATCAGATTTCCAGAGCTTGTTCGCCCGTGATGCTGTCCATGCCCAAAGCCTCGCCAACGGCGGCATAGGTCAGTTTGCCCGCGTGTACGTTCAAGCCGTTCAACAGGTGCTTGTCAGCAGCACAAGCGGCTTTCCAGCCTTTGTCGGCCAGCGCCAGCATGAAGGGCATGGTGGCATTGCCAAGCGCGATGGTCGAGGTGCGCGCAACGGCACCCGGCATGTTGGCAACACAGTAATGCATTACCCCGTCCACTTCGTAGATTGGCTCTGCGTGGGTGGTGGCTTTTGACGTTTCAAAACAACCGCCTTGGTCGATCGCAACGTCCACCAGAACCGCGCCGGGTTTCATGGTCGAGAGCTGTGCGCGGCTGATCAGTTTTGGCGCAGCCGCACCTGGGATCAGAACCGCACCGATGACCATATCAGCGGTGGTGATCAGCTCAGCCGTGGCCGCAGCGGTGGAGTATTGGTTCTTGAAGGTGCCGCCGTAAACGTCGTCAAGATAACGAAGGCGTGGGATTGAACGATCAAGGATGGTGACATCCGCGCCCATGCCCGCCGCAATTTTCGCAGCATGCGTGCCAACAACGCCGCCACCGATCACAACCACTTTGGCCGGTCCAACACCGGGAACGCCGCCCATCAGAACGCCGCGACCGCCATTTGCTTTTTGCAGGGTCCAGGATCCCACCTGTGGCGCCAGACGACCAGCAACTTCAGACATTGGGGCCAGCAAAGGCAGGCCGCCACGGTCGTCGGTTACGGTCTCGTAAGCAATTGCGGTACAGCCTGAAGCCAGCAGGTCTTTGGTTTGCTCGGGATCGGGGGCCAAGTGCAGGTATGTGAACAACAGCTGACCTTCACGCAGCATTTTGCGCTCGCCTGCTTGGGGCTCTTTCACCTTTACGATCATGTCAGCTTTGGCGAAGACTTCCGCTGCGGTGGTGATGATTTCTGCACCAACCGAGGTGTAATCCTCGTCTGAAAACCCAGCGCCCATACCGGCGTTGGTTTCAACAATTACCGAATGGCCGCGGCCAATGGCTTCATGTGCGGCGGCGGGGGTCAGACCCACACGGAATTCCTGGGGTTTGATTTCTTTTGGGCAACCGATCAGCATGGGGGTGTTCCTCCGCTCCCTGAGCATATGTTTTTAAACTGCCCTAATTTTGTGCAGATCCCCCGTGCAATTGCTTTGTAAATTACACTTCATTTGCTATGGTATTGTCGAAGAACTGAGCGTTATAGACGGAAATTGCGCAAGGAACGTGTGTCAATATGGAACTCGACAGCATAGATCGTCGCATCCTTAGGGTGCTGCAAAAGACTGGAAGAATCTCAAATGCGGACCTCTCGGACCGGGTAAATTTGTCGCCTTCCGCCTGTCACCGTCGGGTGCAGCGCCTTGAGGCTGAGGGGTTCATCAAAGAGTACGTGGCACTTTTGGATGCGCGCAAAATGGATTGCCCCTCGACGATCTTTGTCGAGATCACCTTGTCGGGGCAAGCGGACGAGCTGTTGGATGCGTTTGAGCGCGAAGTGGCCTTGGTGCCGGATGTGCTAGAATGCCACTTGATGGCGGGTAAATCTGATTACTTGCTTAAAGTGGTTGCTGAAGACACCGAAGATTTTGCCCGCATCCACCGCCAATATCTTGCGCGTTTACCGGGCGTACAGGGCATGCAATCCAGCTTTGCCCTGCGCACGGTGTTTAAAACCACGGCGCTGCCGGTCTAGGCGGTGCGGGCCTTCAGGGCGACTTCTTTCACCGGCAAATGCACAATCGCAGAAAATGCACCGACACCCACGCCGATCCACCATACAAAGGTGTAATCGCCAAAGGCATCATACATCCGCCCGCCAAGCCAGACGCCCATAAAGCTGCCCAGTTGGTGGCTGAAAAAGACGATGCCATAAAGCGTCCCCATGTACCGCAACCCATAGATATGCGCGACAAGACCAGAGGTTAGCGGCACGGTTGCCAACCAAAGCGAGCCCATGGTGATCGAGAAAAGGATCACGGTGGTCGGCGTGATTGGCGTCAGAATAAAGGCCGCCGCAACAATGGTGCGCAGCGAATAAATAATCGCCAGCAGGTATTTCTTGGAATAGGTCTTGCCCAGATATCCCGCAAACAAGGTGCCGCCAATATTCGCCAGACCAATCAAGGATATTGAAATCGCCCCAAGGGCCGACGTGGTGGACACACCTAATGATGCCAGCGTGCCCGAAGGATCAATGCTGCCGCACATCTCGGTCACAAAGGCAGGGAAATGTGCGGTGATAAACGCAAGCTGATAGCCGCAGGAAAAGAACCCTAGGAAGATCAGCGAAAAACTGGGATCTCGTAATGCTTTCACAAGAATCTGGCCAAGGCTGTCTTCCAGTTCGGCCTTGCTGGCCATGTCGTCGGTTTTCATCAAAGGCAGAAGCGCAAGCACAGCAAGGATCGCCGCAGCGAAGACAATAAAGACGTTCTGCCAAGACATCATGCCCAACAGGAATTCCGCCAAGGGTGCGCCGAACACTTGGCCCGCAGATCCCGCAGCCGTGGCAATCGCCAAGGACATGGAGCGGTTTTCATCGGATGAAGCGCGGCCCACAACGGCCAGAATCACCCCAAAGCCAGTGCCTGCAATGCCAAACCCCACGGCGATTTCCCAAAACTGATGGGCCTC
>ATLU01000261.1_pt1 | contig 10547 bp, 8 predicted proteins | sample 178751 | NCBI WGS metagenome assembly ATLU01 (sample SAMN02211837, study PRJNA209200) | bioreactor metagenome | isolation source: day 23 sample from continuous culture bioreactor inoculated with sediment... | place: Germany: Wadden Sea | collected 2011
TCTCTAACTCCTTATTCCGCCGCAGTGGCGGTTGATTTGATTGCGGCCTCAATTGAGGCTTCGATGATGTCCATAGCCTCAGACACTTGTTCCATCGGAACGGTCAGCGGCGGCAGCAGGCGCACGGCGTTGCCGTAGGTGCCACATGGCAGGATGATCAGCCCGCGCGCTTCAGCTTCAGCCACGATGGCTTGGGCAAGAGCAGCGTTGGGTGTGTTGGTTTTGCGGTCCGTCACCAGCTCAAACGCGATCATGGCGCCAAGGCCGCGAACGTCACCGATCGCCTCCATGCCCTGACGGTTCGCCAGTTCATTCAGGCGTGCGGTGATCGCATCACCGACTTCATTGGCGCGGTTACACAGGTCCTCTTCTTCGATCACCTCGAAGACAGCATTGGCCGCGGCCACCGCCAGCGGGTTGCCCGCATAGGTGCCGCCGATGCCACCCACAGGGGCAGCATCGACAACCTCAGCCCGGCCGGTTACGGCTGAGAGCGGAAAACCACCGGCCAGTCCTTTTGCCATGACCACCAGATCGGCGGCCACACCAGAATGTTCAAACGCGAAAAGCTTGCCTGTCCGGGCAATGCCGGCTTGCACTTCGTCGGCGATCAGCATGATACCATGGGTGTCACAAATCTTGCGCAAGGCGCGCAGGAATTCGGGCTGGGCCACGTTGAAGCCACCTTCGCCCTGAACCGGTTCGATAATGATGGCTGCCACGCGTTCGGGGTCGATTGAGCTGCGCAACATATTCTCAAGCACAGCCAAAGCCTGATCCACAGTGACGCCGTGGAATTCATTTGGGAACGGGGCGTGCAGCACTTCTGGTGGCATCGCACCAAAGGCTTTTTTGTAAGGTGTGACCTTGCCGCAGAGCGCCATGCCCATCAGGGTGCGGCCGTGGAATGCACCGGAAAATGCGATCACACCAGAGCGGCCTGTGAAGGCGCGCGCCATTTTGACGGCATTCTCAACGGCTTCCGCACCTGTGGTGACCAGCATTGTTTTCTTGGCAAAATCACCGGGGGTCGAGGCGTTCAAGCGCTCGGCCAATGTGACATAGCTTTCATAAGGTGCGACGTGAAAACAAGTGTGGGTGAAGGCTTCGGATTGCTTGGCAACGGCCTCCATCAATTTTGGGTGACGGTGGCCAGTGTTGTTCACGGCGATACCTGCGGCGAAGTCGATATAGCGCTTGCCATCAACGTCCCACAATTCTGCATTTTCTGCGCGCGCTGCATAGATGCCACGGGTGGCCACGCCACTTGCGATGGCGGCCTCGCGGCGAGTTTTTAGGTTTAGTGTGTTGCTCACGTCGGTTCCTCCGCTGGGAATTCACTACACATATTCATTGATTCTCGAAACCTGTATTGCTCAATTATTTGAGCATTGCTAGAGGTAAGTTGGACAAACTTCGCTGAATCACCCAAACTGGGCAAAAGCGATGAGAGGGACCGATCCATGGTGGATGATTTTGACGTTGGCGCACGCCTAAAGCAGCTGAGACAGCAATTTAACATGTCTCAGAGGCAGTTGGCCGAATCTGCAAATGTGCCGCACGGGCAGATTTCGATGATTGAAACCAACAGATCGAGCCCCTCTGTCGCGAGTTTGCGCAAAATTCTGGGCGGTTTTGGGATTTCTATGTCTGAGTTCTTTGAGCCTGACGCGCCGGCGACATCTCAGAGTTTTTTCACACCGGCGGAGCTGCGCGACCTCACCTCGCTTTTGTATCAGGATAATGAGGCGGCCGCGCGCAAGATCACCATCAAGCAGGTGGGCGATGCGAAGCTGCATGGCCTGCAGATCCTGCATGAACGTTATGAACCGGGCGCTGATACGGGCGATTCAATGATCGAACATGATGCCAACGAAGGCGGTATTGTGATCGAAGGGGAATTGGAAATCACGGTGGGCGATGAGACCCGCGTGCTGAAGGCGGGGGACGCCTATTTGTTCAATTCCCGCGACCCGCATCGGTTCCGCAATATGTCTGACCGGGTGTGCAAGGTGATCTCTGCCTGCACGCCGCCTTACCTGTAAGGCCCAACTTTAGGAAGTAGTATGACCCCTTTGCATGGACTGAAAGTCGTTGAACTTGCTCGCATTCTTGCCGGGCCTTGGATTGGCCAATCGCTTGCCGATCTGGGGGCTGAGGTGATCAAGGTGGAAAGCCCAAGCGGGGATGATACCCGCAAATGGGGCCCTCCGTTCATCGAGCGGGATGGGGATAAAACCGCCGCTTACTATTACGCCGCGAACCGGGGAAAGACCTGTGTGACAAGCGATTTTCGCACCGAAGAAGGCCAGGCCCAAGTGCGCGAGTTGATCAAGGATGCGGATATTCTGATCGAGAATTTCAAGGTTGGCGGGCTTGCAAAATACGGGTTGGACTACGACAGTCTGAAAGCGCTGAACCCGCGCCTGATCTATTGCTCGATCACCGGGTTTGGCCAAGACGGGCCTTATGCGCAGCGGGCGGGCTATGACTTTCTGTTGCAAGGAATGTCAGGTCTGATGTCGATCACCGGCGAGCCGAACCGCCAGCCACAAAAGGTTGGGGTTGCGGTCACGGATGTGGTCACCGGGCTTTATGGCACCATCGGGATATTGGCGGCCGTTGAACAGCGTCACCGCACGGGATTGGGCCAGCATATCGACATGAGCCTTTTGGATTGCGCGACAGCCATGCTCGCCAATCAGGCGATGAACTTTTTGGCGACCGGACAGAGCCCCGAACGGCGCGGCAATGCGCATCCCAACATTGCCCCTTATCAGGTGCTGCCAACAGCTGATGGGCATTTCATTTTGGCCGTTGGCAATGATGGTCAATTTCAACGGTTTTGCGAGGTGATTGGCCGCGCTGATCTGCGGGACAATGCGGACTATGCCACCAACCAGTTGCGGGTTGAAAACCGCGATGCCCTGACGGTGGCGATTGAGGCGGAAACCGGGAAATGGGAGAAAGAGGCCCTGCTTACAGCCCTTGAGGCCGCGACTGTTCCCGCGGGGCCGATCAACTCGGTAGGTGAGGCGTTTGCGGATCCGCAGCTGGTGCACCGTGGGATGGAAATCGCCCCAGAGGGTGTGAAAGGGGTGCGGGGGCCATGGGTGTTTTCGGATGCTGAGTTGGCGTTGGAAAAATCTGCGCCGGTCTTACCCAAACACGCGTGAGCCACTGATGAAATGACGGGAAAACTAGTTTTCTAGTTTTCTAGTTTTCTAGTTTTCTAGTTTTCTAGTTTTCTTTCGAAATCATCGCCCGACCCCTCCAATACAAGAAAAAAGGCCGCCCCGAAGGACGGCCAGTTTGGGAGTGTCGTTAAGACGACAGGCATAAGCGCCGCCGGACGGCGACGCCTATTCACAGACCTCAGAACAAGAGATTCGGAAGCCACAAGGCGATTTGCGGGAACGCCACCACCAGTGCGAGGCCAAGGATCTGCAAAATCACAAAGGGAATTGCCGCTTTGTAAATGTCGCCGATTGTGATCTCCGGTGGGGCCACGGACCGCATATAAAAGAGGTTGTAGCCAAACGGCGGCGTCAGATAGGCCGATTGCATCGACAGGATGAACAACACCGCAAACCACGTGGTGTCAAAGCCCAGATCGCGCACGATCGGCACAAACAGTGGCACGGTGATAAACACGATTGCAAAGTCATCCAGAAACATGCCGAGCACAAAATAGGTGGCCAGCATGGCAATGATCACCCACATTGGGGACAGGTCAAAATCTTCGATCAGTTCACCAACAATCTGCCCCGCGCCCAGACCCACATAGATCTTGGAAAAGAACACAGCGGCAATGGTGATCCACATCAACATACCCATCAATTTGGTGGTGGTCAGCATCACATACCGCATCATGTCCCAGCTGAGGCGGCGCTGAATACCTGCGATGACCAAGGCGCCAAACGCGCCGATGGCAGACGCTTCTGACGGCGAGGTCACGCCGCCGATGATGCAACCCAAAACCGTGAAGATCAGCAGCCCCGGTGCGATGAGAAAACGCAGGGACCCGATCTTTTCACGCGTAGTGAACTGCTCGTCCGCGGGGGGGCCCATCGCCGGATTCAGACGACAGCGCACCAGGATATAGGCAATATAGATCCCCGCCAACATCAGCCCCGGCATGAGGCCTGCGGCGAAAAGTTTGCCGACACTATCGCGCGACAAAAACGCATAGATGATCATGAGAACTGAGGGTGGGATCAAAAAGCCCAGCGCGCCGCCGGCCATGATAGTGCCGGTGACCAGTTTGGGATCATAGCCGCGCTTTAGCATCGCGGGCAGTGCGATAATGCCAAGCGACACGGTCGCCGCCCCCGACACACCTGCCATCGCCGCAATCAGCGCGCAGATGATCACCGTGCCAATGCCAAGACCACCGGGCAGGCGCCCCATCAGCTTGTGGATCATCTCGAACAGATCGTCGGTGATGCCAGAGCGTTGCAGCACCAGCCCCATAAAGATGAACATCGGCAAGGCCACGAGCAGGAAATTGTCCATCGCCGAGAAGGTGGACGAGATCAACAGATCCAAGCCGCCATCGCCGTAAATCATAAAGGCGCTACCAACGCCGCAAAAGGTCAATGCCCAGGCCAGCGGCGCGCCCAGCGCCATAAGCCCCAGCATTGATAGAAACATGATCGCAGTGATCGTAAGGGGATCAAGCTCCGCCATAGTCTTCCCTCCCTGGCAAGGCCAACTGCCTTGCCGTTTCAGTATTATTCTGTGTCGTTGCCAGCCGCCTCGGGCATGTATTCCGGATCGGTTTCCGAGCTGTCTTCGTATTCACGAGGATCGTGGAATTCGATGCCCAGCATGGTCAGCGTCGCCCGGACAAGTTCGGCCAGATTCTGCAACCAGACCAACCCCACCGCGAGTGGGATCACCGACTTGATTGGGTAAAGCGCCGGTTGCCAGACAGATTTGTTGGAATATTCTCGCACCGCCCAACTGTCGGCGGCAAACTCAAGGGACAGTTTGAAAAAGATCCCCATGACCACAAGGCCAATCGCGAAAACGATCACATCACAGGTGGCGCGCGCGCGCGTGCCCAACATTCCCCAGATCACTTCGGACCGCACGTGGCCCCGGTGGCGCAGGGTAAAGGCCCCCGCCATAATACAAAAACCACCATAAAGCATGGTGGACAATTCATGGGCCCAGGTCGTTGGCGCGTTCAAGAAATAGCGCGCAATGATTTCCAGCATCAGCACGGCGATCATCGCAAGCGTCAACCAAGAAATGGTCCGCCCGACAAACTCGGACAGACCATCTTGAATGACAAGATATCTTGTCACCAATCCCATTACAGGCGCCCTTGGGCCTTTGCGTTGGCGACCAGAAGATCAATGAATTTCTGGTTGCGCGGGCTGCGGGCCGCTTCTTCTTGCCATACGCCTTGGGCGGCGGCGGTCAGTGCTTTTGAATCTGCGTCCGGCAAGGTTGCATATTCAAAGGTGCCTTCAGCCACACCCGAGTTGCCGTCAGCCAGCCACTGGTGAATGTCTTCTGCAAACTGCGCAATGGCGGTTTCCAAGATGGCTTTATGCTCATCCGACAGATCGCCCCAAGCCGCAGGGTTGGCAAGGAAGGTTTCGGTCCAACCCGGCATCAGCATGTTCATAAAGGTATAATTTTGCGCGGTTTCATGCAGCTTCAGCTGCTCATATTCCACCGGGCCACCATAGATCGCGCCATCAATCACGCCGGTCGACATGCCGATGTAAAGCTCTTGCGCGGGCAGATACACGGTTGGGATGTCAAAGGCCGACAAAACCTTGGCAACATTCGACGTCGCACGGATTTTGCGGGTTTTAAGATCGGCGAGCGAGGTCACAGGCTCTTTGGTCAGAAGGTCGTAGTTATGACCATAGCCTTTGCCCAGATAAACGGTGCCAGCTTCCGCATAGGCTTCTTTCAACAGGCCATCCACTTCGGGGCTGTCAAACAGCGCCTTGGCTTCATCAACACTTGCCCATGCGCCGGGCAGACCGGCTTCGATATTGCCCACGTCGATTTGACCGGACCAGTAACCGCCTGTGCCATGTACGATATCGACGGTGCCCTTAGAGACAGCATCCGCAAATTGATCAGAGGCCACCAGCTCGCCACCGCGGAAATACTGGATGCGCAGGGTGCCGTTTGACGCGTCTTTTACCGCGTCGCGAAACTTTTTCGCAATTGGGTCAATTTCGGTGCCGTAGAAGGTGTGAAACCGCAGGCGTACAGTGTCCGCTGTGGCGGTGGTCGCCACGGATGCAAACGCGGCCGCGCCTGCAAGCGCGCCCAAAGCAGCGCGACGTGTGAAAGTCGTGAATGTCATAGGATCTCCTCCCGAGGCGTGGCCTCACTTCGTTCCGTTTCACAGCGACCCGCCCCTCCTCGGGTGAAGTCACAGTGTGGGACGCTCCTACATCATGGAAATGGGGCTGCGCAATATTTTAAGCGATATGTAAGGTGATTTTGCGCAACTTAATGAGCATTTTGATCATATTTTTTTGGAGGATGTTTTGTCGTATTCATAATTATCAACCACTTAACATGATTCCTATCGAATTGTTACGAACAATATTTGATGAATTTAGATCGCCGCATCCTTCACAAATTCACCGACTCGGTAAATCGCGCCCATGATTCGCCTTCATCTACCTGCCCCGTAGAAAGGTGAACTGCGGCAGATCGCACCATCCGAAGCAAAAACGCGAGGCTGAGCACCCCACCCGCAAATGAGGGCGGACAAGCCCCACGCGCGGCACTATACCGAAACAGCCCCCACCGCTTGCAAAGGAAAAAGCATGAGCACATTTGACGAAGACCTGTTTCTGAAAGGCCTGGAACAGCGCAAGGCAACGCTTGGCGCGGAATATGTTGAAAAGAACCTTGCCGCAGCAGATGAGTTCACCCGCCCGTTTCAAGAGGCGATGACCGCATGGTGTTGGGGATTTGGCTGGGGTGACGATGTGATTGACGCCAAAACCCGGTCGATGATGAACCTGTCGATGATCGGCGCCTTAGGCAAAATGCACGAATGGGAATTGCACTGCCGTGGCGCCCTCAACAATGGCGTCACCAAAGAAGAAATACGCGCCATCATCCATGTGATTGGCATTTACTGTGGCGTGCCCCAAGCGCTGGAGTGTTTTCGTGCCGCGCGCAAGGTTCTGGACGAGGTTTAAGCCCGGCACAAAGACCCCAGCCAACACTTGTCACAAAAACGACGCGCTTTCTTGCCCTTGATGCGCCGGTTCCCCTTGAGGTTCGGCGCATTTTGCCACAAAACAGGGAAACCTTTTAGGCCATTGATCAGGAGTTCGCGTGTCCCTCTTCCTTATCGTCGCATTGCCCTTTCTTGGGGCCTTGCTGCCCGGCCTGATGAATTCTGCAGGGCGCCAAGCCTGTGCGGGTGTCACCTTCACCGTCACATTGACCGCCTTGATTGGGCTTTTGACCAATTTGCCGACGGTGCTTGCCGGTGAGTTGATCACCGCGCAATTTGACTGGATCCCGTTATTGGGTCTGAACGTCACTTTGATGCTGGACGGGTTGGGGTTCTTTTTCGCCTGTTTGATCCTTGGCATCGGGCTTTTGATCATCACCTACGCGCGCTTTTACCTCGCGCGCGAGGACAATATGGGCGAGTTCTTCACCTATCTCTTACTGTTCCAAGGCGCGATGGTGGGGATTGTCCTTAGCAATAACATCCTGCTTTTGCTGGTATTTTGGGAGCTGACATCGCTGTCCTCCTTCCTTCTTATCGGCTATTGGAAGCACCTGCCCGAAGGGCGGCAAGGCGCGCGCATGGCGTTGACCGTAACCGGGATGGGCGGGCTTGCCATGATCGGTGGTATGCTGATCCTGGGACAGATTGTCGGCAGCTATGATCTGAGCGTCATTCTTAAAAATCGCGCGCTGATCCAAGCGTCACCCCTTTATGTCCCTGCTCTGATCTTGATCTTACTGGGCTGTTTCACCAAATCCGCGCAATTCCCGTTTCACTTCTGGCTGCCGCATGCGATGGCGGCGCCTACTCCTGTCTCGGCCTATCTGCACTCTGCCACCATGGTCAAAGCCGGGATTTTCCTGATGGCACGCATGTGGCCGGTGTTGTCCGGCACGCCGGAATGGTTTGTGATTGTAACGGGCGCCGGGTTGATCACCATGGTTCTGGGCGCGGTGATTGCGCTTTTCAAACATGATCTAAAGGCGCTTCTGGCGTTTTCTACGGTCAGCCATCTGGGCCTGATCTCCATGCTTTTGGGCACCGGCACCGCGTTTGGCGCGATGGCGGCGGTGTTTCACATCCTGAACCACGCCACATTCAAAGCCGCGCTTTTCATGTCCGCTGGCATCATTGATCACGAAACCCACACCCGCGACATTCGCCGTTTGGGCGGATTGCGCCACCTCATGCCCGTGACCTTTGGTATTGCAAGCCTTGCCGCCTTGTCGATGGCTGGCATTCCGCTGCTCAACGGGTTTTTGTCCAAAGAGATGATGTTGGAAGAGGCGTATCACACCTCGCTGTGGGGCATGCCCTATCTTGTGCCAGCACTGGCCACCGTCGGCGCGCTTTTCTCTGCGGCTTACAGTTTCCGCCTGATTGGCCACGTCTTTCTGGGCCCCAAACGCGTTGATTATCCCGCGCCCCCCCATGACCCCGGTGCTGGGCTATGGTTGCCGCCTGCCCTCCTTGTCGTTTTGGTGGTGGTCATTGGTGTGGCGCCATTTTTGGCCGAACCCTTTGTAAAGCTTGTCACGGCGTCCGTCCTTGGCGCTGTGGCAGATGTGCCCCATGCCCATTTCAAGATTTGGCACGGCTTGGTACCCGCGCTTTACATGTCGATCATCGCGGTTGTTGGCGGCTTGGCGCTTTTGGCCGCTTTCAAACCGAGCTTGCGGTTCTGGGATCATATGCCCCGACCCGAAGCAAAACGCATTTTTGACGCAGTGATCGCCACCTCGGTCGCCATGTCGCGTCAGGTCATTCACCGGCTGCATGACGGCGCGTTTTCCCGCTATGCGGCGATCATGGCCGTGACGGTCATAGCCGTCGGCTATCACGCCTGGGCGACAGGAACCGTTGGTGCGGCCACACGCATTGCGCAACCCGCAAATCCCGTACAGATCGCCGGGTGGTTGATGCTGGTCACAGCGACGTGGGGGTTGGTCTTTTTGCACCGCAACCGCCTGTTATCGCTGATCCTGATCGGGATTGTCGGGTTGATTGTCTCGGTCGGTTTTGTGTTCTTTAGCGCGCCGGATCTGGCGATGACCCAGCTGACGGTGGAAGTGGTGACCATCATCCTTCTGTTGCTGGCCTTGAACTTCCTGCCCAACCGCACGCCCATTGAAAGCAGCGTGCTCCGCCGCACCCGTGACGGAGCCATTGCGGCCGCGGGCGGGATCGCGACCATGGCGATGTCTTATCACTATCTGTTGCGAGACAGCATCGCCCCGAGCATTTCAGAATTCCACCTCGCCAATGCTTATCAAGGCGGCGGCGGCAAGAATGTCGTGAACGTGATCCTGGTCGATTTCCGGGGCTTTGACACGTATGGCGAGATTATTGTGCTGGGCATTGCCGCGCTGTTGATCTTCGCGCTGACAGAAACCTTACTGGCCGGCCCGGTCAGGGCGCGGCTTTTGAACCGGAAACCTGATCAGCCCCGCGCAGGCATTATGCACCCAATGATGATGGTTGTGCTGACCCGCGTGATTATGCCTGTGGTTCTTATGGTTGGTTTCTACGTCTTTTGGCGCGGCCACAATGAACCAGGCGGAGGGTTTATCGCGGGCCTCATCGTGTCAATCGCGGTCGTGATGCAATATATGGCCAGCGGGTTTTCTTGGACGTCCGCCCGGATCAGTTACCCTTATCATGGGGTCATTGGCACGGGCGTTTTGATCGCCGGGCTGACCGGAGTTGGGTCGTGGCTGTTTGACAAACCCTTCCTGACCTCTGATTTCACCTATGTGCGCATTCCACCGTTTGAAAAATTTGAACTGGCCACAGCAGCCCTGTTTGATCTGGGCGTGTTCCTTGCGGTTGTTGGCGCGGTCATGCTGTCACTTGAAAGCTTTTCGCGCCTCGCGCGCCGTGCCCATGTGCCGGATGCCGATCATCCGATGGATATCGACCCGTCACGCGATGACATCACAGCAAAGGCGGAGGTGTAAATGGAACTTCTTGTTGCCTCAGCCATTGGCATTCTGACATCAGCAGGCCTGTATCTGGTTCTGCGTCTGCGCACCTTCCCGGTCATCATGGGCGTGTCCCTTTTGACCTATGCGGTGAACATTTTCCTGTTTGCCTCTGGTCGGTTGACTGTGGGGGCGCCACCTATTCTGTCGGATGCGGCACACTACACCGATCCTTTGCCACAGGCCTTGGTTTTGACCGCAATTGTGATTTCCTTTGGGATGACCGCTGTGATTGTCATGATCTCGCTTGGGGCCTATCTGGGCGGCGATGACGATCATATTGATGACCTTGCTGCGACACCTGACGCGGGCCTAAATTCAGACCTAAACAC
>ATLU01000262.1_pt1 | contig 10530 bp, 11 predicted proteins | sample 178751 | NCBI WGS metagenome assembly ATLU01 (sample SAMN02211837, study PRJNA209200) | bioreactor metagenome | isolation source: day 23 sample from continuous culture bioreactor inoculated with sediment... | place: Germany: Wadden Sea | collected 2011
TTATTGAGGAAGACACAGTATATTCGTGTCATTCGGAACTGAAATGTTCCAGCATTCGAACCCTCGATTAATAAAAGAAGGTTTGATAGCGGACCGCGACAGCGCATAGCAAAATGACCGCAGGGAACTCATCCCTTGCTCTCCGCCATTATTTGTGTCAACTATAGATAGAGAGTTGACAAAGGAGCAAGAAATCTTCAGAATTCGCGCTCCAAAGTTAAGCGCCCGTAGCTCAGCTGGATAGAGTACCTGGCTACGAACCAGGTGGTCGGAGGTTCGAATCCTTCCGGGCGCGCCATTTTAGTAAGAAAAATCAAGCGGTTAGGCGATCAGCCTGCCGCTTTTTTTCTTTCCAGTTTGGCGACTGTGCTAGATTTGTGCTATCCAGCCGGGTCTCGGAAAGCTTGTCTGCATACTCCGCCAGATGTTCTACGGACAAATGGGCATATCTGCGGACCATTTCATGATCGGACCAACCGCCCAATTCTTGTAGGACATATAACGGTGTTCCCTGCTGGACATGCCAACTTGCCCAGGTATGCCTTAAATCATGCCACCGGAAGTCCTTTATTCCGGCCCTGGCAAGTGCTTTGCGCCAGGCATGGTTATTGGCCTTGGTGACAGGTTTGCCTTTATAGGTAAACACGCGGGTTGAGTGTTTTCCTTTTTGCTCCCTGAGCACCTGTATGGCTTCGGCATTCAGCGGTACAGGGATAGCCTTTCGAGCCTTCGCCTGGTCGGCGTGTATCCATGCACATCGGCGATCCAGATCGACTTGTGACCATTCGAGTTTAACCACATTGGCTTCTCTCAAACCGGTTGCAAGCGAAAATCTCGCCATTGCTGCCAGGTGATCGGGAAGCTCGGACAACAACCGCCTTGCTTCCTCTCTCGTCAACCACCGAATACGGCGTTTTGCTTCTGACATCATCCGGATGTGTGGCGTACGCTCCAGCCAATCCCATTCACGCTCGGCGCGTCTGAGAATGGCTCGAACAACCTCAAGCATCCGGTTGACGGTTGCATTGGAAACGCCGTCAGACAACCTCGATTGTGTTAAATCGTCCAATACCTCCCTGTTAATTTCATCCAGGTATCGGCTATACAGGTGGGGGTGTACCCGACGTAGATGACCGATATCATCAACCAGGGTGACCTTCTCACCCCGCTTTTCGATCAGCCAGCGTTCAACCGCTTCTTCCCATTTCCGGCGAGGCTTTTCTCCGAGTTTGGAGGCTCGCCAATAACCGGCTTTCAGTCGGTCATGGTATTCCTGCGCTAACTGTTTGTTGGCAGTTTTAGCAGACTTGCGTATTTGCTGGCCGCTGGGGGTGCTAAATCGCACCCACCAGATGTTGCCGCGTTTGAAGAGTGACATGGCTTTTTCTCCTGTACCCTGTCACTTTGCGGCGCTTGCCCTCGGTTAGAGTAAAGCGAATGCAAGTAGTCAGCAAGGTCATTTTCCAAAAAAACCCAACACTTCCCAGGCTTTGCCCCTTTGATGATTCCAGCACAGGCCTTTTGGCGTAGTACAGCGGGTGACATGTGCAAAAATGCAGCGGCTTGGTTCAGATCAAGGGTTCGATATCCATCGCCCATAGGTCCTCCCTCGGTTTTGGTAGTGCGTATTCTGGTTCTGGGTTGTATGCAGGAAGAAACATTAGCATTGAGCTAATGGTTCGGGCAAAAGAGAATGCTTAGCAAAGTGATAAATCCTTTGCCAGGTCATCTCAGTGGCGTGGGAGAGAAGCGGGGGAGAATCTGAGCCGGTATTATATATCCGGCCCGGATGGATCTGGTGAGCTGCATCATGCGATGCCGGTAATGGTTATACCAACTCGCCCTTGAACACCACGACGCCACAGATCGTAACCGTTTCGTTAACCTCGATGATGCGGTTCGGCCAGTCCGGATTCAGTGCCTTCAGATATTGCCGGGCTCCCTCGATGACCAACTGCTTGAAAGTTGCTTCGTTGGGCTCTTCGGGCTGTACCACCACGAACTGACCATTTACCGCGGCGACAGTGGGGTCAACAAAGATCAAGTCGCCCTCGCGAAACCGTGGTTCCATACTGGAGCCGCGAACACGCAGTACGAAGGTCTCGTCGCTGCAGGCTACCGGGCAAGGGAGTAACTCGCCTTTATAAGACGGAACGTAGTCCTCTGCAATTTCCGGCCATTCACGCGCACGTCCCCAAGCCGTGAGCGGATGCGGATCACGGATACCCGGATCGGGGTTGGTGTAGTCCTCCGGGGTGGAGGGCGGTTGTCGTTGGGTTGTTTCTTCGTGTGGTTCGTCCATCCAGCCCACTGGCTTGCCCATGCCACGTTCGAGCTTTACCGCTAGATCGTCTCCTATTCCACGCGGTGTCCCTTTCTTGGTCGGCATCCGGTTGCGGAGCTGGCTGAGGTATGAGCTGTTGGTACCGACTAGGCGGGCAAGCTTGACCGCTGAGCCTGCTTCGGCAATGAGCTGCTCAAGATTTTGTAGTCTGATCTGTTCATGTTTTCGCTTCATGCTAAATAGTATAGCACCAGTCGATGCCGAAAATTTAGCACAAAGATAAACATATTTTTCTTCCTATTTGTTGTCTGTCAATGAGCACGGTGCTAATGTTTCTCTGCATGGAGCTAAAACAATTCCTGAAAGCCGCCACTAAAAGGGAACGCGCGGAGGTAGCCAGGGTCTGCAATGACTCGGTTTCATACCTGTACCAACTGGCCGGGAGGCACCGGTATGCCAGTGCCTTGCTGGCGACCCGGATCGAGTGGATGACTCGTCGAGTCGCCGAAGGTACCCAGGGTCGGTTGAAAATGGTGCTCAGGGATAGCCTTGTCCGGCATCCCGAAATCTTCTTTGGCGTGGGTGAGGTGGCGGGCAAATACGAAACGCCGGAATTGGATGATGAGTAAACCCACCGCGGACAACAAACCCACTAACGGCAAGACTCTGATCGGACTTGGGAACGAAGGGGAGGCTGATACGCCGAAACCAATGCTTCTGGAGGTTACGCACATCAAGGCCTATGAACGCAATCCCCGTCATGGCAAAAATCCGGAATTTGATCGGATCAAAGCCTCAATTCGGGCTAATGGTCTCGATCAGCCACTGGTCATTACGCAGCGTCCAGAGACTGCCGGCTATGTTGTCCACTCTGGGGGCAATACCCGCCTGATTGCACTACAAGAGCTGTACGCGGAGACCGGTGATTCTCGATTTGCACACGTCCAGTGTCTGTTCAAGCCATGGAGCCGAGAATCGGATGTGCTCTTGGCTCACCTCAGGGAAAACGACCTACGCGGGGCTCTGCCCTTTATTGATAAGGCCCTCGCTGTCTTCGATATCAAGAAATTACTGGAAGAAGAACTGGATACCGACGAGATCTCCCAGAGAAAGCTCCAAATGGCACTGGCTACCGGAGGTTACAGTCTCAGTCATGGACTGATTTCCCGCATGGGCTATGCGGTTCATCGACTGCATCCCCTGATTCCACAAGCGCTCAATGCTGGGCTGGGCAGGCCACAGGTTCAGCGGATCCGCGCCTTGGATCGAGCGGCGTCCCAAGTCTGGAAAAGACATGCCTTGGGCGATGAGGCAGATTTCGATGAGGTGTTTGCCACATTGTGTCGGCGATACGATACCCCCGAGTGGGATACCGGGTTGCTGCACGGTGCGATAGAGACAGAGATCGCGGAGCAGGCCGATGTCGGTCTTCAGACTATACGTGTCGAACTCGATGCGCAGCTTGCAGGACGGGAACTGAAGATTCCAGAAGTCGAGGAGGATGATAGCGAAGCGGTTGAGGCAGACGAAGTCTGCCGTGATGTAACTGTGTTCCCAGACCATTCGTCAACGAAAGAAGAGATCAGTGCAAATACCGAAACACATCATGAGGATCCGCTAAAAGAACTCGGCGAAGACCCATTTTCAAGTACCGATAATGAAATCCCTTCTCGTTCAGAGGAGCAGATTGCCGACCAGTTAACCGAGAAGACAGCGCCGGCCGTCGAACAAATATTGACTACAGGGCAGACGGGGCCTGGTGATCTTAAATCATTACGAGGACGGGCCTGGACATTGGCGGCTCGACTTGCGCAACGAAACGGTATTGGTGATCTTATTGCGCCCCTATCTGGCAAAGGCCTTGGATTCATTCTCCGTGACGTTCCGGATCCAGCTCTTGCGGATCAACTTGATGATGACACACTGAGCCAGTTGTCCATGGTCTGGTGGCATCTTGCATCGAGCTCGGAGATGACCGTTGCACCGGTCGATTCTATCGTACCCACACTGGCTTCAGAATCAGTGCTGCGCCAGGCACTAGAACGCCAAGATGCCGGTTTGCTTTTCAACAGTGTTTGGACACTCGATCCAGGTCACACTGGCTATCGACTTTGGCGTCGGCTTGGTGAGCAGGATTGGAGTGACCTGCTCAACCTGATGGATACCTATCGCCGTATCCATCACCTGGCAGAAGAGAGCGGAATAAGGCTCTGGGAGTAGAGGGATGGAAGGTACCAAGGAATCCGATCTTGTGACGGCCATACTCATGTATGCCATTCGCTGTCTGGCTGAAGGTGACTACCCCGCACTGCGCAGCATGAATTTCGGGCCGCGCGAGATCGAGGCTCTCCGGGAGATGAGTCTGTCGGATCTCTACCGTGTTGAATCACTGCGCGTGCACTGCCTGCAGATTGGGCTGGACCGGCAAGTCTATTGGCCCATGATGGAACATCTGCGTCGGCAGCGGGAATCGGAAGAGACGCAACAGACACTGATAGCTGTGGATGCGCCGTTGGAAATGATGCAGACGCTTTTTGGTCTGGGTCCGCGTGAGTATAGCCGGATACGCCGCATGCTCTCGGTGGATCCATCCGTAGGGCGCCCGCCGGAACCCGATGAAGCGAGCACGCACAGGCTCTGGCATGCCTGGGTCGACCGGGTTGGTGAAGATGAATCAGGACCACTGTTGCCAACGGTTTACCTTGAACTGCATGCCGAGACCGGTCTATCGATGCGGGCAATCTGGAACCTGACACAACGTTGGGGCCAATATGGCGATCTGAGCAGCCAGAGTGAACCTGATGCCGTCAAACGGTTGGGTGCCAATGAATGAGGGTGGTATAGGGATTCGCCCTGAAACATTGGCACTGGATGCCCTGATACAAGCCACTATAGAACACGCTGAAGACGGTGCGGGTCAGGCATCGTCAGATACGATGCTGTTTCTCGGAAATCGGCATGCATCCTTCCCAACGCTGGTCGTCCAGGATCCAATACTCGAACCTGTGGACAAGCTGGTATGGATGGCTATTCGGCTTCAAGCCAGTAACACGGGTGGTAACACCGCATTTCCCAGTTATACCTATATCGCGAAGACAGCTAATGTGTCGTCTACGGCTACTATCTCGCGAGCCATTGCGATTCTGCGGGCCACGCGCTGGTTAACCTTGTGTGTCCGGGTGAGAGGGGCAGGAGGTCGTTTTCGCGGGAATGTCTTTGCTCTGCATGACGAACCCCTACCATTAGTCGATGCGATTCATCTGGACTCCTCTTACATGCAGTTTCTGCGTGAGTCTGCAGACCATCGACATGCCAGAGTAAGGGCGGTTGCTTGTGGAGCCCTGGATACAATCGAGGAAGATATCGAGGCGGGCCGCAATGTATGTGCCGATGAACACCCAATAGCTCGCCGGGTACAGGCCACAGAGGTGGTGGAAAAGGACATACCGCGTCGCTTCTTCGCTTTCAGCGCCAAGGTTATGGCTGAGCTTCGCAGTCATTCATCCAGCAGCAACCTTGCAGATCACCAAGGCCAAAATTTAAAGGCGGTGGAAGAGGGAGTGCAAAATTTGAACCCTCAAAAATTAAAGCCGGGTAGTTGTAGTAGTTATATAAATAAAACTACTACTACCAACAACAGCGAGAGGAAAAATTTCGTGGTCTGCGGCCAAGGCGATGCGCCGTTGATTTACCCGCGGCGTCTCTCGGATAACCAACGTGATTTGGCAGACCGCTACCTCAGTAGCGTTCTTTCAGATCAGCGCCAGGCCATTCTTGACGAACTGGAAGGAAGGATCCGATCAGAACAGCGGGGTATGAAACCGCTTTACGATGAGCTGAGCTTTCTGAATTCATTGTGTAAGGCACTGAAAAATGGTGAGTTTAAATCCAATCTCGGGATCAAGGTGCTTGAGGAGCGCATTGCTCGTGAAAAGGCGCTCCAAAAGAGCAGAGAAGAGCGTGTCGATCGATCGGCAGACAAAGGGCTACAAGAGTTACGAAATCAGATCAAGGCGGGGAAAGGTCCTATCGCAGAGATACGCAAGACGCTGGGGTTGCGATGTCCGCCCACGGAGGATACTGATGCGAACACTTCATGATCCAGCATGAGGTGTTGACACTGTCACCACTCGCCAGGAGAGAAGCACAAATTTTGTACCCCCATTACCACCAAGATGAGAGTTGACACTGTCACCACTTTCGCGGAATAAATCCCCTCGGTACAGATCAGAGTTAACGGTTGTCCAACTCGTCATAGCATGGAGAGATAGAGGCTGATTTCAACAGCCTCGGATTCCCCATGAACTCAGAACAAACCCTACCCGATGAAAGTAATGACACGCTAGCCGGATCGAAGAAGGATGCCACCAGTCTCGGTGTGTTACGTGGCCAGGCCTGGCTGACGGTCCAGACACGCCAAGCTCAGCAGTTGATCCATGGTCGGAACGCAACCCCAGATAAACCGGCGATCATCGGATTGGTTGGCTACGCTGATCGATTACGCGTGATCTGGCAAGCTGCAAGAGATGATGATCCCTACGCGGATTGGTGGCTGATCAAGGTACACGAAGCGCTGGATCATGCACGCAAATTCCTCAGCCGATATCAGGAAGAACTGGATGCACAGCTGGCACAGATGAGCGCCATGGAAGTGACGGTAGCAGAATCCTTGCGACCCTACCGGATTCGCCTGCAATTTGCCAATCCCTACGCTTATCAGGGCGCACAGCTGATTTCCGAGTACGACACATTGGCACGAACCGTTCTTACCTGCCGCCATATCGGGCAACTAGACGATGAGTCTGCGGATGCCATCATCCATCTCTGTGCACGCAAGATTCGTGGAACCTTTGTAGTGCCCCAGGGTTATCGGTTGCTGGGAATTGATCGGAAATACCTGCAACGGAATTCTGGCAAAGATCCACGCGCATCCAGTCTGATGGGAGCATTGCCAGAGAACGTTTTGAGTGGCGAACTTCGTGCACCGCTTGTGCCACGCAAAGCGCCATTTCCGAAAGAAACTCACCGACCTTTGGAACTCGAACCCTTATCTCCTTCGCCCGATAGGGGATATTCAACTAACGAAAACCGCGACACATAGCGTATCGGGTATTCACTGGCATGTGTGATTTCTATACCGATAATCCAGCCAATGGCTAAGGCCAATAACCGCAATCGGGTTGTGCTGCAGCTGGATCCACGCATTGCACTGGAGGCGATTATTCTGACCCGACTTGATCGAATCCCCAAGACCCGACGACAGGAATGGCTACGGGGATTATTGGTGCAGGGATTTCGGATTGAGTGCCAGGTGCAAAAGGAGGCATCTGTCGCCACAAGATCTGAAGGCGGGATGAGGTTCTCTGATTGGCTGACAGCTGATTCAAAAAGGCAAGCGACCTTGCCAAAGCCGAAGCGGGAACAGAAAGCAACAGTACCACTCGAGACACTAGCTACTCACTCTGTGACGAAACCCTTTGCGCAGTTGAGCGGGGTAATTGGATGAAGGATATGAATAGACTTGCAGAGACAACAGACAATTAAAAGGATGAGCTACCCCATGACTGACACTGAGTCCATTAACCCCATTCCGGTCGGTATCGACGACGGATACGCTTATACGAAGATCGCGCTACCGGATGGCCGTGTGCATGCAATTCCCTCCCGGGCAAGGCTTGGCCAGTCTGGTGTTACCTGGATCCATCAAGCACAACAACGCGTGTTTGAATACGAAACAGAAGAATCGATCTATTCGGTAGGCGATGTAGACGGTGCGCCGACCCAGTTCGAGGGCTATCCAGTATCTGGTTTAAATCGTGTCATTGTGCAACATGCGCTTCAAGCTGTTGGGCTGTCGGGTCGGACCGTTCATGCCGTGTCCGGTTTACCTGTAAATGCCTTTTATCAAAAGAACGGTAAGCAGCGTAGCGAGCCCATCAAGAAAAAACAGGACAGTCTGAAACATACCGTGCGTCCCCTCGCTGATGTTTTATCGGCCGGTATCAGCTTCCATGAAGTTATTCCGGAAGCACTGGCCGCCTGGTATGACTACGTGATTGTGGAGGAGGGTGATCGAACGACACTGGATGCGGATCGTCTGTCGGTACCGGTGGCCATTGTCGACATTGGAGGCCGTACTACCGACTATGTGGTGGTGAAAGATCAGGGCATTTTTCACGCTTCATCCGGTTCCCTGCAGTGCGGAATGCTGGACGTCAAACAACGGGTCGCCGATGGTATTCAGGAGCGCTTTGATCTGGAGACTCTGGGTGAGCAGATTGTTGCTCAGGCCGTAGAGAGTCGGGTTGTGCGCCTGCAGGGCAGAGATCATGACATTTCCGCGCTGGTTGAGGTAGCCAAACGCGAGGTTGTCGAACGTATACATGCCGAAACCCGTCGCCAGTTAGGCCTTGGTGTGGACCTGGATCGCGTCCTTTTTGTTGGTGGCGGTGCGGTTGCGTTGCGTGAACATATCGCTAACTGGTTCCCCCATCAGGCCATTACCGAACACCCTGCCTTTGCCAATGCCCGCGGTATGTTGAAGTACCTGCGGTATGTCTGCGAAGCATCCAATGCCGCCTGAGAGGCATGAAGAATATGGTTTTATACGTGGTCACTGCGGATTCAGTGGCAATTCAGGCACCTTAGGGCCGTGTAATAGGTGCATTGCGACGATCCTTAATTGAATCGTTGCCGGTCCATCTTCAAGGGAATGGATGACAGTTTCCATTCCACTCACCCTGCCGGGGAAGACTTCCCGCCAGGGATGTGCTTACTCCGGATGAAACCCAACTGATGGAGAAAGCGCTATGTCTAATAACGAAAGCCAGAAATATTTCGATCTTCACACCTCAGGCATTGGTTATCTAAACCATGTCCGGGAGGTGACGCCTAAAGAGGGGAGCCCCTTTCTGAGCGTCACTGTATCTGCTCTTCGGGGCAGTGTTGAAAATGTCCAGTACACTCATTTTGAGTGTCGCGTATCCGGGAAGCAGGCACAAGACATCGTGCGTCAGCTCAAGCCGGCCGTTGAGGGCAAGTTGAAGGTTCTCATTGGTTTCACACTCAGTGATCTGTATGGAGAAACCTTCACCTTTAAGAACGGTGATAAGGCCGGAGAAACCGGTATTAGTCTCAAGGCCCGACTGTTGCGTGTGTCCTGGGCCAAGGTAGATGGTGAACCGTTCTATAAGGAGCAGGTGCACGCTGCGTAAGTTCAAACCAGCCGGATAATTCGTTATCCGGCTCACTTCCACCCAAGGGGGATCACTCCTCCTGGGGCTGTTCTCCCCGTTATTTTGAGGAGAACAGTCATGACAACCACGAGATCGGCCGTATCGAAGAGAAGGAAAGACCGTTTCGACGGACTTTCAGCATCTGAACTTAACGATATGGAGAAGCAATCGCTGATGGCATTGGCGCTAGCCTTGTTAGCGGAACAGCATCAGCCGGGAGAGGCTCTTAGCAGTCCAGAGCAAACTCGCAGGTACCTGCGTATCCGGCTTGCTGATCGCAAGAATGAGGTTTTCGGCTGTCTTTTCCTGGACAACCGGCACCGGATTATCGAGGTTTCCGAATTGTTTCAGGGCACCATCGATGGTGCATCAATTCATCCGCGCGTCGTGGTACAGAAGGCATTGGAGCTCAATGCAGCCGCCATGCTCTTTTTTCACAACCACCCATCAGGTGTTGCAGAACCCAGCAATGCGGATGAGGCAATCACCCGCAGGCTCAAGGAGGCACTCGCGTTGGTTGATGTGCGGGTCCTCGACCACTTTGTGGTGACGGCTGGTGAGAGCGTCTCGTTTGCAGAGCGCGGGTTGCTCTGACACCCAAAACTTTTCACAGACCCTGCCGGGAAAGTACCATCTTTCCCGGCAGGGAAGGAGGTACGACCCGGTGACAATCCAACAAAGGAGAAACACCATGTCTAACTCTACAAATTCCAAAGCCCCGGAATCGTTTTTCGGTGAAGTGATCTATAGCTACACCCGTGCCCAAGCCATTGAGGATGGCGTGCTGATCGAAGCGGGATCGCTAGTAAAGGAGCATGTTTTCAAGTGGCCGGTAGCTTTAACATCCGCAGCTTGGGCAGATTGTGTGGCCTGGAGTGATGAAGACAGCGAAAAGCAGGTCCATCAGGATCAATCTGGTAGGTTGTGGGACGTCTTGTATATGGCGGCTTATGAGATCCGAAACAGTAATGGTTCCGGTGAACAGATGCTGTACCAGTTATTCCGGGTGCC
>ATLU01000263.1_pt1 | contig 10477 bp, 11 predicted proteins | sample 178751 | NCBI WGS metagenome assembly ATLU01 (sample SAMN02211837, study PRJNA209200) | bioreactor metagenome | isolation source: day 23 sample from continuous culture bioreactor inoculated with sediment... | place: Germany: Wadden Sea | collected 2011
ATCGCCAATGAAAACTCCGCACGCGGCCAGTTAAACTCCGTCGCAATCGGGATCTGAAACACGCCAAAAGACGCCCGGATCGCAAAGTTCACAAGGATGATAAGACAGCCGGCCACAAGGACGGGGGTCAAAAGCGGCGTGCGCGCTGGGGACAGGTTCTGGGTCATTTGGTTAACATCGCAAAATTGTCCGCGCGGTCAATTCTTTGTTTTTGATGTCACAGTTCACCTTTCCTTATCTGACGCGGCGTTTTATGCATTTCACATGAGCAGTTTGTCAGAGATTTATAAGGATCTGGTCCAAAAGGGCACGATCTCCCCCGACCCCGCGCAGGTGGCTGTGTTGCCCGCGTTAGAAGATATCCGTTGCCATCTAGAGGCGATGCCGCCGCGAAAACGGGGCATTCTGGGCGGGCTTTTTCATAAACCCGCAGAGGTGCCGCAGGGGCTGTATCTTTGGGGTGGCGTTGGGCGCGGTAAGTCCTGGTTGATGGATCTGTTTGTCGAAAACCTGAACATCCCCGGCAAACGCCGTGTGCATTTTCATGCGTTTATGCAAGAGGTGCACGAAGGCATGAATGCCGCGCGCAAAACCGGTGTGGGTGACCCCCTTGGTCCGGTGGCCGAGAAGATTGCCGCAGATGTGCGCTTGTTTGCGTTTGACGAAATGCAGATCACCGACATCACCGATGCGATGATTGTTGGGCGGTTGTTTGAAAAACTGTTTGAGGCCGGCGTTGTGGTCGTGACCACCTCAAACCGTCACCCGGATGAGCTCTATAAACATGGTCTGAACCGCCAATTGTTCCTGCCCTTCATTGCGATCCTCAAAGACGAGATGGTGGTGCATGAGCTGGTCAGTCCAAATGATTATCGCCAAGATCGTTTGGCCGGGGGGCAGGTCTATTTCACCCCTGCCAATTCAGAGGCACGCGCGGAAATAGACACGATCTGGACTGACCTTTCGGGCGGTGCCGCCGAGCCACTCACCCTGACCATCAAAGGGCGAGAGGTGGTCATTCCTGCGTTTCGCAACGGGGCCGGGCGCGCGCGCTTTCATGACCTGTGTGGTGCTATGCTTGGGCCAGGGGATTACCTTGCTATCGCATCTGCGCTTAAGGTTTTGGTGTTCGAAGACATCCCGCGCTTGTCACGCAACAATTTCAACGAAGCCAAGCGATTTGTGACGCTGATTGATGCGCTTTACGAGGCTAAGGTCCGCCTGATTGCCTCTGCCGCCGCCCAGCCTGAAATGCTTTATGTCGAGGGTGAAGGATCGTTTGAATTTGAACGTACCGCCAGCCGATTGCGCGAAATGCAAGACAAGGATTGGGGCAAGGACCAAGGAGAATGGCCATGATTCTGCGTGATCACCCCCGCCCTTGGCAGTTGTTTTTCGTCATTCGTGGGTCTGTGGTCCCGCGCATTGCTCCGAATATTCTCTTCACTGCGGTTTGGGCGATTGGCATTCTCATCCTTGATCGTTTCGTGATGCCAATGCCGCGCCTTTCAATCCCGGCAATGGGGGTGTTTGGCTTGGCCCTTTCGCTTTTCCTCGGGTTTCGCAACAACGCCGCCTATGACCGCTGGTGGGAAGGTCGCAAGATCTGGGGTGGGATGGTGTCTGACGTACGCAGTTTTGCCCAAGAGCTGGAGATCTTTGGCGCAGATGAAGGGGATCGCTCCTTTGTGCTTGGCCATATCCTTGCGTTCCACCACCTGCACCGTCGGCAATTGCGAGGCGATAATGTGGAGGCTGATGTTGCGCGTTGGGTGGGTGATGAGGCCCCAAAACTGCTTGCTGCTGACGGGCCGGATGCTGCGTTGCGCGCAGTTTCAACACGTCTGGCGGTGATGCGCTCTGAGGGTCGCATTGACGGACATGGTGCGCGGCAACTTTCCACGCGGCTTTCCCGGTTTGCAGGGGCTCAGGCCGGAAACGAGCGCCTGTCCACAACCCCGCTTCCATTTGTCTATTCTCTTTTGGTACGGCGCACGACGTACCTTTACTGCCTTCTTCTTCCGTTTGGATTGCTCGATAGCGCTGGGTGGTTCGAACCCCTGATCGCAGCCATCGTCGCCTATGTTTTCTTTGGCCTGTCGGAAGTCACGCATGAGCTTGAGCGCCCCTTTGCGGATGAGCCTAACGCCCTACCGCTATTCGCGCTGTGCCGGGTGATGGAACGGTCGGTTTGCGCGTCATTGGGATGGGATGTACCTGACCCAGTTGCGCCCAAAAATGGTGTCTTGTCTTAACGGACCAGCCAAGTTCGTGGGCCAAAAAAAATGGGGCCACTCGAAAGTGACCCCTGGGTCGGTATTCCACACTGCTCGTTAGGCTTCCGACCGTATGCTTTGTGGCGCTCTGTTTGGCACCATCAGGCGTCTGACAAGGCAGGGATACTGAGGCGCTGCCCTACCCGGATCTGATCCGGACCCGGCAACAGGCGCCGATTGGCTTCGTAAATTTGGCTAAACATGGCTGCGTCGCCATAAAACTTATGGGCGATGGCCCCAAGGCTGTCACCGCGTTGCACGGTGTAAAACCGGTATTGCACGGTTTCACCCGCTTGCTGCACCACCCGTACTTCGACACCCGCACCACCGGCAATCACATCGTCACTGGGCGCTTCGGCGGTTTCCCCTGCTGCGGCACGGGCCAGTTGGGCAATCATCGTGGCCTTGTCCACTTCGCCTTCGGCCGTGCGCAAAGATTTCGGCACCTCGATCAAGCCACGATCAATGGCCACGCTTAGCAATGCGCGGATTTCATCATCAGATTGCCCATTGCCCAAAGGGCTGGTCTGGCTGATTTCCGCTGCGCTATCGGCGATCGGCGCAATGCCCAATCCGGCCAAAACAGAAGACGTCATGGCGCGCAATTGGTCCTGATCCGCGTTTGTGCTTGGTGCTGGGTCACTGCGTTTCACTCCAAGCCCGGCGAGAACAGAATTGGTCATGTTCAGCAGATCGGGGTTTGATGTGGCCTGTTGCGGCGCGGGTGCGCTGACAGTTGCGGAGACATTGGATACATTGGTGATCGGTTCCGCCAGCTCAGCCGGGGCAGTTTGTGGGACAGCTGGCAAAGCAGCGCTTTCACCCGTCTTGCCCGGCTGCAAAAAGAGCAAGCCTGCAACGGCCATCGAGAAACCCCCGGCGATGATCATATATTTGTACATTGTGCGATCTTCAATCAATTGTTCGCCCCCGTTATGGTCAAACCCAACAACTTCCAGACTTGGATGCCGCCGCGATAATATTTAATTTTGTCAGCCGGATAACCGGCATCTAGCAATCCACGAATGGCACGAGGGCTTTGGTCACACCAAGGCCCATTGCAAAAAAGAAGAAGGTCGGTGGCTGCGGCAAAGGTCCAGCTTTCGCCGTTTTGCACCCCGCCAAATGCGCGCAAAATCTCATTGCGATAGGGGTTCCTGGGTTCAAGCGTTTCCGACGGCACATTCAATGCCCCGGGGATGGAACCTTTGGAAAACCATTCTGGTGTGCGGGTGTCCAAAAGTAGCCCGGTGCCAGACGACACGGTCGTTTTCAGAAAGTCGATAACTTCTAACTCGCCAACCGTAGCAACGCCGTCTGCGGCGCTGATGGGTGTCACGCAAAACGGCGGGCACGCGCGCGAGGTTTTTGAAAACTCGGGATCAATAAGGTGGGTGGGGTCCTGGTTCCGTTGGATAGTGACGGTTTGCCCCTTTATCGGGAAACTTGTTTCCGTCATATCCGCCGTGATATTTACGCTTTGAGCGTAGATCGGCGCACTTGTGATCACAAGCGCCAAAGCGGCGCTTTTTAACACACGAACCATGAGACCCCCCAGTCTTCTGTACTGCTCGACAGGCCTGTTCGCTAAGTGAACTATTATGCCCATAGAATGGTCCATATATAGAGTTTAACAGGGTAACTCGTCAATATTATGGGGTGCATTCAAAATATGCTCTGCTCAAGGGCGAAAAACTGAGTCGTTTCAGTGGGATGAGTCGCAAAGCTCATTTGTCATTGAATCAAAACGAAAAATTATTTTGTGATCACGAAAGCGTAAAAAGTGCTTTTCCGTACTTTCGTGATGATTTTGATGCGGTCATCCGTTCCGTTTCAATACATCACCCGCGAGATAAAGCGACCCGCAAATCAGGATGCGGCAGGTTGGATCGGCCGCGATGATCTGAGAAATTGCGACCATCACGTTTTCGGCGGTGCGGGATATTAACCCAACCTTTGTTGCCTCTTCGGCGGTGACCTCTGCGGGCAGGGTGTTGGCCTCGCCGGGAATGGAAACGGCGGTCAGGCTGTCGGCGACACCTGCGAGTGGGCGTAGGTATCCTGCGATGTCTTTGGTATTGAGCATGCCGCAGATCAGATGTGTGGGGCGTTTCGGCAGATCGCCAAGCACTTTGGCCAATGTTTCCCCAGCCGCGGGGTTGTGCCCGCCGTCCAGCCAAAGATCCGCGCCAGCAGCCGCATCAATAAGGGGGCCGTGTTTCAAGCGTTGCATTCGCGCGGCCCAGGTGACGTTGGTCATGGCGGCCTCGCAGGCGGCCTCGTCAAAACCCAGAACGCGCAGAGAGGCGATCGCGGCCCCGGCGTTTTCAATCTGATGCGGGCCAATCAAGACAGGCAAAGGCAGATCCACCAACCCGCTTTCATCTTGAAAAACCAAACGACCGCGCTCTTCCCACATGTGCCAGTGTTGGCCGTGGACAAAAAGCGGACAGCCGAGGCGGGCGGCTTTTGCTTCGATCACCTCAAGCGCCTCATCAGGTTGTGGGCCAACAACGCAAGGCACGCCGCGTTTCAAAATGCCCGCTTTTTCGCCGGCGATTGCCGTCAGCGTGTCGCCCAGATACTGTGTGTGGTCGATGGAAATCGGGGTCAACACGGTCAGGGCAGGTGCCTCAACCACATTTGTGGCATCCAATCGCCCGCCCAGCCCAGTTTCCAGCAGCGTGTAATCTGCGGGGGTTTCAGCAAAAGCCATCAGCCCCGCCACGGTGGTGATTTCAAAATAGGTGATATTCTCACCGTTGTTCTTTGCATAGCAGCGGTCGAGCAGTTCGGTCAGTTCCTCCTCGGAGATTAACTCCCCCGCCAGCATGATACGTTCGTGAAAGCGTGCCAGATGCGGCGAGGTATAGGCGTGAACGCGTTTGCCCGCCCCCTCAAGCCCCGCGCGGATCATCGCTTGTGTGGACCCTTTGCCGTTGGTGCCAGCAAGGTGAATGACCGGCGGCAGATTTTCTTGCGGATTGCCCACGGCCTTCAGCAAACGCCACACACGGTCCAGCGTCAGGTCAATGATCTTTGGGTGCAGGGCCATCATGCGATCAAGGATGAGGTCAGAACTGGGCGTGGTCATGGCGGGATCTCGTGTTGAATGGGTCTGAATGTGAAAAGGGGCCACCCTTTCGGCTTGGCCCCAATTGGCCCGAAATTCTGCGGGCTTGCGTGGTGAATTGCGACCAATACGTCGCTGGATGCGCTTAGGCGCTATCAGCTCCGGTGGCTTTAGGGGCTTCGACCGCAGGCACGTCCTCGGGCTTGGGCAGATCGCCTTTGATCGCGGGGCCGAGGCCGGTGAGCATACGCAGGATGGTGACCAGCTCGTCTTTCATCTTGCCGCGATGGGTCACACGATCCAGCATGCCGTGATCCAGCAGGTATTCTGCGCGTTGGAAGCCCTCGGGCAGTTTCTCGCGGATGGTCTGCTCAATCACACGTGGACCCGCAAAACAGATCAGGGCGTTAGGCTCTGCGATATGCACGTCGCCCAGCATGGCATAGGATGCGGTCACACCACCGGTGGTGGGGTGGGTGAGCACAACGATATAAGGAAGACCCGCTTCTTTCAGCATCTGCACCGCAACCGTCGTGCGCGGCATTTGCATCAGGGACAGGATCCCCTCTTGCATACGGGCGCCACCCGCGGCGGAGAAAAGAACAAGCGGGCGTTTGGCGGCGACAGCACGTTCGGCGGCGGCGATGATTGCGTTGCCCACATACATGCCCATGGATCCGCCCATAAAGCTGAAATCCTGTGCGGCGGCAACGATCGGCGTGCGGCCAATTTCGCCTTCGGCCACCAGCATCGCTTCCATTTCACCGGTCGCTTTGCGCGCGCTTTTCATGCGCTCAGGGTATTTTTTCTGATCCTTAAAGGTCAGCGGGTCGTCAACTGGGGCAGGCACAGCCACCTCGGTGAAAATGCCCCCATCAAACAGCCCAATGAAACGATCACGCGGGGTGATGGCCATATGGTGATCGCAATTGGTGCAAACGTTCAGATTGTCGGCCAGTTCCCGGTGGAACAGCATGGTGCCGCATTCTTTACATTTGGTCCAAAGGTTCTCAGGCACCTCGCGGCGTGAAAACAGCGAGTTGATCCGCGGACGGACATAGTTCGAGATCCAGTTCATCACCTAATCCTCTAACGGTTTCGCCCTAGTTAGTGTCCTTGGGCGGGTTTTGCAATTCCTCGACGTCAATTGTGGTCGCATTTGCCTTTTGACGCGTCATATGCCGCCAGATGAGAAAAGCCACAACCATTGAAATGGCTTGCATCATAATGGACGTGCCCACAAACGGGCCGTCCAGCTGTGGCGTGGTCAGATATAGCGATAGCCCATCCATGCTTCCCGCATTTCCAAGCAACAAAAGCATGGCATTGTTGGCCATATGCAACCCAGCCGCCGCACCAATGTTGCCGGTTTGTAGGGTGATCAGCGCCAGAATTATCCCAACCACAGTTGTATGAAGCGCATAGAAATAGGCGTTTGTCCCAAAGGTGCCGGGGTCGAAATGCAGGGCACCAAAAATCAGCGATGGCAAAACGGCCCATATCCAAACAGACGAAAATCGCGCGCGCAACTGTTGTAATAGATAGCCGCGAAACACCAGCTCTTCTGCCATGATCTGAATGAAGATTAAGGCCAGTGCGGGGATTAGAAACATAATCCATACATTGAGGGGCAGGTTCTGAAAGGTCTCAATCGCCCCTCCCTTTGGCAGCGGCAAAAGGCCGGTCGCTTCCAACGCAGTGGTGATAGCGGACAGCGCCCACGCCGCGAGCAACCCAAAGAAAAAATGCCGCCAGTTCACCCGACCAAGCGCGCCAAAGAGGCTGCGATAGGGGCGTTTGTGCAGAAATTTGACCACCAGCCAAAGCCCAAGATGATAGCCAAGGAAGGTGGCGAAAAACACCATTGCTTTTGCGGGCGTGTTGGCCGCGACAATTCCTTGCGGCGTGGCGCCAATCAGCCTTGCCCCCGCCACGATGATGCCAAATGTGGCGGCAAAAAAGGCCACATGGATCAGGAAAAGACCCAAAAGGCTGCGCCAAATCTCGGCGCGTTTCAGGGCAGGCTGCCAAAATGGCTGTGGGGTTGGGTCAGGGTGTGACACAGGGCGTCCTTTGGATTTCTTCAAAGCTTACCGGGCTTTGCGGGTATGGCAACGGGGAAAACGATGAAAATGTCGCCTTGTCCGGGCAGGGTCGCTCGGCTATGTCAGTTTTGAATTTGGAGGGGCCGATGCTGCGTTTGTTTGGTGTATTTGTTGTGTTGATTGGTCTGGCGGGCTGCATGGGCAATCGTGAAGGTGCCGCAGGGGGGGCTGGGCTTTTGTCCGGAAATGGCAACTCGAAAGCCGCACAACCCAAGCTGAAAGTACAAAAACAACGCGCAGTTTTAGGGGGCGCTATCACTGTCGCTGGCCCGAAAGGATATTGTGTTGATCTGTCTGGCGTAAGCGACACCGAAAGCGGGGCGTTTGTCCCGCTCGGGGCCTGCGCGGCCATTTCTGGTCGCCGCGCTGATGCTGCCCCTAAAAGCCTTCGATTTTTAGCGGCTGCGATCCGGCCTGTGTCACCTGACGCCTTGATGGCGGCCCCTGATCTTGTACCAGCTGCCCGTCGTGCGATGGAGGATGAGACCGTGCTTGCGGCCCTCTCACACGGCGACACTACCGCCAAGATTGTAACGCTGCGTGGTGAAGGGCAGGCATTGATTGCCAAGACGCAGAATGCAAATGGGCGTGTCGGGCTGGCAGCTGAACAATGGCGGGCAATGTTCTTGACGCAGGGTCATGTGGTGGGATTGACCGTTTCGGGCTTTGCCGGGCAATCAACGTCAGAGGACGGCGAAACGGTGTTGATCGCCTTTCTGAACGCCATGCAAGCCGCCAATCCCGAGGGAAAAATCCACACGAAGGGGGTGGCAAAACTTTTCGGTCGTTTGCTGAATTGAAACTATTCGGTTTGAAAATGGAAACAATCGCCATAAAGATGGCAATGTCAAAAAGTTAACACGAATCTGATCCCGTATGCCCAAACGTGAAACCGGCCTTCGACATCGTATTATCCACTGGCGCGCCATGCGCCATTGGGGGCGTCTCGCCCGTAAAGTTAACCGATACGATTTGTCCACCCTGCGCAGCCTGCGCGCTGCTGCTCGTCAATTGCGCGGGCAGCTGGATCAGGTGATCCGTGTGGCGGACAGCCGATTGGCGTTGCCAATGATCGGTTCTAACGCTTTTCCCAAGCCGCTTTATTGCGATTGGTCTTACCGGCCAGAGCTTTGGCGCATGCCGATCACGCCAATTGGCATTGCCGCGGCAGAAACCAAATCGACTTTTGGCGAAGAGATCATGTTGTTTCATGATTGCCGCAGCTCAGAACTGACCGTGCGCCAAGTGCGTAACACGCGCGAAAGCGATCTTGCCCCCTTTGGGCTTCGCATGGATGTGTTCCGTTTTGATGGGTCGTTCCTGTCGCTGGTGATCGAAATGCCCACCGCCGCCGTCGAAGGGCTTCAACGTCGCCACCTCGTGCGCCTGTCCGCTGTGGTTGAGATGGAAAAGAAACTCGAAATCTTCGCGCGGCTTAACATCAAACACGGCCCAAACACCGAACAACTGGTGCGTGAGCTGCCGTTTGGTGATCTGGATGACGCGGGGCGGGCTGAGATCGAGGTGGAATTTGACCTCGCCTACACGAAAATGAACGAAAAGCGCGTGGAGCGGATGTGGGTGGATCTTGTGATTGAAAACCCGGAAATGAGCCAGGTTGTGATCCGCGATCTGAATTTCAGCCGACGTCCCCGCGCAGAAGTCTAGCGTGTTTACGGGGAAGATCCTGACCGAAAAACGCAACCAAAGGAGAGTGAAATGTCTGAGGTGTCCCTGACCAAAGCCCGTATCCAATCTGGTGTCTGGGAAGGCGTGCTGGTGCTTGGGTCACGAACAGATATCCCTCAGCTCGAAGTGACCCACTTGGGCAAACCTGTTGCTGGGCTGAGTGTAGAAGACGACCCCGATCATCGCGGCCAACACCTCGTGCGGGTTCCCATTCCGGCGGAGCTATTGTCCGATGGGGTGCAGACCTTTGTGATCTCTGCGATGGAAAGCGGCGAAAAACTCGCCCATTTCTCGGTCATCACCGGACAGCCTGTGGGTGATGATATTATTGCGGAAATGGACCTGTTGCGCGCAGAGCTTGATATGCTGAAACGCGCCTTTCGTAAGCATTGTCTGGAAACGATGTAACCCGTGCAACCGCTGTTTCGCCTATTGGTCAGCGCCTGTTTGATGGGACAAAAAGTGCGGTACGATGGGCGCGCCAAATCCTCACCCACGGATGATCTCACCCGCTGGAGGGATGAGGGGCGTTTGGTGGTCTTTTGCCCTGAAGTGGCGGGTGGATTGCCGACGCCCCGGTTGCCGGCTGAAATTGAACCCGGCTTTGATGGTGCGGATGTTCTGGCAGGACGCGCCCGCGTGATTGATAGCGAAGGCGGCGATGTCACCGATGCCTTTATCAATGGCGCAAAAAAGACCCTGGCATTTGCACAATCTGAGCGATGTACCCATGCGATCTTGACCGAGGCCAGCCCATCATGCGGATCCGCGCGGCTTTACAGTGGTCGACATGACGGTGAACAACGTGACGGTTTTGGGGTCACCACCGCAGCCCTTCGTGCGGCGGGAATTGAGGTTTTTGCGCCAGACGCTCTGACTGATTTGCTCCGACAACAGACGAAATCACCGGATTAACGGTTCAGATTACGCAGCGTTTCAGATGACAGTGCTTTACGCGCACGTCAATGTGACTTGAGCAAACGCCAGCCACAGGATCACACCATGACCAGCTATCCCCATCTTCTTGCCCCACTTGATCTGGGTTTTACCACTTTGAAGAACCGCGTGTTGATGGGCTCGATGCACACCGGACTTGAGGAACGTGGCGATTGGACCCGCGTGGCAGAGTTTTATGCCGCCCGCGCCCGTGGCGGGGCAGCTCTTATCGTGACCGGTGGCATGGCGCCCAACGCCGAAGGCGGCGTTTTTCCCGGTGCGGCGGGGCTGTTTTCTGACGAAGACATTGCCAACCACAAATCGGTCACGGACCGGGTACACGAGGAAGGCGGCAAAATCGCCATGCAGATCCTGCACGCGGGGCGTTATGCGTATGG
>ATLU01000264.1_pt1 | contig 10463 bp, 6 predicted proteins | sample 178751 | NCBI WGS metagenome assembly ATLU01 (sample SAMN02211837, study PRJNA209200) | bioreactor metagenome | isolation source: day 23 sample from continuous culture bioreactor inoculated with sediment... | place: Germany: Wadden Sea | collected 2011
ATTCGGTATGTGTAAATATCAAATGCAGAATTATCAAGGCGCCATTAATGAAACCACTTGAATTAGGCTAAGGAATTATACTTATGAGAGTAAGGTTATTTCAAGGAAAAAAGAGTTCATCATGCCTATAGGCTGGGCAATCTGGCGTACGTTTTGTCGCATCAGAGAGACATTGCTCGTCATATGCCCAGAACGCTGTTCTATGTTGAAAATGCTGTAGGTCATGAATCCCATGTCCTGATTGGTGTGCTCTATCTTTACAGACATGTCAGGCATGACGTTACCGATTCAAATATTCTGAAGTGCAATTAATCCCTTTCTCCCTTGTTGTTGCGGTAGCTGACCATTTCATTAGTTTTATCTGCAATCCTTTTGTTGAGTGCTCTATTCATGTTTATAGCCCAGACTGAAAAGACAAAAGTTCCGATAGGATATCTTACTGCTCCTTTATACTGGCCCCAGCATAGTGCAGGCGTAAAGCTATCCATTCAGCCAGTTTGACCTGGATGAGGAAATTGAATGTGCCTTCGGGATAAAGTCCTTCTTTATCGGCTATACCGGCAGGTAAACCAGAAAGCAGTGCCATGGCTTCTTCTACATGATCAACGGCGTAGACTTTAAACAGTCCCGCTGCACTGGCTTCAAGCAGTTCCTGTTTCAGCATCAGGTCTTTGACGTTGGCTGCCGGTATAATGGCGCCATTTTCACCATTGAGTCCACGTGCTTTACAGATGTCGAAGAAGCCTTCTACTTTTTGACAAACACCGCCGATAGCTTGCACTTCACCGTGCTGATTAATCGAGCCTGTTATGGCCAATGATTGTTTGAGTGGTATATCACCAATGGCCGATAGCAGGGCGCACAGTTCGGCAGCTGAGGCACTGTCACCCTCAATTTCACCATAGGTTTGCTCGAATACCAGGCTCGCTGTCATGCTGAGGGGCTGGTCTCTCGCGTAGCGTTGACCCAGATAGGATGTCAGGATCAATACGCCCTTTGAGTGTATAGGGCCGCCCTGTTTGGATTCCCTTTCGATATCTATAAATTCTCCACCTCCAATTCGGGCCGTAGCACTGATGCGGGTGGGAGCGCCGAAGCTGTGATCGCCAAGCTGCAGATAGGAGAGACCATTTACCTGAGCCAATTGAACGCCCTTGGTCTTTATCTTGATGGTTCCCTCTTTAATCGCTTCTTGCAATTGTTGCTCGTATTGATTTCCCCGATACGCCTGCGCATGGATGGCGGCATCAACATCTTGCTGTCGGATTTTGTTTTCTCCTCGCTGTTCGGCTCGATAGTTGGCTTCCTGGAGAAGATCCAGGATGGTACTAAGGTGTAGTGAAATCTTATTGCCATCATGAGCGACTCGTATATTGTGTTCGATGATTCGTGCTACGCCGTCGCGGGTAATATCTCTGATGCCTTCACGTTTTTGCAGGGTTGCAATCAGGCGTGCGTAGAGCAGTTCATTATTATCTTCCCGGGAGAGTCGCTCAGAGAAATCAGCCGAGACTTTGAACAGTAAGCCAAACTCCGGGTCATACTGCTTGAGCAGGTAATAGAGCGCTCGGCTGCCAACCAGAACCACCTTGAGGTTCATGGGGATGGTCTCAGGTTCCAATGTGATCGTACTGATCAGGCTGAGTTGGCGTTCTAAAGACTCAATGCGAATTTCCTGTGATTTAATGGCTCGTTTCAGGCCATCCCAGGCAAAGGGGTTGGTTAGCACTTTTTCGGCATCAAGAATGAGATAGCCCCCATTGGCTCGATGCAATGCACCCAGTTTAATCAGGGTGAAGTCGGTTTGTAGTGTCCCCATTCTCGCCAGGTGCTCAATGCGCCCAATCAGATTTTGGTAGGTGGGGTTGGCCTCGAATATCACGGGTGCACCGATCGTTTCTGCATTGTCCACCAGGACATTTACCCTGTAGCGGGTAAATTCAGGAGCCTGCGCCGTCATGTTGCGCTCTTCAGATTCACCTGCCAGTCGAAACTGGTCGACGTTTTCAATAATGTCCTGTTTTACCCGACCAAGGTAGGTGCTGATTTTTTCATCAGACAGATAACACTGTTCGAGTTCGGCCATGAACTCGGTTACCGTTAGCTCCATTGTTTCACGATTAAGTTTGCTGAAGCGCTGTTGTACTTCATGTTGCCACTCAGGAATGTGGCTCATGGTCTCTTTCAGCTCTTTCTTAATCTGCTCAAGTCCCTCGTTTAACTTATTTTTTTCCTCTTCAGGGAGTTGGTCAAATTCCTCTGTTGAGAGAATCTTGTCATCTTTTAATGGGGCCAGGGTAAAGCCGGTAGGCCCTTGCAATAGTGCAATGTCTGTTGCTTCGGCTTTGTGCTCTAACCGCTTTACCATCTCTTTTTCTCGCTGGCTAAAGCTATCCTGAATCTCTTTGGAGCGGCGTTGATACTCGTCGCCCCGGAAGGCAGCCGGTATAGCCTTGATCAGATCATCAATCAACTGCTCCATGTCGCGCCGCAGTTTACGGCCCGTTCCCGCCTGAACGCTCAACGCGATTGGATTATTGGGATGCTCGAAGTTGGCCACGTAGCACCAATCCTGCGGGCAAGACGCATCCATTGACTGTTTGATGAGGGCCTCGTGGACGAGGGTATGACGTCCGAGACCATTTGAACCCATGACGTAGAGGTTAAAACCCGCATGGGGCATACCAACACTAAACTTGATCGCCTCCAGCGCCCGCTCCTGGCCGATGGTTTCTGAGAGGTGTTCCAATTCCGCCGTTGTTTCAAAATTCAGAAGATCTGAATTGCACGCACGATAGAGCTGGCTGGTTTTTAACAACATGACTGAACGCTCCTTCTTCAGATTGGAATATTAACGTTTCTTTTTTGAGGCGTTAATTCAGAATGCTATGATCTGATGTATCCTGTTGTGTTATGTGAGCCATCATTTCCGAACCTGTGCAATGGCTCTATGTTAGAGCGTAATCCAAGTGGATGATGCGTGCCATGATAGAGCACAAGAAAAATGCACAAAGTATTTGTTGTCGTTTACAGATATGGCGGATAGTGCGGTATTACAACGGGGGGATTAATGAAGTGCTAGAGGATTGGGACTCAGGGGAAAAATGAGTTCATCATGCCCATAGGCCGGGCGATTTGCCGCACATTTTGCCGTATGAGAGAGACATTACCCGTCATATGACTGGAACGTTGCTCGATATTGAACAGGCTGAAGGTCATCAACCCCATGTCCTGATTTATGATGTCTACATTCACGGCCATATCTGACATGGCACTACTAATTCGGGGTAATGCTTGAGACATTTCGGCGGTATGGATACTGATGTTGTCCATGTACTGAATACTGTTATCAATCGATTGTACATGTTGAGCAATAGTCGACATGTTATTGGTTACTTCACTCAGGTTGTTATGCATGGAGTCCATGTTTTCAACGATGCCATCCAGGTCTTTATAAAGAACACGAACATAGTAGACATTGAAGATGGCCAGGATCACCAAGAGCAGAGAGATAATAATGATCACCAGGTTGGTGATCCAGAAATGGCGGGCCCGTTCGTCAAGATGCAGTTGAGTTTCCCGTCCTATTCGGGCAACTGTCTCTATTAATATGCGTCTTGGATCGTCAGCCACGTTAATGCTCCAGCATCAGGGAAAAGGAATCATTTTATTAAAGGAGCGTGCCGGTTGCCCCATGCGATGCATCTCCAAACCCATGCCACTGACTTCATTGTCCATGTGATTCATGATGGTGGAGATATTGTCCACATTACCGCGTACTGTATTCAGGTGTCCGCTGATCTGATTGACCGAGGTGCGCATGGTTTCCAGATCTGTGGCGATGCCCGTCATCTCCGTGTTCATGATTGCCGTATGTCGATCAAGTCCTTGCAGTAGCGCAACGCGCCGCTCCATAGAGGACACAGCTGAATCGATTTGAGTCATGCGTTCAGATACAACACTGAAATCCCGGTTCATTTCGGTGACAACATCGGAGATACGGTTGATCTGGGATGAGAGCGTGAGGAGCAAAATCAGAATAGAGGCGGCGATCAGTCCTAGAATGATCAACCCGGTACCAATACCGAAGTTGAGCCGGTTTGCCAGCTTGTTCTTGATATTGATTTGGCTAAGCATGATGCCTTCAAAAGAGCTGACGGCCCGCATGAACTGTTGCTGCAGGACGGTGTCGTCAGTGCTGGAAGGCACACTGTTATTCTCTTCGGCCATATACTTCTTGTCCGTTTGATATTCATCAAAGAATACCCAAATCGCAAGGGGTTTACCAGATAATCCTTATGTAGATAATGCGAGCATAACCCATCGTATCAGATGGTGCGGCGCATCAGGAATGAGAGGTGGTTTCAGTCTCATGCTGGGCGATGGCATTCATGAACTCGTCGCCGTAGCGTTCGAGTTTGGCCTGGCCGACACCACTGATGGCAAGAAATTCATCTTCTTCAGTGGGTTTGTCCCGTGCCATGAGCAGCAGCGAGTTATCACCGAATACCACATAGGGAGGGACATTTGCCTCTTCTGCCAATGACTTGCGCAGTGTACGCAGGCGTTCAAACAGCGCCTCATCATAGGGGCCGATCTCAGCGGCGCCTTTGGGTGCCTTGGCCTTGCGCTGCGTCTTCTCTCTGATCCGGGGAACGGCCAGTTGCAGCTGTTTTTCACCACGCAACAGGGGGCGTGATTCCGGTGTCAGGCGCAGCACGGAGTAGTGTTCGATATCCTGCAACAGATAGCCATGATGGATCAGTTGGCGAATCAGGCTGGACCATTCGAGGTCGTTTTTGTCAGCCCCGATACCATAGGTACTGAGCTGATTATGCCGCAGCTTGCGCATACGCTCCGTATCGGCTCCGCGCAGCACATCAATGACATGTTTAATACCAAAGGCTTGTCCCACCCGGTAGACGCAGGAGAGGGCCTTGCGGGCGTCTTCGGTGGCATTGAAAGTCTCAGGCGGGTCAAGGCAGAGATCACAATTGCCGCAGCCGCCTTCGATCTGTTCACCAAAATAGTTGAGCAACACCTGTCTTCGGCAAGTGACGCTCTCAGCCAGACTGATCATGGTGTTGAGTTTATGGATTTCGATTCGCACCCGGTCAGGGTTGTCACCGTTTTCAACCAACTGACGTACCAGAACGATATCCTGGCTGCCAAACAGCAGCAGTGCCTCGGCAGGCAGACCGTCGCGGCCTGCACGGCCGGTCTCCTGATAATAACTCTCGATATTTTTGGGCAGGTCATAGTGGACGACAAAGCGCACATTGGGTTTGTCGATGCCCATGCCAAAAGCAACGGTGGCCACCACAATATCGATCTCATCCCGTAAAAACTGCTCCTGCACCCAGTCTCGCTGCTCTGAAGAGAGTCCGGCATGGTAAGCCGCTGCGCGAATGCCTTTCTCGTAGAGCTGGGCCGTGAGTCGTTCCACTCGCTTACGGCTTAGTGCGTAGATGATACCGGCTTCATTCTCATGGTTGTTGAGAAACTGCCGCAGCTGATTAAAGGGGTTGTGTTTCTCCAGAACGGCGTAACGGATGTTTGGCCGATCAAATCCGGTGATGTGACAGGGGGCCTGCTCCAGTCCCAACACCCGGCGTATATCTTTACGGGTTTGTGGATCGGCCGTGGCAGTCAGGGCAATGCGGGGAATTGCAGGAAACAGTTCTGCCAGTCGTCCGAGCTGAGCATACTCGGGCCTGAAGTCATGTCCCCACTGAGAGACACAGTGTGCTTCATCAATGGCGATCAAGGCGATATCTATCTGTTGCAGGCGCTCAATAAAGTCTGGTCGCATCAGCCGTTCAGGGGCGACGTAGAGCAGGTCCAGCTCCCCATTATGCAGTTGCGCCAGGGTTCGGCGGGCCGTGTCGGCATCCAGTGATGAATTATAATAAGCCGCCGTGACACCGTTGGCCCTGAGTGCATCGACCTGATCTTTCATTAAAGAGATAAGCGGGGAGATTACAATCCCCAATCCCGGACGAATCAGGGTCGGTAGCTGATAGCAGAGTGACTTCCCACCCCCTGTCGGCATCAATACAAAGGCGGATTCGCCGGCGACAATCTGTTCGATAATCTCACGCTGATGGGGGCGGAATTCACCGTACCCGAATACGCGGCTGAGTGTCTGACTGAGTCGGTCAGTTGTCTGGGGGGCGACATTCATGGGCGCATTCTAAAGGGTATGGGTGAATGATGATAGCGGTCCGCGGTAAGCGCTCCTGCGCCCGGTTGAGTAGGGAGCAGAGAGTGAGTCGAGGCGTATTGCCGCATGTGTTTTGCTTTTCCCCTGTACCTACTCAATTCAGTTAGAAAGCAAAACACGGAAGCATTTATATTCAATCGGTTATCTGTGCTGTTACGTGGCCATTCATTTGATCGGGGCTCTCGCGCCCCTACGGCGTGTCACTTTTGTTTCGGCAAAAGTGACCAAAACCATTGCTCCGTCATACCACCCTGCGGGTCCCCTGTGCTACTCATAAACCAGGGGCGTCGCAAAACTCGCTGGCGCTCAGACAGTTGCGACGCTGATCCCCGGTTTATTCCGTTGCTCGGTGGTATGAAAGTCGCGGTATGTGCGGTACCTAAACATGCGAGTAACTCATCTTGCTTCTGTGATGCTCTGGCCGAATTGTGTGGGTAATCAGGTTGCACTTTTTTTAGACCTTACCCTCATCACCCCGAAGATTGATCTTCGAATCAATTGATCGCAGATGCAGATCCCGCTGCGGGAAAGGTATCTCAATCCCATTGGCAGCCAATGCTTTGTTCAGTGCCATGTGCAGATCATGAATCAACGGCATGCGTTTAAGATGATCGCTGACAAAGACGCGGATATCAAAATTGAGTGAGCTATCGCCAAAGCCGGTAAAGAACACCGTGGGTCGGGGTTCCACCATGACATCAGGATGGCTCTTGATCACTTCCATCATCACCTGGTGTGCTTTTTCTGTATCGGAACCATAGGCTACACCTACCTTGATCACCACACGGGTAATGGGGTCAGTCAGGGTCCAGTTTACCAGTGGATCGGTAATGAAGTTCTTGTTGGGAACAACCAGTTCCTTGTTATCCCAGTCGGTAATGGTGGTGGCGCGTATACGTATACGGGATACCGTACCACTGATATCACCAATAGTGACGGTATCGCCAATGCGAATAGGGCGCTCAAACAGGATCAGGATACCGGAGAAGAAGTTGGCAAAGATCTCTTTCAGGCCAAAGCCCAGCCCGACGCCCATGGCGGCTACCAGCCACTGCACATCATTCCATTTCAGACCGATCAGACTCAGCACCAGCAACGTACCACCGGCATAGATGGTATAGCGACTGATGGTAGAAACGGCATAGCGATTGCCCAGTGCCAGATTCATGGGTTGCAGCAGAGCAATCTCCAGAAAACCGGGTAGATTAGTTCCGGCAATCATAGTCAGCGCTAGCACTGCCAGGGCGAGTAGCGCTTTGCCAATCGAGATACTTGAGGTGACTCCAGAACCGCTCTCAAACTGCCAGAGGGCAATGTCATTTAACCAGCTCAACGCGGGAGTGAGCTGTTCCCAGGTAAAGTAGAGCAGGGTGGCAAGCAGCAGGCCGGCTCCCACCCTCAACATCCGGCGGGTCTGCTCATTAATAGTTGTGAGCTTAACCTCTTCAAACTCCGACAGTTCCGGTATGCCTTCGCCGGCCGCATCAGCCACCTCTTTTGATACTCTGGCATCGATTGCGGCCTGACGTTTTGCCCGGGCTCGTGCCAGTGCCAGGCGCCGTTCTGCTACGACTAACCAGCGAACCAGCAGATTGTAGATCAGATAGGTCAATATGCCGGCGAACAGCGATATAAAGAGCATCCGCTCCAGGTTGAGTGCGCTGTAGTAGTAGCCTTCTATGGCCAGCAGTGCCAGACCCAGACAGAGCGTGAGGGCGACAGGGTACCAGATACCGTTAGGTTGGCTGTTGTTGTTTGGATTCATCGTGGTCATGAAGCCTGACCATGGATTGAGCGCCCGATGAAAGAACACGCCCGTTACAAACAGACCGAGCAGGAAGGCCAGACGGCCAAGGGCATGGGTGTAGGCCTCGTTTTCAACCCACTCAAAAACACCTACAGTGAAGGCGAGTGGCACCAGGGCAATCACCAACCAGTGCAGGTTTTTTCTGAATGCTTTGCCAGTGCCCAGGTTCCAGCGGAAATGCACCTCAGCGAGGCCATTATTTATAAACAGATAGCGCAAAATCTGAATGACCAGGAAGAACACGGCCAACCGTCTGAGCCCGATGGAGAGCGCGGTGATAAAGGGTTGATCTGAACCTTTCGTCAGCCACCAGCCAAAGGCCGCCATTAACAGGGGCCAGGGCAGGGCGAGCAGGATGGTAATGACAAACGCCTTTATCGTGTGAATGAAGCTGTCATTGCTGACATTGCCTACCAAAGGGGCCAGCTGTTCCAAAGTACGGATCATTCTGGACCGCCCATAGAGTAGCAGGACGAGAATGCTGAACAGGATAAAAATTCTCAGTGGCTTCCTCTCCAAACCAACCCAGAGGGCTTCGAAGGTCAGGCCCCAGTTTTGTGGAGAGAAAAACCAGCCTAGTGCATCCGCCGCTTCAGTAAAGGTATCACTATTGATTCTGGTGGTGGATGGAATCCAGAGCAGATGCCGGTCAAGCAGGGCACTGTACTGCTCTACACCATCATAGAGTTGCAGCAGTTCAGCGCTCAGATCAGCCAGGGCCTTCTCTTGACGACTGTAAGCCGATTTAACTTTACCCAGTAACAGCAGACGATTTTCAAGTAGCGGCTGTAGTTCGGGCTGGAGTATTTGCCACTCGGTATCAGGCAGTTGATCCGGTCGGTAGGTGTCGAGTAATCCACTGCTCAAGTCGGCCTGTAACAGCAGTCGTTGGTCTTCAATCTGAAACGATTCGAGTCGAGAGGTAGCAATGCGGGATCTCAACTTCTCGGCCCGGTTAGTAATCTGAGTCAGCTTTGGCAATGTGGCGCGCTGTTTTTGCAACAACCTTCCTGGCTGTTCATCCAGACTGCCGATGATGATCTGTTGCTGGAGCCTCTCCTGGTTACGTCTAATAGAGGCCTTTTGATTTGCGCTCTTCTCAAACTCCAGGATAGCGGCCTCTGCCTGGTTGGTGAGTTGTGTCAATCTGATACTTAATTCGGCGTTCTTGTCGGCGGCTTGCAGAATCAGTGGGTGCTTGCCCACTGCTTTCTGCTGCATCTGTTGAGCATCCAGTTGCGCCAGTTCAGCATCTTCGGTTTGTAACGCCGTGATGCGCTCCTGCATCAGCTGAATCAGAGCGTCTTGTTGTTTGAGCCGGGTCTGGGTAATGGTGATCTGCAGGGTCAGCAGGTCCATCCGATGGGCATGACTGAGCCGTTCCATCTCCAGCCGGTTGACCTTTTCTTTCAACTGGGCCCGCTTGGCCAGAAGAATATCGCGTTGATGCGCCGGCATGCCGGTGGCGGTATCCGCGACCAGACGGTTTTCGATTTCAACCAATTCTTTTTTTGAATCAGCCAGCTCCACGCCAGACTGTTCTGGCCTGATGCGTTCGGTAATTCGACGGTTCTCCAACTCCTGCAGTTGGGCCTGGATAAGCTGGCGTTCAGATTGGGTCTGGTTTTGCCGGCGGATTAATTCATCGACTGTCAGGCTGGTGGGAACCCGGGTGTCCCCCTCCTTGCTGATTTTTGCCAGATTACGCCGTCGCTCGATCAGGAGTGATTCCGCGTTATCAACCGTCTGTTTGTAGAATTGGGCCTGTTCATGCTCTTTTTCAGCGATTTGCAGCTGGGAGAGCACTTGCCGGTAGGTATCTATCTCGGTTGTATCAGTGCCCTTTTGGCCCGCTATACCTTCAAGCTGGCTGATTTTGGTATTGACCGTTTCGATGGTGGGGGCCGCACTGTTGGTGTTGACTACTTTGGCGCGCTTTTCTGCCGATAAAGCTGTTGCTGACCAGAAGGATGCCAGAAGGACGAGAAACAGAAGAGAAAGGCTGTAATAAGTAGGTCGAGACTGCGTTAACACGGAATTTCCCCGGATCGAATGACTGGCTCAAATAGAGAGAGGAGGCGATCCAAAATAGGTTAAGGGCTTTAACATTGAGCGAGTGATCGGTTGTTTCAAGACCATCCCGCTTCATTGACCTTCAAATGGCTGCAATGTTCACTTTATATGAGCCATTATTACATCACCATCATCAAGTTCTAATTATTCTATTTAATGCCGGTTTTCTTGTTTAACAGCAAGAACCGGGTGGCTTTTGACAGGGGATTACTTAAGACTACAGCATCAAGTCAATGAATTGCCTCAAGGTGAAGGAATGAGTGCCGCGAGTCTGAGTCGTCTTCTGTTACTTTCAGCCATCTGGGGCGGTTCATTTCTGTTTATGCGGGTTGGAGCGCCGGTCATGGGGCCGGTGATGCT
>ATLU01000265.1_pt1 | contig 10367 bp, 9 predicted proteins | sample 178751 | NCBI WGS metagenome assembly ATLU01 (sample SAMN02211837, study PRJNA209200) | bioreactor metagenome | isolation source: day 23 sample from continuous culture bioreactor inoculated with sediment... | place: Germany: Wadden Sea | collected 2011
GACCTGCCCTTAATCAATGTCAGTCAGGCTGCCCCCGTTGACCCACCTCCGCAAGAATTGCGCCAAGCCATTGCCGACGCAGCGCTCAACCTTCCGGAAGCACATCTTTATGGCCCCGTTTTAGGATTGCCCGCACTTCGCGAGGAAGTCGCCTTGCAATTCAGTCGCGCTTACGGTGGAGAAATAGCGGCCGAAAATGTGGCGATCACATCAGGGTGCAATCAGGCCTTTTGCGCAGCACTCGCGACATTGGCCGCCGCCGGAGATGAGGTGATCCTTCCAACACCCTGGTATTTCAACCATAAAATGTGGATGGATATGGGCGGGGTTAAAACCGTTCCTCTTGCCACGGGGACAAGCCTTCTTCCCGACCCTGAGAAAGCAGCGGCGCTAATCACGGATAAAACCCGCGCAATTGTGCTGGTGACTCCGAACAATCCGGCAGGCGTAGAATACCCTGCGGAGTTGATTGCCCAATTCCGCGACCTCGCCCGGGCCCGAAATCTGGCACTGATCATCGACGAAACCTATCGAGATTTTCACAGCCAAAATGCGCCCCCCCATCAACTGTTTCACGATCCAGATTGGAGCGACACCGTCATTCAACTCTACAGCTTTTCAAAGGCTTACCGACTAACCGGCCACCGAGTCGGCGCGATTGTGACATCAAGAAATCGCATGGAGCAGATCGAAAAATTCCTGGACTCCGTAACAATTTGCCCAGCCCAACTTGGTCAACATGCAGCCCTTTGGGGCATGCGAAACCTGGGTGATTGGCTTGCGGGTGAACGCCGCGAAATCCTGTCACGTGCGCAAGCCGTTCGTGACGGATTTTCGCAAGTGGCCCCAACGGGCTGGTCTCTTTTAGGCTGTGGCGCTTATTTCGCCTATCTACAGCATCCGTTTTCTCAACCATCGGACGAAGTTGCACGAGCGCTAGTTGAGAAATCCGCCATTCTGGCTTTGCCCGGCACAATGTTTACCCCAAAAGGCGATGCAGATGGCGCGCGCCAGATACGCGTTGCCTTTGCCAATATCGACCAAGCCGGCATCACAACTTTCCTTACACGTCTGATTGATTTTCGTCCCTGAGCCAACTCCGCTTGGCATTCTCTCATTGCTGACCTAAAACCCCAAAGACCCGTGATGAAAAAGGATTGAACCATGGCAACCGGAAAGATTTCGCGCACCTTCGGATGGGGCCTTATGGCCCTTGTTATGGTTGGGCTTGTAGGCTTTGGATCAACCAATTTTGGCGGCTCGGCGCGATCGATTGGAACCGTTGGTGACAAAGAAATTGACGCACAGCGTTATGCACGAGACCTAAACGCAGAGCTGCGGGCCTTTTCTGCGCAAACGGGCCAAACGATGACACTCGCTCAGGCGCAAGCATTTGGGATCGACCAGCAAGTTCTTGGCCGATTGCTGGCCTCAACTGCGCTTGAGAACGAGACAGCTCGATTGGGCCTGTCTGTCGGGGACGCTCAGGTTCGAAATCGGATTGTAGAGATTGCTGCTTTCAAAGGCATTGATGGCAAGTTTGACCGCGAGGCCTATTCATTTTCGCTTGATCAATCCGGCATGACAGCGGCCCAGTTTGAGGCATCTTTGCGTTCTGAAGTGGCTCGGCAATTGTTACAAGCGGCTGTGGCCAATGGCACCACCGCGGCATCTGCTTATGTGGATGCCCTTTATGGTTACGCACGCGAGACGCGCAGTTTTACATGGGCTAGCTTGCCCATGACTGCGTTAGCGACCGAGCTGCCCGCCGCCACGGACGATGAGCTTGCGGCGTATTATAAGGCAAACACTGCACAGTTCACGTTGCCCGAAACAAAAGAGGTCACCTATGTGTGGTTGGATCCAGAAGATTTAATCCCAGGGATCTCGGTGAGCGAAGAAGATCTTCAGGCGCTTTATAAAGAACGTCTGGATGAATTTGTTGTACCTGAACGCCGGATGGTCGAGCGTCTTGTTTTTGGATCGCAAGAAGAGGCACAAACCGCTGCTGACGCTATCGCAGCCGGTGAAAAAACCTTTGAAGACCTTGTCGACGAGCGGGATCTAGCCTTGGCAGACATTGATCTGGGCGATCTTTCCAAAGAAGAGCTTGGCGGAGCCGCTGATGCGATCTTCTCGCTTACTGAACCGGGCGTTGCGGGCCCCGCTGACAGCAATCTTGGTCCTGCTTTATTCCGCATGAACGCCATTTTGGCGGCGCGTGAAACGAGCTTTGAGGTTGCTAAGGAAGAGCTGCATGGGGAGTTGGCCGCCGATACCGCCCGCCGCCAAGTCAATGATATGATCGCAGAACTCGATGATTTGCTCGCAGGTGGGGCAACGTTGGAAGAGCTCGCCCAAAGTCACAAAATGCGTCTTGCCTCGATCCGTTGGACCGACGGCAACAGCGAAGGTATCGCCGCTTATGACAGTTTCCGCGAGGCCGTCAGTGAAGCAGTCGAAGGGGATTTCCCCGAAATCACTTTGATGGCAGATGGCGGCGTCTTTGCTGCTCGCGTCAACAAAATTGACGAACCGCGTCTGCAGACACAGAAAGAGGTTTCTGATCAAATACTGGCGGGCTGGGCAACCGATAAACGGTTGGCATTGCTGGCCAAACAAGCAGAAGGCATGGTCCCCGATTTGCAGTCTGGCGAAAGTCTTTCATCGCTCGGTTTGGTCGAAATTGTAGAAGTCGAACAGGGCCGCGACGCGTTTGTTGAGGGAACACCGCCTGCTTTCATGACAGAGGTCTTCGACATGGCTGCAACCGATTGGCGCATCATCCCAAGCGTCAGTGACGTAATTCTGGTGCGTCTGGACGGTATCACCCCCGCAGATCAAACCAGCGATGACGCCAACGCCATCAAAGAGCAGTTCACCGAAAACAGCACCCAAGAATTGGGGCTTGATGTGGAGAGCGCCTTCGCGCGTGCCTTGCAGGCCGAGGCGGGTGTAACGCTCAACCGCCCAGTGATCAACGCAATCCACGCACAATTCCCTTAAGGAGTTCCCATGGCTCTCACCCCGTCATTTGACGCTTTTGAAGCCGGTTGGAATGCCGGGAAAAACCAGGTGGTCTACACCCGTCTGGCAGCCGACTTGGATACGCCCGTAAGCTTAATGATGAAGCTGACGGAAGCACGTCGCGACAGTTTCATGTTGGAAAGTGTGACCGGTGGCGAAGTGCGTGGTCGCTATTCTATCGTTGGGATGAAACCTGATCTGATCTGGGAGTGCCGCGGTGACAGCGCTCGGATCAACCGACAAGCGCGGTTTGATGCGGATGGGTTTGAGGCGATGCCGGGCAATCCATTGGATAGTTTCAGAACGGTCTTGACGGAAAGCGAAATTGATCTGCCAGACGACCTGCCGGCGGCCTCTGCGGGGCTGTTTGGGTATCTTGGTTATGACATGATCCGCTTGGTGGAACATTTGCCGGATGTGAACCCAGATACTCTGGGGCTTCCAGATGCCGTTATGATGCGCCCGTCTGTGGTTGCGGTATTGGACGGCGTAAAAGGTGAAGTCACGCTTGTGGCCCCTGCGTTTGTAAGCTCTGGTCTGAGCGCCAAAGCGGCTTATGCCCAAGCCGCTGAACGTGTCATGGATGCGTTGCGGGATCTGGAACGCGCCGCCACCGGCGAAAGTCGCGATCTTGGTGACGTTGCAGAGCTTGGCCCGTTAACGTCAAACTTCGCCAAAGACGATTATCTGGCGGCGGTCGACCGCGCCAAGGAATACATCAAAGCAGGAGACATCTTTCAGGTGGTGCCAAGCCAGCGTTGGGTTCAGGATTTCCCCCTGCCCCCATTTGCTTTGTATCGGTCCTTGCGGCGCACCAACCCGTCGCCCTTTATGTTCTATTTCAACTTTGGTGGGTTTCAGGTTGTCGGTGCAAGCCCGGAAATTCTGGTGCGTGTCTTTGATCGCGAAGTCACCATTCGACCCATTGCAGGCACACGCCCACGTGGGGCAACCCCCGAAGAAGACAAAGCCTATGAGCTGGATTTGCTGGCCGACCAAAAAGAACTGGCTGAACATTTGATGCTTTTGGATCTGGGGCGCAACGATGTGGGACGTGTCGCCAAAATCGGCACGGTGCGCCCGACAGAAGAGTTCATTATCGAGCGGTACAGCCACGTGATGCACATCGTCTCGAACGTGGTGGGCGAGCTTCACGAAGACAAAGATGCGCTGGATGCCTATTTCGCGGGCATGCCTGCAGGCACCGTGTCCGGGGCACCCAAAGTGCGCGCGATGGAAATAATCGACGAGCTGGAACCTGAGAAGCGCGGGATTTACGGCGGCGGTCTTGGGTACTTCAGCGCTGGTGGCGATATGGACATGTGTATCGCGCTGCGCACCGCAATTGTGAAAGATGAAAAGCTTTATATTCAGGCCGGGGGCGGCGTTGTCTATGATAGCGATCCCGAGGCTGAATATCAGGAAACTGTCAATAAATCCAAAGCCATCCGGGCGGCGGCCGAAAGCGCTGGGATGTTCAGTCAGCGGCGTGGCAACTGATTTTTGCACATAGAATTCACAAAAGGGCGCGATGATCTTTGCGCTCTTTTTTATTGGTTTCCCAATATGTTAGATCGTTTCCAGTTCACATTGTATCGCTTACTCGCTGCCTTTCGCTTCGCTCAAACGCAAAAAGCGATGACAGATGCTTCAATGAAAACTGGAAACGCTTTAACTCAGCTACTTTCCAAGCATCCATGTTCCATTGGGCCAAAACGCGTGATAGGCGAAGGCAAACAACACGTCATGCGGAACATCTTTGCCTGCGCCGTCTCGCACGCGGATGGTTCCCACATCTCGGCCATTTGCGATCCGAGCCGCATCAAGCGCGGACGCCTGCCCACCGGCCCAACTTATTGTGACACCAGCCTCGCTTACCTCACCCTCTTCTGCCAATCGCGACACGGGCCATGCTTTGTCCCCAACACGCACAACACGCGCCAAGGCTGGAATGCCGTGCGGAGGAAGCTCGCCGTTGAAAAACGGATAGGGGCGATTGCGACTGTCATAGCTGACATATGGGTTGCGCCCATAGGATCGGTTTGCACCTGGTTCATCCATGACCAGACCATTGGGGTTGCGCCGTGCAAATTCCGACCAGCTTTCCATCCATGCTGGCAGTTGGGTCAACTCGGCCCCCGTGTGAACGCCAACGATGCCGGTGCCGATCGCCTGTTGCCACCAGCTTTCCGTTTCACGGTCATACATGACCATGTCAGAATTTCTGAGCTTGCCGGAAACGCCAAACGTCAGAACCTGCCCCGCGACACGTCGGTCAAAAACCAAACCTGAATTGCAAAGCGGACAAAATGTGACGGCGACAGGCACCCCTGCCACTGTATCATTCACGATCTCATGCCATGTCAGATAGCGAATGGGATAGGCCCGAGGAACCTCGCCCTCCATTTCCAAAGTGATGACAGGTTCGCGCGCGCCAAGTCGCACCTCGTCCACAGCAGGGATGAAACCGGGGCTGGACAAAGCTGGTATCCCATCGCGGCCCGGCCCCCCTGACAGGATCTCGTTCCAATTGGGAACGCTGGTTTGGCTAAAATCCGTTTTTGGAAATTCATGCTGCCAAAAATTCGGGTCGGCACGCAGCTCCTGCGACCACAGGCCAAGGGTCACGATCATTGCTGTGAGGTATAAACGCATTGGGGCCTCCTCTCGCTGATCACACCGTGACAGAGAGAGAAGGCCCCGCAAAGCCCCGCTCACGCGGGTTTGAGCTATTGTGGGTTATTCAACCACGCGCATGCTTTCCATTACATCAGCCGCCCCAATCATCTGACCATTGGGGCCTTCGCCCTTTTTGATCGCCTGAACCACGTCAAACCCTTCGGCCACCTGGCCCACAACAGTGTATTGACCGTCGAGGAAAGGACCGGGGGCAAACATGATAAAGAACTGGCTGTTGGCCGAGTTCGGGCTTTGCGACCGGGCCATGCCAACCACACCAGCCACATAAGGCTCGTCGGTGAATTCAGCCGGAAGATCTGGCAAATCAGAACCACCCATGCCCGCGCGCTCAGGGTTTTGCCCATCCACACGACCATATTGAACATCACCGGTCTGGGCCATAAAGCCGTCGATCACACGGTGAAACATGATGCCGTCATATTTGCCGTCACGGGCAAGTTTCAGGATCCGCTCAACATGCTTTGGCGCAAGATCTGGGCGCAGGGTGATCAAGACCTTGCCGTTTGCCTCACCCGCAATGGTCAGTTCCACTTGGGGAAAGCCGTCTTGGGCAACCGCTGCGTTAGGCTCGTAGGTTTGCGGCCATAAGGTATAGACCGCAAATCCAACAACCACGGCAACGCCCGCAAGAAAAGCCACCCAGAACGTCCGGATATCTTTTGTGGGTTTATCAGACATCTGCGGCGACCTTAACCGACACCATCAGGTCCGGATCTGCGGGTGGCTCGCCAACAGCGATTGCATCCACAAGATCCATGCCCGATGTCACGCGTCCATAAACAGTGTATTGACCGTTGAGGAAGTTATTGTCGCTGAAGTTGATGAAAAACTGGCTGTTGGCCGAGTTCGGGTTGGCCGAACGCGCCGCACCAATGGTGCCACGATCATGGGGCAGTTTGGAAAATTCTGCTGGAAGATCAGGAAGATCCGACCCGCCGGTGCCTGCATGGCGCATCATCATCGGGTCTTTCCCGTTCTTCACGTCACCGGTCTGTGCCATGAAGCCAGAGATGACGCGGTGAAACACAACGCCATCATAGGCCCCCGAACGCGCCAATTCTTTCATACGCTCACAGTGTTTGGGGGCCACATCGGGCAGAAGCTCGATGACAACAGTGCCATCTTTGAGTTCCAAAAGGATTGTGTTTTCCGGATCTTTATACTCGGCCATCTGGGCCTCCTTTTTGATATCTTGTTCGCCGGCCAACCTATGCGCGCGGCGCTGGGATGAAAAGACCTTGCGATGAATTCTCCATTGGCCGTTGACCCGAGCGTGTAAATCGTGTGCAAAAGCATCAGATTTGATGGAGAGATGTGATGGCCTGGAAGACACTTGACGAGATGGAACTGGCTGGGAAAGTGGTGCTGACGCGGGTCGACATCAATGTTCCGGTAAAGAATGGCATGGTGACCGATGATACGCGCATTCAGCGCATCCTGCCGACACTCCGCGATATTCTGGCAGCCGGAGGTAAACCAGTGCTATTGGCGCATTTCGGCCGCCCCAAAGGCGAACGCGTGGCGGAAATGAGCTTGTCTGTTGTGCGTCCCGCGCTGGAAGCTGCCCTTGGCCGCCCTGTTAAATTTGCCGAAGACTGTATCGGAGGGCCCGCCAAGAAAGCGGTGGCCGCTCTTGAGGAGGGTGATGTTCTCTTGCTGGAAAACACGCGTTTTCATGCAGGCGAGACAAAAAACGACGGTGCTTTTGTGGCCGCCCTTGCTGCCCTTGGGGACATTTATTGCAACGATGCATTTTCAGCCGCCCACCGCGCACATGGTTCTACAGAAGGCATTGCACGCTTGTTGCCCTCATGTGCGGGCCGTTTGATGCAAGCCGAGCTCAGCGCGCTTGAAGCCGCCTTGGGGCAGCCAGAGCGCCCCGTCATGGCCGTCGTCGGCGGAGCAAAAGTGTCAACCAAGCTCGACCTTTTGGGCAATCTTGTTGAGAAAGTTGACCATCTGGTCATAGGCGGCGGGATGGCAAACACATTTCTTGCGGCCCAAGGCATCAATGTGGGCAAATCACTGGCCGAACATGACTTGGCTGACACAGCCAATGAGATCCTGACCAAAGCCGAAACCGCGGGTTGCGAGATCATCCTGCCCTCTGATGTGGTTGTCGCACGCGAATTTGCCGCAGGTGCTGAGAATGAGGTTACGGCGGCAGATGCCTGCCCCGCTGACGCCATGATCCTTGATGCGGGCCCTGCCAGCGTGGATCGCATTATTGCCACAATGGAAAACGTAAAAACCTTGATCTGGAATGGGCCCCTTGGTGCGTTTGAAATCGAACCTTTTGACACAGCCACCAACGCGGCCGCCGCAAAGGCGGCAGAGCTGTCAGAAGCAGGCGGATTAATCTCGGTTGCCGGTGGTGGCGACACGGTTGCGGCATTAAATAAGGCCCATGCCGCAGAGCGGTTTACCTATATCTCCACCGCTGGGGGCGCATTCCTTGAATGGATGGAAGGAAAAGAATTGCCAGGCGTTGCGGCACTAAGCGCATAAATATCGATATATTTCAAAGCATAAGCCCCGTGCATTGCGCGGGGTTTTCTTTTTCCAACAAGGGTTGACATATTTCTGACTATTTTAGTAGGTTATCTATATCAGCCAACCGCACCTGCGGCCAGCCCTTCAACGACTGACCAATGAGCGCAAACATGACCCAAATTGCTGATAAAAAATCCGACAACCCCTTTGACATAATCCTACGCCTTCCCACACCACCCGGCCCAATAGCTGCGGCAGAATGGTTGCTTGACCAACTAGAAGGAATACGCAAATGAACGCCCCATTGCGCACAGCCCCGTTTGACCCCCTCGCCCCGCCACAGGCGCCGCAATATGATGCACTTTCGCTGACCCAATGCGGAAAGACCGCTCTGATCACCCTAAATGGCATGATTTACACATTGACCATTACCCGCGCTGGAAAGCTGATCCTTACGAAATAAGCAATGCGTCTTTTGTAACGAGTGATCATTTTGCACATCACCTGACTGGCGACATTTCAGGGGACAGGGGCGAGGCCACCCATTGACCGTTTCTTCCGGTCTCGCCCCATCTGATCCCACCGCCACCGCATTGTTAGCGCCAGCAGAATTGCAACCGGCGCGCGGCTGCCATAGAACAGGGCAAACGCCACCCTGATGTCAGACGGGACAGATATGCCAAATCAACAACAATTGGATAAAATCAAAGCCGGTAAAGGCTTTATCGCAGCACTCGACCAATCGGGCGGGTCTACCCCCAAGGCATTGCGCCTTTATGGGGTCGAAGAAAACGCCTATTCCGGCGACGGCGAAATGTACGACATGATCCATGCCATGCGTTCACGGATTGCCAAAGCCCCCGCATTTACCGGGGAAAAGGTGGTCGGGGCCATCTTGTTTGAGATGACCATGGATCGTCAAATCGACGGGCAACCCACCGCAAGCTATATGTGGGAAAAGCGCGGTGTGGTTCCATTTCTAAAGGTCGACAAGGGCCTCGCAGACGAAGAAAACGGCGTGCAACTGATGAAATCAATGCCAGAATTGGATGCGCTGTGCGAACGTGCAGTCGCCGCAGGGATCTTTGGCACAAAAATGCGCTCGGTCGTGAATGCCGCAAATGCAGAAGGCATCAAAGCCATTGTTTCGCAACAGTTTGAGGTTGGAAAACAAATCATCAGCCACGGCCTTGTGCCTATCATTGAGCCAGAAGTCACCATTTCGATTTCAGACAAAGCCGCCGCCGAAGATCTGCTTTTGGCAGAGCTGACCGCGCAGTTGGACACATTGCCTGACGACCAAATGGTGATGTTGAAATTGACGCTGCCGGAAACAGCAAACCACTATATGTCGCTTGTGAACCATCCACGGGTTGCGTCGGTTGTGGCCTTGTCGGGCGGCTATTCCCGCGAAGAAGCAAACGCGCGCCTGTCCAAGAACACCGGCATGATCGCAAGCTTTTCTCGGGCGCTCACCGAAGGATTGTCCGCACAACAATCTGACGACGCGTTCAACGCTAAAATCGCGGACACAATCGAAAGCATTTATCAGGCGTCCATCGCCGGTTAACGCTCGATATCGGTTTCTCAAAGACGCCTGCAGCCAGTGCTGTGGGCGTTTTTATTTGTCCTATTTTTTTCTACCGATTCGTTTTTGGGATTCACAAGCCGAATCACCTATGCCATAGTGTTCTTGCACCACCCAAAAGAGGTGGGCATGAGGCAGTATCATACGGGTAAGAAACCTATGGGTAATCCCCGCGCACAATCTGGGTTTGGTGGAGCAATCTACTTTGTCGTGACTATTGGTCTCGGCATTTACTTCACCTTTGCCAGCGTGCAGGGCGACTTCGGTTTATTCCGCCGTGTGCAAATTGAGGCCGAGGCGCAAGCGCTCATTCAAGAACGCGCAGCGCTCTCGGCCAAAATTGCACGCCTGCAAAACAAAACCCATCGCCTGTCTGATGAATATCTCGACTTGGATTTACTTGATCAGCAAGCCCGATCAGTTCTGGGTCTGGTCCGCGCAAACGAAGTTGTTCTGCGCTAAACTACCCCTTCTCAATCACCCAGAGCGTTTCCAGTTTTCGTTGAAGCACCTGTCATCGCTTTTTTGCCTGAGCGAAGCGCGAGGGCGCGAACAGAGG
>ATLU01000266.1_pt1 | contig 10311 bp, 8 predicted proteins | sample 178751 | NCBI WGS metagenome assembly ATLU01 (sample SAMN02211837, study PRJNA209200) | bioreactor metagenome | isolation source: day 23 sample from continuous culture bioreactor inoculated with sediment... | place: Germany: Wadden Sea | collected 2011
GCCGGAAAACTCTCGCCAAAGGCGGTAGAAGGTTCGGGGTCGGACCAGTCACTGGTCAGCTGCAGAGAGGAGTTCGGACCGGTCAATTCCGGCTGTCGAGGCCCGTCGTCTCGACCATGCCCATCTCTCCAAGCGCGGTATCGGTGAAGCTGAAGTCCACGATGGAGTCGACGTCGATCACAGGGACGTCGCTGAAGTCGGGATTGGAATAGGTGAAGTCCATAGATGCCTGCAACGTCTCACGCCGCATACAGCCGTTGACGCACCAGAGCGTGGCGTTGAACTGCGCGGTCCGCTCAATGCTTTCGCGGGTGAGGTCCGGGCGCCGCTCCGCTGCGGCCTCGATCCAGAGCTCCGGGTCGGCGGCGAAATCCCGCGAGGCGTCCATGATCGCGTTGGTGAAACGCTGCAACGCGTCGCGCTTCTCCTCGATGCTCTCTTCACGCACCACCAGGAATTTCGGCTGCGCGGGCGCACGCGACGCGAGGACGTCGGCCGGCACCAGGACGTGCAGGCCGGGCGTGTCCTCGACCGCGGCAAAGGTTCCGAACGACACGGTGGTTGCGTCCACCCGGTCGACCGCAAGTGCCTGGACCCGGACCGACGGCGCGCCGATGGCGACATAGTCCGGCAAGTCCGGGTCAAGGCCGAAACTGCGCAGCAACGCCTGCGTCAGGGCATGGTCGAGGCCACCGGTGTCTGAGATCGCGAAGCTGCGGCCAGAGAGTTCCTCCAGCGTGGTGATGTCGGTCCGGGACGCGACGAGGAACGGGATTCCCGAGCCGACGGAAAGGAAACCGCGCACCGGGAGGTCGTTCCCGGCGTCGAGGCGTATGGCCGCGTCGATGGTGATATGCGCCACGTCGACGTCCCCCGACTGCAACGCCGCGGCCGCCAGGGGCGTGCCGTCCAGTCCAACGAAGTTGATCTTGACCTTGTGCTTGTCGTAGTAGCCGAAATCCTCTGCCAGTTGGAACACCGAGGAGGTGGTCGGGTTGAAGGTGTTGTCGTCGGAGGCAAGCGTCACGGTGAGCTCGGGGTAATCCTGCGCGACCGCAGCGCCGGTCGCGGCGAACGCGATCAGAGCGGAGGCAGCCAGCGCGGCGCGCAAAGTGGTCATAATGGTTTCGAACATGAAAGCTCCATTGAATTGTGCCCACCATGCGCGGGCGTTGAAATTTGGTCAGGCTGCGTCCGCGAAGACGGGCAGCGGGTCGAAATCCTTGTTCAGGATTGATCCGACGGCGTCGTGACCCATCCAGCCGCGGATGAGCGTCGAATAGACCCGACGGAAGTCCGTCGTGTACTTGAGGTTCCCTTCGTCCAGGTCGGTCAAGTTCGGCACGCCGCCGTAGTGGCCACCATGGATCGGTTTTCCGATGATGAATGCGGGGCCAGCGGTGCCATGATCGGTGCCGAGACTGGTGTTCTCGGCCACCCGCCGTCCGAACTCTGAGAACGCCATCAACACCACATCGTCGGCGCGGCCGAGCCTGTCCATGTCGCGCATGAAGGCGGCAATGTGATCGGAGGTGTAAGACCAGAGCCGTGAGTGCGTGTTGCCCTGGTAGACATGGGTGTCGAACGCGTTGTTACGGAACGGCACGTAGTAGACCTGGGTCGGGAAGTCGGCCGCGATCAGCGCCGCCACCCGCTCCAGCCCCCAAGGCACCAGACCGTAGTCGATCGGCGTCTGGTAGTTCGCCCAAGCTTCGCGCACCAGCCGCTCCGAGCGGCTGGCACTGGCCGCGATTCCGAAGAGGTAGTCGAGCGCGGGATTGCCTGTACCGTCCCTCGGCACGTCACCGGTGGCGATTGCCTCGGCCTCGGCATGGAAGACGCGACGGCTGAATTTCTCAGGATCGTCGAAGACCAGCGGCACGTGGTTCATCGCTTTCACCGCAAGTGACTGGTGGTCGTCGATGTTGACGAGAAAGTTCTGCCGATGCCCCTGCGGGTCCAGGGCGTCGGCCATGCGCCCAAGCCAGCCATAAGTCTCGCCGCTATTGGGTGCGCCCGTCTGCCAGAAGGCCATCGACGAGAAATGCGAAAACGAAGGCTGATCGTAGCCGACGCCGTGGACGATGGCCATCTGACCGTCCTTGTAGAGCTGCTCGAACCCCAACATGGTCTTCTGAAACGCAAAATGGTCGTCGATGCAGATCGACTGTTTCTCCCGGATGCCCAGATGCGGCCGCGCCCGGTAGTAGGCGTCATCGGCATAGGGAATGACGGTGTTCAGCCCGTCGTTGCCGCCGGAAAGTTCGACGATCACCAGGATGCGGCCGTTGGTATCCTGTTCGGTCAGTTTCGACCAGACGGGCGAGGTGGCGATGCCGCCCGCGCCCTCGAGCGCGATGCTGGCATAGCCCGACCGGGCCAGATCCTTCTTCTCCTGATTCGAAAGCTTTGATGACTTGACCATGTGTTACCTCCCAAAGGCTCGGTCAGGCGAGTTGATACTGCGGCGTACACATGACTGCGTGGGCCACAAGCCGCAGGCCGTATTCGGTGAAGCCCTCGGTTTCGGCGAGATCGGAGGTTCCAAGCTCGGCGGTCAACATCTCGATCAGGGCCGTGCGCGAAGGCGCGGTCAAAGGCACGCAAAGCAGTCGTTCGGCCAAGAGGTCGACAGCCTCCGCTGTCGTCCCAGCGCCCTCGGCAGCGAGCATTTTCGTAAGGTCGAATTGTGCAGCGGCTCTCGGGATCGGCTTCAGCCGGCGCATCGCCTCCTGCCAGCCCACGAGACTGCCATAGCGGGTGTTGAAATCCTCTTGAATGCCCGCCAACGCACTGGGGGCCGCGCCTTCCTCGAGGGTGGCCTCGGTGATATCCAGTCCCGCGTTGATATTGTCGTTGGTGCGGCGGACAATGCCGCCGGGTTCGTGGTTCGGGTCGACAAAGGAGATCATGTCCGGGAACATAAGCTCTCGGGCGAAGTTGCCGCGTTCAAACAGCAGGCCCGGCGTGATCCAGGCACGCCCCTCGCTCCACCCCGCGACGGTCGGCGGATTGAGCAGGATCTGCCCCAACGTTTTGCCCACCGTGTAGGGATCGGGGATGCCCGGCATCGCTTCGAGGCCGAGCTTGCGATACGTCGAGATCATGAGTTCGGTCGGCGACATGATATGCGTGGCGACCGAAGCGTCGCAGTAGAAATCTTCGGACGCAAATAGCGTGGCAAGGAACGGGGCGATCTGGTAATCGCCGTCGCGGAATACCTTGCCGAGTTCGCGGGCAAAGTCGGGTGAGATGTCCTCGCGCACGAAGAAGCGGTAGATCTTCGAGGCAATGTAGATCGCCGTCTGCTCCTGTTCGAGGATGATGTCGAGGATGTCGTTGCCGTCGAAGGCACCGGTCTTGCCGAAGAAGGTCTTTTCGCCTGCGTCGTGCTTTGTCTCATCGAACCGGAATTCGAGATCGTCGTTGCTCCAGCCGGTAAAGGCCCGGGCGGCCTCGCGGATGTCGTCCTCGGTGTAATTGCCGACGCCCAGGGTGAAAAGTTCCATGACTTCGCGGCCGAAGTTCTCGTTCGGCGCACCCTTCACGTTGTAGGTGGCGTCCAAAAACACTAGCATCGCCGGATCCTTGGCTACCGCCGTGAGCAGGTCGCGAAAGCTGCCAAGCCCGCCGGTGCGCAGCGTGTCGAGCTGGAGTTTGAGCTTGCGATAGTCGCGCACTTTCTCTTCTCCTGTGGCGAAATGGCCATGCCAGAAGAGCGTCATTTTCTCTTCCAGCGGATGGCCGCTGCGCAGCATCCGGTCGAGCCACCAGAAGGCCACGCGTCGCGTTTCGAGCATACTGGCCCGACGCCAGTAGAAGAACCGATTGGTCGCGGGTTGCAGCGGGCGCGGCCCGCTTGGCTTTGTCTTGACGCCCATCACCTCGCCGGTTTCGGCCGCCTGGTCGGTCGTGGCCGGGCGCGAAGGTGGGAAATCGGCAAGACTGGGTTCCCAGAAGCCGGACTCGTCAAAATCCTCCAGGATCGGACCATCGGCCCGACCGTCGATCATCAATGCGACCGCATCGTCTGGGCTCATCGCGGCAAGCTCGCGGATTTGAGACGGCGTCCCGCCGAAGCCCGCGCGCCTGAGGAGGTGCGCAGCTCGCTCCACGCTCCATTGCGAAGCGCCGATCGGCGCCAGGCTGCCCTCCGCCAGTGATGCCATGCCGGGTTCTCCCCCCCTGTGCCGCGGTTTGGTGCGGCGGTCATGTCGGGATGCTAGCCCAGCCGTCCGTTATCGGCCATTCCCCGGTGGCCTATCGGCTCGATAGGCAGAGCTTATCGAGGGGCGTCGTCGGGTGGCGGGGGATCGCCAAAGGCACCTGTCAGTTCCTCGAGGGTCGCACCCTCGTGGCCCATCGCGTGGATTCTGTCCCACAACGAGCGGCGAAGTTCGGCAAAGGCCGGGAGGCCGCGCGGATCGGTTTTCCAGCGCGGTGCGGGCAAATCGACCGGCACGACGGCGTCGATGCGGCCCGGCCGCGGGCGCAGGACGACAATCCGCTGCGACAGGATGATCGCCTCGTCGATGTCGTGGGTCACGAAGACCACCGCCATGCGCCGCCGCTCCCACAGCCGGAGCAGTTCGGAGCGAAGCGTCTCACGCGTCATCGCGTCCAGGGCGGCGAAGGGTTCGTCCATTAAGAGCACTTCGGGTTCGACCGCTAGTGCGCGCGCAAGGCCCACGCGTTGCTGCATCCCGCCTGAAAGCTCATGTGGATAGGCGTCGGCGAAGTCGCGCAGCCCCACGACGCCCAGCAGTGCCAACGCTCTAGACCTGCGCGCCTTTAGCGAATGGCCCCGTAGACCGAGTACGAATTCGATGTTGCCGGCGACTGTCCGCCAGGGCAGAAGCCTTGCGGACTGAAAGACCATCGCCATGTCGTTGGTGACTTCTGGCGGGCGATCCTTGACCAGAACCTCGCCGCGGTCGGGCGCGATAAGCCCATCGACAAGCCGCAACAGCGTGGTCTTGCCGCAGCCTGACGGGCCGACCACGCTGACGAACTCGCCCGGACGGACGTCGAAGGACAGGTCGTCCAGCGCCAGCACCTGACCCTCCTTGAAAGATTTGCTGACCCCTTTCAGCGAGATCAGCGGGGGCGTGTCCTCCGCCATCTCAGCGCCCATCCCGCATCGCCAGGCGCCAACGGCCGAACCGCCGTTCGGCCAGCCTGAGCGCGATAGTGATGAGCGAGCCCAGCGCCATCATCACGATTACCACGGCGAAATAACGATCCATCTGGAATCGGTTGCCCGCCTTGATCATGAGGCCGCCTAGACCCGACTGCGCCATGGTCAACTCGGCAATCACCGTCCCGACGATACAAATCGCCGCTCCGATTCGAAGGCCCGACAGGATCGAGGGCAGCGCGTCGGGCACCATCACCTGCCAGAACAAGGTCCGCCGCGGCGCCCCGAAGGATTGCGCCATCTCGACGAGGTCCTTGTTGGCGTTAGCGATGCCGGCAGTAGTGCTGATCAGAACCGGGAATACCGCCGCCAGCCAGACCAGAGCAATCTTTGCCTCGGCATACAGGCCGAACCAGACGATGATCAGCGGAATGAACGCGGCGCCCGGAGTCGCGTTCACGGCGTTCACGTAAGGGTCGAGCACCCGGCCGAGAAACGGAAAGCCTCCGAGAAGGATGCCGATCAGAACGCCCGAAGTCGCGGCCAGGACGAAACCGAGACCCAGTACCGTAAGCGACTCGCCGAGTGCACGCGGGATCGTGCCGTCGGACCACATCTCGACACTTCGCCAAAACACGGCGTCGGGACTGGGCATGACAAGATCGCCCGACGTGACGTTCAGAACCTTCATTCCGGCGATCAGCGCCAACAGGATGCTCACCTGCCACAACATCGCGACCCGGCGATTGCGGCGCCGCTCCTCCCCGACGCTGCCGGGGCCGGTCTTGCCCACGCCGTGATCCCGCGGTCCCCGATCGGAGGCCGGCGCGTTCACATCCTTCGGATCTCGATCGGCCATGCTTTCCTTTCGCCGAGATTTCGCCTTTGGCCTGCGCGAGACCTTTCGGTCATTTACACGCATCTGCCTATTGCGATTCGAATACTCTGTATTGGGAAATCCCATCCCGTGGCGACTAGTATACCCTTTAGCGTTTGGTGGCAGGAGCGGGAAATGGAGGATCACTCATACGAGTTCGAGGCCGGGTTGGAGGAGACGCTCGACAGCGCGCCCCGCCGGGCCGTGTTCTCGATGACCCTGCACCAGTTGCGCATCTTTCATGCCGTGGAAAATGCGAAAACGATGACCAGCGCTGCCAAGCAACTCGGGCTGACGCAGCCGTCCCTGTCACAGCAGCTTGGCCGGCTCGAATCGGCCATCGGCGTGCGGCTCTTCGACCGTCGCCCGAACGAAATGGAGTTGACGGAAGCGGGCCGCTACTTGCTGCCGCGGGTCGAGCAATTGCTGCGCATCCTCAGCGAGACCGAGGACGGGCTGGCGCGCTTCCAGGGTGGCTATCAGCCGGTGGTCAAACTTGCCGGAATCGATTCGGTACTGCGCGGCCTTCTGCCATCTGCGGTCCGCCGCCTGCACGACTACTTTCCCGATGTAAGCCTCGACGTTCAGGAAGGCGCCCCCGCCGACATACTTGAAATGCTTTATGCCAGGCGTATCGGGTTCGGTCTCGTTGCGGCGAATTCGCTGGCGCAGACACACGGGCATTTCCTGCAAATCCCGATCATAGACGACCCATACGTTCTGGCAGTTCCCGAAACCATGGATCTTTCGGGGGTCATCGACCCGGCGCGCGAGCTTCCTCCGGCGCAGCTCCGGACCCTCAAGCAGTCAATCCATTTCGCGTTCGGCAGCACCCATACACGGCGCGTCTCCGACTGGTACGACCAGCTTATGCCCGGTCATCAGCCGATCGCGCAGTGCCGAAGCTTCGAGACCGCTCTTTCGCTCGTGCGGGCGGGAACCGGCGTGTGCATTGCGCCGGCCCTGTCGACAGTTGGCGCGGTAGGACCGATCGATGGCGTGCGCCGTTACCTGATCGAGGTTCCGGTGCGGCGGGTCGTCGCTCTTCTACTGTCCCAGCACCGGTCGATGGAACCCATCGCGACGCTGATCGCCGCGCTTCAAGATGTCGGCCAAGCCCATGAGCTGCCCGAACTTCTGCCGACGCCACCCTTCCTGGCCGACGCCGCCGTGTCGCCATGAGGCAGGCTCAGGCTGATTTAGCTGCCCTTGGGTAGCTCTGCCAAAGAGGTCATTTCCATCATGATGTGAACGACGGCTCGGTCTGCATTTCCTTCGTCTGGAATAGTCGATTGCTGCATAATCGCCCAGGGTCCGGTTTGCGGAAGCTGCATCGAGGCGCAGTTCGACGCAATGAATGTCGGCTCACGCTCGTGTTGTGATCGCGGCCTGGGCCACAGACTACAACGCCGGACGCCCGCACTCGGGCTTGGATTATCAAACCCCGGCTGACTACGTCCGCGCCCTGACCACTGCAATCGCCCGGCCCCCTACGCGAGATGAAAGCTCCGCGCGCCGGGCGATTGCTCAACCTGCGCCATTCGGCGCAAACAGCAACCGGGCTCCGGTCGCGGCTGGATGGATGTCCAGTGGCAGGTCATGCGCAACCCGCGATCACCACGGACATTCCCCCGGTCGCACGGCTCGGACGCTGACCTTTGCCCTTGCCGTGGATGCGATTTCGCTGATCCCAATCTTTGCCGCGTTCGAGACGAGCGTAGAAGAAGGCGAACTGGCTGTTGTTCCAGTCCGTTCCAAGGTTCTGGCTGGCGACGGCATCTATGTGAAGGACGGTGTTTCAACGTCGATTCCGGCCGTTCTTGGTTGGCGGCGCACGACGCTGGCAGAGAATTTCGGGGCTATGTGGACCGGCTGGATCGGTGTTCTCCCCGAAGCCCCGTGACCCGAAGTTGACGTGGGTTCATTTTTGTCGTGGAGCCACCCCCTATCGTAACCTTTTGGGATCAAAGGGGCCAAAAAGGGGTGGTGGGTGTGGCTCAACGCGGCACAGTTTGTTTTCGGTATCAGATACTTAACGTGGTCGCGGACAGTCCTTGTTGGACTGAAGGGGTGGCTCCACGGGCACTGAAAAGAAACGACTTTTCGGAAGTCTGTGCCGCTCCCTTGCGGCGTGGAGCCACCCCACTTTTTTCGTTGATTTGACTTCCAGCCCGTGCGAGCAGCTTCGAAACTGTCTTAGCAAGGCGTTTTTTGCTGCACCGTTCGAAGGTAAGCCTTGGAGGCGTTGGACCCGACCGCGTGGCCCAAGATCGCCCCTACACCATCGTCGCCCGCCCCCAACTCATGGCCTGTGTTGCTGCGCCAGCCCGTATCCCGTGGAGGGTCAAGCCTTCCGGCAAACCAGCGGCTTCGCGCCACTTCGTGAAGTTGTTCGAGAGGGTGGTTTTGGCAAAGTATTTCAGCGTTGTTGGGAGTGCCAAAACCTCGCCACCCTTTTTGGCAGTAATTTTGGGAGTAGTTTTGCCAGGGTTTTGACCACCCTTTTCACCAGCCGCCTTGGCAGGACTTTTGGCGGGTTCTGTCAGGGTGTCGGGTAGGGGGGTGTGCGCCTTGCAAAAGCAAGGTCGGGCCGTCTGGGTGTAAGGCCAGTTCTTCTTCGAGTTTATCCGGAATCGGCGTGGACGTGCTGGCGCCGGTTTTCTCCTGCGCCCAGACAACAAGTGAGAATGGCGGAGCAATAGTCGGCCTCGGTATCGGCGGGATGCTCCTGCTGCGGCCGGCGTAAAAGTAATCCACTTTGGCCCTTTCTGGCGACAGGGAGGATGCGAAGATTTTCACCGTGGAATTGTATCGCAAGGTTCGACTTGCCTGCGCCGAGGGGATGAGCCAGCGCGAGGCTGCGCGTCACCTCGGAATTTCACGCGACAGCGTGCAGAAGATGTTGGCGTATTCGGTCCCGCCCGGCTACCGGCGCAAAGCGCCGATCAAGCGCCCAAAGCTGGATGGTTTCACCGAGGTCATCGACACGTGGCTGGAAGAGGGCTGGGGTGTTGCCCGCAAGCAGCGGCACACCGCCAAGCGCGTGTTCGAGAGGCTCCGGGATGGACGCGGCTTCAGCGGCGGCTACACGATCGTAACGAATTACTTTCGTGAGCATGCCCGGCGTGGTCGCGGCATAGCCGAGCGGGAAATTCACTTAGGAAATGGCCTAGAACTGTTCAGATGAACCGAGCCACCTCAAAATGCTATCAAAGGAGCGGCATCAAACCGCGACAGGTTCAGATCGGCCGCGCGCGCCAGGCGGTCGCGCAAGTTGGGACTAACTTCTCCGAGACAGCGGGCTTTCATCTCAGTACCGATCCGGAACCGGTCGTAGAGATAGGTCCGCCCGATGCGCTGCCACTCCTCAATGCTGCCAACAACCTTCGGAGCCACCTCGTCGAGATGCATGCGCAGCAGTTCTTGACAAGCGGCTTGAGTTTAGCGGGAGTGCGACATGGGATCCATCCAATGCCTGCTTGTGGTGACGCATCGGATGGTGGTTGGGAGTAAGGCGCGCCAATCTTGCCGTAACTGTGGTTCTTGTCGGTGAAGGGTGCCGCGATTGGGTCGATCCAGACCTCAATGACGAGCTTTTTCGTGCGCCCCTGGGTACTCAGTATCAGCACGACTCGCGCCTGACCGTTCCGCGCGGCGGCAACGAGCGCGATCGGCTTGGCTTTCCAGCGTCCCCGCTTGTTGCCGCCGACGCAGGTCTAATCGACCTCGACCACTCCGGACAGTCGATCAGCAATGCCTTGGCGATCATCCATCATCTCGCGGATCGCTTAGCCAAGCGTCCACGCCGTCTTCTGGTTCAAGTCCAGAATGTGCAACAACACGACCGAAGAGATCCCCTAAAAGGCCGTCAGCACAAGAAACATCGCGGCGAACCGGGTCCCAAGGTCGAGATTCGTCGCGAGGGGCGGCATCCTCGTGGTGACGGTGATTTGGCTACTGCATTCCCTCTTGATGCACTGATACAGGCCGGGGTGAAGGGATACCCTGTGCAGCGGGCGCGTGTTCGGGCTGCCGCAAGTCGGACAGAACCGACCACCGCCCCAGATGGCGTTCTTGAGGAAGCGCCGCGCGCGACGTCCAACCGGCCTTGTCTTCCAGACATCGCGGACGGACGTCAGTTCGGTGATAATGGAGTATCCTCGCGTTGCGGGAACCCAGAAGATCGGCTGATCTCTCGTAATCGGGAGCCACCAGGTCATAGCGTGAGCGGGACCTTCGCGCGGCGCGCAGGCAGTGCGTTTCCGGGAATTCTGCTTTTTCTCGTGGATAATAGGGA
>ATLU01000267.1_pt1 | contig 10302 bp, 9 predicted proteins | sample 178751 | NCBI WGS metagenome assembly ATLU01 (sample SAMN02211837, study PRJNA209200) | bioreactor metagenome | isolation source: day 23 sample from continuous culture bioreactor inoculated with sediment... | place: Germany: Wadden Sea | collected 2011
CATGGAGCCCGTGGAATACATGGTGCCCAAGGGCAAGCACATCCCGGTTGCCGAGGGCGACTTCATCCAGAAGGGCGAGTACCTGATGGATGGTAACCCCGCGCCGCATGACATCCTCGCGATCATGGGTGTGGAGGCCCTGGCCGACTACATGATCAACGAGGTGCAGGACGTGTACCGACTGCAGGGCGTGAAGATCAACGACAAGCACATCGAGGTGATCGTTCGCCAGATGCTGCAAAAGTGGGAGATCATGGACTCGGGCGAAACCACGCTGCTCAAGGGCGAGCACGTGGACAAGGTCGAGTTCGACACGGCCAACGAAAAGGCAGAGCGCGAAGGGCGTCGTCCGGCCTCCGGTCAGCCCATCCTGCTCGGGATCACCAAGGCGTCGCTGCAAACCCGCAGCTTCATCTCGGCGGCCTCGTTCCAGGAAACCACGCGCGTTCTTACCGAGGCGTCGGTTCAGGGCAAACGCGACAAGCTTGTCGGCCTGAAGGAAAACGTCATCGTGGGGCGCCTGATCCCGGCCGGGACCGGTGGGGCGACCATGGAGATGCGCAGCATTGCCCAGGAGCGTGACCGCAAGGTCATCGACGAGGCACGAGCCGAAGCCGAAGCGGCTGCTGCTCTGGCCGCTCCCGCGGAAGAGGTCGATCCCTTCGGCGGAAGCACTTTGGTCGAGACGCCCGAAGCTGGCGACGACGAGCAGCCCTAAGGCACCGATATGAAAAGGAAAAGCCCCGCCCCTCCGGCGGGGCTTTTTCGTTTCTGCGCGCCATCCCGCCGTTGCCGCGGCGCGGCGACTTTTTTGCTTGAGTCAAATTGATTGTTGGACGACAAACAATATTGAGAGTCGCAAACAGCGAACTCCAGGGAGGATACTATGAAAAAGACAACCGTTGCGCTTGGCGCAATCCTGACCGCTATGGTCCCCGCAACCCTGACCGCGCAGGAGGTGACGCTCCGCCTGTCGCACTGGGTTCCGCCCACCATTTCCCCGGCATCCAAGGGCATCAACCCCTGGGCTGAATCCGTGATGGAAGCCTCCGACGGCCGCATCGAAGTGCAGATCTTCCCGGCGCAGCAGCTGGGCCGGGCCCCCGATCACTACGACATGGCGAAAGACGGCATCGTCGACCTGGCCTATGTGAACCCGGGTTACACGGCGGGTCGTTTCCCGATCTACGCTGCAACCGAGCTTCCGTTCATGGTTTCGGACAGCGTCGCCGGCGCGCAGGCGATCCACGAATGGTACCTGGAGTACGGTGCCGAACAGGAGATGAGCGACGTGAAGGTCTGCTTCATCCATCCGCACGCCCCCGGCGCGTTGCACACGCAGGAAACGGTGACCGGCCCGGACGGCGTGTCCGGCAAGAACGTGCGCCCGGCGCATGCCACCATGGCGCGCTTCGTGTCGCTCCTTGGCGGCGGCCCGGTTCAGGTGCCTGCACCGGAAGTGCGGGAAGCCCTGTCCAAAGGCACGGCAGAGGCCGTAACCTTCCCTTGGGGCTCGATGTACGACTTCAAACTGACCGAAGAGGTGCCCGTGCACCTCGATATGCCGTTTTATCTCTCGGCGCAGGTCATGGTCATGAACAAGGCCAGCTACGAAGGCCTGTCTGACGAAAACAAGGCCGTTATCGACGATCATTGCTCGGTCGAGTGGACCGGCAAGGTCGCGGCCGGTTGGGCCGAAGACGACATGGCGGCGAAAGAGAAGCTGATGGCGGACGATAGCCAGACCTTCAACACGCCGTCGGCCGAAGAAGTGCAGGCTTGGCGTGACGCCGCTGCACCGCTGACCGACGAGTGGAAAGAGGCGGTCTCGGCCAAGGGTGGCGACGCAGATGCGATCCTCGACGCCTATAAGGCTGCGCTCGACGCCCGCAACGCCGCTTACTGATCCGGGCGAGTGAAAAAAGGGGAGGGCGCGCGCCGCCCTCCTCCCGACCGCGCCGCGCGCCCATTGGGAAGTGGCGGACAACCCGAGAATTCCAGAGAGCGCAGGCTGATGATGGACGACATAATCCGCGACGTTGCCGCATTGGTCGAACCCGAGAGCCTGCGGACATCGGTATCTTACCGCATCCGACTCCTGCAAATCGCGGCCTACAAGAATTTCGAAGCCAAGGTGCAGGGGTTCGGCACCGCGCCGCGCTATTTCGGGATGCTAAAAATCATCGAAGCGAACCCCGGCATTCCGCAATCGCGGCTGGCCGAAGCGATCTTTCTGGACCGCTCGTCGCTCGTCCCGATCCTGGTCTCGCTGACCAAGGAGGGATGGGTCGAGAGACGGCAGGACGCCCGTGACAAGCGCGTGCGCCTTGTGCACCTCACCGAGAGCGGTGCGGAACGACTCGGCGAACTTCAGCGCGAAGTGGACGCACATGAAAGCGCCATGGCCGATGGCTTGAGCGCCGGCGAACGCGACCAACTGCTGAAACTGCTCGGCAGGGTCGACGACAACCTGCGCCGCGCACAGGAGGGGAATGCATGATCCGCTCGATGGAAGATATCGAAGCGCTGGAAGCGAAAGGGCTGGAGGCGGTCTATCCGCAGCGCAGCCCGTGGGACATCTTGCGCCACCAGGCCGACACCCGCCCTGACAAGATCGCGATCCGGTATCTGGTCGATGCTGCCGATCCCACCCGCGACGTGGTGCTGACCTACGCCGATCTGGCGGGCCGTGTCATGGGCGCGGCCAAGGTGTTTCGCGCGCTCGGCGTCGATGCCGGGTCGTCCGTGGCGGTGCTCACTCAGCATACGCCCTCCGCCCAGATCGCCATCTGGGGCGCGCAGGTCGCGGGCCGTGCGACGCCGATCAACCCGCTCCTGAAACCCGATCACATCGCATCGTTGCTGGAGGCCGCTGGCGCCAGGGTCGTGGTGGTCATGGGCGTGAATGACGAGATGGACTACTGGACAGGTCTCGTGCCGGCGCTGCGCGAGGCCGGGGTCACGCTCCCGATCCTCGCCTGCGACGCGGACGCCCCGTCGCCGGGCGCGGACGGGGTGTTCGAGGAGATGATCGACGCGGCGACCGGGCCGGACATCACGCCCGAGGGCGACGAGTATTCCCTGGCCGCCTACTACCACACGGGCGGCACGACCGGGGCGCCGAAACTGGTTCAGCACATGCGGCTGAACGAGGCGCACGTGGCGCGCTCCTGCGCCCTGCTCCATGACCTCAAGGAAACGGACGTGGTCGTGAACGGCTTCCCGCTGTTTCACGTGGCCGGAGCGTTCGTCTATGGCCTGTCGACCCTGTCGGCTGGCGGCACGCTCGTCATTCCCGGTCGCTTGGGGATGCGAAACACGGTCTTCATGGGGTCGATCTGGGAGCAGGTCGAACGGCTCGGCGTCACCATACTGGGCGTGGTTCCGACAATCCTCGCAACGCTGAAGGCGACGCCAATCAACGCCGATATTTCTTCGCTGAAATGGTTGCTGACGGGAGGGTCTCCGCTACCAACCGAACTCGCGGAGGCTGTCGAGGCCCACACCGGAGTGCCGGTGCGCAATATCCTGGGCATGACCGAAAGCGCGGGCGCCATTGCCGTGGAGCCGGTCCATGCGCCGCGCACGCCGCAATCCTGCGGGTTGAAGATGCCGTTTTCCGAAGTGGCCGTGTTCGGTGAGACAGATGGAGACGCCGACCCCGCCAAACCGCTCCCGGCCGGAGAGACAGGTATCGTTGCCCTGCGCGGACCCAACGTGGCGGCGGGATATTCCGATCCGGCCCGAAATGTCGGGACTTTCCTTGAGGACGGGTGGCTCGTCTCTGGTGATCTGGGACGGTTGGATGCCGAGGGGCGGCTGTTCATAACCGGGCGCAAGAAGGACGTCATCATTCGCGGATCGCACAATATCGACCCGCAGATGATCGAGGACGCGCTTCTGGCCCATCCGGCGGTCGCCACCGCCGCCGCCGTCGGGATGCCGGATGCCTATGCAGGGGAACTGCCAGTGGCCTTCGTCGCGTTGCGCGAGGGGGAAACGGTCGAGGAAGCCGCGTTGATCGACTTCCTGCGTGATCGGGTTGACGACCCTGTCGGCTTGCCGAAACGTATCGGCATCGTGGAGGCGATGCCCCTCACCCCGGTCGGCAAGATCTTCAAACCGACGCTTCGGGCCGAGGCGATCCGCTGGGCCATCACGCAGGCTGCCGCGAAACTCGGCGCCGAGGTCGACGTCACCGTCGACGACAAGCTGGTCACCACCATCACCGCCCGACAGGATCAGATCGACGCGCTCAAGGACAGTATCGCTGGCATGCCCGTGGACATGGCTTTCGAGGCACAGTCGTGAGCGTGCTCCTGTCCGAAACCAGGGACGGCATTCGACTTCTGACATTGAATCGCCCCGACCGGCACAACGCCCTGTCGCCAGAGCTGATCTGTCGCCTTGCCGATGCCCTGGAGGCTGCGGCCAAGGACGACGCGGTTCAGGTGCTGGTCCTGACCGGGGCCGGGGAAAGGAGCTTCTGTTCCGGCGGCGATCTTGAATTGACCCTGCCGCTCCTGTCCGGCGCACGGGACCCGGAAACCGAGTGGGATCACCGGATCACCCGAGACCGCGACATCGTGTTTCGCGCGTCGTTCAAAGGCTGGCATTTCCCGAAACCCGTCATTGCCGCGATTAACGGTCATTGCCTTGCGGGTGGGTTCGAAATGATGCTGGGCACCGATATCCGGATCGCCGCAGATCATGCAAAGTTCGGCTTGCCGGAAGCCAAACACGCGCTCATTCCCTTTGCCGGGGCGCTCCCGAGTTTCGCGCGCCAATTGCCGCAGGCCGTCGCGATGGAAATGCTTCTGACCGGCGACATGGTCGGGGCCGACAGGCTTGCCACCCATGGGCTCTTGAACCGGGTGCTTCCGGGTTCCGAGGTTCTTCCGGCCGCGATGGAGATGGCGGGCAAGATCGCGAGGAACGGGCCGCTCGCGCTGGCGGAAATCAAACGTGCGGTGACAAAAGCGCAAGGCCAGCCGATCGAGACGGGCTGGAACATCGAGACCGAGGCGATGAACCGGATCATGGCGAGCGAAGACGCCCGCGAGGGTCCGCGCGCCTTCATGGAACGGCGCGCGCCCATGTATCGAGGCCGTTAGGTCGGTCTACGCAACGCCCGCCATAGTTTGCGCCACCAGACATTGCGCCTGGCCTCTTCCTCCGGGTCGTGGTGCGGAAGCCGCGCGGCCATGCGCAGGTGATACCGATAGCGCGAGTCATTCCGCACGTCGTCGCCCTGTTTGTCCGCCATGAATTTCAGAAAGTCCGCGCAGCACAGGTGATGCAACCGCAGGATGCCCGGAATGGCGACGAGTTGATCGTAGTGCTTCCGGAACGCGTCTTCGTGCCGGAGGGCCGATGTGTTGCGCATCCGGTTCTTGTCGAAATCCTTGAAGAACTGGTCGGTGTAGCGGTCGAGATGCGCCGCAGCCCCAAGACGTCCGCGCTTGTATTCGAACTGCTCGTGGGATTGCAGCGCGTAGTGATTGACCTGGGCCATCTTGTTGGTGACACGGTCGTGCGGCGTTCCGTTGATCTTGTTCTCGACTGGGTGGTAATCGGGAAATCTCGACCCGTCGGCGAGCAGGAACACGCGATCTTCCTCGCCCCACGGTTTGTCGCCGCGCCAGCCGCGCGGACCATGGGAGCGGATGCGACCGAACTCGACCGGGTTCTTGTAAAACGTCTTGTAGCACTTGCCGGAGCGCGAACCTTCGAGCGCGGATTTCCGGAAACGGTGACGGATGAAGGTATCTTCCCAGTGTTCATGGCCGGAGGATCCGAAGATCCGCCAGTTGATCGCCATGCCGTAGCCTTTGCCGTCGATCTCTTCGGCCAGCGCGGCGGCTGATCCGTCCCCGACATGGATGACGAGGTATTCGTCGATGTCCGAGGACCAGAGCCACTTTGCATTCTTCACCAACCGATGATTGGTCGCGACCGCGTGGTTCTGAGGTTGCGGTGGGCGGTTCGGATCAACCTCGTTCTTCTTTTGCACGAGGATGTCGGCCTTCTCCAGCACGCGCAGCATTTGCGGTGAATGATCCGTGCAGTCGTTGTGGACGACGAGAAAGCTCTCGAACCCCAGCATCCGGTACCAGGCCAGCCATTCAAGCAGGAACGGCCCCTCGTTCCAGACGGAGGTCACGACAACGCTGTCCCTGAGTAGCCGCATTCCCCTGTCCCGTCAGTCGTTCTCGACGAGATAGAACTTGCCAGTCGTGGGATTGATCGTGAAGCCCCCGGTGCCCGAGGTTGTCACGCTGCCGGTCACGGCGCTTGCGCTGTCGGTGATGTCCCGGAAGGTTCCGTTCATGTTCATCGAAACGGTCGACGTATTCGCGCCGTCCACGATCTGGCCGGTCGTGGTGGACATGGCGAGCGTGTTCCCGGACACGGCCCCCGTAAGGATAGCCGCGCCGCCAAGGTCCTTGGTCTTGGTGCCGCTGTCGTCGTAAAGCGCGAAGTTGTCCACGACGGCCGACGCCGACCCGTTGTTCAGGTTCGTGACCGTCGCGTCGATCGCGCCGGTCATGAACCCGTTGATACCGCCGGACACATCGGTGCCCATGCCGCCGATATAGCGCGCCGAGCCCGAGTTGGGCATCGAGGTCGTGACGGGCGCAGAGCGCACGTATTGATAGGCGAGCAGGAAATCCGCCTCGCCATCCGCGTCCACCTTGCCGGTATCCACACCGGGGGAGGCGTCGATCAATGCCGCGTCTTTGCTTGTCAGGGGAGTGTTTGCACAGCCTGCGACGGCCATCATGGCGGCCACCGCCGCCAGCGTCAAAAGTCTTTCCATCTGTTACCCGCCTCAAATGGGTGATTGCGGCCCGTTTTCGGTGCCTTTATTATGGCGCAGTATCTGACCAAACCCCCTGTTTGGCAAGGATCAACGGCTTTCCGCCGGAAGCGGGTGAAAAGTGTTGCCCTAGCGTTGACAAGGCCAGCGACTCCCCATATACGGCGCGCACCCGGACCAAGGGGGCACTGTGCCCGTGGGTGTCCGAATTCAAAACTGAAGTGGCCACGATCCGGGCTGAAACGCCCCGATCCTCTGAGAAACCCACCGCGTCGCCCCGGCATATGGGGGCGGGTGCGGTATCGTGCGTTTTACGGACGCGTAGGCGCATTTCGAGATGAACCGGGGCGCGCGCCCCATTGAACATAGTGTTGCAACACGGGGAACGAAGCCCAATGCCAACGATCCAACAGCTGATCCGCAAGCCGCGTCAGCCGAAAGTCAAACGCTCCAAGTCGATGCACCTGGAGTCCTGCCCGCAAAAACGGGGCGTCTGCACGCGCGTCTACACGACGACGCCGAAGAAGCCGAACTCCGCTATGCGTAAAGTCGCCAAGGTCCGTCTGACCAATGGCTACGAAGTCATCAGCTACATCCCCGGTGAGAGCCACAACCTTCAGGAACACTCCGTGGTTCTGATCCGTGGCGGCCGTGTGAAAGACCTTCCGGGTGTCCGTTACCACATCCTTCGCGGTGTGCTGGATACCCAGGGCGTCAAAGATCGTAAGCAGCGTCGTTCGAAATACGGCGCGAAGCGTCCGAAGTAAGGAGAGACTGGTATGTCCCGTCGTCACGCCGCTGAGAAGCGCGAAATTCTGCCCGACGCCAAGTACGGCGATAAGGTTCTCACCAAGTTCATGAACAACCTCATGATCGACGGCAAGAAATCCGCCGCCGAGAAGATCGTCTACAACGCGCTTGACCGCGTCGAAGACAAGGTGAAGCGGGCTCCGGTGGAAATCTTCCACGAAGCGCTCGACAACATCAAACCCTCGGTCGAGGTCCGCTCGCGCCGCGTGGGTGGTGCCACCTACCAGGTGCCTGTCGAAGTGCGCCCTGAGCGTCGTGAAGCGCTCGCGATCCGCTGGCTCATCAACGCCTGCCGTGGTCGCAACGAGAACACGATGGAAGAACGCCTTGCCGGTGAGCTGCTCGATGCAGTGAACGGTCGCGGCACCGCCGTGAAGAAGCGCGAAGACACGCACAAGATGGCCGACGCGAACAAAGCGTTCAGCCATTACCGCTGGTAACTCCAAGTTCAAAGGCCCATCAAAATGGCACGCGACTATCCCCTCGAACGGTACCGTAACTTCGGCATCATGGCTCACATTGATGCCGGCAAGACCACGTGTTCCGAGCGTATCCTTTTCTACACCGGCAAGTCCCACAATCTCGGTGAGGTGCACGATGGTGCAGCCACCATGGACTGGATGGAGCAGGAGCAGGAACGCGGCATCACCATCACCTCCGCTGCAACGACGACGTTCTGGCAGTGGCAGGAAGATCCGACCGCCGAAGGCACCGATGACACCAAGTATCGGATGAACATCATCGACACCCCCGGCCACGTTGACTTCACCATCGAAGTCGAGCGTTCGCTGGCCGTGCTCGACGGGGCTGTCGCCGTGCTCGACGCCAACGCTGGCGTTGAACCGCAGACCGAAACCGTTTGGCGCCAGGCTGACCGCTACAAGGTTCCGCGCATCGTCTTCGTCAACAAGATGGACAAGATCGGCGCAGATTTTTTCAACTGCGTGCACATGATCGAAGACCGCACCGGCGCTGTTGCCTGCCCGATCCAGTTCCCGATCGGCGCGGAAAACGAGCTGGAAGGCATCGTCGACCTCGTGACCATGGAAGAGTGGGTCTGGCAGGGTGAAGACCTTGGTGCCTCCTGGGTGCGCCAGCCGATCCGTGACAGCCTGAAAGAAACGGCTGACGAATGGCGCGCGAAACTCGTCGAAAATGCCGTCGAAATGGACGACGACGCGATGATGGAATACCTCGAAGGCAACGAGCCCGACGTTCCAACGCTTCGCAAGCTCATCCGCAAGGGCACGCTCGACCTGAAATTCGTTCCGGTTCTGGGTGGCTCCGCGTTCAAGAACAAAGGCGTCCAGCCGCTTCTGAATGCTGTTGTCGATTACCTGCCGAGCCCGCTCGACGTGGTCGATTACATGGGCTTCTCGCCGGACGATGAGACCGAAGAGCGGAACATCCCGCGTCGTGCGGACGATGAAATGCCGTTCTCGGGCCTCGCGTTCAAGATCATGAACGACCCCTTCGTGGGCTCGCTGACCTTCACCCGCATCTACTCGGGCGTCCTCAACAAGGGCGAAACCGTGCAGAACTCGACGAAGGGTAAGAAAGAGCGCATCGGTCGTATGATGATGATGCACTCGAACAACCGCGAAGAGATCGAAGAAGCGTTTGCTGGCGACATCATCGCGCTGGCGGGTCTCAAGGACACCACCACGGGTGACACGCTGTGTGATCCCAAGGCGCAGGTCGTTCTCGAAACCATGACCTTCCCCGATCCGGTGATCGAGATCGCGGTCGAGCCGAAAACCAAGGCCGACCAGGAGAAGATGTCCCAGGGCCTCGCGCGCCTCGCCGCCGAAGACCCGTCCTTCCGTGTCGAAACCGACCTCGAGTCCGGCCAGACCATCATGAAGGGCATGGGCGAACTTCACCTCGACATCCTCGTTGACCGCCTCAAGCGTGAGTTCAAGGTGGAAGCCAACATCGGCGCGCCGCAGGTGGCTTACCGGGAGACCATCGGTCACGAGATCGAGCACTCCTACACCCACAAGAAACAGTCGGGTGGTTCGGGTCAGTTCGCTGAAGTGAAGATGATCATCTCGCCGACAGAGCCGGGCGAAGGCTACTCCTTCGAAAGCCGCATCGTCGGTGGTTCGGTGCCGAAGGAATACATTCCGGGCGTCGAGAAGGGCATCAACTCGGTTATGGACTCCGGTCCGCTTGCCGGCTTCCCGGTCATCGACTTCAAGGTCGCGCTCATCGACGGCAAGTTCCACGACGTGGACTCCTCGGTGCTCGCCTTTGAAATCGCATCGCGGATGTGCATGCGTGAAGGTCTGAAAAAGGCTGGCGCGAAACTGCTCGAACCGATGATGAAGGTCGAAGTCGTGACGCCGGAAGAATACACTGGTGGCATCATCGGTGACCTCACCTCCCGTCGTGGGCAGGTGTCCGGTCAGGCCCCGCGCGGCAACGCCGTGGCAATCGACGCCTTCGTGCCGCTGGCAAACATGTTTGGCTACATCAACACCCTGCGCTCCATGTCCTCGGGCCGCGCGCAGTTCACGATGCAGTTCGACCACTACGAACCGGTTCCGTCGAACATCTCGGAAGAGATCCAGCAGCAATACGCATAAGCAGCGGTGCGGGGGTGAGCCCCGCACCCTACCACCCCGTAGGGTGTGTGCCCCGCACGCACCGCCAAAGTTAAGGAGGCCATC